>ERZ772764.642-NODE-642-length-23587-cov-3.710012_pt1 | contig 23587 bp, 23 predicted proteins | sample MGYA00512163_ERZ772764 | MGnify/ENA primary metagenome ERZ772764 (study PRJEB29015, sample SAMEA2737903) | human oral metagenome | biome: human oral; feature: human-associated habitat; material: dental | place: China | collected 2094 ... | reverse complement strand
AAATGGGCTCGTTCTACCTTGATATTATCAAAGACCGTCAATATACCACCAAAGCGGACAGCCTCGCCCGTCGTAGTTGCCAAACCGCCTTATGGCATATTGCAGAAGCGTTGGTACGTTGGATGGCACCAATTCTATCATTCACCGCTGATGAAATTTGGGGTTACTTACCGAAAACCGCTACGCCGCGCGCCGAATTCGTGTTCACCGAAGAGTTTTACCAAGGCTTATTTGGCTTAGATGAAAGTGAAAAATTAGACGACGCTTACTGGCAAGCTCTGATTAAAGTGCGTTCCGAAGTGAACCGCGTGCTGGAAATCGCCCGTAATGAGAAAGTGATCGGCGGTGGTTTGGAAGCGGAAGTCACCGTTTATGCCAACGATGAATATCGCGCGTTATTAGAAGAACTCGGCGATGAACTCCGTTTCGTGCTGATTACTTCCAAAGCAGTAGTTAAACCGTTGGCGGATAAACCTGCTAATGTAGCAGAGGGTGAATTGGAAGGCATTGCGGTGAGCATTGCGCGTTCCAACGGCGAAAAATGCCCGCGTTGCTGGCATTATTCCGACAAAATCGGCGTCAACCCGCAACATCCGACCCTTTGTCCGCGTTGCGTGGAAAATGTGGCAGGTAACGGCGAAATCCGTTACTTTGCGTAATCATTACTTTTAAAATGCAAAAGTACGGTCAATTTTCGGCACTAGCAAAGGCATATGATGTAGCAAAGATATAAAGCCATCCAAGTGAAAGATGGGTTTATGTTGAACAAATAGCACCGCATTGAAAACGGCTCCAATGCGGTGCTATTTTGTGAGAGTAATTTCAGCGTTGTGCAACGGCGACATCATCTTGCAAATTTTGACCGCACTTTTCTTTATTTAGGAATCCTTATGGCAAAAAACAAATCCGGTCTTTCTTTTCTTTGGCTCAGTGCAGTGGCTTTTGCGCTTGATTTGCTCACTAAATATATTGTGGTGCAAAAATTCGATTTATACGAAAGCGTGAATGTACTGCCGGTATTTAATTTGACTTACGTACGCAACTATGGTGCGGCCTTTAGCTTTTTGGCGGATCATAGCGGTTGGCAGCAATATTTCTTTATCGCGTTGGCGTTGGGGATTTCTGGTATGTTGATTTATTTCTTGGCGAAAAATCAGGCTAATCAAAAACTCCAAAATGCGGCTTATGCATTGATTATCGGCGGTGCGCTAGCCAATATGGCGGATCGCGCTTATAACGGTTTTGTGGTGGATTTCTTGGATTTTTATTGGGATATTTATCATTATCCGGTATTTAATGTAGCGGACATTGCCATTTGTATCGGCGCCGGTTTGTTGGCGTTAGACGTGTTCAAAAGCGAAAAGAAAAAAGTAAAAGACGAACAGAAGAGCGGTCAAAAATGAAGATAATTTTAGCTAATCCGCGTGGTTTCTGTGCCGGCGTGGATCGTGCCATCAGCATCGTGGAGCTGGCGCTGGAAATTCATGGCGCACCTATTTATGTGCGTCACGAAGTGGTACACAACCGCTTTGTGGTGAATGGCTTGCGTGAACGCGGTGCCATTTTTGTAGAAGAATTAAGCGAAGTGCCGGACGGTGCCATTGTGATTTTCTCCGCACACGGCGTGTCCCAAGCGGTGCGTCAGGAAGCGAAAGAACGCAATCTGAAAGTCTTCGACGCCACTTGCCCGTTGGTAACCAAAGTGCATATGCAGGTGGCGCGCGCCAGTCGCAAAGGTACCAAAGCCATTTTAATTGGGCACAAAGGCCATCCCGAAGTGGAAGGCACCATGGGGCAATATAGTAATGACGACGGTGGCATTTATTTGATCGAAAGCGTGGAAGATATTGCACGCTTACCGGTGCAAGAAAATGACGAACTCACTTTTATGACGCAAACCACGCTGTCCTTAGACGACACGGCGGAAACCATCGCGGCCCTGAAAGAAAAATATCCCGCCATTCAAGGCCCGCATAAAAACGACATTTGTTATGCCACCACCAACCGTCAGGAAGCGGTGCGTGAATTGGCGAAACAATCGGATTTGGTGCTTGTGGTAGGATCTAAAAACTCGTCTAACTCTAATCGTTTGGCGGAATTGGCTTCGCGGATGGGGGTGAAATCACAGCTTTTGGATGATCCTTCAGATATTCGCGCCGATTGGTTTGATGGCGTGCAAACCATCGGCATTACAGCCGGTGCATCCGCCCCGGAAGAACTGGTGCAATCTATTATTTCCCGACTGAAAGAATTCGGCGTCACCACCGTGGAAGAGCTTCAAGGCTTGGAAGAAAATATGTTCTTTGAAGTTCCGAAAGAGTTACGGGTAAAAGAGGTAAATTAAGAAAAACGGTATTTCTTATTGAAATACCGTTTTTTTATGTTAAACCGATATTCAGCAAATGCGATCTTGCCGTCCGGCGCGAATTCAATGCGGTGCTGAAATCGAGGGTTGTTGCTCCATGTTTTGCTTTAAATTTTGCGGTCTGTTTTCGGCTTTTTCCGCAAAATTAAAAAACGACAAGCATAAGAATTCTGCTCGTCTTTCTCGCGGTATTGTTCGAATTCAATTTCCCATTCGTCCCAGTTCAATAAAGGGAAAAACGTATCGCCGTCGATGTCCGCTTGGATTTGAGTTAAATACAATTTATCCGCATACGGCAAATATTGTTTGAACAATTCGCCGCCGCCGATCAACATAATTTCTTCTGACTCTTTAACCGCCTCCAGTGCGCTTTCGAGGCTTTCCTTCCAAATTACGCCTTCGTATTCGTAAGGCTTGCGGGAAAGCACGATATTTGTTCGTTTCGGCAACGGGCGGCCGATGCTTTCAAAGGTTTTACGCCCCATAATCACCGGTTTGCCGGTCGTATTTTGACGGAACCAAGCAAGGTCGGCGGGCAGATGCCAAGGAATTTGATTATCTTTACCAATAACGCCATTTAAGGTGGCGGCAACGATTAAACTAAATGTCATAAAACTTCTCCTTAAAATGCGTCCGCACTATATCACAGCACCGCATAATTTCAATGCTTTTTAACCGCTTTGATGCTAACGTATGTGGCGTTTCGACCCGGTAAAATAACGATAAGCGAGCTAAAAATGAATAAAAAAACGATTGTAGTGAAATTTGGCACCAGCACTTTAACTTTAGGATCACCAAAATTAAATGCGCCGCATATGGTGGACATCGTGCGCCAAATTGCGCAACTGCATCAGCAAGGTTATCGCGTGCTGATCGTCACTTCTGGCGCGATTGCCGCCGGGCGTCATTACTTGAATCATCCGTCACTGCCGCCGACCATCGCCTCCAAGCAACTGCTCGCAGCGGTGGGACAAAGCCAGTTGATTCAAGCTTGGGAAAAATTGTTCGCGATTTATGATATTCACATCGGACAAATTTTGTTGACCCGCGCCGATATTGAAGATCGCGAACGTTTTTTGAATGCGCGCGACACCTTGCACGCATTGTTGGATAATCGAATTATTCCGGTGATTAACGAAAATGACGCCGTGGCGACGGCAGAAATTAAAGTGGGCGACAACGATAATTTATCCGCCTTGGTGGCTATTTTAGTGCAAGCCGAACAGCTTTATTTGCTGACGGATCAACAAGGGCTGTTTGATAGCGATCCGCGTAATAATCCCGACGCGCAACTCATTCCCGTGGTGGAGCAAATTACTGAGCATATTCGCTCCATTGCGGGCGGCAGTGGCACCCACCTTGGCACGGGTGGCATGATGACAAAAATTATCGCGGCGGATGTGGCGACGCGGTCCGGTGTAGAAACGATTATTGCGCTGGGCGCGCGTCCGAATGTGATTTTTGATCTTGCTCACGAGCACCGCATTGGAACCAAGTTTATCGCGCACCAATCAGATCGTCTGGAAAGTCGCAAACAATGGCTGTTTGCCGCGCCATGCGCCGGTGTGTTGACGATTGATGAGGGTGCGGAAAAAGCCATGCTCGAGCAAAATAAATCGCTGCTGCCAGCCGGCATCGTTACGGTGGAAGGCCGCTTTTCGCGCGGCGAAGTGGTGAAAATCCGCAATCCGGCGGGCAAAGACATTGCGCTTGGCATGCCGCGTTACAACAGTGATGCGTTGTTGTTAATCAAAGGTAAAAAGTCGCAAGATATTGAAGCGATTCTCGGCTACGAATACGGCGCCGTGGCGCTTCATCGCGATGATATGATTATTTTATAAACAAAAAAGATTGACGGTATTTTTTGTTCCATAGTTTGCTTGAGCATTCAAAACAGCACCGCATTGGAAGCGTTCCAATGCGGTGCTGTTTTTTAATCACAAAATCATGCTTCGATTCAATAAATCTTCGATAAACTCCGGCGTCTGTCAGTTCTGTCCACCGCTGCTTTTTATTGTGCAAGTAAGGTGCTTAATGCACGATAAATCGCTCGGGCGGTTTCATCGGTAAGCGCATGCTCTTTTTCATCGCTGATTACCAGTGCGCTTTGTTTGCCAACGGCGGAGAGTTGCATAAAGTAAGTGCCTTTTTCTAAATCTGGTCGGGTTATGCCCAAACGCAACCATTCCTCATTATCTAATGGCGAATATTTAAGTTCGCTCTGCCCGCGTCCCGGCGTAGCAGATTGGGTTTCAAAGCCGATTTTGGGTAACGCATAACTTAATTTTTGCCAAGCTTGCGCGAAGGTTGCTTCCATACCCAATGCAGTTTTGCCGTTGCTGTCAGTGATTAAATTAGATTGAAATGGGCCGACGGTGGCGTTGCTCAAATCTTGTTGTTGCTTGTTATAGGCGTTGGTCAGCGCCGCTACGAAACGATTCAAACGATCGGCCGTATAGCGTTGTTTTTCCGTGATATCCGGCGTAAATAAAATGCCGTCGCGACGCATTTGTGCTACTGAAACCGCTAACGCGCTGGTATCGCGTACGGATACCTGCTCCACTTGATAACGAATTTCGGTGCCGGCTTTATCGTCGGCGCGTCCGGTGCCATGCCAATCCGTGAGCAAAATCGCGCCGTTGAGCGTGGAATCAATGCCTTCTTCTTTTAATAAACGTTGAATTTGTTGGAGATTATAAAGAGAGGTTTGCTCGTCTGAATACGCGATAAGTGCACGCTCGCCGTCAAATTGGGTTAAGGAATTTTTGATGATAGCCAGAGGAACGGACGGCGGGCGAATGTCGATGGTGGCGCTTTTTTTAATATCAACTTGTGGCAATTCGAAGGTATTGTCCGCTTTAGGCAAATTTACGCCGCCGCTGGCCAATGGAGAAAAATTGGGTACGGAGACATCTGATTTCTGATAGGTGTCGTTGGCATTTTGTTGTTTTTCGGGATCGCCGGAGCAAGCGCATAATAAATGGATGCTCGCTAATCCTAAAAGTAGTTTTTTCATGGAGAAATCCTTTAAATAAATAAAAAATGACTGCACTTTGACAGTCAATTTTCTAATCAATTTAGAGTCGAATATTCGACTCCGAGGGAATCAAAGCAAGCCGGCAGTTTTTAATGCTGCTTCGACTTTTGGTTGTGCGCTTTCGCTTAATACAGTGAGCGGCAAGCGTAGAAATGGTGATTTGATGAGGCCTAGACGATAAGCCGCCCATTTCACCGGAATCGGGTTGGATTCGACAAATAAATCATGGTGGAGCGCCATTAAACGGGCATTAATGGCTTCCGCTTTACTGAATTCACCGGCGCGGGCTAAATGACAGATCTCCGCCATGTCTTTGGCTGCAAGATTATTGGTAACTGAAATTACGCCTTCTGCGCCGAGCTTCATTGCTTCCAAACCGGTCGCGTCATCGCCGCTTAATACGATGAAATCGTCGCCGGCTAATTTTTTAATTTCGGTTATGCGGCTGACGTCGCCGGTCGCTTCTTTAATGCCGATGATATTTTTAATTTTCGCCAAACGTGCCACGGTTTCCGGTTTCATATCGCTGCCGGTACGTCCCGGTACGTTGTAAAGAATTTGGGGTAAATCGGTACATTCGGCGATTGCTTTGAAGTGTTGATACATACCTTCTTGGGTTGGTTTGTTGTAGTAAGGTACGACCGAAAGACAGCCTGCCACACCACTATCGCGCAATAGTTTGGTCATCATGATGGCTTCGCTGGTAGCATTCGCACCGGTGCCGGCGATAACCGGAATTCTGCCTTTGGCAAGTTCTACGGTTTTTTCAATTACTTTCACGTTTTCTTCAATACTCAGCGTTGCGGATTCGCCGGTGGTGCCCACGGAGACGATGGCATCAGTGCCGGCGTCGATATGATATTCAACCAGTTTTTCTAAAGTATCAAAATCAATGCAGCCGTGGCTGTTCATCGGTGTAATTAAAGCTACGATGCTGCCGGAAAATAAGGAATTTTGCGTAGACATAGAACCTCCGTTTATGCGTTATGATTTTTATGTTTGAAAAGTACTCGTTAGGATCGCTAAAATAGCTCAAATTTGCAAATCATTTTTTATTTTGAAAATAGAGGATTTTCTATGAAAACATTACAAGCAGGCGATGCGGTGCCGCAATTTACATTAAACGACCAAAATAATCGACCTGTTTCGTTAGCGCAATTTAAAGGTCGAAAAGTACTGATTTATTTTTATCCGAAAGCGCTTACGCCGGGTTGTACTACGCAGGCTTGTGGTTTACGTGATGCCAAAAACGAATTGGAAAAATTAGGCGTGGTAATTTTGGGTATCAGTCCGGACAGTCCTAAAAAATTGGCACAATTTGCCGACAAAAAAGATCTTAATTTCACTTTGTTAGCTGATGAAGATCATCAAGTGGCGGAACAATTCGGTGTATGGGGTGAGAAAAAATTTATGGGCAAAACTTATGACGGTATTCATCGTGTTAGCTTTTTGCTTGATGAGACCGGTAAAATTCAGCATGTTTTCGATAAATTTAAAACCGGCGAGCATCATCAAGTAGTACTGGATTTTCTCCACCAACAGCTTTAAAAATTGGCCACGCTTTTTGTTTTGAATCAAAGTGTGGTCGAAAATTGTTGTCTTATTAAATAATTCGTATTTACGGCATTCTATCCTTTTGCTAGAATTTCCCACCTAATTGAAACTAATTCTCAATTACTTTTCTATTTAAGATTAAGGATAAAACGATGCCTCAACTTTTTGAATTTCTTCAACAATATAGCGATTACATTATTATCGGACTTTTGCTTTTGATGAGCGTAATTATGCTTGCGATGGCGATTGAGCGTTTCATTTTTTTGAGCAAAATTAACGTCGGAAAATATTCCAATATTCATGCTTTGGACATCGATTTGAATCGCAATATGACGATTATTTCTACTGTTGGGGCAAATGCGCCTTATGTAGGACTATTGGGCACGGTTATCGGGATTTTACTCACGTTCTACCAAATCGGTCAGGGCGGCGGTAATGTAGATGCCGGCGAAATTATGTTACATCTTTCTTTAGCCTTGAAGGCCACCGCATTGGGTATTTTAGTGGCGATTCCTTCTATGGTGTTTTATAACGGTTTAAACCGTAAAATCGAAGTAAACCGTTTGAAATGGAAAGTGCTAAATTCACAAAAAGATAAGGAATAGCCGTGAAAAAATTTGATGAAATCAATATTATTCCTTTTATCGACATCATGCTGGTATTGTTGGCGATTGTATTGGTTACCGCATCTTTTATCTCGCAAGGCAAAATTCAAGTAAATGTACCGAAAGCCAGTACAGCGGTGGCGTTTAAATCGGACGAATTAGCCAAATTGCTCACCGTAACAGCAAATGGCGAGCTGTATTTCAATGATAAAGCGATTTCTCAAGAAGCGTTGGAAGCGGAAATTAGTCAATGGAATAAAGATCAAAAAGTCACGTTGAAAATTGATGCCGAAGCCAGTTTTCAGGATTTTGTCAGTATCACCGATTTGCTTGCGAAAAACGATATTAAAAATGTGGCTATCGTATCCATGAAAGATAAAGGTGGTAATGCGGGTTCTTCAAGTACCCCGGCAGCCAAATAGGAAGAGTTATGCAACAAGCGAAACGTTCATCCTTGGGGTTGTTAATTTCCGTTCTCGTACACGGTGCGATTATCGGCGCCTTGCTGTGGAATTGGCACAAACCGAGCGATAGTGCAAATAACCATGCCGGTGAACTTTCCACCAGTATTTCGATGGAAATGTTACAAGGTATGCGCATCGAAGAGCCGGAACCTGCGCCTGAACCGTTGAAAGCCGAACCTGAACAACCAAAAGAAGAAATAGTGGCCGATCCGACTAAAAAGCCGGAGCCTGAAAAGAAAAAAGAACCGGAGAAAAAAACGGAAGATAAGCCGAAACCACCTAAAGAAAAACCGAAGAAAGAGGTGAAACCCGTTGAGAAATCGACGAATTTACCGAAAAATTTACCGACAGGCGATAAAAACGTGAATTCATTGAATTCGGCTAATTCCAAAGCGACGACAACGGGAGCGACAAATACTAATGCAAATATGGCGGGAACGGGTTCTAGTACCGATGAAATCGCTGCTTATAAAGCCGCCTTATATCGTGAAATTGAACGGCGCAAAGAATATCCGCAACGTGCAAGAATGATGCGCAAACAAGGCGTTGTACATATTGCATTTAATGTGGGCAATGATGGTTCTTTAAGTGGCGAAAGCGTAATAAAATCGTCGGGTGACGAAAGTCTGGATAACGCCGCATTGAAGGCAGTGAGAAATGTCAAACCGATCGGTCCTAAACCGGCAGGACTCTCCGGTAGCATTTCGGTACCTATTCGGTTTAGTTTGCAATAAAGATAAAAGCAGAGTTTCGGGTCTGCTTTTTGGGCATAAGAAATCCGCATGGCTAAATGATCAGTCAGCGGATTTTTTTTAGTTAATAAACGCGATTTACAATTTAAAAGGTCAAGCGATCGCGATTTTTTTCAAGCGTCGCTTTACCGATGCCTTGCACTTCAAGTAATTGTTCTGCTGTGGTGAAATTACCATGTTTCTCACGATATTGTACGATAGCTTCCGCTTTTTTCGCCCCGATACCGGTTAATGCTTTTTGGATTTCACCTGCCGTTGCAGTATTAATATTGAGTTTATTGCCCATATCGGCGGTTTGTTGGGTTTCAGCGTTTGCAGTTTGTACCATAGCAACAGGTTCCGCCGCTTTTTCTGCCGCAAAAACACTGCCGTTAAATAATGCGCCGCCAAGTACGTAAGCACTGATAAAGATTTTGACTAATTTCATAGAGTATCCTTGTTAATGGTTAAAATGTTGATAGAATCAACGCCCGCTATTTTCCAATTTCTCTAAAAACCAACAATAAATCGACCGAACTTTTGCGATCCGATTCGCAAAAATAATCGGGTTGTCTGATAAAAATTATGATTTATACGATTGAAAAGTAATATTTTTATTAACCGATATGTTGAAAACACGCATATTTTCCATCGCATTTTTTCTTTCGCTTTCAGCATCTGCCGAGCAATTCGTTTCACTTACTCTTTGTAGCGATCGTTTGTTGGCAGAACTAGCGCGGCCTGAACAAATTTCCGCGCAATCGCTTTATTCCAAAAATCCGTTGATGATGCTGGATAAAGTGAACCGTGACAAACCTGCGCTTGAAGCTACACTTACGTCATTATTGCCCTATCTCGATAAAACGTTATTAATTAACGAGACTTTTTATCCGCGACTAGCGGCCGATTTAAAAAAACTCGGTGCCAAAATTGTGCCGATTAACGATAGCCCGCAAACGCCCGAAGAATTATTTGCGCTGATATTGCAACTCGGTAAGCTTACGGGTAATGAAAGGCATGCGGAAGCTTTGATTGATAAATTAAAATCGCAACACTCTCGTTTAAATCTGTCGTCTAGCGTTACCGATACGCTTATACTCTCCGATACAGGCCCCGTCGGCGATTTTCCACAATATTCTATTTTGCTTGATTTGCTCGGTTTAACACCCTTAAAAATGCCGCTTACGACACAAAATTTTTCATTGGAAAAGGTGTTGCTTGCAGAACCGAACGTGTTGATTGAAATCTCCGATCGGCAAAGTTATAACGAACAGGCGGAATTGTTGCGCCATCCATTTTTGCAAAAGCTTTTTCAGAATCGGCCACATTTTCACATCCCGATGAAATACGCTTATTGCTTCGATCATGGCGTGTGGATGGGCGCGGAGATGATTTATCATCAGCAGAAATAATTTATCTCGTCTCTGCGTGATATTTTTATTCGTTCGTTTGCGGACAAGGTGAAAAATAAATTGATTCCGGAAAGCGTTTGCACAACTTCAACCATTCCACCTTAGCAATTTGCACTTTTAAGATAAATTCTCCTTGCTCGGTGACTTGCTCGTTCAGCACCGCATTGAGCCGATACAGTGCATGGCGAAGTTTTCCTTGGTGTGGCAGAAGCGTGAGGGTCAATGAAAGCATCTCGTTTTTTAGCCGCGTTCTAATCGCTTCCAACAGTAAATCCGTGCCTTCGCCGCTATGTGCAGAAAGGTAAACCGCGACCGGTTTATGTTCATCATCGTATTCAATGTGCGGTTCCACGTTTTCCAATAAATCGATTTTGTTATATATCAATAAAGTCGGTACGTGGTTCGCGCCGATCTCATTTAGCACCGCATTGACAGCCTCAATATTTTCCCATTTCCGCACGTCGGTGGCATCAATCACATGCAATAAAAGGCTCGCTTCTACGGTTTCCTGCAAGGTGGATTTGAAAGCGGAAATCAGAGCGTGCGGCAGTTGACGTACAAAGCCCACGGTATCCGCAACAATCGTTGTGCCGACATCTTGAATTGATAGACGGCGCAAGGTCGGATCAAGCGTGGCGAACAGTTGATCAGCAGCGTAAACATTGGCTTGTGCGATGGCATTAAACAAAGTGGACTTGCCCGCATTGGTATAACCGACCAAAGAAACGGTGGGAATCTCCGCTTTTTGTCGGGTTTGGCGATTTTGACGGCGTTGTTTTTCCACTTTTGCTAAACGATTTTGCAACTGAGCAATGCGCACTTTAATTAAACGACGATCCGTTTCTAATTGGGTTTCACCGGGGCCGCGTAAACCTACCGCACCTTTTTGTTGATCCAAACCGGTTTTACGACGCACGAGGCGCGCGGCTAAATGGTTGAGTTGTGCCAGTTCCACTTGTAATTTCCCTTCGTGCGAACGGGCGCGTTGGGCGAAAATATCTAAAATTACCCCGGTGCGATCCACCACGCGGCAACCGCATAAGCTTTCTAAATTGCGCGTTTGCGCAGGTGTAAGTAGGTGGTTTACCAGCACCGCATTGGCATTGTGCGTTTTCACTGCTGTGGCGATTTCTTGTGCTTTGCCTTCGCCTACGAAATATTTGGCGTGCGGCGCACGACGGCCGACGGTAATGATTTCTAACACAGCCGCTCCGGCAGAATCGGCAAGCAGAAGAAATTCTTGTAGTTCTTCGATATTTTGATTTTGCGAAAAGTAAACCTGTACGACAATAACATTGTCGCATCGTGAATTGGTTTTGGAAGATAAAGAAAGTGCGGTTGAAATTTCCGTTAAATTTTCAACCGCACTTTTAATATATTGATTATTCATTCGAGAAGGTTATTCGGCTTGCGTTTCTCTTTCTTCCGCCACTTCTGCCGTCGTTGCAGCGTGATGGTTACTGTTGTGGTGAGATACGGAACGCGCCGGTACTACGGTGGATATTGCGTGTTTGTAGACCATTTGATTTACAGTGTTTTTCAATAAAATCACGAATTGATCAAACGATTCGATTTGACCTTGTAATTTAATTCCGTTCACAAGATAAATCGATACAGGAATACGCTCGCGACGTAGCGCATTTAAATAAGGATCTTGTAAAGATTGTCCTTTTGCCATTTTGCTATCCTTTTGTCGTTATTATGAAAAGTTTGATAGAAACTTGTTGTCTCCGCGCTCAAATATAGCAACAAACGCCGAATTTGTCTATTTGCTTTCCCGTAACTTTTTCAACACCAATTTCATTTTGTCATCAAGTGGCGCGTTAAAACGCAAGGTTTCATCCGTTTTAGGATGCTCGAAACGAATAGAAAAAGCGTGTAAAAATAAGCGATTTAAACCGAGTTTCTGCATTTGTTCATCAAATTCCTTATCGCCGTATTTGTCATCTAACGCAATCGGATGTCCTGCATATTGAGTATGCACGCGGATTTGATGGGTGCGACCGGTTACCGGTGAGGCTTTTACCAAAGTAGCGTTCGGATAACGTTCTTCAATTGAGAAACGGGTCTCCGAGGGCTTGCCTTGTTCGCTTACACGTACGATTCGCTCGCCGCTGGAAAGCTCGTTTTTTAATAACGGCGCTTGAATCGCTTTTATGTGCGATTGCCACTGCCCACGCACTAAGGCGAGATAATCTTTTTGTACGGTTTTTATGCGTAGTTGCTCATGCAAATTGCGCAATGCGGAACGTTTTTTGGCGATTAGCAAAATGCCTGAAGTATCGCGATCTAAACGATGCACAAGTTCCAAAAAATGCGCTTCAGGGCGCAGTGCACGCAAGGCTTCAATAACGCCGAAGTTTAATCCGCTGCCACCATGCACCGCGATGCCGGACGGCTTATTTAGCACGATTAAACAATCGTCTTCAAACAGGATTTGGTTTTCCAGTGCGGCCACTTTATTTAAGTTCTTGGAAACCTGCGTATCGTTTTGCTGCGCTACGCGTACCGGCGGTACACGCACCACATCGCCCGTTTGTAATTTATATTCCGGCTTAATTCGTCCTTTGTTTACGCGTACTTCGCCTTTACGCACAATGCGATAAATCAAGCTTTTTGGTACGCCTTTAAGTTTCGCCAACAAATAATTATCAATGCGTTGTCCGCTTTCGTCCTCACTAATGACCAGTGTTTTCACCACCGCATTGATAATTTTTTCTTTTTGTTCCGTCATGTTTTTCCCTTTTGAAAATGGGTACGGATCATATCATAAAAGCGCTTGGAGGATAATAATCGCCTTGCCAATTTACGGCTTTCCGTGGATAATAGAGCGTCTTTTTGCGCCTTAAATTCGGCGCTGAAAATTGACAAGATTTGTTGTTCAAAACTCAATGCAGCGTTCGGCATAAGACATTGATAATCAACAATTTTTCTTGAATCAAACCAGCCGCTTGCAACGCGTGTGGAATATCGCGTTGTTTTATAAAACGATTATTTATTGTTTACTAACGTTATCAATGCACCCAGCAACATACAATCGTGAGATTGACTGACGCGTGAAACACGAGGTCGATAACGAAGCAAAGTGCGGTTTGTTTTCGAGGTATTTTTAAAATCTAAAAAAGAGAATTGACAATGAAAAGAATGTTAATTAATGCGACTCAAAAAGAAGAGTTGCGTGTGGCGCTTGTGGATGGACAACGCCTTTTTGACCTGGATATCGAAAGTCCGGGACACGAACAAAAAAAAGCCAATATCTACAAAGGGAAAATTACCCGCGTTGAACCAAGCCTTGAAGCGGCTTTTGTTGATTATGGCGCAGAACGTCACGGTTTTTTACCGTTAAAAGAAATTGCACGTGAATATTTCCCGGCAGACTATGTATTCCAAGGTCGTCCGAATATTCGCGATATTTTGAACGAGGGCCAAGAGGTCATCGTTCAAGTGAATAAAGAAGAGCGCGGTAATAAAGGCGCTGCATTGACAACCTTTGTTTCCCTTGCAGGGAGTTATTTGGTGATTATGCCAAATAATCCGCGTGCCGGTGGTATTTCCCGTCGTATTGAAGGCGATGAGCGCACTGAATTAAAAGAAGCCTTAAGTTCTTTAGATGTGCCGGAAGGTGTGGGTTTAATCGTGCGTACTGCCGGTGTGGGTAAATCACCGGAAGAATTGCAATGGGATTTAAAAGTGCTATTGCATCATTGGGATGCGATTAAACAAGCCTCCCAAAGCCGTCCGGCGCCGTTTTTAATTCATCAAGAAAGTGATGTGATCGTGCGCGCAATCCGCGATTATTTGCGTCGCGACATCGGCGAAATATTAATTGATAGCCCGAAAGTGTTTGAAAAAGCCAAAGAGCATATCAAATTAGTGCGTCCTGATTTCATTAATCGCGTGAAACTTTACCAAGGCGAAGTACCGCTTTTCAGTCATTATCAAATTGAATCGCAAATCGAATCCGCCTTCCAACGTGAAGTGCGTTTGCCGTCCGGCGGTTCCATTGTGATTGATGTGACCGAAGCCTTAACCGCCATTGATATCAACTCTGCGCGTTCGACTCGTGGCGGTGATATTGAAGAAACTGCCTTAAATACCAACCTTGAAGCGGCCGATGAAATCGCGCGTCAATTACGTTTGCGCGACTTAGGCGGTTTGGTGGTGATCGACTTTATTGATATGACGCCGGTTCGTCATCAACGTGAAGTAGAGAACCGCATTCGCGATGCGGTGCGCCAAGATCGTGCACGTATTCAAATCAGCCGTATCTCCCGTTTCGGTTTGCTGGAAATGTCGCGTCAACGTTTGAGTCCGTCTCTTGGGGAATCGTCACATCATATTTGTCCGCGTTGTCAAGGCACCGGTAAAGTGCGTGATAATGAATCCCTATCTTTATCCATTTTGCGTTTAATCGAAGAAGAGGCCTTAAAAGAAAACACCAAGCAAGTGCATACTATCGTGCCGGTGCAAATTGCTTCTTACTTATTGAATGAAAAACGTAAAGCTATCAGCAGCATTGAAAAACGTCATAATGTGGATGTCATCGTTGCGCCAAATGAGGCAATGGAAACACCGCATTTCAGCGTATTCCGTTTACGTGACGGCGAAGAAGTGAACGAATTAAGCTATAACTTGGCGAAAATTCATTGCTCAGAAGAGGATTCCACTGAGGAGTCCTTGATTTCTCGTAATGTGGAAAGTCCGCTCGTCGTTGAACAACCGGTAGTAGAAAACGCGGCGGTTTCTCTTTCAATTTCTGAAGCTGCACCGACACCGACACCGATAGAACGCAAAATGAGCGAACCTTCTTTGTTGACAAAAATCATCGCGAGAATCAAAAGATTGTTCGTATCTGAATTGGTAGAAGAAAAGCCGCAAAATAACCGCAATAACCATAACAACCGTAATCAACGCCGTTCACCAGAACGCCGTAATGTATCGCGTCGTTCAAGAATAGAAAGTTCGGAAACGGAGAAATTCGAGGAAGAAAACCTTCGTCCGGTTCGCGAACACAACGCTCGTCGTTCACGCCGCAATATTGCAGACGAAAATTCGCTCGAAAGAAATACGACGGAAAGTTCGCTTAATTTTGTCGGAGCATTGGAAACTCAAACGGAAGGAAAATCTGAACAGGCTCTGCAACAACGTCGTCAGCGTCGCGATTTACGTAAACGTGTACGTATTGAAGATAACCCGCCAGAAGTATCAAAGGTTGAAACTACAGTTGAGCCTACAATAGTTGAACCAATTCAGTCTGAAGCAACAGAACAGCCGCGTCAGGAACGTCAACGTCGTACGCCACGCCATTTGCGCGTTTCAAATAATCAGCGTCGTCGCCGAGTTGAGCCTAAATCACCAATGCCGTTGTTTGCTGCAGTGGCTTCGCCGGAATTGGCGAGTGGTAAAGCCTGGATCGATTATTCGACGGTAAATACCTTGAAAGAAAATAATTTTCTATCGGTAGACGAATTGCTTGAGCAAGAGAAAATTAAAAAAGGATTTATCACACCGATAACAGACATTGTTGTTGAAGAAAAAACGGTAGATATAAAACCGGCTTTTGATTTCATTACTCAACCAGCAAACGAATCCGTACAGAAAAAGGTGCAAAAATCCTTAGAACGCCTTCATAGTGAGGCATGTGGAGAAATTGAATCGACTGAAACCATTCAATCGGAGTCGGCTGAAAATAATGTGGGATTTGTCCGTCGTTATGAGTTTAATGGTCGCTTAGGTACGATTTCTTCGGTTATTCATACCAAAGCAGAAATGACGCTTGCCAAAGCGAGTGAAGAAGTCTCACGACCATTTCCGATAACGGAATGGCAAGAATCACGTTATTATTTTTATGGTAAAGGCGCGGCGGGGCATCACAGTGCGATTAGCCACGTATATTCCGAACCTACTCGTGCGAGAGCGGAATAGTTGAAAGATCGGTGCGGTAACGTGCCGATTTTTTATTTTGAATTAAAAATAATCACTCAAGAAAAATATGCGGTTTTGTTCTTGACGAGATTTGTTAAAAAACGTATTATTCGCCTCGTTTAAATCACGGAGGAATGGTCGAGTGGTTGAAGGCACCGGTCTTGAAAACCGGCGAGGGTTTACGCCCTCCTAGGGTTCGAATCCCTATTCCTCCGCCATCAAATTTAAAATCCCCTTATTGAAAAATAAGGGGATTTTGTTTTTTGGATTTTATTTTCTCGACTGATTTTTATTTTCTTGTTTCTTTTTAAACGCCAAATATTCCTCTAATAAATCGATCGCTTCTTGGCATTTTTGTCGACGTTTTTTGTAACGTTCAGCAAACTGCGAGTGATATGCTTTTTCTGTTTCGCTTACCGCTAAACGTTCGTTATCGCGTTGTTGTTGATATAAATGATTTAATTGCTGCAATGCCTCGTAATATTTTTCTAAGCGTTCTCGCGGCGGAAGTTTGTGAATATCGTGCGAAGTTCTTTTCTGGTGCGGCTTCAATGCGGTGCTGTTGAGCAAGGGCGATTTGCGCTTACGATTTAATGCTTCCGATAATGCCGTGCATTGTTTAAGCAAACGCTCGGCGATAAAGCTGTAGTGGTTTAGTTCGCCGGAATCAAGCGATTGTATTTTCTTTAGTGTTTGATTAATTTCGGCAAAATAAAATGCCGTTGTTTGTCCGTTTTCACTGAATAAGGCACGGTCAAATTTTGTGAAAATCTTTTCTTCTTGCTGCGCCTGATGGGTTTGATAAAGTTGTTGAACCTTTTTTTCTAACGTTTGAACGAGCTGTTGAACGATCATAAAGAAATCCCCCGAGACGGGGGATTATAATCGTTAAAGGTACATGGCGGCAATCCAGCCGAAGATAATTAACGGGATATTGTAGTGAATAAACGTCGGAACTACAGAATCCCAAATGTGGTCGTGTTTACCGTCCATATTCAAGCCGGATGTCGGCCCTAGGGTGGAGTCGGATGCCGGCGAGCCTGCGTCACCTAAGGCAGCAGCAACGCCTATGATGGATACAGTAGCAAGTGGGGAGAAGCCGAAAGATAAGCAAAGCGGCACATAAATGGACGTAATAATCGGTACAGTGGAGAAAGAGGAACCGATTCCCATGGTAATTAGTAAGCCGACGAGCAGCATCAAGAATGCGGCTAAACCTTTGCTTTGAATTGCACCGTTGCTTAGATTTTGCACCAAATCGGTTACGCCGGTCGTGGCGTTAATGACGTTGGCAAAGCCCGATGCAGCGATCATTACGAAGCCGATCATAGCCATGAGGCGCAAACCTTGTTGGAAGATATCGTTGCTTTCTTTCAGTTTGAATACACCGAACAAAGCAAAGATTACCAAGCCAATTAAGCCGCCGATAATGGTTGAGCTCGTTACTAATTGGATTGCGAAAGTCGCGACGATTGCAATTAAGCTGGCAACAATTTGTTTCGGACGAATATTGGCGATGTGTTGTTCGATTTCGGCTGTGCTCGGCTCTGCAATGGTGACGTTATATTCGCGCGGTTTGCGGTAAGTGACGAATATGGCGGTTAACAATCCTAGAATCATGCCGATAACCGGTAACAACATGGCTAGGGAAACTTGTGCTACATCGGTTTGCAGACCAAGGGAAGCACCTGCTTGGTTGATATTTTTCACCAAAATACTTTCAATGAAGATTTTCCCAAATCCTACCGGCAATAACATATAAGTGGCAGTTAAACCGAAAGTGAGTACACAAGCCACCGCACGACGGTCGATTTTTAATTTGTTGAAAATGGAAAGGAGTGGCGGCACTACGATCGGAATGAAAGCGATGTGTACCGGCAGTAAGTTTTGCGAGGAAATAGAAAATAACGCCAACACGCCGAACAGCATATATTTGAACCAAGCCAAATTATTGCCGGTCGGGGTTTTATTCATTTTGGTAATGATTTTGTAGGCGATTAAATCGGTGATACCGGATTTAGAAATGGCAATGGCGAAAGCGCCGAGCATTGCGTAATTCATTGCCACTTCAGCACCGCCACCGAGGCCACCGGTGAAGGTTTCGATGGTTTTGCTTAAGCTTAAATCACCGCATAAGCCGGCAGTCAATGCGGCGACCACGAGCGCGATCACCACATTAATGCGTAGCAAGCTTAATACGAGTAGCACGATAATTGAGATAACAACAGGGTTTGAGAACATTGTGTTTTTCCTTATAAATTAAGTGTTAAATCGGTTCGGATAGTATTAAATCGGTTAATTGATGATGTCGCATTTTAGCTCCTGTGATAAAAGAAACCCCTCGAAAGTTACCTTCCGAGGGGTAAGATATTGATTATCCCGCCAGCTCGGAAGAAATCTTCCAAGCGCGCCGAAAACCTGAAAGACTATTCAGTGAAATGGCGGTGATGGTGACGGATAATGTTCATTTTTGTTTCTCCAAGTAAGAATGCCATTTAAACTACTGGAAATCGGAAACGATTGCAAGCGCTTTCGGCAAATATTTGTTGAGCGGTTAAGGTTTTATCGCTTTTTTAAATTTCGGGCTCCTTTTTTGCGTTTAGTTCCGGTGCGATATGCGGGAATCCGCCCAAATCTTTCAAATGATTCACCATATAACAAAATAATTCCGCCGTACGTTCTGTATCGTACAACGCAGAATGCGCCTGTTTACCGTCAAAGGCGATTTTGGCCGCGTGGCAGGCTTTGACTAACACGGTTTGACCGAACATTAAGCCCGCTAAACTTGCCGTATCGAACATGCCAAAGGGGTGGAACGGGTTGCGTTTTACGCTTGTGCGTTCCGCTGCCGCCATCACGAAGCTTTGGTCGAAAGCCGCATTGTGTGCCACGATGATGGAACGTTGGCAATCAGCCTCTTTTTGGGCGCGACGTACCATTTGAAATAAGCCAGTGATTGCGTCTAATTCCGATACCGCATTGCGCAACGGATTGTGAATATCAATGCCGTTGAATTTCAAGGATTCCGGATTAATGTTTGCGCCTTCAAACGGTTCGATGTGGAAGTGGCATTTTTGATCAGGATGTAAATAACCGTTTTCATCCATTTTCAGCGTGATTGCCGCCAGTTCCAACAAGGCGTCTTGTTTTGCATCGAAACCGGCGGTTTCCACGTCGATAATCACGGGAAAATAGCCGCGGAAACGATTTTTGAGTTGATTGTGGTAGGAAGAATCTTGAACATCGGACATAACAAACCTTACAAAATAAAATAACGCAGGCTAGCCTACGTTATTCAGAGAACTCTCAAAATAGCACCGCATTGAAAGCCGTATTTAGGGCAATTTAATTGCCTAAACCGGCTTTGGCGCTTTTATTTTCGATAAATTCGATTTTATAACCGTCGGGATCTTCGACAAAGGCAATAATCGTCGAGCCGCCTTTTACCGGTCCCGGTTCGCGAGTGATTTTACCTCCGTTGGAGCGCACCGCATTGCAAGTTGCTACGATGTCATCTACGCCGATGGCGATATGGCCGTAAGCCGTGCCGAGTTCGTATTCGCTTACGCCCCAGTTATAAGTCAGCTCAATAACGGAGGATTGATCTTCGTCGTCATAACCTAAAAAGGCCAGAGAATAGCGGTATTCAGGGTTTTCACTAGTACGTAGTAAACGCATACCGAGCACATCTCGATAGAATCGGACGGAACGTTCTAAATCGCCGACGCGTAACATAGTATGTAAAATTCGCATGGTATCTCCTTCTTCATATTGAAATAACGGCGGCGATTATGACATAAATGGAAGGAAAAATCAGTAAAGACGTATCGGTTGGCGTTGCCGGATAAATATTTTGAATTTTTTACAATAACTTTTTGATTGTTTCCGCTAAATTAGAGGCGCGTGCGAGAGATGAAACGACTGCGATTCCGTCGGCACCTTTCGCTCTTAATAATTTTGCGTTGCTTTCATTTATGCCGCCGATTACCACACAAGGTTTGGAGATCCCTTGGTGGCGTAATTCCGTAATAAAATCAATGCCGACAGGTGGTTGGTGATCTTGCTTGGTTGCGGTGGGAAAAATCGGACCGATACCGAAATAATCGATAGCTTGATTGGATTGAAATTGCTTCGCTTGCATCAGGTTATTGATGGAAAGCCCGATAAACATTTTTCCTTCGGTTTTAGCGATCACCTGGTTAATTTCTTCGTCGGCTTGTCCCACATGAATACCGTCTGCTTGAATCATCAGAGCAAGATCGACATTATCATTTATCACGAATGGCACTTGATATCGTCGGCATAAATCGCGACAGCGCTCGGCTAATTGTTGTTGTCTTGCCGGTTGGTGTTGAAGGGAATTTTCGCCTTTATCGCGAAACTGAAAACAGCTGATGCCATGACGCAATGCCTGTTCTAATTTATTTAGTAAATTTTCTTCCGGCGTACCGCCTAAATGAGCGACGTCTTGCGTGCCGGCGATAAAATACAGATTAATCACCGAATTAATGTTCTTCATTTTGATATGCCCAATGGTTAACGGGTCCCTGTCCTTTACCGATATTTAATGGAGCTTCAATCGCCGCACTGATAAAACGTTTTGCGATGATGAGCGCTTGCGTGATGTCTTTACCTTTGGCCAGTTCTGCCGCAAGGCAGGCAGAAAACGTGCACCCCGTGCCGTGGGTGTGCGGCGTGTCATAACGCTTATGTTGTAGTGTGAACCGAGTCGTCGGCATAAACACATAATCGATACAATATTCGCTTTGCGAATGTTGCCAATGTCCCCCTTTAATCACAACATTTTGGGCACCCATTTTTTGTAATGCCTCAGCGGCGTGTTGAACGGATTGTTGATCTTTAATCGCAATGCCGGTTAAGGCTTCCGCTTCCGGTAAGTTTGGGGTGATGATTGTCGCTTGTGGAATGAGTCGTTTAATTAAGCAATCAAGCGCACTTTGTGACAATAACGCGGAGCCGTCTTTGGCGAGCATTACGGGATCCAGCACCATGGGACCGAAATGACAATACGCAAGGTTTTCCGCCAGGCAGTGGATAATATCTTCATTACCCAACATACCGACTTTAAAGGCTTGAATATGAAAATCTTGTGCAATCGCTTGGAGTTGGTTCTCAATAATTGTCGTCGGCAGCATGTGGCTATCCATAATTCCTAACGTGTTCTGCGCCGTCACTGCAGTCAGAATACTGGTGCCGTATACGTGGCGCATTTGAAAGGTTTTGAGATCGGCCTGAATGCCGGCTCCGCCGCCAGAATCTGAGCCGGCGACAGTTAAGGCTTGCGGGTAATGAAATGTTGGCATAGTCTTGTTTAAATGTTGCTATCGTGCACGGAATTGTTCTAAAAATTATCAATAATGATGTAAAACCACATGAATCGGTAAAACATCTGTTTACTACATTAGTGTTTGCCGATGTTTTAATCCAAGTGCCCGTGTTCGCTCAAGAAACCCCCGCTTTGGTGTTTCCAAAGTTTGGCGTAAAGTCCGTTTTGTTCAAGTAATTCGGCGTGTGTGCCTTGCTCGACGATTTTGCCCTTATCCAACACGATTAAACGATCCATCGCCGCGATGGTGGATAGACGATGCGCAATGGCAATCACGGTTTTATTTTCCATCATTTTATCGAGGCTTTCCTGAATTGCCGCTTCCACTTCAGAATCCAATGCACTGGTGGCCTCATCCAATAAAAGAATTGGCGCATCTTTTAACATTACACGAGCAATGGCAATTCGTTGACGTTGACCGCCGGATAATTTCACGCCGCGTTCCCCCACATGCGCATCATACCCCTTTCGGCCTTGTGCATCGCTTAAGAACGGAATGAAATTGGCTGCTTCGGCGCGTTCCGCCGCCCGCATCATTTCTTCATCCGTCGCACTCGGCCGACCGTAAATAATATTATCGCGCACGGAACGATGTAATAGCGAGGTATCTTGCGTGACCAAACCGATTTGGCTGCGCAAACTTTCTTGCTGTACGTCCGACACATTTTGTCCGTCAATGGTGATCGTGCCTTGTTGTGCTTCATAAAAACGCAATAACAAATTCACAATGGTCGATTTACCCGCTCCGGAACGCCCGATTAAACCGACTTTTTCGCCCGGTTTAATGGTGAGATTAAAGTGATTGAGTAACGGCTTAGTCGGATCATAAGCAAAAGTGATATCGTTAAATTGGATCTCGCCTTTTTCCACTTTTAACGGTGGACAATTCGGCTTATCCACGATCGTATGTGGTTTGGTCAGCGTGCTCATTCCGTCATTTACCGTGCCGATATTTTCAAATAAGCGTGCCGATTCCCACATAATCCAACGAGAAAGTCCGTTCACACGCAATGTCATAGCGGTTGCCGTGGCAATCGCGCCAACGCCTACTTGTCCGTATTGCCATAAAATCACGCCTAATACTGCGGTGCTTAAAATTAAGAAAATATTCATCGCGTAAGTTAATGTATCCAACGACGTTGCCAAACGCATTTGCGCATGCACGGTTAGCATAAACTCTTCCATAGAACGTTTGGCGTAGGCTGCTTCGCGCGCACCGTGAGAGAATAATTTCACTGTCGCAATATTGGAATAGGCGTCGGTTACCCGGCCGGTCATCAATGAACGGGCATCCGCTTGACGCTCGGCGGTTTTAGCCAAACGCGGAATAAACAATTTCAAAATTATGCCGAACAGCACGAGCCAAATTAAAAATGGCAGCAAAAGCCAGCTATCTAACGCCGCTAACACCAAACCGGAAGTGATAAAATATACCGCCACATAGACCAACATATCGGCAATCGTCATTACCGTATCGCGTACCGCAAGGGCAGTTTGCATGACTTTCGCCGATACGCGACCGGCAAATTCATCCTGATAGAAACTTAAACTTTGTCCCAACATCAAGCGATGAAAATTCCAACGCAAGCGCATCGGGAAAACGCCTTGCAAGGTTTGCAAACGGATTACGGAAGTGAAAAATAGACATACGACGCTTATAAGCAACAACGCCGCCATAGCAAGCAATAGATGCCCTTTTTCTGACCAAAGTGTCGCCGGCGAGTACTGCCCAAGCCAATCCACTAAGACGCCCATAAATTGGAATAACATCGCCTCTATTACGCCAATGCTGACCGTCATCAGGCCCAGCAAAAAAATCCAGCCACGCATCCCTTCGATGCTTGACCAAATAAAGCGGAACAAGCCTTTTGGGGGTGTTGTCGGATTGCTTTCAGGATAAGGATTTAAGCGGTTTTCAAACCACGAAAAAATTTTATCGAACATAGAATTTCCTTAAAAAACAAAAGGCAACCAAGCCGTTGCCTTGTAAATTGTGGTGCATTATAGCCGAAATACGCAGCAACAGATACTGAAAGACTTGGCTGACGATAGGCGCGAACTGCACTGCTGTGCATTGAATCGCCGTCATAAATCAGTGGCCTCACGGGCACCGCATTGGCGATGCTTAAATGCTGAGGTGCGCTACG
>ERZ772764.640-NODE-640-length-23600-cov-6.177745_pt1 | contig 23600 bp, 16 predicted proteins | sample MGYA00512163_ERZ772764 | MGnify/ENA primary metagenome ERZ772764 (study PRJEB29015, sample SAMEA2737903) | human oral metagenome | biome: human oral; feature: human-associated habitat; material: dental | place: China | collected 2094 ... | reverse complement strand
ACCTGGAGGACCAGGACAAGTTCCGCACCAGCGGCATCTTCCGCGACGTCTACCTGCTGTCCAGGCCGCGCGCCGTCCTCTTCGACTACGCCGTCACCACCTCGCTCGCCGGTTCGCCCACCATCCCGATGGGACCGGACGGGTCCCCCGCCCCGGAGCCGGGCGGCGCCGTCGTCGAGCTGCGGGGGTCCTACCGCGGCGGAGCCGTGCCCACCACGGCGATGCTGACGACCCGCGACGGCGAACCGGTGGCCATCGGGGACCTGGAGCCCATCGACGACGGCGATGACGCGAGCGGCGTCGTCGGCGGCGGGGCCGACGAGACCGGCTACACCCACCGGGTCCGCCTCGCCGTGCGGGAGCCGCACCTGTGGAGCGCCGAGGACCCCTACCTCTACATCCTGGTCATCACCACGCCGGGGGAGGTCATCACCGACCGGGTGGGACTGCGCGAGGTCGGGGTCGCCGACGTCGTCGTCCGCCTCAACGGGAGCCCCCTCACCCTGCGGGGGGTCAACCGGCACGACTCCGATCCGGTCACGGGCCCCGCCGTCGACCTGGCCCACATGCAGCGGGACCTGCGGCTGATGAAGGAGCACAACATCAATGCCGTGCGCAGCTCCCACTACCCCAACGACCCGCGCTTCTACCAGCTGTGCGACGAGTACGGCTTCTACGTCATGTCCGAGGCCGACAACGAGAGCCACGGCGCCCAGAGCCTCTTCCTGGCCGACGACTCCTGGGACAACCAGGTGGAGCACTGGAACGAGCCCATCGCCGACAATCCCGAGTGGGCCGAGGCCACCATCGATCGGATGCGACTGTGCGTCCACCGGGAGAAGAACCGCCCCAGCGTCATCGCCTGGTCCGCCGGCAATGAGGGGGGATACGGCTGCACGTTCGAGGCGGCGCTGGCCTGGGTCAAGGGCTTCGACCCCACGCGCCTGACCCACTACGAGAGCGCCTACTACCGCGACTCCAAGCGCCGCTACGACTACTCCTGCATCGACCTGTACAGCCGGATGTACCCGTCCCTGGAGGAGGTCCGGGACTACCTGAGCTCCGATCCGGACAAGCCCTTCATCCTCGTGGAGTACAGCCACGCCATGGGCAACGGCCCTGGCGACCTGGAGGAGTACTGGGAGATCATCCGGGCCGACGAGCGCATGTGCGGCGGTTTCGTATGGGAGTGGTGCGACCACGCGGTGACCGCCGGGACCAGCGACGACGGCCGGCCGATCTACCTCTACGGCGGCGACCACGGCGAGGCGATCCACGACGGCAACTTCTGCGTCGATGGCCTCGTCTCGCCCGATCGCATCCCCCACACCGGGCTGGCCGAGCTCAAGAACGTCCAGCGCCCCGCCCGAGTGGTGGACTACGACCAGGACGCCGGGCTCATCACCATTCGCAACGACCTCGACCACACCGACCTGGCCCGCTGCATCCGCATCTCCTACGAGCTGCGCTGCGACGGCGACATCGTGGAGCGCGGGAAGCTGGCGATGGAGCGGCCCGTTCCGCCGCACTCGCAGGTCGTGATCCCCTGCGCTCCGCGGGTGCCGGACGCCGGTCGATGCCATCTGCGGGTGGTCTACCGGCTCGCCGCGGACCAGCCGCTGCTCGGCGTCGGGCACGTCCTGGGCTTCGACGAGGTCCCCGTTCGCAACGCCGACGGGCGCCACCGGCGCGTCCGGGCGCTCGCGGACCGTGCGGGTACCGGGGCCCCGATCGCGACGGCGTGCGAGGACGCGCGGATCGAGGTCGTCGCCGGTGGACTGCGCTGCGTCGTCGATGCGCGCACCGGGATGCCCTCCGGGATGGCCGTGGACGGCGAGGAGCTCCTGGACCGCCCGATGGAGCTCAACATCTGGCGGGCCCCCACGGACAACGACCGCAACGTGCGCCTGGAGTGGGAGCGCGCCCACTACCACCAGGCCGCGGCGCGGGCCTACGGGGTGGAGGTCGATGAGGGGTCGGGATGCGTCACCGTCCGCGCCGAGGTGGCCATGGTGGCACCCAGCATCCAGCCCGTCCTGCGCGGGGAGACGGCTTGGACCATCTGGGACGACGGGGAGGTGGACCTGAGACTGGCCGTCCGCCGGGCCGAGGGATTCCCATCCCTGCCGCGGCTGGGCCTGCGACTCTTCCTGCCGGAGGCGATGCGCCAGGTCTCGTATTACGGGCTGGGGCCGTTGGAGAGCTATGCGGACAAGCGCCGTGCCAGCTGGCACGGGGAGTTCGCCGACGACGTCGAGGCCTTCCACGAGGACTGCATCCGGCCCCAGGAGAACGGGAGCCGGGCCGATTGCGAGTACGTGACCGTCACCGGCGGAGGCCTGGGCCTGACCTGCGTGGGGCGGCGGCCCTTCTCCTTCAACGTCTCGCAGTACACGCAGGAGGAGCTGGCCCGACGGCGTCACAGCACCGAGCTGCGTCCCTGCGGCTCGACGGTCCTGTGCCTGGACGCCGCCATGGCCGGTATCGGCTCGAACAGCTGCGGCCCGAGCCTGGCTGAACGCTACCAGGTGAGCGCCCGCGACCTGGAGCTGGGGCTCTGCTTCCAGCTCCGCACCATGAATAGCAACAGCACGCACGATGAGGTGACGTCATGAGCGATGGGAACGCCGGAGGGGCGACCGGGCGAACGGCCGGGGGATCCGGAGCGGCCGTGGGGGACGCCCCCGGGACGACCGATGAGCGCACGTACCTGAGGTGGTACAACAAGGTGGGCTACGGCTCGGGCGACGTCGCCGGCAACGTCGTCTACGTGCTCCTGTCCGCCTTCGTCATGATCTACCTGACGGACACCGCCGGGCTCAACGCGGGCGTCGTGGGCACGCTCATGATGTTCTCCAGGTTCTGCGACGGCTTCTCCGACATCATCTTCGGGGCGCTGCTGGACCGCACGCGCACCCGGATGGGCAGGGCGCGACCGTGGATGCTGTGGGGATTCGTGGGCTGCGCCGCCATGATCATCGCGATCTTCGCGATTCCCACGAGCCTGGGGGACACGGCCAAGTACGCCTGGTTCTTCATCGCCTACACGCTGCTCAACGCCGTGTTCTACACGGCCAACAACATCGCCTACTCCTCGTTGACCGCGCTCATCACTCGCAACAGCTCGGAGCGGGTGCAGATGGGGTCCATCCGCTTCATGTTCGCCTTCGGGACGAATCTGCTCATCCAGAGCATCACCGTGGGCGGGGTGGCCATGTTCGGCGGTGGCGCCGCGGGCTGGCGGGCCATGGCGATCGTCTACGCGCTGCTCGGCCTGGCGGTCAACACCCTGTCCGTGTTCTCGGTCAAGGAGCTGTCGCCGGAGGAGCTGGAGGGCGAGAGTGAGAGCGGCCCCGAAGACGACAAGCTCTCGGTCGCTGAGTCGGCCAAGATGCTCCTGTCGAACAAGTACTACCTCATCATCCTCGTCGTCTTCCTGCTGACTCAGATCTTCACGGCCATGCTCAACATGGGCATCTACTTCATGACCTACATCCTGGGGGACGCCAAACTGCTGGGGACCTTCGCCTGGGCCATCAATGTCCCGCTCATCGTCGGTCTGCTGCTGACGCCGCTGGTCGTGAGCAGGTTCGGGGAGATGTACCGGGTCAACATCGGCGGCTACATCATCGCGACCCTCGGGCGGCTCGGGGTGCTCGTGGCGGCCTACCTCCACAACATTCCCCTCATGCTGGTGCTCTCCGGGATCGCGGCCCTGGGGATGAGCCCGTTGCAGGGGACGCTCAATGCCATGATCGCCGAGGCCTCGGAGCACACCTGGCTGCGCACGGGCAAGCGCATCGACGGACTCATGTTCTCCTGCACCTCGCTGGGCGTGAAGGTCGGCGGCGGGCTCGGCACCGCCGTGTCCGGGTGGCTCCTGGCGGCCAGCCATTACGACGGGCACCTGGATGTGCAGCCGAACTCGGCGATCCAGATGCTCTACGTCATGTACGTGTGGTTCCCGCTCATCGCCAACGCGCTCATCCTCTTCCTCCTCACGCGCCTCGACGTGGAGCGGGTCAACGCCCGCCTCAAGGCGGACGGGGCCGGCAGCGACACGTCTGGCGGGGTCGGCGAGGCTGGCGCGTCTGGCGGAGCCGGCGGGGCTTCCCGAGCCGACGGGGAGGCCGATGACGGCGTCGAGGGCCTGGCCGCCGCGGCCGGCACCGAGGACGGCGACGGCTCGGCAGGTTGACGCAGCGTGAACGACTGTGAGCGACTCACGGGTGGGGGTGAGACGGCGGCTTAGCGGCCTGACCTGAGACTGCTCGGATGACTCGCGGGTGGGGCGGGCCAGGGGAGTAGCGGGAGGTGGGGCGTCGCCGCCCCACCCGTGTTCTCCGTGCGGTGCATGTGCGGGCAAGGGTCTCCGCTCGCCTGCACGCGGCCCGTTTTCCTAGCCGTTCATCGCGTTCTCCAGCCACGCCCGTGCGGTGGTGTGGAAGTGGGATGTGCTGTCGACGGCGTGGAGCAGGACATTGGCGTCAAGGACCACCGGGTGCCCTCGGCATCGGACTGATCCAGCAGTTCGAGCGCGCTGGCGATATCGGTGACATCGACCTTCAGCCCGACGTCCGTTGTCCGCTGCTGGAAGTGCGTGGGCGTCTGCTTCCGGGCCAGCCTGCGCGTGCGAGTTCGTTGACGGCCTTACCCAAACCGATGCGGCGCTTCCGGCGCAGGTGCTCCGCCGCAGCCGCGACCTCGGGATCGAGACGTACCATTGTCCTCACCTCGTTATCGTAACGCCGTAGCTTCATGGAACGTGCATCACTGATGCGCCTCAGGTGCCGACAGGGCGAGGTCGCAGGGGCAGGGCTGCCCTCCCCGGTCGCCTGCGCTCGGATCCGGGCGGCGACTGGATCGCGAATCGTGCCGGAACAGTAACGTGAGGCCATGACCAACCCCGCTACCGGCGATATCCCTCGCGTCCATGCCGACCGGCCCACCGTCGCGACCAACGGCAATGGTTCGATCCACCCCAGGGGAACCGCTCTGAGCACTCCCTACCTCGACGGCCCCACCCCGACCCAGCGGGCCGAGCGCGCCCCCTGGCGGGCCGAGGCCGCCGTCGAGATGCTCTCGACCGCCTTCCTCCGCCGCGGTTCCGCCACACCGTTCGTACGAGAGGTGCTCGTGCCGCTGATCCTTCTCGTCACGGGCATCCAGGTCTCGGCCGTGGTGGACGACGACCCGGCCACCGGTTCCCTTCCCCTTCTCGCCGTCCTGGTCCCCGCCGCCGTCATCGCCCTCTACGTCAGCCGCATGCAGTGGGTATCCAGCCACGCCCACGTGCGCGCCGCCATCGCCTGGGCCCGCAGCGCCCCGGTGCCGCGACGGTCCTGGGGGCACGACGGGGGGCCGGGCGCCTCCCCGGGCGGAGCCGCCGCGCCGGGGTCCGACGACGTCGTCCGCCCCGGCGCCCTGCCCGCCGTCGGCCAGTGGCTGCGGATCACGCTGCCCCGCCGGCTGCCCGGCCTCATCTGGGCGGTCCTGGCTCCCCCGATCGTGACGACCCTCGCGCGCGCCTACGCCCCGGCCCCCTTCCAGGAGACCACTCGTCTGGCGGGGACGGCGCTCGTCCTCGGCGTTGTTCTCGGCGGCCTGATCGACAACCTCGTGCTGTCGGCTCGGCTCGGGCGCGCACGGTCCGCCGTCGGGCTGACGGGACTGGAAACCGGCGCCTGGACCCTCGCCCAGCGCTTCACCGACGACCCCCTCGCGCTGCCGGAGGAGGAGGCGGTGGTCCCGCGCCGCGGCACGGTGTGCGCCCGACTCGCCGGCATCAACTCGCTCCCCGATCAGTCCAGGCTCGTCGAGGTCACGGTCCTGGACGCTCAGATGGCCGTCCTCCGGCAGGCCGCCGACGACGTCGCCGGTCCCGGAGCCCCGTGGGCGGAGTCGCGTCCGGGCGGCCTCGGGGCGGATCCCGCAGTGGGCCCCCGGAGGGACGTGGCGCGGGCCAGACGGGCCCTGGCGGACCTGCTGGCCTCGGCGCGCGCTGTGACCGATCACGGCCACCGCGTCTTCCAGGCCGGTTATCTGCTCACATTCGTCTTCCTGCTCTACCTCGGTGCTCGACCCTGGGCCACCGGCGACGTCCTCGCCTGGCGCACCATCACGCCTGTGATCCTCAGCGCCGGGGCTACGCTCCTGGGCGTCGCCATGATCGGCACCGAGGTGAACAGCGTGGTCGCCGATGCCACCACCGAGCAGTTCCACCTGCGAGCGCTGCGGGACTGGGCCGCCTCCTGCCGCCTTCACGCGGCGTCCGGCTGGGCGGAGCCGGCGTGGATGCGTGACGGTCGATGGAACCTCCGACGCCGACCGGCTCGTATGACTCGGCGGGGGCTGGGGCTGTGGGTGCTCATCCTCCTGGTCGTCGGCGTCCTCGCCGTGGGCTGGACGGCGGGGGAGACTCCCGCGAGCCTGAGCCGCTCCGTCGCCTCCCTGCGCATCGAGACCCTGCGGTCCTGGGGGCTGGGGGAGATCGAGCTCGGCGCCCTGTGCGCGGTCGGGCTGGGGGTCTGGGCGCTCCCCGTGGTCGGGTGCCTTCGATGGGGGCGCGAGGTCCGGCGGCTGGAGGAGACTCTCCTGAGCGACGGCCTGGCGCGCATCAGCATCAACGGCGACGTCGTCGTCGATGAGGCCTCATCGACGTCCATCCACGCGGCGGGGACGGGGCGGGGCTCGGCGGCCGTGCTGGGGATCCCCGACGAGGCCCTCGTGGAGGGGCCGGGGGCGTGGGCCTCGGACGTGTCCGCCATGTCGTCGGGAGTCGCCGCGCCGTGGGAGTGCGGGGTGGCGGTCGAGCGGCTCAGTCGCCTGGCGGCGAACCGTCGCCGCGACTCCCGGGGCGGGTGGCTCCCCCTTCATGTCGGCCTGCTGGCGCTCGTCCTGGCCGTTGTCCGGCTCGGTGCCGGGCGGGGCTGGATTCTCGGCGTCCTCGTGGCGGCACTGGGAGGGCTCATGGTGGTCAGCGGAGTGGTCTCCTTCCTGCGGGACGTCATCCTCGACGCCCGGGTGCGGCGCTCTCTCCTGGCCTGGGCGCGGGAGGCTCGCGGCCCCTGGGCCTGGCCGGGCGTCGACGGGCCGGGCGGTGAGAGCGGTGGAGGCGCGATCGCGACCTGGTGGGATATCGACGGGAAGGCCAGGCCGGCGTCCTTCTTCGTCGTCATGGGGGAGACCTCCGCCCTGTGGTGGCTGCTCGCCCCATCGGGCGCCGTGCCCGCCGCGACCGAAACGCTCGCGCCGTTCGTCCTGGCCCTGCCGGCGCTGACATGGCTCATCAGCATGATCAGGTTCGCCCTCCTGGCGGCGAGTGCGCACCGCGCCCGGGCCGCGGTCGGGCTGCCGGGGCGGTGGCGGGTCCGGGACCGAGTCGAGGCGGGTGAGCGCACCACGACGACGGTTCCCGGCTGGCAGGCGCTCGGCAAGCCCGTTCCCGCGGCGGGAGGCGCCGTCCATTGGTCCTGGGGGCGGTGACCGACGGAACCGGACGCGGGGCCCAGCCCAGGGGCTCATTGGCTCGGCGCCCCGGCGGCCCAGGGGCGCCGTGACCCGAGTCGTCCAGGAACGCGCGGCTCGGCTCGGCGGCTCAGGGGCTCAGTGGTGCCGTGCTCGCGCGCTCAGTGGTGCTCGACCCGGCGGATCTCCTCGCTCATGTCCTCGCTCAGGTCGGCAGCCCCGAACTCCTCGGTCAGGGGCAGCCTCAACCGGAAGTCGGTGCCGAGGCAGAGCTCCACAACGCCCCTGGTCAGCTCGAAGTCCACGAGGTGGCCGCCCCAGGTGCGCTCGTCGTCGATGACGTGGGCGTGGCAGCCGGCCACCGAGATCCCCTGCTCGTACAGCGGCGTGCGGAAGCCGGCCACCGTCCCCTCGAAGTCCTCGCGCCGCACGATCTCCTCGCCGTCGGTGGCCTCGACCATGGGCCGGTAGGGCCTCTCCTGCTTGACCACGGTGCGCGCGCTCGCCCACGCGAAATGCCCCGTGACCCGCAGCGCGTACATGTAGTTCGAGCTCGGCACGAGGGCGTCGATGACCTCGGAGAACTCCCTGCGGCTGAGCGCCCCGCCGGCCCCGCCCACCTCCTGGCGGATTCCGGGCACGAAATTGGTGACGACGGCGTACGGGGTGCGCTCGCTCAGGTCGGGCACGCTCACCGACCCGTCGCCGCGCAACCGATAGCAGGTGCCGCCCAGGATCACCATCTCCCCGTCGAGCCCGTTGAAGGTGCCGATCCCGAAGGAGCCGTGCCCGAGCAGCTCGGCCAGGGTCATCTCGTCCTCGTAGACGCCTTGGGCCAGGGATGCGATGAGACTGGTCTGGAAGATCTGGTGGCGAGTGACGGTGCGGGTCTGCGAGGACGTCATGGCGCCAGGGTAGCGACGGATCCGGCTCGGGGGGCGGGAGGGTCTGCGCCTGCCCGCTCCCCTCCCCGCAAGGGGCCGATCCCATTCCTTCCCCCGCCGCAGGGCGCCCGATCCTAGAGTCGGGTCATGGTCCGACCGCGTGCACGCTCCATCCTCCTCGTCGTCCTCGGGGTCGTCATCGGCTTCGCCGTCGGCTCGGGGGCGACCCTCACCCTGGTCGACGCCTGGTTCAGCGGGCGCACCGATCCCGATCCCGAGGACATCGCTGCTGCCGGACGCTTGCAGGCGGCTCTTGAGCAGGCGGGGCAGGAGCAGACACTGCTCATCGGCCCTAGTGTGAGAGAGAATCCCGCCGGCTCGGGCGACTACGAGCTCAGTGCGACTTTGCCCGACGACACGGGGCTGGAGGAGGTCCTCACGATCTTCGATGGTGTCGAGGCGACCGTCGAGCAGGCGGACGTGGGTATGGGGGATAAAGGCCGCCTGAGCCTTGCGTGGACTGTCGGAGGAAAACGGATGGGTGCGGAGGTCGGCCTCAGCGGTACCTCCACCGGCACGCTTCGAACCGGGCTCACGACGGCGCTCGCCGCGGTACAGGCCGGCGCTGAGCGCGCCAACGTGGCGATGAGGAACTCTCCGAAGGCAGTCGAGGTCGACTGGGGCGAGGCCGAGGCCGCCGGCCTCTCGGCGGCCCGGCCCGGCCAGGAGCGGAATCCGGCGGGCGATGCCATCATGTACTCCCAGACCGCCTGGGTGGATCGCGTTCAGGTGCGGATTGAGACCGAACCGGGGGCTCGGAGTCTGATTGAGACGGATATCGCAGGCTGGGTGACTGCCGCGAAGGATGCCGGTTTCACCGACGTGCAGCTGAGAGCCTCGGACTCCGGCATCTGGCGCTCCTTCCGCGTCTCAGACGCCAGGAGCAGCTCGGACATCGAGACGGTGGCTCCGCCGCTCCTGGCGGCTATTGATCGATGCGACGTCAGTACTGGAACGGAGTTGAGCACTGGCCAGCAGTATGGCAATGACGCTGCGCGCCTGGAGTACGACTGCCGAGACGGATGGCTTGCGGTCGCCAAGGAATCCGCAGACGAGAACACGAGGGAGACGACGGACCCCGAGGCCGCGCAGCGGGCCCTGGACGCCGCCCGGCGGTGAGGCGACGGCGGCCTCCGGCGTACCGGTCCGCATCGCCGAAGGGCTGCCCGCCCTCGTCCATGGGCTCTTCGTCTTCCGCCTGCCGGACTCTCCGCGGTTGCTCGTGGTACGCGGCAGCGGAGAGCAGAGCGCGAGAGGAGGTCGTGCCCTCATGGTGGGGCGCGTGGGACTCCTGAGACATCACGGGACTCATTCGGGCGAGGACGTGACCAAATCTGCCACAAAGGCGCTGCAAGGCGGAATCAGCGACGGAAAAAAGCCCGGAATATCAACGATTCATTGTGCGCCCTCCGACGAGATCCGGGCCTTTGTGGCAGATTCGGACATTTTCTGAGGTCAAGGCCGTCGTGATCGCCTTGTCGCGCTGGCGCCTGGTCCGGGTTCTCAGGGATGTGACCGATCCTGGTGATTGGCGGGGTGTGCGTTATGGCCTGTTCACGGTTCTGTCCCTGGCCGTGACGGGGGTGGCGATCTCGTCCACCCGCACCGCGGGGCTCATAGAAGTATGATCTCAGTCAACTAAGTGGCGCAGGCTCACATGCGGCATCCGTATCTATTGTGATGCCTTGATGGCCGGGCGCCGGGGAGCGGGCACGGCGACGCAGGGAAATGGGCGTGGGAGGCCGCCGGCTCGCAGTCGGCCCCGCTCAGGCTGGTTATGGGCGGTCGCGTTTGTCGTCGAGCCGTCGAACCGAGGTAGGTGCCGGGGTGAAGCTCTCGGTGACGACTCGGGGTTCCGAGCGTCCTGATGCGCCTTAACGGGGTGGAGACCTAATGGCCGCAGTTTCGTGACCGAGTATGAGACGCGCATCATGGATTGTCTGTCAAGGTGATCTCTAGATTCAGGGAACTCTCAGATTAACCTCGTATTTTTCTCGAAGGGTCGACTGTGTCCACCATCCCCATTCCCAGAGCGCTTGGCACTCCTGCGCGTGCGGTGGGTGCGCTCGTCGCACTTGCTGCGCTCGTCGCCACGCTCCTGACTGTCCTGTCCATGCAGGCCCGAGCCGCCAACAACCCGTCGATCACCGTCTCCGGCCTGTCCCTGGTGGTCTCCAACGCCAACGGTGCCGAGGAGCCGGACAACACCTCGGTCAAGGTCGATGACATCCTCAAGCTGAAGTTCTCCTGGGACGCCCGCAACGCCAATGCCAAGAGTGGGGACTCCTTCCAGATCGGGCTTCCCGAGCAGTTCCGCAACCGGGAGCGCCTGTCCGAGCCGATGAAGGTCATCCACCAAGGGGAGGAACACACGATCGGTGAGTGCGTGATGGACGACCGCACCATTACCTGCACCTTCAACGCCGACCTTGACACCATCGTTGCTCAGGGCTTCACCGGTCTGCGGGGCGACGGTTCGGCACTGGTGGTGGCTGCTGCGACCACTGATGCGGCCAACGTGACGATCAATGCCAACGGTAGGCAGACCGAGGTGCCTGTGCCCGGCGGCAAGATCTCTGAGAACGTCGGCCCCGACTACACGCCGCAGTCGCTGAGAAAGTGGGCCTTCGACGTCACCAGCACCTCTAAGACGGTGGACTGGGAGCTGACTTTCGGACCTGACCAGGTCAAGGCGGCCCTTGAGAGGAACGGCGGCTCTCTGACGGTCGACGGGAAGACCCGATCGACCATCACCTTCACCGACCAGCTCGGTCCCGGACAGGCCTATGTCCCGACCAAGAGCGAGTGGAAGCTGAACATCGGCACTGCCCAGGGCCGGGACAAGCTTTACGGCCAGGTCACGGACGCCAGCGGCACCGACCAGGACACCAGCCAGGGAGACTTCGACCTCGACGTCGAGGTCCAGGGCAACACCGCCACCCTCAAGGTGACCGGTCCCTTCGCGCCGCAGACCAACTACCACATCTACTACGCTTCGACCCCCACCACGGCCGACGGTGTCGTCCAGGCCGGTGTGGAGTACACGAACAAGGCCTCCGCGGTGGGGACCGATCTGGAGCACTCCTACTCGGTCTACTACTCCAGGTCCTTCACCATCAACGTCACCATGGAACCGGGATTCGGCGGGCTGGACATCACCAAGCTCCTCACCGGATCCGAGACCGGTAAGGTGCCGGCCGGCACCACCTTCGAGGTCCAGATCACCTATGCCCTGCCCGGCGGCGCTACCGTGGACACCTACCCGGGGTGGAACGCTCCGGGGACCGTCCGCGCGGACCGCACCGGCGGTGACACGTCCATGACAGTCACCGCGGGGGAGAAGGCCGTGTACAACGGCACCTTCCCGGCGGGGACGGTTCTGTCCCTCAATGAGGACACGACGTCGGCCTCGAGCACTCCCGCTGGCGTCGCCTGGGGGCGCCACACCTTCACGGTGGCGGGCCAGATCACCAACAGCCTGACCATCGAGGACCAGAAGTCCACGGCCGTGACACTTCGCAACTCCGCCGACCCCGCCCCTGCGGAGGAGGGTGACTTCACGGTCACCAAGGTCCTGGCCGGCGACGGCGACTTCAGCAAGTCCACCTTCGAGTTCGCCTACACCTGCACCGACGGCACCGAGGGGTCGCTGACGGTGACGGGAGCCGCGACCTCGGAGAAGTCCAAGAAGATCAAGGCGGGTTCGACCTGCACCGTCACCGAGGACAGCGCCAAGGCCGGTCAGAACGGATACACGCTGACCGCCCCGGCCGCGCAGACCGTGGAGATCATCAAGGACCAGACAGCCGCGGTGACGATGACCAACACCTACGCCCGCGACATGGGTACCTTCTCGGTGACCAAGGCCATTACCGGTCTCGAGTCGGTGGACAATGAGTTCACCTTCTCCTACACCTGCGACAACAACGTGAGGGGCACTGTGAAGGTCAAGGCCGACGGATCGGTGGTCTCCGGACCCGAGCTGCCCGTGGGCACCACGTGCACCATCGAGGAGGACGCTCAGTCCGCCGTGGTCCAGGGATACACCCTGGAGGTGCCCGCCGCCCAGACGGTAACCATGAGAGAGAAGGAGCAGGCGGTGCTCGTGACCTTCACGAATACCTACACTCCTGAGCCGACGCCGAGCACCTCGCCGACTCCCACACCGAGCGAGTCCCCCGAGCCGACGCCGAGCGCCTCGCCGACTCCCAGCGAGACCGCGACACCGGAGCCCAGTGAGTCGCCGTCGCCGACGCTGTCCGCGTCGCCCAGCGAGTCGGCCTCGCCGTCTCCGTCGGCGAGCGAGTCTCCGTCGCCCAGTGAGACCCTGGACCCGAGCGAGTCCCCCTCGCAGGACCCGACGCCGAGTACGTCCGCGTCGCCGAATCCGAGCGATCCCGCTACTCCCGGTGACCCGTCCTCGCCGAGCCAGCCTCCGCAGGTCGGGCCCAGCGACCCGCCGGTGCCCGGCTCGGCGTCCGGAGTGCCCAGTGTTCCCTCCGGGGGCCCGCTGGTCAGCACCGGTGTCAAGGTCGGCCTGCCGCTGGCTTTCGCCGTCCTCGTCGTGATGGGAGGCGCCCTGCTGGTGAGCCGCCGCCGCGCCTGAGACGGGCGGTAGTCCTCACCTCTCACAGGGGATACGCCCCCGAGCCCGCCCAGTCCTACGACGGGGTGCGCTCGGGGGCGTCGCCGATTTCATTGTGTGGCGCGTGGTGGGTGGCCTGGGGCAGCCGAGGAGCGCCGGCTGAGGATGGAGGCCTGGTGGTCTGAGGCGGGAGCAGCGTGCGGAGTGTCAACGTCCAGATGGAAATAGAAGTCGGTATCTGCCGTTACCATTGAGTCGGAGGCGGCGTGAGCCGCCTCCTGGGACCTGATCGTTGGGAGCACACTAGTGGTGCGCGGAGACCTGCTTCTCGACTTGGTTGAAGCTGAGCGTCGTGGCGATCGCGACCGCTTCCGAGTCGTCGTTGAAGGGATGATCGCCGAAGAGCGCGCCAACCAGCATCATCTTCTTGCTGACCGCCTTTCCGAGATCATCATGACAAGTGGGCAAGGGCTGCCCAGAGACGATCAAGCAGCATCTGTTCGCGATCTGGTCCAGGAAGTGATTCCTCAGCGCCGGTTGGATGAGCTTGAGCTGGATTCGGTGGCGCAGCGTGTTGTCTCTGAGCTCATCGAGGAGCAACAGCGCGCCGACCTCCTACGAAGTTACGGGATAGAACCCCGCCACCGTCTCCTGCTCGCCGGACCTCCTGGTAATGGCAAAACCAGTGTTGCCGAGTCGATCGCGGCAGAACTCATGCTTCCTCTTTACGTGATTCGTTACGAAGGCGTGGTGTCGAGCTTCCTCGGGGAAACGGCGTCACGTTTGGATCATGCCTTTGAGTTCGTGCGAACCCGCCGATGCGTCCTCTTCTTCGATGAGTTCGACACTGTCGCTAAAGAGCGCGCTGACGAACATGAGACCGGGGAGATCAAGCGTGTTGTCTCCACACTTCTGCTCCAGATAGATCGGCTCCCTCCACATGTCATCCTGGTTGGTGCAACGAATCATGACGAGTTGCTGGATCGAGCGGCATGGCGGCGCTTCCAGATCCGTACCGAGCTGAATCCTCCAACGAGGGCGCAGGCTACCCGCTTCCTGGAACGACTTGCACAACGCTTCGGTGGCGATCTTGGTTACGCTCCGAGGACGCTGGCGGATCGCCTTGCGGGATCCAGTTTCGCGGAGTTGGAGGAGTTCGCCATAGATGTCCGACGCCGCACTATTCTTGAGCTACCGGATGCCAATATGCGTCGGATCGTCAAAGAGCGACTTGAACACTGGACAGGCGTGGCTCACTCATGAGCGACGACGCTCGGCCGCTGCTTGCGTTCGATTCACCTTCCGTGGGAGAACGGGTAAAGTCGGGAGGACGTCCTCCGAAAGTGGTCGGTCCGGGCGGTAGAAGGCAGGGTGAGCGCCTGAGTCCTCGATTCAAAGAGCTTACCGAAGCCTTCGAGGCAAAGCGTGCAGAGCTGGGAGAGGGAACGCCGATTGAGGCAGATCCGTCGCTGGTGATCGTGCTGGACCTGGCAGGCAGCGTCGAAGAATTTTACAAGGCAGTGAATAAAGTCGAGGGTCTCGAGTTCCTCGCAGAGATGGCGGGAGATACGACCGATCCCGATGATGACTTCTACATCCAGGATCGTGGGAAAAAGCGTTCAAAAAAGTCAGTCGAACACTCACTGTATCTAGTGATGTCCAATGCCAGGGCTGTCGATCAGATGGTCTCACTCTTTGACCATTGGAAAAAGGGGCCTAAGGCCAAGTTCGAGTGGGGCTTGGGTAAATTTAAGGGTGTGTTTTCTCAATTAGTGGACCTTCGCCGTTGGGGACCTGAGGATCGCGTAAGAGAAACCGGTCTGATAGAGCGGTGGCAGGAAACACTGGATATTGTTGGGGATTCCCAGAGTTCGGTTCGAGTTGAGGTCGAACTGTGGTATCGCAATGATCGAGGGCAACGGCAAGCGTCTGAACAGGAGATCAGGACAATCATCGCTGATAGCGGTGGGCGAGTTGTCAATCGAGCCAAGATTGAGGAGATTGGATACCACGCCCTGCTCGCCGAGCTGCCTCGACAACAGGTTGAGACCGTTGTTCGGCAGGGACCTCAGGCAATCCGTTTGCTGATGGCTGAGGATGTCATGTTCGTTAGCCCATTTGAACCTATGAGCGTGAAGGCGGCCCCGTCGGTTCCGGGCTCAGAGTTTTCTTTTCCGCCGGTGGCCCTGAAGGATAACAAGCCACGTATTGCATTGCTCGATGGGGTGCCGTTTCAGAACCATGACGCTTTAGCGGGAAGACTGAGCATCGACGACCCGGACGATTTTGAAAGTGGTTACCCGCTGGCGGCGCGCTCGCACGGGACCGCGATGGCCTCACTCATCATCCATGGTGATCTGTCTGTGCCCGAGATCCCGTTGGACCGAAAAGTCTACGTACGTCCGATCATGCGTCATGAGGAGTTGCCTTCCGATCAGTATGTTGAACGAGTGTCACCAGATACTCTTTTCGTGGATCTACTTCACCGTGCTGTTCGACGCATTCTCATCGGAGAATCCAGTCGGCCGCCAGTCGCCCCAAGTGTGCGTATCATCAATTTATCTATTGGTGATAGGGGGCGTCCTCTTGTGCGGAGGATGAGTCCGATAGGGAGGCTTGTTGACTGGTTAGCGCTTGAGTACAACGTTCTCTTCATTATCAGTGCTGGGAACCATGTAGATCCAATTTCCATTCCGGCAGAGGGTGCTTCCGATAGAGAGTCGGCTCGGGTGGCCGCCTTGCAAGCCGTACACGCCAGCCAGATTGTCCGCGGCATTCTTCCGCCGGGCGATGCGATGAATGCGGTGACCGTAGGAGCGGTGCATGCGGATGGTTCGCCGGATCCGGATGAGTCGTCGAACGTGTGGGACCTTTCTCGCCAAGGCGAGCCTGCGTTGTACTCGGCTACCGGTCCTGGTGTTGACCGCATGATCAAGCCAGACATATACCATGTCGGTGGTCGACGTCTTTTCGTGCGGCCCATTAAGCAGTCTGTCTTGCGTAGTGATGTCGATTTGTGTCCCGCGAGGACCACGTGAACGGGCCCGGGTCTTCGAGTGGCCGCACCCAGCGAATGGGGAAGTTCTAACCGGACGACATTCGAATGTGGGACGAGCCATGCCACTGCACTCGTCACTCGCGAGGCGAGCCTGCTATTCGATCTGCTCGAGGCTCGTTCTCATGATCGCTACGTATCGCCGTTGCCGGATGCGATGTTTCATCCACTCATTGTTCGTGCGCTGCTGGCTCATGCATGCTCCTGGGGTGATTGGCAGAAAGAGCTGAGTCCTGAGCTCAGGATCACCTCGGATCAGCGCCGGAACTTGACTCCGTTTCTCGGTTACGGACGTTATTTTTCAGACGTGGCTCGGAGTGCGGTCAATCGTGCGGTTGTGGTTGCCGGAAATTTCATCGGCTTGGATGAACGTCACTCGTATGATCTACCGCTTCCCCATTCCATCCGAAACAAGGCCGAATGGCGTCGTCTCAGCATCACGCTCGCATATTGGGCTCCCGCAACGCATGGTCTTAAAAGATATCGCGCCGCCAAGGTGTACTTCACGGCACCCGAGTTGGGACTCGTTCAAGGTGAGCGGGTTGATGCATATTACAGCGCAGTACAACGTGGCAGTCTCCAACATGAGGTCATCGATGGAAGTAGAGTTACAGCATTCCGTGACAACGCGACCTTTCCTGTGCATGTTGAATGCATGAGGGGCGGTCAGCGTGGCGGAAAGATCGACCCTATCCGCTACGCCCTTGTCGTGTCAATCGAGACGGCTGCTGAAACCTCGGTGACCGTTCACGACGAAGTGCGTGCCGGTCTGCTGAGGCTACATACTCAGGCTGAGGCAAGACAGCGTAGCCGGGTGCGCAACAGGTGACAGTCACGTGCTTAACGGTGCCGGCAGGACGAGGACCAGCCACGTCGCTTTAATTACGTACCGAAAGTGACGGCAGGGAGCTCACGATCTGTTGGGTACGGACGGAGACGGTGGTGGCGCGGGCGATGAGGTCCAGGAGGTAGCGGGACTGCGCCGAGGCAGTGGGGCCGCCGCCCGCGCCCTCGGCCATCCAGTCGTTGGGGTCGTTGACGATCCCGGAGGCCTTGTGGGTGCTCGCGCGGTAGCGGTCCAGCAGCCAGTCCAAGCCGCTGCGCGACCCCAGCATGTAGTCCTGCGCCTGGGCGGGAATACCGGAAATCGTCACATGCTCGTTGTAGACGATCGAGGTCTTGCGGCTCTTCGCGTTTGAGAGTGTAGTAAGCGGGGTCTGTTGATCTGTTTGGTGGGGGTGGGAGCGTTGTTGCGCTGGGTGGGGGTCGAGGTTCCCCGATGATGGGAGCTGTTACGCGCGCTACCTGAGAGATCTCGACGTGCCTGAGGCTACCTTCGCCGGTCCTGATCTGATGACCTTCCTGGGCCTGGACGTCCCGGGGCTGACCACGGTGGGCCAGCTCCTCAACCCCTACAAGGGCCATTGTGGAGTGTCGTATGCCTGTTGGGTTTGAGGACTCGTTCTGCCGTTACTGCGGGACTCAGGGGGTGGCGTGTGGGACGGTGGTCTGGCGCCTGGCCCACGTGCCGGTGGGGTGGGGGCCCACGCAGCTGCTGGTGCGCGTGCGGCGCTTCGCCTGCACCCACTGCCGCCGAGTGTGGAGGCAGGACACCTGGGCCCTTGCCGAGCTGCGGGAGCGTCTGACCCACTCGGCAGTCGAGTGGGGGCTGCGGGCCCTGGTCTTGAGTTCCATGTCGATCTCCCGTGTCGCGCAGGCCCTGGGGATCTCCTGGCGCACCGCCAACAGCGCGATCCTGACCCATGCACAGTCCGCGCTGCTCGACGACCCCCACCGCTTCGACGGCGTAGAGGTCCTCGGCGTCGACGAGCACGTCTGGCGCCGCACCAAGCGGGGCGACCGTTACGTTACCGTGGTCATCGACCTGATTCCCGTACGCGACCGGAGTGGTCCAGCCCGGCTGCTGGACGTGGCCCCGGGCAGGTCCAAGAAGGTCCTCAAGACCTGGCTCGCCCAATGTGACCAGGCCTGGCGTGAGCAGGTTGAGGTGGTGGCCATGGACGGTTTCAGCGGATTCAAGAGCGCCGCCGGCCAGGAGCTCCCACAGGCCCGGGCGGTCATGGGCCCCTTCCATGTCGTCTCCCTGGCTGTCAGCAAGCTCGACGAGCGCCACGCTCCGGCCCATGCCGCCTGGGGCGTCTACCAGCGCCTGATCCAGGCCTACAGGGCCGACGACCCGGGCCTGGAAAGTACCTGATGCAACGGCTCATCGACTCCTTGAAGCAGGCCATCCCCGACGGGCTGGAGGAGATCACGACCCTGGCTAAGACCCTGATTAGCCGCAGCCAGGACGTCCTGGCCCACTATCGACCGCCCCCGTACCTCCAACGGCCCCACCGAAGCGGCGGGCGGACGCCTCGAGCACCTGGGCGGCATCGCCTTGGGATTCACAAACCTCACCAGCTACACCATCCGCAGCCTCATCCACACCGGACGCCTCAAAGACCACCTGACAGCAACCACCTAAACCCGACGATAAACCTCACCCACCACACCCTCAAACACGAAGAACCCCCAAACAGATCAATAAAACTCGCCCACCACACTCGCAAATGCGAAAAGCCGGATAGCGGAACGCCAGCATTTCTCTACAAGCGGCCGGAATCATCGAATAGTCGACGTGAAATAGTTCTCAATCCACCCCCATGCAAGTGTTATCGCCAACAATGCGAGGAGTGGAAAACAGTACACGACAAAGAACGCCCATATGCCTCGTGTGCTGAGATTTAAGAATGCTCGCACAGCCTTACGACCCCCGTGTTGTTTGCAGAAATGCCATCGCTCAGCGCCGAAACATTTCTCTATTATTTCCTCGAACTTGGAGACGACTATTTCGGGGTCGGTGCGGTGTATATCCACAAACACCCCCATTGAAATTACCCATAACCCAATTACGGCTATCGTTACTGTCGGATACAGCATCGATGTCTTACCTACTTCCATGGCCCCTTCGATGCCATGGGCCTTCATTGCATCGTCGACATCGATTGACACGACGGCACCCCAGAAAGCGGCAACACCGAGCATGAGGGCACTTAAGACCGTACGAAAGTACTGGTGTAAGCGATTAACCAGGGAATGCTGCTTAGTGGGTGGCTCTGGTGGTGGGATCAAATAACCAGCCACCAACAGGGTTGCTGCCGAAACGAACATGCAAATCAGAAATAAAACACTGACGTAGAGCAGCGTTCTGGAAGTATGGAAAATATGATGTTCTAACATTCCTAAAAGGAAAATAGCAGCTAGCGCGGCAGCTATCCATGCCCTCCAGGACTTGGCCATTCTCACAATAACTCGCAATGCGCCTTCATCGCGTACCCGCATGGTTGGATCGATGTCCATAATTGCTCCTTCCGCACCCGACAACCCTACCGTTCGGGGCTGCGAGCCACCGTACGGCGGGGGTACGACACCTATCCTGACCTCTTAACTCTTGTTAGGTGCGCGCGCCACCGGGTCGATAGTTCCACCTACCGGCATCGAGAGAAGAGATACGTGGTACTCGGGGATTCCGGGGGTCTAGGGGGTGGGTGCGGTCTGATCCGAGAGAGATGGTTGTGTCTGATGCGACTGACGTGGTGGCTGAGGCGTTGATCGGTTCTGTGACCGGGGGGATCATCGATCAGAAGTAGTCGGCCCGGGCGGTTGTTCGCTCGGGCCAGGGGAGCAGGGCATGAACCTGGTGTGCCGGGGTCCGGCAGACCTGCTCAGTCAGCTCATCGAGGATGTACTCGGGATTGCCTTGGAGGTGGAGATGATCAGGCGCCTCGGCCTTGAGCGCGGCGGCGTCCCGGCGGATGCGGACATGCGTAATGGGGTGCGAGGAGCGGGATTGGGCTGGTTGGGATCGAGGGCCGCGCGGGATCGGGATGGCGCGCTCGAGCCGGTGGTCGTGCTCGAGCGGGAGTGCTGGCCAAGGGCATCGACTAGATCGTGCTCTCCGATTGACTGTGCGCGGTCTGACCATGGGAGAGGATCGTTGCGCACTTCGAGGGGGTCTGCGGTGCTCGGGGTCTGCCAGGGACACGATCAGCCGGACCACGGAAGAAGGGTGACCGAAAGGGCCTGTCGGAGACGGATCAAGCACTGCGTGGGGGCGGACGGTCGTCCAGCAGTGCGTCGTGCACCTGATTTACTGCAGCCTTGCGCTCTGCTGGTGGGCAGCACCACGACGCGATCGTGAGATTCCTTAAGCCGGTCTGCACAGCCCCGTGCCAGGTCGCGGTCAGGGGCCGCTTCGCCTAAAGATCAAGGCTAGTTGTATGAGGTCATGACGTTGGTGACGTGTGTTGGGGCGCGGGTGGCTGGTTGTGGCAGGCGGTGTGGGGTCGATGGTAGTTGTAGTGGTGGCTCCACACCGCGACGGCGTCGCGGTGCTGCTGCTTTGAGGAGTAGGTGCGGGCGTAGAGGCGCTCCTCGGCCAGGATGCGGTTGCAGCGCTCGGCCTTGCCGTTGTGCCGTGGGGTGCGGGGGCGGATCCTCTGGTGGCGTGAGGCCAGGGAGGTGATGGTCGTGGTGAAGGTCTGGGCGCGGTAGTTGGCCCCGTTGTCGGTGACGACTCGCACGAGCCTGGTGACGCCGTGGGCGGCCAGGAAGGCCCGGGCGCGGCAGAAGAGGCCGATCGTGGTGGAGGCCTTCTCGTCGTCGAGGGCCTCGGTGTAGGCCGGGCGGGAGAAGCCGTCGATGGCGGTGTGCAGGTAGGTGTAGCCGATCCTGGCTGCCTTGCCTCGTTTGGAGGCTTTGGCCTTGGGGGTTCCTCGCCCGTGGGCCCGCCAGCCTCCTTGCGGGTGGGATGCGTCCGACCTTCTTGACGTCCAGGTGGATCATGTGGCCCGGGAAGCGGGCCACGATGGGTTTGACGACCCGGTTGGACTGCCCGGTGGGATCGATGTCGCGGCGTCGGTTCAGGCCGGCTCTGTCCAGCCAGCGGGTCACGGTGCGTACCGACACCACTGTCCCGCGCGCGGCGAGCTCGTGACTGATACGACGGGCGGACCACTTGTGGGCGCGGCGCCAGTGCTCGATGAGGTCCACCGTCTTGGCACTGGTCCGGGTGGGACGGTGGGCTGGGGCGCTGGAGCGGTCCTCGAGAGCCTGGGTTCCTCCTTGGTGGTAACGAGCGAGCCACTTCGACAGCGTGGCGCGGGCGATGCCGGCCTCGGCGGCTACGTGGGCGATAGGACGACCGGCCTGGACACGCATCACGAGCCGGTAGCGGCCCCGAGGCGTCAACACAGCGTTACGGTGAGTCATGGCAGCGGGGCTTTCTATGTCAGAAGGATGATTCACCACCACCCATCCTGACAGCCCAAGCCCCGCTGCCCCCACGACTACAACCTCATGACCCACAACAACTAAGCACCATTCATCGTCCCCACGGGGCCCGCGCCCCCCTGTCCCAGCGACACACCATCTCTGACCAACCGGCTCAGATGCCTTTACCCATCGACTTTGCCGATCCCTTGAGGGCGCTGCCGGAACGAGACGGCGCCTGAGCACCGATAGCGTCGGAACTGGTGAGACACGGGCAGTCCTCCCCGTTCCGAGAGCCGGGCTGAAATGCCTACGGTGGCATCGTGGCTCGCTAATGGTCCGCAACGGTGGAGGCGGGGACGCTGAGGGCGGTGCGGGTGCGACAGGACGCCCGCATCCCCGCCCCGGTGAGAAAACCTGGCTGATCGCCGACGTCCTGGCCTACCATGTCGTGCTCTTGGGCGACATCTGTTTTTGCTGAGGTGATCCTTTGAACGTCTGTGCCGCGACCTCTGCGGGCTGTGTCGCTCGGCGGCGCGCGCTGTCGCTGATGATCGGTGCTGTTGCTGTTAGTGCGATGTCCGGTTGTGGGCTTTTGAATTCCAATAAGGAGCGAAGGGTGAGGGAGTATCTTCTCGGCCTGAAGGGTGTTGACTCGGTCGATGTCTACGTCGAGCTCCTCGGCGACCAGGGCTATCGCTGGACGGTTCGCGTGAGGCTGAGCGACGATCCGCCCCAGGATGCTCTGATCACCGTGGTGGGCGAGTCATTCGACAAGGTTGCGGAAATCGCTGAATCTCAGACGGTGGATATGGAGGTCGCCTGGGCGCAAGGGTCCACCGGTGTCAGGTGGAGCAGTAAGGCGACGGATGCGACGAAGGCGGTCGAGACGGTCGCCGGGCTCTGCACGCCCGCGGTTGACGGCATCGAGGTCAACTCTGGTGGAGCCCTGGTGCGGTATCGCGCCGTTGATAGTTTTCCGGATAACTGGATGGTTCCCCCTTCCTCCGATGCGTTGTCACTCAGTCACCGGGACTTCGAACAGCATATTCGCATTGGCGGGCTGAGCGTGAGTACCCGGTATACTGGGCACGCTGATCTTAGTTCCGTTCCGCTCGAGCGGGTCTTCGAGGCGATGTCTCCAGCCGACAGAAACAGGGAGGGGGCGTCGATCGAATTGGATGACATGGACTTTGTGCATGGTCAGGTCCAACTGAGTGTGGCCGCCTTCGGCAGCTACGAGGACGGCCTCGACTCCGATGCCGCTGCGAGGGTGCTGGCTGTTGTCCTCGGGAATCGAGTCCTTCAGGGTGTTGAGCTCTCGACAGCCTGGGACGAGTCCGGTTCGGATGAGGTTCGCTTCGATATGAAGGACGGAAGCGTTGTGGGGGAGGGCCGGCCCCCGGAGAAGGGCGCAGTCATTCTCGCGGCGGCGCAGTAGGAGGCCCCCTCCTCGTCGTGACGGGTCGGCGTTGTGGCGGGTCGGCAGGCGGGCCGCGTGCGATGCGACAGTGGGCGTCGTGCGGCCTTGCGGTCAGTCCGCGCCCAGCTGCAGCCGGTTCCAGGATCGGAGGGCGAACCGGGCCCCGACAGTGCTACGGCTTATCCTGACGCGCTCGGTGATCGTCTGGCGGGTGCAGGTGGAACCAGTGCGCACGAGGTTGGTGGGCGGTGAAGGACCTCGTGTGGGATACCGCCAAGGGGCGGACGGTGCTCGGCTCGGGCTGGGGCCGGTGCGCCTGACTGCCCGTCAGTGACTGCGGTGCGGGTTCGGGTGGGAGTCAGGCATCGTTGAGAAGTCCGAGACTGCGGAGCAGGTGGGGCATCGTCGTCGACGGGCAGGTGCCCTGAGCGTCGATCTCGGGCTGCTCGTCCGTCGGCAGGTGGCACCTGTCCACGGCCTGCGCGGCCGCATCCCAGGGGAAGCTACCCGGGAGCGTCTTGGCATTCTTCTTGCTGAGCCCTGTCAGTTTCAGGTAGTGCTCCTGCGCGTCCGCCTGGCTCTGGTAGTTCTGCACGGGCGCGTAGTGGGCGTTGAGCCAGGCCTCGAAGCAGGGCACGGAGACGACGCCGTGGACAACCGTCTGCTCGCTGCTCAGCTTTCGGCATGCGGCGAGGAAGGGGCGACGGTCCTGGCCGTCGTGGTCGACGACGATCCACACCTCCCTGTAGGCGTCGAGAGGTACTGGCGGAGACTGGAGGTGTCCACCCGGGGTCCGGCCTGACTCGTGACACCTTGGTGGGTTTTCGGTGACTCGGCGTGAGTTTTCGTTGG
>ERZ772764.639-NODE-639-length-23615-cov-32.000042_pt1 | contig 23615 bp, 23 predicted proteins | sample MGYA00512163_ERZ772764 | MGnify/ENA primary metagenome ERZ772764 (study PRJEB29015, sample SAMEA2737903) | human oral metagenome | biome: human oral; feature: human-associated habitat; material: dental | place: China | collected 2094 ... | reverse complement strand
ACGCCGCCTCGGGCCGGGCGGTGGGCGAGGCGATCGCAGCGGCCTACGGGGCGCGGGGCTGGGAGCCCCCCCGCTTCCTCGGCGCCCTGCCCTCCGGGCCCGCGGGGCGCACCGCCTGAGCGGGGCGCTGCGCGGCGCCGACCGCCCGGCGGGGGGCCGCTGCGCCGTTTGAACAGGTCCGCGCTGCGCGCATACACTGGGGGCTCGCACTACCAGCGGTCGCGCACGGCGCAGGAAAGAGGAAGATGATGCGAATCAGCAAACGGGCATGGCAGGTCGCCGGGGCCGCGGCGGGCGGCGCCTCGCTGTTCGGCGGCGGCATCGCGCTCGGGCGCCTGCTCCGCCTCGATTCCCAGCGCGGCGACTACCGGAAGGCGTGGGAGGACCACACGCTGGCCACCATGGACCGCCTGCGCGCCAACGAGGGGGAGAAGCCATACGTCATCGTCGCCCTGGGGGACTCCTCGGTGCAGGGGCTGGGGGCGTCGCGCGTCACCGAGTCCTACCCCGCGCTGCTCGCCTCCGCCATCCAGCAGACCCTGGGGCGCGAGGTCGCCTTGCTCAACCTCTCGCTGTCCGGTGCCACGGTGGAGTCCGTGGAACTCACCCAGATCCCGCAGATGCGCGGCATGGGGCTGATCGACGGGGACATCGAGCCGGACCTGGTGACGCTGAGCATCGGCGGCAACGACGTCATGGCGGAGGACATGGCCCCGGGCCAGTTCGCCGAGCGGCTGGGCCGCGTGATCGCGGCGCTGCCCCCGGACTCCCTGGTCTCCTCCATCCCCTCCTTCGGCATCATGCCCCAGGAGAAGCGCGCGACCGAGATGTCGGAGTACCTGGCGCGCACGGTCGAGGAGTCGACAGCCCGCATGGTGGATGTGCGGGCCCTCACCCGCGAGTACTCCCTGCCGACGTACACCTTCGCCTACCACGCCGCCGACTTCTTCCACCCGAACTCCGCCGCCTACGCCACCTGGGCGCAGCTCTTCGCCGACGAGTGGGCCGCCTCGCGCCGCCAGGCCGCGCCCGTCGTCGCCGACGCCCCGCAGTGGGGCATGCTCTCGGCACGGGTGGCACAATCGGAGTATGAACACGACTGACTCGCCGTGGCTCGTCGTCGGGCTGGGCAATCCGGGCGCGCAGTACGCCTCCACCCGGCACAACGTCGGCCACCTCACCATTGACGTCCTCGCGGCGCGCGCGGGCGCGGTGCTCAAGACCCACCGCTCGCGCACCCGCGTCGCCGACGTCCGCCTGGGAGTGGGGCCCGGCGGCGTCCCAGGGCCGCGCGCCGTCCTGGCGCGCTCCGAGACCTACATGAACACGACGGGCGGGCCCATCCGCCGCCTCGCGGACTTCCTCGGCATCGGGGCGCAGAGGATCCTGGTCATCCACGACGACCTCGACCTGCCCCCCCACGAGCTCAGGCTCAAGGCCGGGGGCGGCGAGGGCGGCCACAACGGCCTCAAGTCCCTCACCCAGGCCCTGGGGACCCGCGACTACCACAGGCTCCGCATCGGCATCGGGCGGCCGCCGGGGCGCATGGACCCCGCCGACTACGTCCTGGCGCCCATCCCCGCCAAGGAGCGCCCCGACTGGGACGTGACCCTCGAGGAGGCCGCCGACGCCGTGGAGGGGGTCGTGGCCGAGGGGTTCGCGCCCACCCAGCAGGCACTCCACACCCGATAGTCCCAGCGCCACCGAAAGGCGATCCGTGCTCCTCACTGGACTGCTGCCCCTGCTCGCATCCGACCCGGCCGTCGCCGCCGCGGCGGACTCCATCGCGGCCGGGCGCTCCGGCACACTGGTGGCCCCCTTGGGCCTGCGCGCGCCCATCGCCGCGCACATCGCCTCGCGCGCCACCACCCCCGTGGTGGTCCTCACCGCGACGGGGCGCGAGGCGGAGGCGATGACCGCGGCCCTCGCCTCGTGGACGACGGGGGCAGCCGCCTTCCCGGCCTGGGAGACGCTGCCGCACGAGCGCCTGTCACCCCAGGTGGACACGATGGCCAGCCGCATCGCCGTGCTGCGCCGCCTGGCGCACCCCGTCCAGGGCGACGCCTTCGCCGGCCCCCTGTCCGTCCTGGTGGTGCCCGTCCGCTCGTTCCTGCAGCCCATCATCCGCGGTCTGGCCGACCTGGAGCCGGTGCGCATCGCGGTGGGCGACGTCGTGGACCTGCCGGAGGCCACCGCGCGCCTGTCGGACCTGGGCTACCAAAGGGTCGACATGGTCGAGGCGCGCGGGCAGATGAGTGTGCGCGGCGGCATCCTGGACGTGTTCCCGCCCCAGGAGCCCCATCCGCTGCGCGTGGAGCTGTGGGGCGACGAGGTCGAAGAGATCCGGGCCTTCTCCATCCAGGACCAGCGCACCCTGGGCGCCGCCCCCCACGGCCTGTGGGCGGTGCCCTGCCGGGAGCTGCTGCTCAGCGCCCCGGTGCGCGCCCGTGCCCGCGAGGCGGCCGACCGCCTGCCCGGCGCGGCCGAGATGCTGTCCCTGGCCGCCGAGGGCATCCCAGCACCGGGCATCGAGTCCCTGGCGCCGGTCCTGGCCTCCGGCATGGACCGCCTCGTGGACCTGCTGCCCCCGGGGACGCCGGTGCTGGCGTCCGATCCTGAGCGCATCCGCGCGCGGGCGGCGGATCTGGTCGCCACGACCGACGAGTTCCTGCGGGCGGCGTGGAGCGCGGCGGCCGGAGGCGCCCAGGTGCCCCTGGAGGCCTCCGACGCCTCCTTCCTGGACCTCGACGACCTGTGGGGAACGGGCGGGCCGTGGTGGGAGCTGTCGTCCCTGCCCCCCGCAGAACTCGCTGAGGCGGCGGCCGACGGGGAGGACGCGGGCGCGGGCTCCGACGGAGGCGGCTCCGCCCTGGTCGCCTCGCCCGTGCTCATGCGCGCGGGCGCCCGGGAGGTGCGCCCCTACAGGGGGGACTTCGCCGCCGCGGCCGCGGACCTCAAGTCGCTGGCCGCCCAGGACTGGCGGATCGTCGTCACCACCGAGGGACCCGGGCCCGGGCGCCGCATCCGCACGATCCTGGCCGAGGCGGGCTGCCCCGTCGCCCTGTCGGACTCCGTCGACTCCGACCCCGGGCCCGGCCTGGTGACCATCACGACTGCGCAGGGCACCGCCGGGTTCGTGGCCCCGGACCTGCGCGTCGCGGTCCTCACCGAGGGCGACATGACCGGCCGCGCGGGGGCCACCACCAGGGACATGCGGCGCATGCCGAGCCGGCGGCGCAAGGGCGTGGACCCCCTCACCCTGCACCCGGGCGACTACATCGTCCACGAGCAGCACGGCATCGGGCGCTTCGTCGAGCTGGTCAGCCGCACCGTCGGGCGCGCCGACGCGGCCGCCACCCGCGACTACCTGGTCATCGAGTACGCGCCGTCCAAACGCGGCCAGCCGGGCGACCGCCTCTTCGTGCCCACCGACGCCCTCGACCAGATCTCCAAGTACACGGGCAGCGACGAGCCCTCCCTCACGAAGATGGGCGGCGCCGACTGGGCGAAGACCAAGGCGCGCGCGAAGAAGGCCGTGAACGAGGTCGCCAAGGAGCTGATCCGCCTGTACGCCGTGCGCCAGCAGACCAAGGGGCACGCCTTCGGCCCCGACACGCCGTGGCAGCGCGAGCTCGAGGACGCCTTCCCCTACGTGGAGACCCCCGACCAGCTCGTCACCATCGACGAGGTCAAAGCGGACATGGAGAAGCCCGTCCCCATGGACCGCCTGCTCACCGGCGACGTCGGCTACGGGAAGACCGAGATCGCGGTGCGCGCCGCCTTCAAAGCGATCCAGGACGGGTACCAGGCGGCGGTCCTGGTGCCCACGACCCTGCTGGTCACCCAGCACCTGGAGACCTTCTCGGAGCGCTACGCCGGTTTCCCCGTCGAGATCGGGACGCTGTCGCGCTTCTCGACGCCGAAGCAGACCGAGGAGGTCAAGGAGGGGCTCGCCTCGGGGCGCATCGACCTGGTGATCGGCACGCACGCGCTGCTGACCGGGGCGGTCGCCTTCAAGAAGCTGGGCCTGGTCGTTATCGACGAGGAGCAGCGCTTCGGCGTCGAGCACAAGGAGACCCTCAAGGCGCTGCGCACCGACGTGGACGTCCTGTCCATGTCGGCCACGCCGATCCCGCGGACCCTGGAGATGGCGGTCTCCGGGATCCGCGAGATGTCGATCCTGCAGACACCTCCCGAGGAGCGCCAGCCCGTGCTCACCTTCGTCGGGGCCCACACCGACGCGCAGGTCAGCGCCGCGATCCGCCGCGAGCTGCTGCGCGAAGGGCAGGTGTTCTACGTGCACAACCGCGTCGACTCCATCAACTCGGTCGCCGCCCGCGTGCAGTCGCTGGTCCCCGAGGCGCGGGTGCGCGTCGCCCACGGCAAGCTCGGCGAGCACCAGCTGGAGGCCGTGATCCAGGACTTCTGGAACCACGAGTTCGACGTCCTGGTGTGCACGACCATCGTGGAGACGGGACTGGACATCTCGAACGCGAACACCCTCATCGTCGACCGCGCCGACGTGTTCGGGCTCTCCCAGCTCCACCAGTTGCGCGGACGCGTGGGGCGCGGGCGCGAGCGGGCCTACGCCTACTTCTTCTACCCCGGCGACAAGGCCCTCACCCAGACCGCCCACGAGCGGCTCAAGACCATCGCCGCCAACACGGACCTGGGGGCGGGGCTGGCCGTGGCGCAGCGGGACCTGGAGATCCGGGGCGCGGGGAACCTGCTGGGCGGCGCGCAGTCCGGGCACGTCGAGGGCGTGGGCTTCGACCTCTACGTGCGGATGGTGTCCGACGCCGTCGCCGCCTACCGCGGAGAGGCGCCCGCCCAGAAGGCCGATGTGCGCCTGGACCTGGCCGTCGACGCCCACATCCCCGAGGACTACGTGCGCGGCGAGCGGCTGCGCCTGGAGGTGTACGCCAAGATCGCCGCCGTCTCCTCACCCGAGCAGGAGGCGGACGTGCGCGAGGAACTGGCCGACCGCTACGGCCCGCTGCCCGCCCAGGTGGACCTGCTCTTCGCCGTCGCCCGGCTGCGCGAGGTCCTGCGCCGCGCCGGCATCGGCGAGGCCGTCACCCAGGGCAAGTACCTGCGGGTGTCGCCGGTCCAATTGCGCGACTCCCAGGCGATGCGGCTCAAGCGCCTCCACCCGGGCGCGGTCATCAAGGCCGCCGTGCGCCAGGTCCTGGTGCCCCTCCCCCTGACGCAGCGGATAGGCGGCGCGCCCCTGACGGACGGGCCGCTGCTCGAATGGGTGGAGGCCCTGGTGACCAGGATCCTCACCCCTTTTCGTGAGTGAGGGTGGCGTGCAATACACTGGTGGGGTTGAATACGCCTTCAAGGAGGATACTCGTGGCCTTGCGCACAAAGATCGCGTCGGTGGCGGCGGTGGTGGCAGCCGCCGTGGGAATGGGGGCGTGCTCCGCGCACCCCGGGCAGGCGATCGTCACCACGCAGGGGTCGTACTCGATCTCCGACATCGAGACCGCGACCGCCCAGATCGGTGAGATCATCGGGCAGAAAGCCGAGCTGAACAGGATCCGCGCGGTCTTCTACACCGCGCCCCAGCTCGACGCGCTGGCCGCCCGCCTGGGAGTGGGCGTCACCGACGCGCAGATCGACCAGAGGGTCGCCGCTTTCAGCGCCGCCGCCGGTCAGGACAAATACGACAAGCCCCTGGCCGAATCCACGAAGACGGTCGTGCGGGCGACGATCATCTCCGAGATGCTCAACCAGGCGGTCTCCCAGGACCCCTCCCTGCGCGAGCAGGCCCTCTCCTTCCTCCAGCAGCAGAACGCCCAGCTGGACCCGCAGGTCAACCCGCGCTTCCCGGCACTGGACAGCCAGATGAACGCCTTCGACTACCCGCGCCTGGGCGATGTCGTGTCCGGTTCGGGCAGTGCCTCCGATGCCCGCCAGCGCACAGGGCAGTCGGCCCCCACTGGCTGACGGGCCGCGGAGCGCCCCGCGCGGCGCGGCCCCAGTGGCGCGGCACACCCCTGCGCTGGGACCAATGTCACGTGGTGCGCTCGCTCGCGGAGCGACTCCGCAATGAAAGAACGTCCGCCCCCCAAGAAGGGGGGTGACCGAGAACGCGGTTGGTACTACCGTTAGGACTGACCGCAGTCCACGCAAATGATCGATTGGAGAATGACGTGGCAGTTATTGAAGGCATTGGCGCACGCGAGATCCTGGACTCGCGCGGCAACCCGACCGTCGAGGTCGAGGTCCTCCTGGAGGACGGCGTCCTGGCCCGCGCTTCCGTCCCCTCCGGCGCGTCCACGGGCGCGTTCGAGGCCGTCGAGCGTCGCGATGGCGACAAGGGCCGTTACCTGGGCAAGGGGGTCCAGGACGCGGTCGACGCCGTCGAGGACGAGATCGCCCCCGAGCTCATCGGCCTCGAGGCCACCGACCAGCGCGAGATCGACTCCACGATGATCGACCTGGACGGCACCGACAACAAGGGCAAGCTGGGCGCCAACGCCATCCTGGGCGTCTCCCTGGCCGTCGCGAAGGCGTCCGCGAAGTCCGCCGACCTGCCCCTCTTCCAGTACCTGGGCGGCCCCAACGCCCACGTCCTGCCCGTCCCCATGATGAACATCCTCAACGGCGGCTCCCACGCGGACTCGAACGTCGACATCCAGGAGTTCATGATCTCCCCCCTGGGCGCCCCCACCTTCCGCGAGGCGCTGCGCTGGGGCGCCGAGGTCTACCACACCCTCAAGTCCGTCGTGAAGGAGCGGGGCCTGTCCACCGGCCTCGGCGACGAGGGCGGCTTCGCCCCCAACCTGGACTCCAACGCCGAGGCGCTCGACCTGATCGTCGAGGCCATCGAGAAGGCGGGCTTCAAGCCCGGCCAGGACGTCGCGCTGGCCCTGGACGTCGCCTCCTCCGAGTTCTTCAAGGACGGCCTGTACACCTTCGAGGGCGAGGGCCGCTCCACCGACTACATGGTCGAGTACTACGAGAAGCTCATCTCCACCTACCCGCTGGTCTCCATCGAGGACCCGTTGTCCGAGGACGAGTGGGACGCCTGGAAGGCCCTCACCGCCGAGATCGGCGGCCGCGTGCAGCTGGTCGGCGACGACCTCTTCGTCACCAACCCCGCCCGCCTGGCCAAGGGCATCGAGCTCGGCGCCGCGAACGCGCTGCTGGTGAAGGTCAACCAGATCGGCTCGCTGACCGAGACCCTCGACGCGGTCGAGGAGGCCCACCGCAACGGCTACCGCACCATGACCTCGCACCGCTCCGGCGAGACCGAGGACACGACGATCGCCGACCTGGCCGTTGCCACCAACTCCGGCCAGATCAAGACGGGCGCCCCCGCCCGCTCCGAGCGCGTCGCGAAGTACAACCAGCTGCTGCGCATCGAGGAGCTGCTGGGCGACTCGGCCGTCTACGCCGGCCGCGGCGCCTTCCCGCGCTTCGCCCACTGAGGCACCGGGCCGGCCCCCTGGCGGGAGCGCCCGAGCGCGCCGGTCCCCGGGAACCCACGCGGTTCCCGGGGACCGGCGCGTCGGCCCGCCTGCGCCGATGCGGCGCGCACGGCGAGTGCGCGCGCCCGAACGGCGGGCATAGGGCAGGATTGGACCATGCCACGTCCTTCGCGCCCCCGCTCCGCCCCACGCCCCTCCGCCCCACGCGAGGGCGAAGGGCGCACGCCCCGCGAGATCTACGCCGAGCGGTCCCGCAAGAGGAGGGAGGCCGCGGCAGCCGCCTCCGCCTCGTCGACCGGCCCCAAGGAGCGCGGCCGCTCCAAGCGCCGGGGACCGGCCTCGCCCGGTTCGGCGGGGAGGCGCCCAGGGGCCGCAGTGGAGCGCCCCACGTCCCCGCCAGCCGCAACCGGGGGCAAGACGAAGCCGAGGGGGCGCGCCTCCGGGGGGAAGAGGACGCCGCCCGAAGGCGGGGCGCCCGGACGCGTGTCCTTCGGCGGGCTCGACGTGTCGGTGCGCCTCCTGGCCCTGTCCATGGTCGCGGTCTTCATCCTCATGATGCTGGTGCCCAGCGTTTACGCGTGGTGGCAGCAGGAGAGGGAACTGGCTGACATCCGCGCGCAGGTGGCGGCCGCCGAGCAGCGCAACGCCGACATGCGCAAGCAGCTCGACCTGTGGTCCGACCCGAACTACATCTCCACCCAGGCCAGGGAGCGGCTAGGATTCGTGCGCCCCGGCGAGACCCAGTACACGGTGGTCGATCCCGGCCCCGAGTACCAGGACTCCGCGCAGGTGAACGCGGCCCCCGCCCAGGGGCCGGCCCGCCCGTGGGTCCAGCAGGTGGCCATCCTGCTGGGCAGGGCCGACCAGCCGCCGCAGACGGCGGCCGCCCAGCCCCAGGCGCCCGCCCAGGACGGCGACGACGCGGAGAGCGGACGATGACGCGGTCGATCCCCGGCACGAGCCCCGCCACGGAGGCCGACCTGGAGGCGCTGCGCGACCAGTTGGGGCGCCTGCCCCGGGGCGTCGTGGGCATCGCCGCGCGCTGCGCCTGCGGACGGCCCACGGTCGTGGCGACCGCGCCGCGCCTGGAGGACTCCAGCCCGTTCCCCACGACCTTCTACCTCACGCACCCGCGCGCCGTGAAGGCGTGCTCCACGCTGGAGGCCGAGCGCCTCATGGACGAGTACAACCGCGCCCTTCGCGAGGACCAGGCCCTCGCCCAGGCCTACGCCCGCGCCCACGAGGACTACTTGGCGCGCCGCGGGCTGCTCGGCGAGGTCCCCGAGATCGCGGGCGTCTCCGCCGGGGGGATGCCGAAGCGCGTCAAGTGCCTGCACGCGCTCGTCGGCCACGCCCTGGCGGCCGGCGGCGGCGTCAACCCGATCGGCGACATGGCGCTGGCGGAGATGGCGCGGCGGGGCCTGTGGTCGCCCGCGCGCTGCTCCTGCTGACCGCGTGGCTTGACCCAGGCCGGGCCTATGACAGAATTGTCCGCCGTGACTCGTGTAGCTGCCATTGACTGCGGAACCAACTCAATACGATTGCTCGTGGCCGACGTCGTCAGGGACCAGGGGGGAGCCCGCCTGACGGATCTGACCCGCCAGATGCGGATCGTGCGCCTCGGACGCGGGGTGGACCGCACGGGCGTGCTCGAGGGCGCGGCGATCGAGCGCGCCGTCGAGGCCACCGTCGAGTACCAGCGGATGATCGAGGCCCTGGGCGCCTCGCGTGTGCGCTTCGTCGCCACGTCGGCCACGCGGGACGCCGCCAACAGCGACGAGTTCACGCGCGAGATCCGGCGCGTCATCGGGGTGGACCCGGAGGTGGTCCCCGGGACCGAGGAGGCGTCGCTGTCCTTCTCGGGCGCGGTGTGCGGGCTCGGGGGGAGCGTCGATGCGCCCATGCTGGTCGTCGACATCGGGGGCGGCTCCACCGAGCTGGTCCTGGGGGACGCGCGCGTCGAGCAGGCGGTATCGGTCAACATGGGCGCCGTCCGGGTCACGGAGAAGTTCTTGTCGGGCGTCGATCCGGCCGGCGGTGTTCCGCCGCAGGACGAGGCGCGCGTCGTGGCGTGGGTCGATGAGCAGTTGGACGTGGCGGAGAAGTCGGTGGACCTGGGCCGCGTGCGCACCCTGGTGGGCGTCGCGGGCACTGTGACGACCCTCACCGCCCAGGCGCTCGGCCTGACCTCGTACCAGCCGGAGCGGATCCACGGGGCCGCCCTGTCGGAGGAGGAGATCGGCGCCGCGGTGCGTTTCATGGTCGACCAGCCCGTGGCGCTCAAGGCCGCGCTGGGATTCATGCCCGAAGGGCGCGAGGACGTGATCGCGGGGGGAGCCCTGATCTGGAGCCGCATCGTGCGCCGGGTGCTGGCGCGCGCCGAACAGGCGGGCCGCCCCATCGCGCGGGTGCGCACCTCCGAGCACGACATCCTCGACGGGATCGCCCTGGCGATGGCGTGATGGGGCGCCAGGGCCGTAGAGTGTGACTGCGGCCGCCGCCCGCCCCGCCCCCGTGGCCCAATCGGCAGAGGCATCCGACTTAAAATCGGCGTGTTGTGGGTTCGAGTCCCACCGGGGGCACTGCGGCGCCGCTGAGTGCAGTTTTCACCCGCTCATGACGACGTTCGCTGGAGGAAGGAATGGCGGGGGTACCGGCGAAAGTGCCTTGAGTGGGCGAAAGCCGAATCGGCCGCGCGAGATGCGGCGAAGTTCGGACGGGGACGAGTGGGAATGGAAGATCCTGGGCGATCATAGGGGGCCGTTTCGGTCAGGTGGACATGGGCGGTGCCCCGCTTGCTCAGCCGGATACCGCACAGGTGTACCAAAGCCCGGACCGTGTGAGACACTGGACCCGTATCCATTGCCGAAGGAGATGAAACAGTGGCAAATCCAGTCCTCGACAATCTCAGTAAGAAGTGGGCGCCCGGGCAGACGCCTGCGGGCTACCCCACGATGCCGGGCTACCAGGTCTCCGGGCAGAGCGCCCAGAACCCCTACGGCGGCCAGACGAACCCCTACGGGCAGCCCCAGGGCGCCTACGGACAGCAGACGAACCCCTACGGGCAGCCGCAGGGCGCCTACGGGGTGCCCCAGGGCGCGCCCTACGGGATCGACGCCTCTCAGATGGGCGCTTACGAGGCGGCGATGAACGCCCCGTCGGCCGACGCGGTGGACCGCGGGCGCATGACCTACGACGACGTCATCGTCAAGACCGGCATCACCTTCGGCGTGATCGTCGTGGGCGCGGTCCTGGGATGGATGACCTTCACGATCTCGATGGCCGCAGCGGTCGTGCTGTCGGGCGTCGCCACCATCGTCGCTTTCGGCCTGGCGATGGCGAACACGTTCATGAGGATCACGAACCCCGCGCTGGTCCTGGCCTACGCGGCGTTCGAGGGGCTCGCCCTCGGCGCGATCTCCGCAGCCTTCGAGACCCGGTACCCGGGCATCGTCATCCAAGCGGTCGTCGCCACCCTGGTCGTCTTCGGCGTGACGCTGGCGCTCTTCGCCTCGGGCCGCATCCGCAACTCGCCCAAGCTGGCGCGCTTCACGCTGATCGCACTGGTGTCCTTCGTCGTGTTCCGCCTGCTGACCGTGCTCCTCGAGTTCTCCGGCGCGGTCGATACGACTGCCGTCGGCCGGATGACGGTGATGGGGATCCCCCTCGGCGTCGTCGTCGGCGTCGTCGCGGTGCTGATCGGGACGTTCTGCCTCATCCAGGACTTCGACCGCGTCAAGGTCGGCGTGGAGTACGGCGCCCCCGCGCGCGCCGCTTGGACGTGCGCCTTCGGCCTCGCCGTGACCCTCGTGTGGATGTACCTGGAGATCCTGCGCCTGCTGTCCTACCTGCGCAACGACTGACACGACTGGGAGAACCATGGAGAACATCACCGTCACAGGGGAGTTCGGCCGCAAGCCCTCCCTCGCTTTCGAGGGGGCGCCCTCGCCGGACCTGCTCGTCGAGGTCCTCCACCAGGGGGACGGCCAGGTCGTTGAGGCGGGGGACACGATCCACTGCCACTACTACGGCATCGTGTTCGCGGGCGATTCCGACTTCGACAACTCCTTCGACCGGGGCGGGGCGCTGTCCTTCCAGATCGGCGTGGGCATGGTGATCCCCGGCTGGGACCAGGGGCTCGTCGGCAAACGGGTGGGCGACCGCGTCCTGCTGTCGATCCCGGCGGAGCTCGGCTACGGCGCCCGCGGCGTCCCCCAGGCCGGCATTCCCGGCGGGGCGACGCTGGTGTTCGTCACTGACATCCTCGGAGTCGCCTGAGCGCCGTCTGCTCGCACAGTGGTGCCGCCGCGCGGGTTTCCGCGAGGCGGCACCACTGCATCCGCCCTAATCCGCCAGCAGGGTGGTGAGCCACACGGCGAGGGCCACCACGGGAACCGCGCTCATCATCCGGAGCAGGAACTCCCACTCAGGCAGTGTGAAGATGTACGCGGCGCTCGCTGCGGCCGCCACCCAGATCCCGCCGATCTGGAGGGCTGTGGGGACTTCGGAGACCAGGCACATGCCCGTGGCGAGGGCGATCACCCCGCCGAGCCCGAGGGTCTTGAACCCCTCGAAGTCCTGGGCGGCCTGGGTGGTGCCCCAGGCAATGGTGAGGACGCCGATCGCCGCGATGGCGATGCCGAGGATGGAGCGCCCGGAGAGTGCGAGGCTCATTGTTCGTTCCTTTCGTTGTGATGAATGAGTATGTGCTGAGGTTCATTCAGTTGGGTGTGCTGTGAGCGTGCGGCTGCGGGGCCGTGGCGCGTGGGGCGGGGTGCTCCGTTAGGCGAAAACGCCTTTGACGAAGTGGGTGATCAGTGTTTCGAGGGCCTCGTCGAATCCGGGGAAGTCGTTCTCGGTGATGTGCGTGTCCATGAAGGAGACGAGCCGGTAGACGTTGAGGAGGCGCGCGGCCTCCGCCTCGTCGAAGCCGGCGTCGGCCAGTCTGGTCGCGAAGGTGGTGATGAGGAACTGGTGGAAGGGGTAGTCCTCGTCGCGCGCCTCCGATTGGAAGTGGGCGTGCAGCGTCCCCGAGACCGCCGGGTTGCCCCACTCGGCGAGGATCCGGTTGTCCCGCACCCCTGTGCGCACTTGGTCGAACAGGGCCCTGGTGATCGCGAGGGGGGCGGCGTCCCAGTCGATCGCCTCGATCATCTGCTGGCGGGCGCGGTTGTTCTCCTCGATGTAGATCTCGAGGAAGATGGCCTCCTTCGAGGGGAAGTAGTTGTAGAAGCTCCCGACCGCCACATGGGCCCTAGCGGCGATCTGCGCGATGCTCGCCGCTTTGTAGCCCTTCTGGGAGAACACCTGGTGCGCGGCGCGTTTGAGCGCCTCGCGCTTGTCTGCCACCGCACCCTCCTTGAATGAATGAATGGATCCTGTTCATTCATATGATAGGGAGGGCGCCCCGATCCGTCAAAGGAACGCCGTTGGAGCTGGAAAGGGGGCGAGCCGGGCGCCAGCGCGCTCGCTGCGGGGACCGCAGTGCGCCCGGGCCCGGCGGGGGCGCCGCACTCGGTTTCGCGCGCGCATCCCGCGCTCCTCGTCAGTCCGGGCCCGTAGGGGAGGGCGCCGCGGACCGGCCCCGCCTCGTCAGAGGGCCGGGCAGGACAGCCCCGTGCGCGCGTGGCACTCGTAGCCGCCCGGGTTCTTGGCGAGGTACTGCTGGTGGTGCTCCTCGGCGAACCAGAAGCGCCCAGGGGAATCGCTGGCGGGGGCGGGGGCGATGGACGTCGTGATCGCGCCGAAGCCGTGGGCGGCCAGCTCGCGCTGGAACGCGTCGCGGGTGCGTGAGGCGATGTCGAACTGGTCCGCAGTGGTCGTCCATATCGCGCTCCGGTACTGGTCGCCCAGGTCGTTGCCCTGTCCATCAGCCTGCGTCGGATCGTGGATCTCGAAGAACAGCGCGACCAGCTGCCCGAAGGGCGCGGCCACCGCGTCGAACACGACCCGCACGGCCTCAGCGTGCCCGGTGCCGTGGGCGCACACCTGCTCGTAGGAGGGATTGGGGCAATGCCCGCCCATGTACCCAGTGGCGGTCGCGATGACGCCCGGAACGCTCCACATCGCCTTCTCCACCCCCCAGAAGCACCCGGCGGCGAAGTGGACGACCTGCTGCCCGTCCACCGGCGCGGCGTCGATCGGGGTGCCCAGCACCGCGTGGCGGGGGGAGAGGACGGGGGAGGAGGGGAGTGCGTTGAAAAGTTCCACGGGCCCATTCCACCACTCCTGCGCGATGCGGGCCACATGTGGCCAATGGTGGGCTCCGCGACTGCGAGGAGGGCGCGGCGCAGGGACGGGTCCGGGCCCGCGGGCGGTAGTCTTTACACAGTCGGCTATGAGGAGAGCAGAGTGAGCGAGAACCACGGCTCCGCCAGGTGGAGCATCGGCGACTTCGTCGCGCGCATAACAGCGCTGCGCCCGTCCCGTCAGGAGGCGCGCCCGGAGCCGCCGCGCGTCGAGCGCGAGGACGAGGTGGAGAAGGACGTCGTCGCATCGGTGCCCCGCACGCTGCGCGTGGGAGCCGCGGTCTCCTGGCGCGTCCTCTTGGTCGTCGCCGTGGTCGCCGGCGTCGTCTGGCTGGCGTCGCGCCTCCAGGAGGTCCTCCTGCCCGTCGCGATCGCGCTGGCGATCGCGGTCTTCCTGCAGCCCCTGGTCGAATGGCTGCGCCGCCGCCTCCACTTCCCGCCGGCGCTGGCCGCCACCGTGGGCCTGCTGCTGTTCTTCGTCGTGTTCATCACGGCCCTGTCCCAGGCGACCAACCAGATCGTCGAACAAGTGCCGCTGCTGGTCAACCAGGCGACGTCCGGTGTCAAGCAACTGGTCGATTGGCTGGAGCACGGCCCCATCAAGGTGGACACCACCGCCATCAACAACTTCGTGAACCAGATGCGCACGGAGCTGATCGAGTGGGTGAACTCGAACAAGCAATCACTGGCGACCGGGGCGCTGTCGATCACGTCGTCCTTGCTCTCAATGGTCACCTCCGGTTTGACGATGCTGTTCTGCCTGTTCTTCTTCCTCAAGGACGGGCGCTCGATCTGGCTGTGGGTCGTCCGGCTGCTCCCGGCCCCCGCCCGCGTCCCCCTGCACGAGTCCGCGATCCGCGGATGGGTCACCCTGGGGTCCTACGTGCGCACCCAGATCCAGGTCGCGGCCATCGACGCGGTCGGCATCTCGCTGGGGGCGTTCTTCCTGGGGATGCCGATGGTGGTGCCCATCGCCGTCATCACCTTCTTCGCGGCCTTCGTGCCCATCATCGGCGCCCTGGCGTCCGGCGCCATCGCCGTCCTGGTGGCGCTGGTGTACAAGGGGGCGACTTCGGCGATCATCATGCTTGTCATCATCCTGGTAGTCCAGCAGGTCGAGTCCAACCTGCTCCAGCCCTTCATGATGTCCAGCGCCGTGTCCCTGCACCCCGTTGCCGTGATGCTCGTCATCACCGCGGCCGGTTCCGTCGGCGGCATCGCGGGGGCCGTTTTCGGCGTCCCGATCGCGGCTTTCATCAACGCGACGGTCCTGTACCTGCACGGATACGACCCGATGCCTCAACTGGCCACCCAGGCGGACCGCCCGGGCGGCCCCCCCGGAATGCTCGATCAGATGATCGCCGACACCTACGTCGGCAAGCCCGACACCCGTGCGCTTGCCCGGCAGCAGGTGGCCGAGGCGGCCGTTGAGGCGGCTGAGGCGGCTGAGGCCGAGCCCGTCGTCGCGCAGGCGCCCGATGCCCCCGCGTCGGCCGTCGTCGAGGAGTACCCGAACCCGGCCGAGGTGGAGGCCCTGGGCGGTGCGGAGGAGGCGGACTGACCCGGGAGGCGGAAGCGCCGCAGTGCGTGGAACGCTGATCGGGGCCGCGCCTTCGCGCGGCCCCGATCACTGCCTTGTCGCCGTCTGAGGCCCGGCCTCGGATCCTCGCGCCGGGCGCGGCCCGGATCAGCCCTTGAAGGGCTTGGCGCTGAGGATCTCCACCTGGATCATCCGGCCGGTGGGGGCCTCGAACTCGATGGTGTCGCCCGCCTTGTGGCCGATGACCGCTGCCCCCAGGGGCGCCTGGGTGGAGAAGACCTGGATGCCCAGGTCGCCCCCAGCGTCGCGGGAGCCCAGCAGGAAGGTCTGCTCGCGTCCCGCGACCAGTGCGGTCACCACCATCCCGGGTTCGACGATGCCGTCGTCGGCGGGGGTCTCGCCCACTTCGGCGTGCTCCAGCATCTCCTGGAGCGCCTGGATGCGGGTCTCGTTCATGGACTGCTCATTGCGGGCGGCGTGGTAGCCGCCGTTCTCGCGCAGGTCGCCCTCCTGGCGCGCCGCGTCGATGAGCCGGGCGATCTCGGGGCGCTTGACCTCAATACGCTCCTTGAGCTCGTTGGCCAGCAGATCGTACTGCGCCTGCGTGAGCCACTGAGTGTCGGCCATGGGAACCTCCAAAGATAATAAGGGGCCGGCGCCCAGGGCGCCGACGCGATTCCTGACCATTTTATCAAATCAGGAGTTCAGCACCGCCAGGTAGACGGCCACGCAGTGGCACGCCCAGGCAGCGACGGTGAAGGCGTGGAAGATCTCATGGAACCCGAACCACGTGGGGGAGGGGTCGGGCTTTTTCGTCCCGTAGACGACGGCGCCGATCGTGTACAGCACTCCCCCCACGAAGACCAGCCAGACGACGGCGGGCCCCCCGCTCTGCCACAGCTGGGGCAGGTACCACACGGCCACCCATCCCAGTGCCACGTAGATGCTGGTTTTGAGCCAGCGCGGCGCGGACGGCCAGAACAGGTTGACGAGGATGCCGACCACCGCGCCCCCCCAGACGACGCCGAGCAGGACAGTGGCGTCGTGGCGCGGCAGCAGGGCGATGGTGAGGGGTGTGTAGGTGCCCGCGATGAGGAGGAAGATGTTCGAGTGGTCCAAGCGGCTCCACATGGTCTCCCACTTGGGCGCCCAGTAGAAGCGGTGGTAGGCCGCCGACACCCCGAAGAGGAACAGCGAGGCCACCAGGTAGACGGCCGAGCCCCACCGGGTCGCCGGTGTCGGCGCCAGGCACACCAGCACGATGGAGGCCGCGAGCGACAGCGGGGTGGCCCCCAGGTGGAGCCATCCGCGCAGCTTGGGCTTGATGACGACCAGTTGGCCTTGCACCCACTGCGTGGGTTTGAGCGACGCGATGTCCATGGAGCCTCCTCGTGCTGGAACCATCACTTACGATACCGTAGGTTACTACGGCGTAGGTTCGTCGTCATGCCCGCTCCGCCCCTGCCCGACGCGTCGAGCGCGGTGAGCGGATAAACTTGCCGCTGAGCGTATTCGACCAGCCCACCGGTGCGCCACCGGAGGAACGAGGAAGCCATGGCCCAGTGGAACATGCTCTACGACATCTACGAGCGTCGTCTCCGCGCGGAACTCGCCACCGCCCCGATCCCCGCGCACATCGGCGTCATCCTGGACGGGAACCGGCGGTGGGCGAAGTCCCTGGGGGCGCCCGCCTCGCAGGGGCACCGGGCGGGGGCCGGGAAGATCAGCGAGTTCCTGGGGTGGGCGAACGACGCCGGCGTCAGCATCGTCACCCTGTGGCTGCTGTCCACCGACAACCTCTCCCGCGACGCCGACGAGCTCGGCGAACTGCTGCGGATCATCTGCGAGGCCGTGGAGGCCCTGGCGAAACAGGGGGCGTGGCGACTGGCGATCGTCGGCGACCTCTCGCTGCTGCCGGACGGGGTCGCGGCCGACCTCTCCCGCTCCATCGAGGCGACTGCGGGCAGGGAGGGGATGAAGGTCAATATCGCAGTCGGATACGGCGGGCGCCATGAGATCACCGAGGCGGTGCGCGCGATGATGCGCGAGGCGGCCGCCGCTGGGCGCAGCCTCGCCGAGGTCGCCGAGTCCTTCACCGACCAGGACATCGCCTCCCACCTGTACACGAAAGACCAGCCCGACCCCGACCTCGTCATCCGCACGTCCGGGGAGCAGCGCCTCTCCGGGTTCATGCTGTGGCAGTCCGTGCACTCGGAGTACTACTTCTGCGAGGTGTACTGGCCGGACTTCCGCCGCGTCGACTTCCTGCGCGCCCTGCGCTCCTACGCGCAACGCGAAAGGCGGCTCGGCCGCTGAGGGCCGGGCCGCCGGGCACGGGGCGTGCTCAGAGCTCGTGCTTCCACGGGGGGTTCGCCCCCGCGCGCGACACGGTCACGTCCGACACGGCGCTGGCCCGGTCCAGGACAGCCGCCACCGACGCCTCGTCGATGCCGCGCAGGGCGTCGCGCGCTCCCGCGCCCGTCAGCCCCAGTTCCCACAGCGCGTCGATGATGCCGCCGGTGAACGAGTCGCCCGCGCCCACGGTGTCGACCACCGGGACGTCGTTGGGGGTCTTCGACAGGCGCACGCCGGACGCGGTGACCGCCAAGGAGCCGTGCTTGCCCCTGGTGACGACGACCACGGAGGGCCCCATGCCCAGCCAGCGCGCGATCGTGTCCTCCAGGGGGGCGCCCTCCGTCAGCCACTCCACGTCCTCGTCCGAGACCTTCACGATGTCGGAGACGGCGACGAAGCGCTCGATGGTGGCGAGGGCGCGCGCGGGCTCGCCCATGATCGAGGGGCGCGCGTTCGGGTCGAAGACCACCAGGGCGTGCGCGCGGGAGCGCTCGAGGGCCTCGAGGACCACGGCTGCCCCCGGCTCGATGACGGAGGAGATCGAACCCGCCTGGACGACCACTGCGGTGTCGCTGACGGGCAGGGGGCTCGCGGGCGCCCACTCGAGGTCGAAGGTGTAGGAGGCCTGGCCCTGGGCGTCGAGGCGCGCCAGGGCGGTGGAGGTGCGGGAGGCCCCCCGGGACTCCGGGGTGATCTCCACGTCGGAGTCGCGCAGGTGGAACTCGATGAGCCGCCCCCGCTCGTCGGCGCCGATCCACGTCGATAGGGCGACCGGGCGTCCGAGGCGCCCGAGGGTCAGGGCGACGTTCGCGGGCGAGCCGCCCGGGATCTCCTGGGGGAAGTCCGGCTCGTCGGGGGTGATGACGATATCGATGAGGGCCTCGCCGATGGCGAGGACGTGGGGGGTGGTGCTCAGATCCATGGGGCCTCCTAGGGTGCTGGCGCCAGCGACGGCGCTACCCACCCACTGTAACGCGCGTCAGATCGTGTTAGTGGCGTGTCTCGCCCCCGTGTCTGTCGAGTAATCATATTGGTGGAAAGCGGGGGTACCGGCAGTGGCGGTTCGTTCCGCGCCGGGCGCGCGACGGTGTCCACGGGATGGGACGGTGCCGCATCGCGCCGGCGCGGGCGCGGAGGCGAGGCCCTGCGCGCGGCGGGGAGGCGCCGGTCGCGGAAAGAAGGCCCTGCGCGCGGCGGGGAGGGGGTGAACGCGCCGCCGGGGACGACGGCGAATGTGGGCGCGCTCCGCGCAGAGCGGGGAGGCACCGGGCGCGGCCCAGCGGGCCCCTGCGCTACTGGGGCTCGCCCGACTCGCCCGCCTTCGCCAGCCTGGCCTGCGCGCCGTCGAGGATCGCCGAGCACCGTGCGGCCAGCGCCTCGCCGCGCTCCCACAGGGCCAGGGTGTCCTCTAAGGGCGCCTGCCCGCCCTCCAGGGCGCGCACGATCTGCACCAGTTCGTCGCGGGCCGCCTCGTAGCCGAGGCTGGCGGGGTCCGGTAGTTTCTCGCCTGTCATGGGTTCTCCTTCGTGAGGCGCGGCTGGCGCGGGTGGCGCCGCGCCGCTGGGGATGGGGACGGTGGCAGGGGCTGGCTCACCACGGGGTGCCTGCGGGATCCGAGCCGCCCGGGGGCGCGGAGCCCGGGCGGGAGGCCGGGGGCGTCGCGCCCACCACTTGGGCGACCATCCGGCCAGAAGCGAGGATCCCCTCGATGAGGTCGCCCTTCTTCACATCCGAGGAACTGGTGATCAGCGCCCCCGACGGCGTCTTCAGCAGCGCGTACCCGCGGTCCAGCGTGGCCTGCGGGGACAGGGCCCTCAGCGTCGCCCGCATGCGCGTCAGCTGCTGCTCCTCAGTGTTGACGCGCCGCTCCACCGCCTGGTTCATCGAGGAGGTCAAGCGCTCCAGCGCCGCCCGGTACCCATCGACGATGGCGCCGGGGCTCGTGAGCACCGGCCTGGAGGCGACCAGCGCCAGAGAACTCCGCTCTGCGGCGATCCGGTTCGCGACCGCGCCGCGCATCCTGGCCACGGCCTGGGCCACTCCTTCGCGCTCGTGGGCGCGGTCCGGCACGATCCGCCGCGCGGCGTCCGTCGGCGTCGAAGCGCGGTAGTCGGCGACCAGGTCCAGCAGCGGGCAGTCGCCCTCGTGCCCGATGGCCGACACCACAGGGGTGCGGGCCGCCGCGACCGCGCGCACCAGCGCCTCGTCGGAGAAGGGCAGCAGGTCCTCCACAGCGCCGCCCCCGCGCGCGATGACGATGACATCGACGCCGGGCGCAGCGTCCAGCTCCGCCAGCGCGGCGCCCACCTCGGCGACGCAGCGGTCCCCCTGGACGGCGACCTCGCGGATCTCGAAACGCGCGCCCGGCCAGCGGTCCGAGGCGTTGACCACCACGTCGTCCTCCGCCTTCGCGGCGCGCCCGCATACCAGGCCGATCACCCGCGGCAGGAAGGGGAGGGGCTTCTTTCGGGACTCGTTGAACAGGCCCTCGGCGGCCAGGCGCTGGCGCAGGGCCTCGATCTGGGCGAGCAGGCTCCCGACCCCCTGCAAGTGGATCTCCGCGGCCTGCAGGTTGAGCCGGCCCGTGCGCTCCCAGAACAGCGGTTTCACGCGCGTCACCACGCGGGCGCCCTCCTGCAGGCCGTCCCCGGCCTGGTCCATGACGCCCGCCCAGGCGGTCACCGTCATCGACGTGTCCGTCTGGAGGTCCCGCAGCGTCAGGAAGTGCATCTTCGCGCCCGGACGGCGCTTGAACTCCACGACCTGCCCCTCCACCCACAAGGGCGACATCCGGTCGACGTACTTCTTGATGTTCTCCGTGAGGCGGCGCAACGGCCACGGGTTGTCGCGCGTGGTGTCCGCCGCCTTCGCGGCCGGTGGCAGGCTCGGGGATGTCACCCGATCAGGATGCCACACCGGCGCCCGTCGTGTCCGCCCGCGCCGGAGCGGCCCCCGCCTCGTCGGCTGTGCGATGGGACCGGCGACGGGCGCACGGGAGTGGGCCCCGCTAGGGTGGTGGCATGCACGGAACCCCCGATCTGCGCGCCACCGCCCTCACCTCACTGCCTGAAACGACTGGGGCCGGAGGGGGCGGGCGCATCCTGCTGGCAGCGCCCCGAGGCTACTGCGCGGGGGTCGATCGCGCGGTCGACGTCGTCGAGAAAGCGCTCGAGCTCTACGGAGCCCCCGTCTACGTGCGCAAGGAGATCGTCCACAACAAGTTCGTCGTCGAGTCCCTGTCCAAACGCGGGGCCGTCTTCGTGCAGGAGACCGACCAGGTCCCCGAGGGCGCGCGCGTCGTCTTCTCTGCCCACGGCGTCTCCCCGGAAGTCCACGAGGCCGCCCGAGTGCGCCGGCTCGCCACCATCGACGCGACCTGCCCCCTGGTCACGAAAGTCCACCGCGAGGCCGTGCGCTTCGCCAAACAGGACTACGACATCATCCTGGTCGGCCACCAGGGCCACGAGGAGGTCGAAGGGACTTTCGGCGAGGCCCCCGAGCACATCCAGGTCGTCGGAACCCCCGAGGAGGTCGACCGCGTGGTGGTGCGCGACCCCGACCGAGTCGTGTGGATCTCGCAGACCACCCTCTCCGTCGACGAGACGCGGCTCACCGTGGACAGGCTGCGCCAGCGCTTCCCCAACCTCATCGACCCCCCCTCCGACGACATCTGCTACGCCACTCAGAACAGGCAGGGCGCCGTCAAAGCCATCGCCCCGAAAGTCGATGTCATGGTGGTCGTGGGATCGGCGAACTCCTCCAACTCGGTGCGCCTGGTCGACGTCGCCCTGGAATCCGGCGTGCCCTCCGCCCACCGCATCGACAAGGCCGAGGAACTGCGCGGCGAATGGTTCGCCGGCGCCACCACCGTGGGGCTCACCTCGGGCGCGTCAGTCCCGGAGATCCTGGTGCGCGACGTCATCGAATGGTTGCAGGCCCACGGCTTCCCGACCGTGGAGGTCGTGCGGACCGAGACCGAGTCCACCACCTTCGCCCTGCCGCGCGACCTGCGCGCCGACCTCAAGGCCGCGGGCATGGCGCCCGCGCGCCCCCACGCCCCCAGGGAGGTTCTGCCCGACCACACCAGGTGAGGCAGGGAGGCCTGGGGTTTCCAAGGGCGGCCTCCAAGGGGGGCGGGGGCTCTTCGAGCGTGTGGTCCCCCAGGCCGCTGTGGACCGCCCCGGAGGATGGATGTGTCGCTCATGCCCAGGTCGGGGCGCCCGGGTCATGATGCGGCCCTCGATCCGCACCCCGGGGGAGCCGGTGCCGGTTCCCGTATCAACCGGGCCGCCAGCTCCAAGCGCCGGGGATCGGCCATCAGGGGCTGGCGGCGGCACCGCTGCGCCCTGCGCTGGCTCTTGTCGTGGGCGGTGCTCGCCCTGTCGCACCGCATCCGGCCCGCCACCGGGCTGTCCCACCCGTTCGGGCGGATCCCGTGCTGCACCGTGGACTTGTCCCGGCCGACAAGGCCGGGCGGTCTCGCCCACCCCCACATGGTTCGCCCACGCGACCATGATGCCCTTGCGCCCAGCGAGGGCAAGGGCGACGGCATTGCGGCCTACGGCGCTCCTCTAGACGGCGGCCTCTTGCACCCACCACCCTCAGGGACCGTGTGCCGCCACCCCCGCCTCCGCGCTGTTGCGCTCGAAACGAGAACCAAGAGTGCGATAGCACTGGCGAAATGTGGCTGTGATAGCACTTGCGAAGTGTGGCAGCGCCGTGAAAACGCGGTCCACAGCGCCCCGTGCGCCCGGCAGAGCGCATTGGGGCAGGAAACCACCTATTGGGGCAGGTTAACCCCTATTGGGGCAGGTTATTAACCTGCCCCAATGTACCGCAAACTGCCCCAATGTACCGCAACCTGCCCCACTGCGGGCGCCGTGAGGTGGTCTACCGGTGGGACATGTCGGTGAGCGGGCTGGGCCCCGTCACTGCGCGCGCCACCCATGAGGGGATCGAAATATCCAGTGCGGCGACGGGCGAAAGCATCGTCTTCCCGCTGGGGCGCACCGAGGGGATGGGAGCGGTCCTCGCCGGGCTCGCAGGCGGTGCGCCCCTCAAAGAGGTGCCGATGCTCGAGGACCGTGGAATCGACTGCGGCCCGATAAGCCTGGCCAGCGATGAGCCCGAGGTCGTGCTGTGGCAAATCGAGAGCAATGAGAGGGACAACGACGAGGGGATACGCCCGGATGCCGACGACAACCGCAGACCCGCGCTGACGTTCGCGGACCTGCGCGCCCGCCTCGCGGAACCGGAAGAGGAAACGGCTCCCCGAGCTCACCGCCGGGCCGAGCGCACGGTCCTCCCGATGCGGTGGGGGCTCTCGTTGGGCCAACTGCGTTCCATCGTCGAGCAATGGTCGGCGGGCGCCCGGATGAACCGCGTTCTCAAGCGAATGGGCGCCGTGCCCGGCACCTATCTGGGGGAAAGGCACTGGTCGGGCAGGACTGGGTCGCCGTGACGGACCGCGTCTGCAGTGAGTGGGAGATCGTTGTGTCCCCCCCCGCCGAGGACCACGCGTGGACGGACGAGCGGCAACTGGCCGCCGCGGCCTGGCAGTTGAGCCACGAGCTCCAAGACGGGTACGGGAGCCCCTTCTCAGGACGGACATCAAGCCGTTTCGGGTTCTCGCGGTTCTTCCGGATCGGGGACCGCGGGCTCGCGATCAGCACGTTCCTCGGGTTGCGCGTCGCCCTCGGCTCCTTCGAAGACATGGCGATCCACACCACGCACGGCTGAGGCGCGGAGCCGGGCGGCCTCGCGCCGGGACACGGCGGCAGGCAGGGTTGGACAGCGCGTTCGGCGGCGGGCGGTGGCCGTCCGCGCGAGGGGTCGGGCATCCACGCGCCCACCCCGGATCCGGCGGCCAGAACCACGGTCGGCCGTGCGGGGCCCAGGCGCGCGGAGACGCGGAACTGGAGGACGGCGCGGACAGGTCCGCGGGTCGAGCCCAGCTGCGCGGGGGGTCGGTTAGGATGAGACCGTGTCTCTCACGATTGGTATCGCCGGACTGCCCAACGTCGGCAAGTCGAC
>ERZ772764.636-NODE-636-length-23638-cov-30.100327_pt1 | contig 23638 bp, 17 predicted proteins | sample MGYA00512163_ERZ772764 | MGnify/ENA primary metagenome ERZ772764 (study PRJEB29015, sample SAMEA2737903) | human oral metagenome | biome: human oral; feature: human-associated habitat; material: dental | place: China | collected 2094 ... | reverse complement strand
GCGGCGCCGGTCGGCGCCGTGTGCGCCGCGGCCACTGGCCTCGGCGGTGCCGCGGGGGCCTCCGGGGGCCGGGGGGCGGAGGCGCTCGCCTCGTTCACCACCTTCGCGCTGGTCTGCTGCTGCGGCATGGTGCTCCGCGCCCGCGAGCGCGCCCGCGAGACCCAGCGGCGCGGCAGGGAGGCGGCGCTGCGGGCCACCTCCCTGGAGCAGGAGCGGAACCTGGCGCTCGCCCGGTCCCGCGTGGCCGCCGAGCTCCACGACTCCGTGGGCCACGGGCTGACCACGATCATCGTCCTGTCGGAGGGGCTGACCGGGGCGACGGGCGACGCCGAGGTCGATGAGGCGCTGGCGGGCATCAACGCAGCCGCCCGCGAGTGCCTGGAGCAGACCCGGGAGGCGGTGCGGGCGCTCGGCCGGGGAGGGGGCGCCGCCGCGGGCCCTGGGCGGCACACGTGGGACGACGTCCATTCTGTTATCGCCAGCGCCCGGAGCACGGGAATGGCGGTGGCCTTCCACGAGACCGGGCGCCGCCCGCAGGACGAGGGCCAGGCGGACCTCGCTTTCGCCGTGGCGCGCGAGGGGATCACGAACGCCCTCAGGCACGCGCGGGGCGCCTCCGTGGTCACCGTGTCGTGGGTGCACCGGGACGACGGCTGGGTGGAGGCGTCCGTCCGCGACGACGGACGGAAGGGGGCGTCCGTCCGCGATGAGGGCAACGGCGGGGGTCCGCCTCCCATCGCGCCGCCCCACTCGGGGCTGTCGATGGTCCGGTCCCGGGTCGTGGAGGCGGGCGGCGCCTGCGAGGCGGGGTGGTCCGGGTCGGGCTGGGCGCTCCACGCGCGCATCCCTCCGGGGCCGGGGGCACGGGGGGACGGCTATGGGAATGCGGCGGAGGCGGACGTGGGAACAGGCGCCGCAGCAGGAACCGCGGCAGAATCGCGCCCGGATGCAGAATCGGGAACGGGTGCCGGAACGAGTGCTGGGAGTCGAGTCGGCACCACGGTCAGAACGGACGCTGAGGCCGGACCGGGCGCGGAATCGGGAACGGACGCTGAGGCTGGAACGGGGGCCGGACGGTGATCCGGGTGATGGTCGTCGACGACCAGCGCCTGACCCGGCTCGGCATCGCGCTCATGCTCAGGCACGACCCGGACGCGGAGCTGGTGGCCGAGGCGCAGGACGGACAGGAGGCGGTGGACACGCTCGACACCCTGTCCCTGCGCCGCGGGCCCATGCCGGACGTGGTCCTCATGGACGCGCGGATGCCACGGCTGGACGGGATAGGCGCGACGCGCCTGGTGACCGCGCGCTACCCGGGGATCCGGGTGCTCGTGCTGACGACGTACGACCAGGACGACTACGCGTTCGGGGCCCTGGCGGCGGGGGCCTCGGGGTTCCTCCTCAAAGACGCGACCGCCCGCCAGCTCTGCGATGCTGTGCACGCGGTCGCCCACGGCGACGCCGTGCTCACCCCCCGCATCACGCGCGAGCTCATCCGCCGCGCTGCGGCCTCCCCGCTCTTCGCAGCAGGTTCCGGGGGAACGGAGGCGGACGCCCTGTTCAGCGGGCTCACCCCCCGGGAGCGCCAGGTGGCCGCTCTGATCGCCGACGGCATGTCGAACGCGGAGATCGCCGGGCGCCTCGTGATCGAGACCGCGAGCGCACGCAGGTACGTGAGCAGGATCCTCGCCAAGACGGGCCTGCGCGACCGGGTGCAGATCGCCGTCGCGTGGCACCGGGGCGAAGCGCCTGGCGGTCGGCGACGCCCCCGCCCCGGCGATCAGTGACCGCCGTCCATTGGGACGGGGGGCGACGGCCCTGGCCCGGTGGCGGGACGACCGCTTCCCTGCGGCGTCAGCGCCCTTGGATCAGGGAAACCGGGCGGCGCGGGGCGCGGAAGGCGTTGACGGGCGCCTCGGGATCGGCGTAGCCCAGGGCGAAACCGGTGATGAGCGCGTAGTCGCGGGGCACGTCGAACTCGGCGTCGACGGGGCGCCGCCACGCAGCCAGGATCCCCAGGGGGCACGAGTCCACACCGTGGGCCTTGGCGGACAGCCACAGGGTCTGCAGCATGATGCCCGCATCCAGCGCGGAGAAGGGCATCAGGCCCTTGTGGACGAAGGCGAAACCGATGACGGGGGCGTCGAAGGCGGCCGCATTGCGCCGGTTGGCGCGGTCGCGGCCCTCGTGGTCGTGGCGCTCCACCCCGTAGGCGCCGTACAGCAGGCGCGCCACTTCGACCTGGTGGGGGCGCAGGTCCTCGGGGTAGGGCTTCCACACCTTGTAGTCGCCGTCGGGGGCGTGGCCGGAGAGGACGAGTTTCGCTGCGGCGAGGGGTTTGCGGTGCTGGACGTCCAGGGTCCGGTCGAACTCCTCCGTGTAGGCGGCGCGGAGCCGGTCGGCCCGCTCACCGGTGGCCAGGGCGAGGGCGAAGGGGCGCGTGTTCGACCAACTGGGCGCGGCCGAGGCGTCGGCCAGGATCGCGTCCAGGACATCGGAGGGGACGGGGTCGGGCTTGAACGCGCGGACGGAGTGGCGCGAGGCGGCGAGCGTTGAGAACATTTCCGCTTGGTTCGTCATGCCCCCAATGCTCGCACGGCGGGGAGGCGGGGCGGCGCAGGCACGCACCCTCACCGCTACTCTTGTCCCCAAGGGCACGGGGCCCGCAGTGAGAGTAAGGAGGCACGATGCCCAGGAAGCTGGATCTGGAGCGCGCCCTCGTCGTCGGGGTCGCCTCCAGCGCGCTCTTCGACTTGGAGGCCTCGGACGCGGTGTTCCGCCGGGACGGCGAGCAGAAGTACCGCGAGTACCAGCGCGACCACCTCGACGACGCGCTGGGACCGGGGGTGGCCTTCCCCTTCATCCGGCGCCTCCTGGCCCTCAACGACCTGTCCGGGGACGAGCGCCTGGTCGAGGTCGTCGTCCTCTCCCGCAACGACCCGGAGACGGGGCTGCGCGTCATGCGTTCGGTCGAGCGCCACGGCTTGGACATCACGCGCGCGATCTTCATGCAGGGCCGCTCCCCGTACCGTTTCATGGAGCCGCTGCGCATGTCCCTGTTCCTGTCGGCCAATGGGGCCGACGTGCGCGAGGCGATCAGGATGGGTTTCGCGGCGGGACGCGTCGTGGGGCGCGCAGCGGACGACGGGCACGCGGCGGACGACGACGGGGGCACCGATCTGCGCATCGCCTTCGACTTCGACGGCGTTCTGGCCGACGACTCCGCCGAGCAGTTCTACCAGAAGCGTTCCCTGGAGGCGTACCAGGCGAACGAGAGCGCCCTGGCCGACGTGCCCCTCCCCAAGGGGCCGCTGGCGGCGTTCCTGGAGAAGATCAACCACATCCAGCGGATCGAGGACGCCAAGCACGACGCCGATCCGGGCGGCTACGAGCGCAGGGTCCGCGTCGCCGTCGTCACGGCGCGCAGCGCTCCCGCCCACGAGCGCGCGATCAACTCGATCCACCAGTGGGGGCTGCGCGTCAACGACGCGTTCTTCCTGGGCGGAATCGACAAGGGACCAGTCTTGGGAGTCCTGCAGCCGCACATCTTCTTCGACGACCAGCGCCGCCACGTGGACACGGCCTCGCGCTCGACGCCCAGCGTCCACATACCCTTCGGGGAGCTCAACGAGGCGTAGGCCCCTTACCCACTCCGTGGCCTCCTCACGCCCGACTGAAGGGCGCGTTCAGCAGCTCGACGCTGGTAAGACGCTGGTCAGGCACCCGAATCGCAGGGCCGCCCGCGGTTGTGGTCCAAAATACGTCTGAGTCTCGAGTGGGAACGGAGACCCGACAGTCGAGTGGTCCAAAATGCGTCTGAGTCTCCGGCGAAACGGCCAAACTCACCGAATCCGGGTTAGCCCAGACGCATTTTGGACCAACAGACGTAGGCACCGGCAGAACGCAGCGAAGCCCAGACGCATTTTGGACCAGTCCGGAGCGCACGGGCGCCACCAGAGCGAACAGTGCGCCCCGCGCAGGACTTCGGTGCCCGGCCACCCACCACGGGCCCCAGCGCCACGATGCGGTTCTTGGATGGAACAGACGGTATCCGGCGCCGACCACGCAACGGTGCTGGAGATAGAGCACATCACATCCGCAGTGCCCCTCACCGCCAGTACATCGGCTGGCCGACCGCCAGGGCGGCGTCGATCCCCTCCATGAGGCGCTTCCCGGCCCAGTACTCGCCGTCGTCCAGGAAGGGGGCGGTACGGGCCTCGACGCGGCACTCGACGCGGTCCCGCTGGCCGTGGATGAGCGGCGAGGGCAGGTGGACGGTGCCGCGCCGGTCGAGGAACTCGATGCGCACGGGGCGCTTGTCCGACTGGTCGGACGGGTCCTCCCAGACCTGGACGAAGCGGCGGGTCGCGATCCCCGTTCCCCCGTCCTCGATGAAGACGACGGCGTCGGAGTCCATCAGGACCTCCACCTCCACGCCCCCCGGGGGGTAGTAGGAGCGCCACCAGGAGATGTCGGCGTCTACGCAGTAGAACAGTGGCTCGTCGTACCCGTCGGCCACGAGCGCCCACGCCTGCGCCTCCATCACCCGCGCGCAGAAGTCCTCCAGCTCGGCCCTCACCGCGGGCATCCGGTCGACGGCCAGGCACCCCTCGTTGTCCAACGGAAGCAGCGGATCCAGGTGCGGGTACCGGGCACGCCCGCCCAGCAGGCCCACCAGCGAGCGGAACTCCCTCACTGACGCCCAGTTGCCGATCTGCTCGGCCCACGCGTACCCCCACTTGTGGGCGCACGGCGCCTTCGCCCACTCGTTGAAGCGGCGGAGCGCGTCCTGGGCGCCGGGGCTGAAGGAGGCGGCGGTCTGGTCGTTCAGCCCCTCCTCCTCGAAAGCCTTGACGGCGAGCTCGCCGTAGGGGGTGCGCACCAGTTCGCCGATCCCGGCGGGCGGGTCCGCGAGCAGCCCGTCCTCGAAGCACCGGCACGGAACCACGGCGTCCAGGCCCATGGTGTCCCCCTTTCAGCGACGTTGCCCCAAGCCTACAGTGCCGGCGGTGGCTGCACGGCCCCGCCCCTCACGCGTGAGCCCCGCCCCCGCTGCCGCGCGCGGCCCGCCATTGCCCCACACCGGTGCCCGTCCACGTCCGGAAAGCGCGGAGGAAGGAGTTCGTCTCCAGGTACCCCAGCAGGTACGCGACCTCCCGGACCCCCATCTCCGCGTGCGAGAGGTAGCCGAGCGCCAGGTCGTGGCGGAGCGAGGCGAGTTCCTTCGAGAAGGTGGTTCCCTCCTGGCCGAGTCGGCGCTGCAGGGTGCGGCGGCTGACGCCGAGGCGGCGGGCGGCGTCGCCAGCGGCGCACCTGCCCGAGGGCAGCAGCTCGACGAGGCAGGCGCGGACCCTCTGCGCCATCGACGCGCCCGCGCGCAAGTCGGCGAGGCGGCGGCTGAGTTCGGGTTCGAGGTACTCCCACATGCTCCGGTGGGAGGTGGTGAAGGGGAGGGCGGCGTCGGCCGCGCGCAGCACCAGGCGGTCGACGGCCCCGGCCCGGAGGGGGCATCCGAGGTACTCCTCCATTTCCGCCAGGTCCTCGCCTTGAGGGGGCTCCACCATCGTGGCGGCCAGCGCGTTGACGGGCTCCCCGGTCGCCGAGCGGATGATTCCCAGCAGGAAGGCGGTCTCGACGAGCACCTGGAAGGCGGGCACCGGGGCCGCTTCCCCCTCCGCTGTTATGACGACGCCCACGGCCGACGCGTCCCGCTCCACCGTGAACCGCACCGGGCCGATGAGCGGCTTGTACCGGGCCAGCCGCTCAAGGCACTGCAGCGCGTCGTCGGCGCAGTAGGCCGCGAGGACCGGCGGTGAGAACCGTTCGACCCCCTCCCCCGTCGCCAGCGCTATCGCACCCTTCGCACCGCCGGCGAGGCGGCTGAGCGCTTCGACGAGGGCGTTGTGCTGGGCGGGCGCGAGCACCGGCCTGGGGCCGGCGAGAGCGTCGCCGGGCAGGCCCGCCGCCCGGAGCAGGCGCGACGGGTCGATGCCCGCGTTGCGCAGGAGGCGGGCGTACTGCCCGTCGAGCACGTAGTCCATCGCCGCCCTAGCTGGTGCGCTTCACGATCCAGTCGAAGGCGCGCGCTGGCAGGAGCGCCCGCAGCGCCACCACGGGTTTGGCGCCGAATCCGATGAGGTAGCGCGTCCTGGGCCTGGGCGCGCTGATCGCCCTTTCCATCGCGCGGACGACCACGCGCGGGTCCGAGAGCACCGGGGAGGAGTAGAGGCGGCGCATGGCGGCGGCGGTCCTGGCGGCCCGGGCCTCGTAAGCGCCGCCTTTCGAGGACTCTTCGAGGTGGTCGGCGGCGATGGCGCCCCACTGCGTTCTGATGGCGCCCGGCTCGATGAGGACGACGCGGATGCCGAAGTCCGCCAGTTCCACGCGCAGCGCGTCCGAGAGGGCCTCCAGGGCGTATTTGGTGGCGTGGTACCAGGCCCCCATGCGGGAGACGACGAGGCGGCCGCCCATTGAGGAGACGTTGATGATCATGCCCGAGCGGCGCTCGCGCATACCGGGCGCGACCGCCTTCACGAGGGCGGCGGCCCCGAACACGTTCACCTCGAACTGCCGCCGCGCCTCGGCCAGCGCGACGTCCTCGACGGAGCCGTAGGAGCCGTATCCGGCGTTGTTGACGAGCACGTCGACGCGCCCCTGCTCGGCGAGGACGCGGCCGACGGCGGCGCGGCAGGCGTCCTCGTCGGTGACGTCGAGTCCCACGGGCCGCACCCCGTCCGCCACGAGCGCCTCGATCCTCCCCACCCGGCGGGCGGCTCCGTAGACGATGTGGCCGTTGCGCGCCAGGGTGCGGGCGGCGGCGCGCCCTATTCCGGACGACGCACCGGTGATGAGGATGACTCGGGGTTCCACGTTGGCCTCCGTTCACGTCCGCGGGACCGGTCCGGCCCCTTCCGCGCTCGTGTTCTCAGCCTAGACGGCGCGGGGCGCCCCAATGCGGGCAGAACGCGCCATCCCACTATCAATCCGCGCCAGGGATCGGCCGACCCCGCGCGGCCCCCAGGCGTGGCCCGTGGCGGCGGGGCTACGCCCAGCCCTGCCGCGTGGGCACCAGGACGATGTCGTGGGTGCTGACGTGGGCGGGCTGGTCGAGCTCGTGCATGATCACCACCGACACGTCCTCGGGCGTCAGCGGGGTGTCCGCGAAGGGGCTCTCCAGGACCGTGGGCTTGATCGCCTCGATCGCCCGGGTCCGCACGTAGCCCAGGTGGATGGAGCGCACCCGCACGTTCTCGTGGCGCAGCTCCACGCGCAGCTGCTCGCCGAAACTGTTGCGGGCCGCCGACCCGGCCCCGTACACGACGGCGTTCTTGAAGGCCGTGTCGCCGGCGATCGAGCCGACGACCACGATGTCGGCGACGCCGTAGTCCCGCCCCGTCTGGATGAGGGCGGGCAGCAGCACCCTGGCGGGCACCACCACGGAGAGCACGTCGTTGGACAGGTGCTCGCTCCACTCGTGGGCCGGCCTGTCCCCCAGGGCGCCGTTGGCGGCGCGGCCCGCGGCCACCACGAGCGCGTCGATGCGGTCCTCGGACTTGACGAGCGAGCCCAGGGCCTCGTCGGCCTGGCGGGCGCTGGACAGGTCGACGCGCACGAATCGGGCGTCGACGGTGCCCGACGGGGGGACCCGGTCGACGATGATCGCCTCGTCGCCCTGCGCGGCGGCCGCGCGTGCGACGGCCAGGCCGATGCCGTGCGCCCCTCCGGCGATCACGATCGTTCTCTTGCTCATCAGTCATGCTCCCCTGCGGTACGCGCTGGTGTTCTGGGATCGAGCGCGGCCCTGGCCGCTTCGAGGGCCTCGATCAGTGCCTCGGGCGTGTGCTCGCCCTGGTAGAGCTCCTCGCCGATGAAGAAGGCGGGCGCGCGGGTCAGGCCCATGCCCGCGGCGTCGTCGGCGTCGTCGTAGACGCGCCCGATGTGCGGGCGCTGCAGCATCTGCGCGTCGAGGCGCGCCAGGTCCGCGCCCATCTCCACCGCTGCCCGGCGCAGCACGTCCCGGTCGAGGTCCGCCTCGTCGCACAGGCGAGCCACCTCCACGCGCACCGGTTCGAAGAGGTCGGGGCTCTGGGCGGCCACCGCCTCGAGCATCTCGGCGGCCTGCTCGGCCCCCGGGTCGCCCAGGGGGTTGTGGCGGAAGACCAGGCGCAGGTCGTTGTCGAAGTGGTCGCGCACCTCGCGGAGCAGCTCGACGGTGGCGCCGTCCTCGAGGCAGCCCAGTTGCCCGTACTGGACCAGGGTGAGGGCCGAGGCGGGGTTCCCGGCGATGTGGTCGCGCCGGGGGTCCACCGGCCTCGTGAGGCGCGGCCGGGCGGGCGCCCGACGGGCGTCGAGGAAGGCGGTGAGGGCGAGCACGAGGGCGCCGAGGAGGGCCGCCAGCAGGGAGGCGGCGAGCACCCCGATGCGGGCGTCCGCCTGCGCCGCGCCGTCCTCGATGGCCAGGTCGATGATGAACAGCGAGATCGTGAAGCCTATGCCCGTGAGCATCGCGCCGCCGTTGATGTGGCGCAGGCCCAGGCCGGGGGCGAGTTCGCCGATCCGGGCCTTGGCCGCCAGGACCGACGCCCCGAAGGCTCCGACGTACTTGCCCGCGACCAGGCCGGCGACGATGCCCCACGTCAGCGGCGAGTGGAGGGCGTGGGCCAGCGCGTCCCCCGAGAGGGCGACCCCCGCGTTTGACAGCGCGAACACCGGGACCACGAAGAGGTTGACGATGGGGGCCGTGCTCAACTGGTGGCGCTCGTTGATGGAGACCGCCCGCAGGATCCCGTACACCGCGTTCTTTCCGGTCAGGGCGGTGGGGGCGCGGCGGAACCGCTGGGTGAGCTCCTCCGCCGTGAGCAGCGCGGAGCGCTCGGGCGGGAAGACGGGCATGAGCAGGCCCAGGACGACGCCCGCGATGGCCGCGTGCACCCCGGAGGCCAGGAACAGCAGCCACAGCAGCGCACCGAAGACGATGTACACGGAGGCGCGGTGCACGCGGGCCCTCTGGACGACGTAGAGCGCGGAGGCGACCAGGAGGACGCCCGCCAAGGGGAGCAGGCGGATGGTACCGGTGTACGCGGTCGCGATGACCGCGAGCGCGCCCACGTCGTCAACGACCGCCAGCGTCACCAGGAAGGAGCGCAGCTGCACGGGGAGCCGTTTGCCGAACGCCGCCAGGATCCCCACCACGAAGGCGGTGTCCGTGGGGATCACGATGCCCCAGGCGCCCGCGTGGGGACCGCCGGCGTTGATGACCCCGAACACGACGGCGGGGACGACCAGGCCGCAGGCCGCCGCAAGCACGGGCACGCAGGCGCGGCGCCATTCCCGCAGCCCGCCCATCACGAAGTCGTGTTTGACCTGCAGGCTGACCAGCAGGAAGAACATCATCATCAGGCCGTCGTTGATCCAGTGCCGCAACGGCATGTCGATGCCCCAGGGGCCCAAGTGGACCGACAGGCGCGCGTTCCAGAAGGCCTCGTAGCCCAGGGCGCCCGTGTTCGCCCAGACCAGGGCGACGGCGGTGGCCGCGAGCAGCAGCAGCGCCCCGGAGGCCTCGCGCGCCGCGAACGCCTTGAGGGCGCCGCGGACTGTGCTGATCAGCCTCATTCAGTGGCTCCTCGTCGGCTGGACCACCGCGTTGGCGAAGTTGACGTGCGCGGGCAGCGACACCATGAAGGCGACCTCGCTGGCCAGGTGCTGCGTGCCGATCGGCTCGATGTACTCGATGTCGTCGGGCAGGACGTCGTGGTGGGCGCTGGTGGACCGGTCCGCGCCCAGGTTGCCGTGGGTGAAGAAGCTGCCCGCCGTGTACAGGGACTCGATGTGGTGCACGCGCACTCCCCGGGGGCCGTACTCGGCGCGCAGGTGCTTGGAGAACTGCGACAGGGCGGCGCCGAAGGAGGAGAACACCGAGTACGCCTGCTGGCGCTCGTGGGCGGGCGCGGTGGCGAAGGTGACGATGTCGGCGCGGTCCCCCGCCTCGCCCGCAGCCAGGACGTCGTGGGCGAAGATCTGAACGGCCTGCAGGGTCCCGCGCACATTGGTGTTGAGCATGAGGTTCCAGTCGGCGGGGACGGCGTCCTCGAAGAGGGCGGCGCGGCGCACCCCGGCGGCGGTCACCACCAGGTCGGGGGCGCCCAGCTCCCGGTGCACGCGCTCCCTGGCCTCCACCAGCTCGTAGGCGCTGGTCACGTCGGCGGGGCACACGACCACCCGCGCGTCGTCGGGGAGCCTGCCCCGCAGGCGCTCGAGGCGGCGGCGGCCCCTCGCGATGACGGCGATGCCCGCGCCGCCCTCGACCAGGGCGCGCACCACCGCGGAGCCGATGGCGCCGGTGGCGCCGGTGACCACCGCGGTGCGCCCCTTGAGGTCATATCGTGTCATGGGATCAGTTCCTCGATTCAGTCCTGCCCGTCCCGCGCCGCGCCTGGGCGTCGGCCCTGGCCGCGGGGCCGGTGGTGGCGGGCCCGAACCCGGGAACCTTCCGCCGTACCGCTCAAGGATACGCGAACGCGCGGCGCCCCGGGTGCGGGTTCGCGGTTAATCCTGTTCACAACGCGGACCGGGCGGTAGTCGACTGTGCGGGGGCCGGCCAAGGGCCGCGCCGCGCGGAGGGGATCCCGGGGGGCCGCTGCCCCCGACCGGCCCCCAAGCGGCGGTACGCGCACGGGGCGGGCCCCGGATGCGGACGCGGCCCACGGGTAGGGCCCGGATCGGCGCGCACGGGGCGGGCCACTCCGGACGCGGCGCGGGCCCCGTTCCGCCCGGGGCCCGGCGGCGAACGGCTATCATGGTGGGAGCCGGGCGGCGCTGCCCGGCCTCGGAAAACAATAGCCAAGGGGCATCGAACAATGCCGAAACGAAGCAGCGGCCGAGGAATCGTGTTCGACCGCGATTCCAGGGAGTACTGGAACAAACGGGCCGCAACGTTCACCCGCACGGCCACCAGGGCCTACGAGCACTGGCTCATGAAACTCCTCGCGCTCGACCCATCGGACACGGTGCTGGACATGGGCTGCGCGACCGGCACACTGGCCGTCCCCCTGGCGAAACGGGGGCACCACGTGCACGCCTGCGACTTCGCCGAGGCGATGCTGGCCATCCTCAGCAAGCGCGCCGCCCGGGACAGGCTCCCCATCACCGCGCACCTGCTGGCGTGGGAGGACGACTGGGAGGCGGCGGGCCTGGGCGCGGACAGCGTGGACGTCGCCTTCGCCTCGCGATCCCTGGTGGCCGACGGCGTGCGCGCCCACATCGGCAAACTGGACTCGGCGGCCCGCACGAAGGCGGCGGTCACCGTGTCCGCCAGCCCCCTGCCCTCCTACGAGCCCCGGCTGCTCACCCACCTGGGGCGGGTCGCGAAGCGGCCCCACGCCGTCCAGGACGTCAAGCGGGCGCTGTCGGGCATGGGCCGGGTCCCGTTCTGCGCGAGCACGACGACGTTCCGCCCGATGCGCTTCGCCTCCTTCGACGAGGCGCGGGCCGACTTGCGGCGCCTGGCGGGCCCCGAGCCCTTCACCCCGGGGGAGCAGAAGCTCTTCGACGCCTACGCCTCGGAGCATTTCACGTGCGTTCCGCGCCCGAACCCCGCTGGGGAGCGCTCGGGGCATTGGACGCTGGACTACACGCTGCCGGTGACCTGGACGTTCATCGGCTGGCGCACGGACGGGAGCGAATGGGAGTAGGCGCGGCGGCGCCGGTCCTGGGGCGCGCGCCCCGCTATGCCTGCGGGCGAGTTTGAACCGCTTCCCTCCATAACGCTTCAAAAGTACGCTGACTGATTGCGAACCCGTTGAACTCCGGGTTCTGGTTGATCACCGCCAGAGTTGGCGAGGGAAGCTCCGCCAGAACAGATCCGCCAACCTCGACCAGACTCGAGGCGAATCCGATCGACCCGCTGGGGAACACTTCGATCTTGCGCGATTCCCAGCCTTCGTCGGTCAACTCTTGAATAATGACAACAGGCTCAGACGCGTACTCGTGGGACCATTCGACGAACTGATACCTCATCCTCGTTCTCCCCGGGCCCTGTGCGATTCGAGCCCCGGGCGCCGCCTCTGCGCCTTGACCTCCGAGCGCTTCCTCTTGTCGGCCAGGCGGCGCAGCTTGGACCCGCGAGTCGGCTTGGTGGCGCGCCGCGGGCGCGGCGGGACCAGTGACGCGCGCAGCAGCGCGGCCAGGCGCTCACGGGCGGCCGCGCGGTTGCGCCGCTGGGAGCGGTGCTCGGAGGCCACGACCGTCAGGACGGTGCCCGACAGGCGCTCGCCCAGGCGGGCCAGCGCCCTTTCGCGCTGCTCCTGGTCGAGGGCGGTCGTCGTGGCCAGGTCCAGGCTGAGTTGCACGCGCGAGTCCGCGGTGTTCACGCCCTGGCCGCCGGGGCCCGAGGCGTGGGAGAAACGCTCCCCCAGCTCGCCCGCGGGCACGACCAGCCCCCGGGGGCAGCCGGGGCCGGGCGGGATGCGCAGGTCGTCCATGCCACCAGTGTGCCACCAAGGAGCCCCGGGGCCGGACGGGATGCGCAGTTCGTCCACGCGACCAGTGTTCCACCGAGGAGCCGCACCTCCAGTGCCCGCAGCGGGGCACCGGAGCAGATGCACGTGGAATCCCGCGCACAATCGCACCCCGGATTCCACGTGCATTCCGCCCGCCTAAGGTGTGCTGCGTTATGGGTGGATGTGGGTGGGGTCTTAGGAATGGCACGGGTTCTGCGCGTGATTGTCCTTGAACGCCTCGGGTGCCGGGCGTGTGCTCCCGGGCCCGTTGTGGCCCATCTGGCGCCCTGTGGAGGCTGGTCGTGCCCTTGTTGCCCGTGCCGTCGGTGCGCGACCGCGCACCGACGCGCCGTGGGCCTGTAGTGGATCGGATCGCCGTGGAGGGAGCCCCGCCCGCTATGGGCCCTGGTGGAGGGCCTGCGCGCTGTTGGGCACGTGACAGGCGAGGTGGGCAACGTCTGGGGTCCAAGCTGATCACCATGGCCGACGCCTGCGCCCGCGTCTGCACCACTTAGACACCGCCCGCACCACTTAGGCCCCCGAAACGCCGGGAAGTCCAGGGCCCGCTTGGGCCTAAGTGGCGCAACAACGCGCTAAGTGGCGCAACCGTGCGCTAAGTGGCGCAGCGGCGGGCGGATCCCGCAATGTGGGTGCAGGAAGTCGCGCAAAGCGCCGACAACGAGCCGCACACGCAGCCCCTCCCCATCAACCACCCACACAAGGGACCGGAATTAGATAACACGGACTAGCGCCCTCCGGGTCTGTGTGCGCCCAGCTTCTGGCACGTCGCCGGGGCGGCGCGCTCCGTTGCCGGCGTCCTTGAGAGTTATGGCTCCCTTGAACAACGCATCAGCCAGGAACTCGATGAAGAGGGGGGCATTGAGGGGCGTGAAACCGCCCAGCCTCGGGCGGACCAACGTCGTCAGGTGGCGCTCGTGCCCGCATTGGGGCAGGAAACCACCTACTGGAGCAGGTTACCCGCCATTGGGGCAGGCTAATAACCTACCCCAATGCACCGTAACCTGCCCCAATGCACTGTAAGGTGCCCCAATGCGCGGTCCGCCGACTGCGGGAACAAGCCGAGGAGACGCGCCTACTACCGCAATCCGCCCCGATACGGGGCTCCCGACCACTGAGGCTCCCACAGGGGTGCCACTGCGCGACTCAGACCGCCTTCGCACTACTCAGACCCCAGGAGACTTGGGGAACCGGGGGCATCGCAGGGCATAAGTGGGAGGTACGCCCGTTATGCGCGATCTTCAACGACTTTCGATGCGGTGTGCATCCACGTCGTCAGGATCGGTTGGCGGGTCCAAGACAGCCGTGGCGTCGTCAACGCGGCCCGCCTCCAGGTAGGCGTATGCGAGGTGGCTGCGCGAGACGAGGGTGTCAGAGTGGATAGGCCCGAGGATCCGCATACGACCTGCGAGCGCCTCCTCGAACAGGGAGATCGCCTCACTAAGATGGCCCGCCGCCTGGTAGGCGCTTGCGAGGTTGTTGCGCGAGGCGAGTGTGTCGGGGTGGTCCATCCCCAGGACGCGCACACGGTCAGCGAGCACGCCCTCGTACAGAGGAATCGCCTCACTAAGGCGCCCCGCCGCCTGGTAGGTGCCCGCGAGGGCATTGCGGGCGGTGAATGTGAGGGGGTGGTCGTCTCCCAGAATGCGCACATGGTCGGCGAGCACCCCCTCAAACAGGGTGGTCGCCTCGCCCAGGCGCCCCGCTGCCTGGTAGGCACCCGCGAGGTCGATCCGGGAAACGAGGGTGTGGGGATGATCGGCCCCCAGAATGCGCACACGGTCGGCGAGCACCCCCTCGTACAGGGGGATGGCCTTATCGAGACAGCCCTCCTCCCGGTAGGCGCCCGCGAGGTTGTAGCGGGAAACGAGGGTGTGGGGATGATCGGGCCCCAAGACACGCACACTGTCAGCGACCACCTCCTCGAACAGGGGGATGGCCTCGTTAAGACGGCCCTCCTCCTGGTAGGCGACTGCAAGGTTGCCACGGGAGGCGAGGGTGTGGGGGCGGTCGGGTCCCAAGACACGCACACTGTCAGCAACCACTTCCTCGAACAGCGCGATCGCCTCACTGAGGCGGCCCATCACTCGGTAGGCGACTGCGAGGTTGTTGCGGGCGCCAAGCACATCCGGATGGTCGTCTCCCCGAACGCGCGCACTGTCGGCGAGCGCCTTCTCGTACAGGGGGATGGCCTCGTCAAAGCGGCCCGCCGAACCGTAGGCCTGCGCGATGGCGTTCGTCCCTTCCAGTGCCACTTCGTCCGAGGAGATCGTGCCCAACGCGGCCTCCGCCTCGTCGAAACGCCACGACGCCGCCAGCCAGCGCACCAGCATGAGCCGGCTCTGCGGGGACTGGGTTTCGGCGTCCAGCCGCTCGGCGCGCGCGACCCATGCGGAATCGGCGTTTCCGCGGGGGACGTCGCCAACCTCCCGCAAGGCGTCTTCAAGGAGCTCCAAACGCACAGAAGCGATGCCACCTTCGTCGTGGGCCCTGAGTTCGATGGCCTGGCGCAGTGTGCTCCGCAACGCCATGACCGGCTCCGCATCACCCGCCGAGAACGCCGCGAGGGCGTCCTCCACCTGCCCCAGCAAGTCGAGGGAGGGGATCCGCGACTCGGGCAGGCTCGTCAGCCGCCGGGCCAGGCCGCCCACTTCATCCTGCTCCATCCTCATCAACGCGACCCGGCCGTAGTCGCTCCCATCGGAAGAGCGGAGCTGGTCGGCGTCGAACCAGTTGACCAGGAAGTCGACCACCAGGGGCAGGGGCTCCCCCCGCGAGTCCTTGATCTGGAACGCGAGCCGGGCGAGCGGCTCCGCCAGGTCGTAGTAGGTCCGGCGCCGGTCGAGGAGCTCCGTGAAAATGGTTGAGACCGGTTTGAGCCAGCCCCGTTCGGCCAGATCGCCGACGGCTTTGGCCACGCTGCGCTGGTCGGAGCCGACCCGTTCGGCGATGTCCTTGACCGGCAATGGCCGATCCGCTGCGGCGAGTTCTGCGACGACGAGGCGCTGAAGGGGCGACAGGCGCGCCAACTGCTCCTGGTAGTACGGGGTGAGGTCGTCGAAGCGGCTCAGGAGCAAAGCGGCGAGGTCGCGCAGCTCCTCGACTGTGAGCGCGCTGCCGAGCAGCGCCCACAGGCGGGGCTGCCCACCGGCCAAGTGGGCGATCGTGTGGATGCGCGCGAGCGCGCCACTGCTGGAAAGGCGCTCCGCCAATTCCGCGTTGCCAGCCTCCCGTGCCAGGGCCGTGAGCATCTCGCGCGCCTCTTCGGGGGAGAAGGGTTCGAGGCGGATCGTGTCGAAGAAGCCGAAGAATGGCGCCGCATGGGAGGAGAGGCTGCGGTCCAGGCGAGTGGTGCTGCCGATGATGAGGACTCCCGACTCGGTCTGGAGGAGGTTGCGCAGCTTCTGCTGCCCCACCTCCCCGAGGGCGTCAAGGATCTGGTCGACGTTCTCCATGAGCACCAGGACGGGACCGTCCTTGCGGCTGGTGGACCGGAGCCGCGCGTCGAGTTCGGCCTCATCGGCGCTCCTCACCCCGGTATCCGGTGCCACCCGTTCTAGAATTGCGGCGAGCAACCGCGCGTAGGACACGATCGTCCACGGGTCCTCGGGCAGCCACGCGATGCGCAGTCGGGCGTTCTTGCGCGCGTCAGCGAGCTGCTTGGCACGGTGGTAGACCAAGGAAATGAGGTGAGTCTTGCCCGCGCCGCGCGGACCGACGAGGAGCGTGTGGTGGGGGCTGGGCGTGTTCCCCAGATCACCGACTCGTTTCATGAGCGATTCCAGGACCGGCTTGCGCACCACGAACAGGCGCTCGAGCAGGTCCTCCGGCATGGTCGAAGGGGTGAAACGCGAGATGGAGACGGCGCTCATCGGCGGTCCCACCCCGCCTTCTTGCGCGCCCAGATGTACTGGAGGACGGGATAGCGCCAGCGAATCGACTGGCCGCAGCGCTCCAGGTAGTGGTCCTTGGTGAGATCCTCGAGGATGTCGGCGACCCCGTCGTCCGAGGGCAGGGCGCCCACGGGGATCCAGTCATTGGCTTCGGAAAGCATGGCCCGGAGCACCCGCTCGGCGAGCTCGGCGCGTTCGCGGTAATGGGGCCCAACCCGGGTCAGATAATGCTCGAACCACCCGAATTCATCCGGGTCGTCGATGAAGTCCTCGAAGCACTCGCGGACCTCGGCGGGCCTGAATACGTTGCGGTGGCGCTGGCCGAGCGTCGCCGTCACCTTGTGGAGCAGGAAGGGGATCCCGCCGCTGACCTCGACAAGCGCCTCGACAACAGCAGCATCATCAGGCAGTCGCCCGATCCCCAGCAGGAGGCGGCGCGCGAGTTCCCGCGCCTCGTCGTCCCGCAGGGGACCGAGAGGCAGTGGTTCGAGGTCGTTCAACGCCCCCTGCGTCATACCAGCCCTCCGCAGGACGTGGTGGAAACCGATGGAGCCGGTGAGGATCCAACGGACTCTAGCGGCTTGTTGCCGCAGCGCCCTCAGGGTTTGAAGGATCTCCGCGGCCGCATCAGCGCCCTCACGTTTGACGATATTGTCAACCGCCATGGGCACTTCGTCCATCATGACCAGAGGAACACCCCTGCCGCCGCTCCCATCCAGGGTTCCCAGGACGTTGGCGAGGAGGACGTGCGGAGACGTTCGACGGTGGTAGCTCTTGATTGTGAGGGGGCCGGAGAGCTCGATATCGCAGTTGTCGAAGATGGTCTTGAGTTTCCTGAGCCCCTTCGACGGGAGCCTTCCCCCTTCGACCAGGGCCTCGGCGGTGCGGATGAGGAAGCCCTCGACCGTGTGCACTCCCTCGTAATCGATGAAGTAGCACCGGAAACCGTTCTCCCGGGCAGCGAAGGCGCGCATCCAGAAGGTCTTGCCCATGCGCCTGGGATCTGTGAGCAGCAGGTTCGCACCGGCCCCGAGGCGGCGGCGGGCTTGCGTCGTGGTCTCCGCCCGGCCGACGAAGTGCGCCGGGTTCCGGTCGTTGCCGGGCTGCGGGACGATGGGGTCCAGTGCCATGACCGTTTCCAATGTACGTGAACTCTTACGTAGAATTATACGCAAGATTCTACGTGCATCAAACGCGCCCCTCTGAAAGACCTGGACCCGCGCCATCGGATCGGGAACTGCGCCCCTTTCGCGTCCACAACCGACGGGTACAACCACCGCCAACAGGCACCGAGGCTGCGACTCCTCCTCCGCTGCCAGAAGGGCTTCAAACCGCCCTTTCGACCCTAGTTTGCTGCTGTAGAATCCCCGTATGGTTGCCCGTTCCGACTTGACCCCGCTCGGTCTCCGCCTGGCCGGGCTCTTGGTCCAGGGCTCGGCGGTGGCGGCCGCGCCTTCGGCCAGCGGAGTGGTCTCGTTGGGCAAGAGCGCCTACGAGGAGTGGCGGGCCATCGCCGCACTGGGGAAACGCGGCAGCGAGGCCACCGACGCCCTCGGCAAGGAAATCGCCTCCCGCCTAACGGCCGCGGTTAAAGGCGCCAGGCGCAGGCACAAGGAGCAGGGCCTCGACGTTGAGTTGCTGCCAGGCGCGGCGACCGAGGTCGTGGCCCTCCTTGAGCAGGTCGCCTCCGATGGCGGAGTGGTTGTGGCCGCAGTCCAGGACCCGGATCGCTTCGAGGATCTCCTCAATGAACGCGGCCAGGAGTTCCGCAAGAACGTGGAGGAGAAGGCGGAGCCCCTTTTCGATGAGCTGGTGAGGACCGTAGCCCGGGAGTTCACCTCCCTGGCTCCGGGATCCTCGCGGTTCACTCTCGCGGCCCTCAAGGAGCTGCTGAATAACGACTCCGAAGCCCTTGCGATCCTCCATCGCATGGAGGCCAAACAAGAGGCGTCCCACAATGACATTGCCGAAATCAAAGCGGACGTGAAGGACATTGCCAAGGTCGTCAACACTCCTCATGCGCCCGTTCCCGCGCCCCCTTCCCGCATCCGCTTCGGCAGCCGCCCGGCGAATGCGGTGGGTTTCGTTTCGAGGCGCGAGCAGGAGGATCTGTTCAGCGCCGTCTTCTCCGGTGTCGCACCGCGCACGGTGCTCGTGGGAATGCACGGCTGCGGGAAGTCGCAGCTCGCCGCCGCCGTCGCGGCCCGCTGCATCGAGGAGGAGTGGCCGCTGGTCGCGTGGGTCAACGCGGAGTCCCGTCAGAGTGTGCTTGAGGGGCTGTCCGAGCTCGGGCAGCGCATGGGCGTGGGGGAAACGGATGACCGCACGCTTGAAACCCTCGCACAGCGCTGCCTCAGAGCGCTGGAGGAAGCTGAGGAGGCGGACCGCCTCGTCGTCTTCGACAACGTCGAGCGCGCAGACGATCTGAGGGATCTTGTTCCCCGCGGGGAGGGCTTACGGGTCGTGGCTACGACGACGAAGCGAGTGGATTGGGAGCAGGCCCACTGGACGCCCATCCGCGTGGGAGTCTTCGAGCGCGAGCAGTCGATCACCATGCTGCTCGACCGTACTGGCCAGACCGACCGCGATGCGGCGAACACCATTGCCGACGCCCTCGGCGATCTGCCGGTGGCGGTCTCACAGGCGGCGGCAACGATCAAGCGCAGCCGATGCGGCTTCGCCACCTATCTGGACAGACTCAGGAAGTACTCGCTGGAGGACAGCGTCCGTCGCCTCGACGGCGATGAATATCCGGCGGCCGTTGGAGCCGCTTTGAAGCTAGCTGTCCGAACTGCACTCGAAGAAATCGGGAAACAGAACCCTCGCTGGGAGGAGATCGCCAGCCTCCAGCTTGGCGTCCTCGCCCTGCTCGCTGCCTCCGGAGTCCCGAGGCGGTGGTTGGAGGGCACAGACCAGGACTCTTCGGACAGGAGCTCGTTGGACGCCAGTGAGGCCCTGAACTCGCTGGTCGAGTTCTCGGTCTGCCAACTCTCGGAGGACGGCGCGAAGGCGATGCTGCACCGCCTTCAGGGGCGGGTCATCCGCGAGAACTGGAAGAATGAGCCGAAGGAACAGGCGCACGCTGAGGAGGAAGCGATCGACCTTCTTTCCTCCGTGGACACCACCCGGGTCCGTAATCCCAAGAACGGCGCCAGACGCCAGGACGCTGTTGATCTGGCGGACCAGTTGCGCGCAGTATCAGAGCAGGACTACTCGCACGCGCTATTCTCGGACCCGCGTTTCTGCGACTTTTTTTCATCCACTTTGTGGCACGCAGCAGAGCTCGGAGCCCCCCAAGCAGCCATCGCCCTATCCGGTGCGGTGGACCACCTCGGCAAGATCCTGGGAGACGATCACCCCCAAACCCTCACCTCCCGGGGCGACCTCGCAGGCGCCTACTATTCGGCGGGGCGCCTGGACGAGGCCATCCCCCTGCACGAGGAGGTCCTCGCCGACAGGGTGCGCGTCCTGGGAGACGACCACCCCCACACCCTCACCTCCCGGGGCAACCTCGCAGGCGCCTACGAGTCGGCGGGCCGCCTGGACGAGGCCATCACCCTGTACGAGCAGGTGCTCGCCGACAGTGCGCGCGTCCTGGGAGACGACCACCCCCACACCCTCACCTCCCGCAACAACCTCGCAGGCGCATACCAGTCGGCGGGCCGCCTCGATCAGGCCATCACCCTGTACGAGGAGGTGCTCGCCGACAGGGTGCGCGTCCTGGGAGACGACCACCCCCACACCCTCGCCTCACGCAACAACCTCGCAGGCGCCTACGAGTCGGCGGGCCGCCTGGACGAGGCCATCACCCTATTAGAGGAGGTCCTCGCCGACACCACGCGCATCCTGAGCCCCGACCACCCCCAGACCCTCACCATCCGCAACAACCTCGCAGGCGCATACCTGAGGGCTGGGCACCTCGAGGAAGCCATCGCCCGTTTCGAGGCGGTCCTCGCAGACACCACGCGAGTCCTGGGCCCCGACCACCCCGACACCCTCACCTCCCGCAACAACCTCGCATACACCTACTATTCGGCGGGCCGCCTGGACGAGGCCATCCCCCTGTACGAGCAGGTGTTCGCCGACAGCCTGCGCATCCTTGGCCCCGACCACCCCGACACCCTCACCTCCCGCAACAACCTCGCATACACCTACTATTCGGCGGGCCGCCTGGACGAGGCCATCACCCTGTACGAGGAGACCCTCGCCGACCGTGTGCGCGCCCTGGGAGACGACCACCCCCAAACCCTCACCATCCGCAACAACCTCGCAGGCGCATACCAGTCGGCGGGGCGCCTGGACGAGGCCATCCCCCTGTTCGAGGAGGTGCTCGCCGACTGTGTCCGGGTCCTGGGCGCCGACCACCCTGATACCCTCATCTCCCGCAACAACCTCGCATACGCCTACGAGTCGGCGGGACGCCTCGATCAGGCCATCCCCCTGTTCGAGGAGGTGCTCGCCGACAGGGTGCGCGCCCTGGGAAAGGACCACCCCGACACCCTCGCCTCGCGCAACAACCTCGCAGGCGCCTACAGGTCGGCGGGCCGCCCCGACGACGCCGAAGCCTTGTTCGATCCGCCGAACGACCCCGGCAGTACGGGCGGATGACAACACCCCCCTGGACGTGCCGACACTGGGCTGGTGGCGCGCCAGCAGTCCGCTTTTCCCGGTTCCCCCTGTCCGGGGAACCCGCGGGGCGCGCCCCCTCCCCCGGTTACGCACACAAGGACCTTGATTTACGAAACACGCACCGCACACAAGGACTTGATCCCGCCGTTGTGTGCGACCAGGTGTTGCGTAATCCGGGCCCTTGTGCGCGGTCCCGGCAGGAATCGGGCGGCCAGTGGGCGCAGACGACCAGGACGGTTATCCACAGGTTCGATCAAGGGCTGGCGCCGGGCACGTACGGGGCGTTACCATCAAAAAGGTAGCAGTGAAGCGGACCACTACCATGGTCTAGACCTGGCACGAGGACGTGGTACCAGTGAGGGCAGGGAGCAGGGCACCGAGCCCGGGCAGCCGCAGTTCGTGGACCGGTGGGCGCTCCTGGCGGGCGCTCGCCGTGCTCATGAGCGCGGTGTCCGCCATATCGGCGTGCTCCGCATTCGGCGACTCCTCCCCCGCCATGAGCGGCGGGTACCAGATCCAGTCCGACGGGTCCCCGCGCTGGCCCAACAACGCCGGCCCCATGCCCAGCACGGGCCCCGCCACGTGGACGTTCACCGACGACGGCTGCCGGGAGACCGCCAAACTCTACTTCCGCATGGTGGCTTACGCGTGGAACAAAGGCGACGCCAGCGCCATCACCAACGCCTCGCAACCCGGGTGCCGCGCCTGCGAAGACACCGCTTCGAGGATCGAGGACCACTACCAGAGCGGCGGCTGGGCCACGGGGGCCGCGTCCAGTGACTTCACGGTCACGAAGATCGCCCAAGCCGACGCGGCCGTTGTCGGCGATGGTGTCTACGGGGTCTTCATGACCTACACGTTCCGCACTCCCGATGTCTACCGCGGAGGACGCCTCACCCGCGGCCACGAGGAAACCCAGTCCGTCGTCGTCAGACTCGCATGGAGCGGACACAATTGGCTGGTCCAGGAGGTCGAGGACCAACCGCAGGAGGAATCATGACCATCAGAAGCGATGAGCCGTTGTCCGCTGGCAGCGGCCCGGGCCCCGACGGTGGGCGCGGGCCGGCCCACGAGGCGGGCGCCGCCGACGCGGTTGCCCGCCCTTTCGCGTCCGGCAGCGGAGGCGCAGCCGTCCCTTCCGGCGGCGCGCCAGACAGCAGGGCAGCTGACGGTCCGCGCGCCAACGGGCCTGGTCGCGGCGTTTCCGGTCCTAGCGGTGGCGCCCCTTCTGGTGGTGCGCATGCTTTCTTGTCCGAGGAACGGCCTGACTCGGACTTTCCCGGGGATGCGACCGGCTCGGGCCTGGAAGCCGACGGCGCATCCGTTGACGACCTGCCTGCTGAGGGTCCCGTCGATGACCTGCCCGTTAACGGTCCCGCCAACAGCGCCTCCGCCGGCCACCAGTTAGCTGACGGCCCCGCCGACAACCTGCCCGCTGTTGCTGACGGTGAAGGCATGTCGCCTGTGGTGCGCGAGTACGTGGAGGGGTTGCGTCGTGAGGCGTTGGCGCGGGATGCGGAGTTGCGGGCGCGGGGGATCGACCCGTACAAGGGGAGACTCCTGTGGATGAGGGGCCTCGCCGCCGGTTGGGCGCGCGGGCACTGGTGGTGCTGGCCGTTCTGGTGGTCGCAGTGGTGTCGGTGGGCGCGTACGTGGTGTTCTTCCGCGGGGAGCCCGATTACGGGATGAGCCACGGCTACCAGGTCCAATCCGACGGAAGCCTCAAGCGCCCGCCCATCACCGACAAGGCACCTGACAAACCAGCGGAGATGAGCAAAGGGGACAAGGCGGGAGCGGCGGCCGCAGCCCGCTACTACCTCAAGGCCTATTCATACGCGTGGAACACCGGTGACACGGGCCCGCTCCAATCGATTAGCGACGAGAACTGTCAGTTCTGTAAATCAGAATCATCACGGATCGATGAATTCTATGCCCACGGCTACTGGGCAGCAAAAGGCTATACCGATGTGTTACAGACCCAGGCGATCGAGAAGCTCCCCGAGAGCGAGTACGGTCCTGACGCCTACGCCGTTCAGTTCCGTATCGACGAGCACCTTGCGGAGGGCTACACGAGCAACGGATTCCAGGAGGGACGAACGGATCAAACGGTCATCAAGCTGCACGTCCAGTGGGACGGAAACGCTTGGCACGTTTTGGAAGGAAGGGCCAAGAATGCAAATGACATTGAATAAAACCGGAATCCGGAACGCTATTGCATGTTTTGCCGGAGCATTCGCCCTGCTCATTACATGTCACACAGCATACGCAAGCACCCCAGACTTCAGCGTTACAGGACACACGGATGGCGACGATACTCCAGGTATCGAGTTCTCCGCGACTCAAAGGTCGACTGTGGATTACTCGAGTCGCCCTCCGTCGTCGGTTGGGGGTGGTTCTGGAGGCGGTTTTGCCGCTGGTGGGGGTTCTGCGGACAGCGTTCCTGCGGTGTCCGGTGGGTCTGGGGGCGGGTCGGTTCCGGGTGGGCGTGCGGCGGGGGGCCGTTGGTGATGATGTGCACGGGTGAGCGGGAGGGGATCCCGGGGTCTGCGGCCAGGCCGGGGGACGCGGGCGCTGCCTCGTCGCACTGCCAGTACGTTCCCG
>ERZ772764.635-NODE-635-length-23642-cov-4.613516_pt1 | contig 23642 bp, 18 predicted proteins | sample MGYA00512163_ERZ772764 | MGnify/ENA primary metagenome ERZ772764 (study PRJEB29015, sample SAMEA2737903) | human oral metagenome | biome: human oral; feature: human-associated habitat; material: dental | place: China | collected 2094 ... | reverse complement strand
AGCATTTCGCAAGCTAAAGAATAAGTTAATATTTGTGATATAAACCCTAATTCAAGAGATTCTAATGAAAAATCAGTTTGGCTACTCTTATAATCTATTACAACTATATTTTTTCCAAGTGTATCTACTCTATCAATAGTCTTTCTTAAAATATAATCTATGTATCTAAGACTGTGTTGCTCATACATAACTTGTGGTCTTGAGATAACTTCGTAAGCTTGAGTTATCCCTTCCGTTTCAGATACTCTAGATAAAGCTATTTCTAAATAAGATACCATATCATTTAAACTTCTTATAATAGTAGAAGTATTACATTCATTTATACTATCATAGAAAGTTTTGTATACAAATAAAATCTTAGTCATATTAACTATGTTAGAACTTACATATCTAGGTCCTTCAAAGTTTCTTCCTCTTCTTAACTTAACAAGTCCAAGATTTGACAGTACTCTTACAAAGCTAACATGATTTAATATAAATAGTATAGCTTTTTGAATAAGTGTTTCTACTATATACTCATCATAGAGTTCTTTATTCTTAAGATATCTTTCATTACTCATAAATCTTACAAGTAAAGTAGAGAATTCAAACATAAAAGTTCTACCTTCTGTAAAATCATCATAGTTTACCTTACTACCTAAATCCCATCCTACCATACAAGCAGACCTTATATCAAAAGACAGCTTATTAGAAACACCATCATCGTTATCTATATAAGAGAATGCTCTTGAAGATTCTATTTCTTTTTCCATAGTCATCTTAGACCTAGGACCAGTTTTAATATCTCCATATAAGTTAAACTCATACTCTTCAGTATTAAGATTTGAATCTAGATTTCTTGATTCAAATCCACTTGATTTATATAGTTCTCTTAAAGCTTTTAATTGGTCTTCTCTAAATAACTTAGTAATAAAAGCAATATTTTCTGTATTTTTATCACTGTTTTTATCATTATAATAGTATCCGTTTAAATCTTTAAGCATTATATTAAGTGTATATAGAAGAGACGGATTATTTTCTCCATTTCTAAATAATCTACTTATTACATCAGTACATAAATTATTTAATACATTTATAGCATCAGCATTTTCATTTGCAAACTTATCATATTGAGCCTTATTAACTGGATTATAAATCGTTTTAAAGTAATTCATATATTCCTCCTTTTATTTTATAATTTGTATAAACGTTATAAAATTGTTTCGACTAGACTGCTATAAAAACAAATAAGAAGTTAATCAAACCCTTGAATATCAAAGGAAAATTAAATAAAGGAGGTTAAATAATGGTTGAATTAACTGAGTTTATCATTGCATCACGTGCTAATAAAATCTTACGTAATTCAAGACTTACAGATATTTCATATACTGGACTCAATAAAGCTGAGTTTGGCTTTTATAAAGATACAACAGAAAACTATCTTAGTAAGCTAACTTCTCCTGAAAAATCTTATATGATACAAAAGAGACTGGAAGATGTATTATTTTTATTATTTCCAGGAACTACTTGTAATAGATTTGTAGGAGTTGAAGATACAACTGATACAAGATATTACTACCCTATAACAGTTGCAAATATTACAATAGATGAAAAGAAATCATTTATACCGTTCTTCTTTGGAGAAGATACATTATTTGCTATATCACCATTTTTAAAACTTGATAATAACCCTACTCGTATAGGTGATAACTTTATAATGCCTATTTGTAAAATATCAGAACTTGATGTAGAACTTACATTTTCTGAATTTGAAGAATGGCTTAATAAAGAAACTGATAATGAGAGTTGGTTATACGGTAATGCAAGTTTATCTGATAGATTTAATTTAGTAGTTAAATCAATAAATGAAATTGTATCACCTATATCAGAAGCTATTAAAAAAGCATTCCCATCTTATGAATATAGTGCAGAATGTGAAGTAGTTTCTGTAAAAGAAGCTGGTTATTCTAGAATATATGAAAAATTTGGGATAGAGGCAGAATTATTTGTAGATACAGAGTTAGGACTTCTTAAAAATCCTGATGACATAATAAAAGAGATAGACTTTCTTCCTATAGTTTTAAGGCATGAAACTACAGAAACTGGAGATAAAGTTAGTTACTTAACTATGTCTTTAATTGAAAAGAAGGAAGCAGACGGTTCTCAAAGAATATATCGTAGAATTAATCTTGCTTCAGATGATGAAACATTAAGAGAGATAGGAGGTAGTACAATAAACTCCGATGCTTCTAAACATGTAATAAATGATTTACTAGTACTTCGTGATACAGGCTCTATCTATCCACTTATTAATATAGATGAATTTGCATATTATTATAATGGTTCTGTTTGTTTTATTAAAGACGGAACTATATTACAAGGATTTAAAATAGAGGATCTTTACGAAGTAGTAAAAGGATATCCAGAAGTATCTGAGTCAAATGCAGTTACTGAGAATGGAGAGGAATATATAAAAGCAGAAGAAAGTATAAAAGATATAGTTTCTTCTCTTAAGGTAGTTGGAATAAGAGCTGGTTCTACTTTATATGGAATAATAGCTCCTATATTTAAACTTCCTAAAGAAATCGTAGTTGATTTCTGGAACTTTATAAGAAGAGCTTTCTTTATGAAGCAAAATAATGCATCTAAGGAATTAACAGACGAACTAAGAGTTAAAGCCTTAAACGATGACCTTGATGTGTATACTGATAAACTTAAAAGATGGCTTGAAATACCTGTTCTTGGTGTAGCTTCTTGTTTTATAGCAGGAGGAGTATTCTGGGGATGTGTTATTTGGTATATAATGAATAAAATATCTAAAAAGTATAGAGCAAAAGCCATGGAACCATTAGAACATCAAATAAATACTTCTATTCAAGTAGTTGATATGAAGATAAGATTTGCTGAATCTGAGGGGGATACTAAGAAAATCGAAGAGTTAATGCGTTATCGTGGACATCTAGTACTTATGAAACATAAAACTGAAGACTATAAGAAGGAACTTACTGGTAAAGACCAACTTCAATACAATAAAGTACAAGAAGTTGAACGTACTGGTGGAGGATATTAATATTTTATTAGGGAGAAAATGTTATTTATTCTTATTCTTGTAAAGGAGGTATTATGTATTATGATGGATGGTATAAAACACTACGTAAGTCTAGCTCTAATAACAGTTCTCCTATTCTTAGCGACTCTAATAGTGAAAAATCAGGAGAAGATAGACCACTTGGAACAAACTCTGAAGAAATAAACTATGCACTTGAGGGATTTTTTGCAACATATAATGAGGATGATATTACAATAAAAACTAAATCTAAATACTCTAAAGGTTTTGAAGCTGATGATTTCGGTGACTTAGGTGGAGATACAACTGAAACTGAAGATGAAGGAAGTGGAGATGATGGTGGTTTTGATGACGTATCTGAAGATACTGGTGATATGGGTGATAGTAGTGAAGATAATATGTTTGATGATATGGGCGGAGGAGATGACTTCGACAGTTTTGGAGATGATACTGACTCATACTCAGATGAAAACGGTGGTGAAGGCGGCAAAAAGAAAAAGTCTTCAAAAGTATCAAGAAAAGAAGCACTTAACGAAACATATGACCAATCAACACAAATAAGAGAAGTACTTGAATTTCCTAAGAAATTTCAAACTTTGCGTAATGTGATTGCTTCTAATACAGATATTGCCTTATCACAAACACATACTAATCCTAAAGTTGAAGCCACTATTAAAAAAGTAGGTGAAAGATATCAAGACCTTTTAAGAAGTATAGATTTATATATGAAATCAATGAGTACTAAATTATATGAAGATTTGTGGAGTGATTACATAGAGTTTCATACAATAGCAAAATCTTTAAAACTAAGTTTTGAAGCTTTAATAGCTGTCTAAAACTTGCAAATTAACAATCGTTTTGATAAAAATACTTAAAGGATAATACCTTTAAAGTAATAAAATATACTTTTAATTATCTAAGGAGGTAACAAATGAATCAATATAACGAATCTAATCTATTTTTTGGATTAGAAAACATGGACATGCTTGATGCAATCGCTGCTGGAAAAATAACTCCAAGAGAAGGAGAATATGGTTCTAACTACGAAGGCGGACTTGAAGCAGAACTTGAAAGATTAAATGAAGAAGCAGACAGATATAAAGGTGAAGCAACTCTTATAGCTTTAGAATGTGTGAATGCAAATAGAGCATATGAAGAAATTGCTAAAGGTACTGATATCGTGACTGCATTCAGAATGTATGGATTTGAAGCGGAAGATGGAAAAGACCCTAAAGAAGCTGTTTCTAAAGATGGTATATTTAAAACTATCTGGAAAGCAATAGTTGGATTCTTCTCAAATATCATCTCTTATCTTGCTCACTTATTAAAGATAAAAAGAATATCTGGAAAAGTATTTGATGTTATATATGCTGATGCAGATAAAATGATTAAAAAGTTAGAAGCTGTAAAAGATAAAGTCAGTGATAAAGTTGATGGTAAAGTTGCTTTAACTAAAGACATCAAAGGTAACTGGGATAAAGTTGAAGAAGTGTATAAACCAGGAAGAGCAACTGATGACAAAGGTGTTGAACTTGACTTAGGAAGCACTGATAATATTGACTATAAGAAAGTTAAAGACTTCGTTGATGGATATGCTGAAAAATTCGGTATAAAAGGTACAGCAGGTAAATTAACTGTTGATGCTATCGAAGCTCAATTTGCTAAACATGAAGAAGCTTTAAAGTTAAGTGGAGCTGAAGATAAAGGTGGAGAAGAAACTGTTTCATCTGCTTATGGAAAAGCTATAAAAACATTAAAAGAAATAATGGATGCTTCACGTGATAGAAAAGGAAATCCTGAAGGTGGACAAGGTGACGCTATTAGACACTTTGAAAAAGCATTTGATGGATGTAAGAAAATGCACAAAGCTATTAAAGCTAAAATTGATGAAAATAAATTACCAGAAGATGTATCTAAAGAAGCTTTAGAAACATTATCTGAATCTTTAAAAGCTATGGGTAAATTATGTGCAAGACAAGCAAAAGTTTATAATTTCTGCTTAAGAGATTTTACAACATTAACTGGATATGCTATAAAAGATGGTTCTGCTGTATTATCTAAATTAAAATAATATCTTAATCAAATAAAAGGGAGGAGTGAGTACATGTTCTATGTAACAAGAGAAGAAAATAAAGAACTCATGAATACAATCATAGACGGGTTTGAATCATTTGAGATGTCAGAACTTAATGATATGATTGACTCTAACCTTGAAACATTAGCTGGTTGTGAAGCTTTGTATGAAATAAGTGAAGCAATAGCTAATTTTGGTTTTGATATTTATGGATTTGAAGCAAATGGTGTAGGAGCTGAAAGTAGAATTAAAAAAGCTGTAAAGTTTATAAAAGACCTTATATTCAAAATAGTTAACTATATAAAACTATATTTCAACTCCTATGCTAAAAAATTAAAAGCTATTAAAAGTGAGTTAAGAGAGCTTAAAGTTGCTTTAGAAGCAGCACTTGAACTTGGAAGTGACTTACCTCACAAAATTGAAGCAAGATTAACTCTATGGAAGGATAAAGAAAAAGATAAGTACTATCCTATTGCTAAAGCTATTACAAGATTTTTAACTAACGCTGGTAGTTTAAAAGATTACAAAATAGTTACTAGTAATAAAAGTTCAAATGATGTACTATCTGAAGCTTATACTTTTATAAGAGAAGTTTTAAAACAGTTATCGTTTTCAGCTGGTAAAGATTTATCTTTACTTGGAGATGGAGCTTTAAGTATAACTGGAAAAGAATTAGTAATTGAATCAAGTAAAGAACTTGAAGACATACTAAGCTCAAACGAAGTAGTTAAGACTACAAATCCAGATATAATTAAACGTCTTAAAGAAATAGGTACAAAACCTTTTGCATTTATAGAAAAAATATCACAAGAATTTTTAGATTATGCAAAATTAAGAACATACGATAGTCCACAAGAGCAAAATACAAAAGAAGTTCTTGAAACTTATCTGTATGGAACTGAAAAACTTATAGAATGGTTAGAATATGTAAACAGAAGTCTAACTGAAGAACCTGTTAAAGTTAATCTTGAAAATAAAGATGAAGATATTACAGCTTATTCAAAAGAGCTACTTAGTTATACAAAGGATATACTAACTAAATTCAGAGAATGTTATGGAAGAACAGCAAAAGCTGCTTTTACTTATATAAAGTACTTCCATTCTGATGCAGTTGGTTTACTAAAATACATTAAAAAGACTAATAACGATTAAGGAGGAATTAAGTAATGAATGAAAGAAGACTTGCTGATGGTGTCATAAAAGAAATTTTCGCTTATGAAAGCATCAATGGAGCATTATCAAATAAAACATCAAAAAGAAAAAATGGAGAAGATTCATCAAATGCATTCTTAAATATGACTGGAGTTAGAAGATGGGGTGCTGAAGATTTACAAAGCATCTGTTCTGTAATCAGACAAAGACAACAACACATGCCTGATACAGTTCTATTCTCTCCTGAACAAAGAAGAGCTGCTGAGTTTGTACTTGCACAAGAAGCAATAAATAAAGCTGTAGATGCAGCATTAACATCTAAATCAGTTTGGGATAAATTACCTAAAGCTATGCAAGATGTAGCTGGATATGCAAAAGCTGCTTATGATAAAGAAGCTGCTGTACTAAATGGAGCAGAAAATGCTCAAAATGAATCAAGATATGCAACTGAATGTAAAGCTGAATGGGCTAGAAATACAGTTAAAGACATCTTGTTCACAGGTATGGCATCTGTTGTAAATGGAGCTGCTGAAGGATATGTAAACTTAACTACTGGAACATATATGCAAGGTATAGAAAGCTTACAAGCTGGTTCTGCTTATGCACTGCATTATCCTGTACTTGAATTCTATGCACAATGGGTAAATGCTGCTGGATGTATCTGGTCTAAACTTGTTAAAACTGTAAACATGTTATCTCCTGAATCTTCTATGCCAATAGAACATAAATCACAAGTTTATGTATTCAGAGATAAAGATAATAAGAAAATTGCTGAAGTAAAACGTGAAGACTACTTCAGATTTATGGATATGAATTTATTAAAAGAAAAGAACTTACTTAAAAATACAATTGATATCTATAATCAATTACTTAAAAAATTAGTAATCAAAAAGGCAGATTTTGGTAAAAAATTATCATTATATGACCCAATCTCTGGAGCAGCTACTGCAATATTAAAACCATTACAACAAGCAATATTCTCATTTGAAATAAGTGAGTTATTATTAAATGGTGAAACATCTGGAGCAGCTACAAACAAATTCCAAGGAAATATCTATGACTATGATGGAACTCCTATTCAAGGTACTCCTTTAACAGAATTCCATTATAATGGTAGAGCATTATTCTTAACACCAGATGCTACAAAACCAGCTGACCAATATGTGTTAACTATACACTTTGAAGCTAAATTAAATGAAATCTTTATAGCTTATACAAAGACTAATAACACATTACCTGATATAGAACAAATCCAATTTGATGTTAAAATTCTTGACTTACCAAGACTTGAAACAGCAAATTCTCAAATAGAAACAAGAACATACAAAACTAATATTACTGCTGGTCCTGTAATATTAAGAGAAATCAACTTCAACCCAGAATACAATAGTTTCTTAGAAGCTAAAACTGGTTCTGGTAAAATAGTTGAAGATGAAATCAATGCAAGAACTGAAGAATTATCTAACATTGCAGAATCTATGTTCACAGAAGGATATAAAGCAATGTGTAAAACTATTAAAGAACAAAGAAAGAAAGAAGATGCTGATTCTCAATATCAATCTTATGTTTTCTGGGCACATGCTAATATGGACCTACAAGAAGCAAATGCTTTAATGAAAGGTGAAAACTATAATATGAGAATGAGTAGAGTATTCCAAGAATTATCTACATCATATTCTAACTCAGCAAACACAAATGCTGTAGGAATGAACATTTGGTGTCATGTTGAAAGTTTGAACCCATTAAATCCTGCTATGATGCCTGTAATTGGAACAGTAAACTCTGATACAGCAGGAGACTTCTTAGGGGTAGTTTCTCCAGTAGAAGCATATGTATTCACAGCTGGTACAAACAACGGACCATCACCTGTAAAAGCAGTTATAGTTGGTACTAAAAAAGCGGATGATAGACCTGACAGAAATAAAGCATATCTTGATGCACAAGCAGCAATAGGAGGAGCTCCAGCTGTTCCTACTCAAGACCAAATTTCTGCACATACTATATATAATTACAATATATCTCCACAATTTGCAGAACCAAACTTAGAAACTCATTTCATGACAAGAGTTGCTCTATCAATGACTGACTCTTCAATGGGATATAGAAGTGCTAGTATACCTAACATTCCACATATCCAAATGAAATCTGGTTTCAAACACCAAGTAATTAAAGGAGCAGGAGGACATTTAGCTATTAAAGGTTACATGGCACCTACTGTTAATAACTGGAAATAATATAAATTTTGAGGAGGGGACGAGAGTCTTCTCCTCATTATTTTTATCGCAAATTTAAGGGAGGTAATATAAATGAATCTTATAAGAAATAAGATGATAGGTGCTGGTATTGATATATTTGGCTCTAATATGATAGCAGATATAAGCAATATCTCACTTATAGGACTTGAATCAGATGGTCAAGTACTTCAAGAATATACAGCAAAGACACATTTCTTAGCTGGAATTACTATGGACCAAGTAATAAAGCTTAAATCAGGACTTATGTATTTAGAGTTCTGGACACATGGAATAGACCATACAAAACCTACTATAAACAGAAGATGGTATCCGTCTGATAAGATGAGAGAAGGGTTAGGTGCTGATGCTATTATAAAGCAGCTAAATCAAGGTGGAATACCTGGATGTGCAGAACATCCTCAAATAAAGGCAAATGAAAGAGCAAAACCTGGAGAAGCACCAAGTCAAAATGAACTTCAGAACATAATAAGTGATATTACATTTATAGACCCAGCAAGAGTAACCCACTATATAGTTGGATATAAATGTTTTGAAGATAGAACTATATTTAAGATAAGAACAGCGTTAAAGAACCTTACTATAGTTAATGACATACTAAATGGAAAGATACCAGCATTTAGTATAAGAACACATGGTCTTTTTGTACCTGACCCTGCATTTGGTGGATGTCATAAAGCAGCAAAGATTAACTTTGTTACCATAGATTATGTAGGAAACCAAGCAGATGTACGTGCTATTGCTAATCCTGAAATGGAAGTGGTAGATGTAATATCAGGTGAAAAGATGAGACTTCAAGTTGATAGTAGAATAGGAAATGAAAATGATATGGAAATTAATAACTTCTATAAACAAAATGACATTTGGGTTAGAAAAGAAACTACTGCACTTGAATCAGCATTTAATCATGGAATTCAAATATCAGTAAAAGCTACAGAAAAGGAAATGTTACAAGAAGTATGTAGAAATGTGTGGTGATAGTATATGAACATAAATGTTCTTATATATAGAATTAAAAAAGCTATTGGACTCAATGGTGTACTTAAGAATATTTACTCTGATTATAAAATAAGAGATAGTATTATGAGTAGTTTAATTGAGTTCAATAGACACAGCGGATTTGCAGTTGGATATACATTAAGAGAGTTACTTCAATATACAGATAGAAGTCAAAATGACCAACATTATGCAATAGGTCAATACAAAGATATAGTAGTTGCAATACCACCTGATTTAATGAAAGGTATAGAAGATGCAGGATGCAGAATAAAGTCTTGTAGAATGTACGAGATGCAAAATGTAATACTTACTCTTAATAATAGAGTTAAAAGAGGTATAAAAGATTTAGCTTGGGATATGTCAAAACAAGAGATGTATACTTGGAATGAATCTGATATGCAGATAATGTATCGTGCACCTAATACAATAGTTCTTGAAAACTGTTCTTATATAATAGATCTTTTATATGATAAAGAGATACAAATTATATGTGAGCATCCAAAGAATTTATCCACAATTACTATTAATCTTGAATCTAGATTTGAAGAACTTTGTAAACTTGATTTAATGATTGATATGTTTAATAATAATCTTGCATTTTTAAAACTTGATATAGGTAATGGTGCAATAGACCCGCCTTTACAAGACTTTCAAAATGCAACAGATAATAAAAAGCAGTTACTAGAAGAGCTAAGAATTAGAGGCTCAATAGACAACATACAAATGTAACGGAAATAAATAATATAAATAACCTACTCTGGTATTTCCAGAGTAGGTTTTGTGTCCGCAAATTATTTAGATTGTATTCTACGTAATTTACGCCTCCTTGCTATGTTCCTAAATAGATTTCTTCTAAGGATTAATTTCTTTGATGTAATCATGACATCCAGTGGTCTTCTTATGTATGTGAACATAGAAGGTTTTTGATATATTGGTATTTCTGAAGACTTCTTTATATCTTTCACTTCATCTTTTATTTCATCAACCTTTTCCTTATCATTATTTATAATAGCACTTTGTATACTAAGTAATAATTCATTAAGAAGAGACCCTTTATTTGTAACTTTTAGAGCAAAGGAAGTTATCCTAGAAAATAACACACGTAAGATAGCGTTCCCTATCTTTATAGTAGCACCCCTTAAAGTAGCATTTTGCATACAAAGGTAGAAAATACCAAGAAAGCCACCAAGTTGCAATCCTGACGTTTTAAGGTGGTCTAAAACTACTTCAAAAATTGACGCTAGTATATCCATCTAAATCTCTCCTTTCCTTACTAGATTTATACCAAAATTTGTTTTTAATGAGGTTAAAATAAAAACAAGCATATATTGTAACTTGATTAAAAATAAAGTTATGGAGGTAATATATGAAGAAGAAATTACTTGTCACAGCAGATATTCACTTTGAAAAGATACCAGAAGATAAAAGAGATGCCTTTAAAAGCTATTTAAAGGGGTCTATAATCGAATCTTTACCTGATATCTTTATAATTGCAGGTGATACAGCAGATTCACGTAATTTAAGAGCAGAAAGCAATGATTTTCACCAGTTATGTGATTTTGTAGAAGAGATTAAAGATGTATGTAAAAAACAAGGTACTACATTTGTAGTACTTAGGGGAACCCCAAGTCATGACGGAGATATAATGCAAAATGTATGCTCGTTTATGAAAGAAGATATTCTCTATATAGATTCTATGTGTACACAAAATATAAAAGGACTTAACATAGGATTTATACCAGAGATGTATTATTCTAAATATGATGATTTTTTATCTGATTTACAAACTAAAATTGCATTCTCACAAGATGTAATTATATTCCATGGTATGATGGGGTTTGCAATACCAGCAGTAAAACAACATGATTCACAATGGAACTTACATAGAAACTTAGTAATGAAACACAAAGATGTTGAAGACTATGCAAAATGTATAGTTATAGGAGGGCATGTACATAATTTTATGAGTGCATCTAAAACATATTATACAGGAAGAGCTATAAATAGTCCTGGTGAAGTAACTTATAATCGTGTATTTGGAGTTCAACTTGTAGAAGTTGACACAAATAGTAGAGAATATACATTAAAAACTATTACCAATAATATGGTAAAGGATGTTAGAAAAGTTGAGATTAATATGGTTACTGATAATGTAGATGAACTTATAAAAGAATTTAAAGATAAAAATCCAGAAGAATTTAGATTTGTTATATCTATAAATAGTTCAAATGAAACTATGAATAAGTATAATGAATTTATAAATACTATTAAACCACTTTATACACAAATAAAACACATAAGTGAGGAGAAGAAAGTTTCTACTATAAAGATAGATACTAGTGATATAGATGAGCTTGTATACGAGTTTTACAAAATGAAAACCAATGAAACTATATCTGAGTCACTAGCAAAAGAAATAGAACTTAAATAGGAGGTGATTACATGGATAATGAGTTATTAGGAGAACTACTTACGTATATAATATCTGACCCGTCTGATGTAGTTTTTCTAAGAGGAGTTAAAGAAGGTATAAGTTATATTCAACCACAAGATATAACACCTGAAGTTCCTATACTTGATAGATTTATCGAAGACTTATTAACGTCTAAGATAGAACTTCAACGTGAAGCAATGAGAATGTATGTTAATTATGGATTTTCTGATACAACTAAGTCTTATGTTTCTATTATAAATGGAAGTAGAGTTAATAAAGGATATAAACTTGATTTAATAGACAGACTTAATGCAACTACTATAGTAGGATGCCTAAATCCAATAGTTGACGTACTTCAGGATGAGCTTATATCTTTAGAAGCAGGTAATCCAGGTAAATCAAGACGTCAGTATCAAGAAGACATTTTAAAATACATTCAAACATTATCAGATAGGTCGATTATATTGCAAAGAGATAAAGGTGCTGGAAACTCTATGATAATAGACCCAATTAATGGAATACAGAATTCTGACCCTGTTATAGAACAGGCAGAACGTGAACAGGCACTACAAATAAAATCAATTCCAGCAATAGACCAACTTGTAGGTAATGGATTTAGACCAGGTACACTTTCTATGATATGTTGCTTATCTGGTCATGGTAAATCTCTTATAATGCAAAATGTTGCAATATATGCATCTATTAATAATAAACCAGAAGATTTAGCGTTTCAAGAGGGAAGAACTCCTTGTATACTATTTGTATCCTATGAGATGAAACTTATACAGCTTCTACAAAGACAACTATCTTTCTTTGGTGTTGATAAGAACATAATTTATAAAATACCAAAAGAAGAACTTAAAGATAAACTTAATATGATTATGATAGAAGAAGCAAAAAGACATGGAGTTAAACTTCCTCTTATTTATGATGACCAAATAACTATAAATGAAAACTCAACTGGTAGACCAACTGCAGATGATATAAGACGTAGCATAAAACGTTATCAAATGCAAGGATATGAACCTATAATGGTAGTGGTTGATTATATTGGTCTTATGGGAGTTAAATCAAGAGTAGGACAGCAACTTGGTACAACAGGTGGAGATATATCACAAGCTTTATCTTTAAAAGCAATAGAACTTCGTCAAGTAGCAATAGAGTATAAAATACCTATACTTACAGCACAACAACTTGACACTGAAGCTTCAATGATGTTTGGACAAATGCAGGCATATACAAAACTTATAGACCCTATTGTAGCTATGGGTGATAATATGCTTAGAGGTTCTAAACAGGTTAAAGATAATTTGGAAATACTTATGTATGGAGATGTATTCAAGATACAAAGACCAATAGACCCAGAGTCTCCAGATAGACATATAAGATATGATACATATGTATCACTTGATATTAAAAAAGATAGAGATGAAGTTGCAAGATATAAACTGTCTGAACGTGATATAGAAACAGCAGATAGTTATAGACGTATTACAGAAAAGATACGTAATGATGCACAAACACGGCGTTTCTTTAGAGAACCAGAAGTTGCAACCTGTGTTATACCACTAATAGAGGGTACTATGAAACTTCATCCAGATGATTATGGTAGAAGTATACGTACATATTACTGTAATTCTATGGGAACACAGATAGATTTAAATGCACTTAAAGATACAAATGAAATAGATTTGGAATTTGAAAATGCAGAAAATGACTTTGAAAATGAAGATTTTGAATAGTCTTCTATTTCATAATACTTACATATAATATATTGAAAATCAAGTTAGCCAGACTTGATGTTTTAGCTAAAATAAAATAAATAAACAGGAGGTAATTAAAATGGCTGAAAAAGATATTGGAACAGGAAGAATGGTAAAGGAAGTTGATAGTTATCTAAAGACTGTAAGTTCTACAAATTGGGACTACAAAAAGGAAGATTTAGGCTTTAGAACTAAATTCTTACTAACATACTTTAAACCTGTTAATGGTGAAAGTCTACTTGAATATTATAATAAGATACTTAAAGGTATTAATGACAGAAGATTTTTAGAATCTTTTGCAACTACTGATTTCTTAGAAATGACTCAAGAAGACCAAAATGTTATTATTGATATGGCAGTACAATTTATAAACTATGCTGACAGAGGGAATTTAATTGAACTTGTAAATCATACAGTAAATTCAGACTTTGTTGGAACAGTTTGTGAACTAGGTGCAGGTAGAACAAATGAAGAACCTAGTAAGTTTAAACATCTAGAAGACTATATAGGAGAGCTGGATGCAGATGATATTCCAGTTTTACTAGAAAGAATTAAAGATGTAGGTGTTATGGCTGATGAAGTAGATGATTTAGCAGCAGGTCTTCAAGTAGGAGCACCTCTTTTAATTGCTGAAATGAGAAATGCTAATTTTTCAGCTGAACTTGAAAATATGGTATTTGATATGATAAGTTCAGTTGATTTATTACAAACTCTTATTTTGGTAATTAAGAAACTTAAATATGTTTCTAAAAGAGGTGGTGGAAGAGTAATACAAGGTGGATATAACCCATCTAAATCTTCTTACATTGGTGATATAGGTGACAGAGTAGATGATTCAAGAAATTCATTATCTAAAGAAGAAATAGAAGATAAACTTGATAATATCTATAACTACTTAGAAGATGTAGTTACAAGACCAGTAGCTGATATATTTAAAGATTTAGTTGAAGGAAGTAAAAACTATGTTCAAGTAGGTTCAGACATCATAGCTATATTATCTGGAAGACCTCACGATGTAAGTGATAAACTTGCATATATTAAAGCAAGAGTATTTGAAGGTTTAAATCCAAAAGTAGAAGCTTTAGGAGTATCTATCAATACTGATACTAGTATTTTAACACAAGCATTCTATTATTTATCAGCTCTTGCTGGCTCATCTAATCCAGTAATAGATGTAATGAATGTATTAGGAACTTCTACAAGACATGAAATAGTTGAACCAAGAGATTTTGAAATAGGTTCTTTAATGCAATATACTTATCTAACAAATGACACAACTCCACTTACAATATATGCAACTATGATGAAAGATTATAAATTAGGTCAATTAATTCAAGTTCTATATTCAAAAGACAAACGTGGAGATTACTTAATGAGTATAGAACATATGGAAGAACTTATTAAAGAAAAACAACCAAGATTTAATGGAGCATTCCAATTAACAGACATAAGAACAGCTCTTAATGTGTTCTCAGGTGGTGTTAATAAAGGATATGGATTATCACAAGATGATTTACAAGAATTTGCAGAACTAATTTTAGCTGCAGTTAATGATTAAGAAAAGGAGGATTAATGTTATGGCTTTAGGTGATGCCTTTAGAGTTATTAAAAGCGGAAGTGTAAGTAAACCAAAGACTTATGCTGATATCAGCAGAGAAAAGAAACGTAAAGGAACTACAAGTTATACAGGTAGTTTTGTACCTGGGATGAACTTTATGAATACTCCTACAACAGTTGCTTGTAGGGGTACTTTTAGTAAACCAGGTGATGATTATGTGCCAGTATTAACAAAAGCTCTTAAAACTAAAAAAGAGCTTGAAGAAATAGAAAGAATAGAATTAGAAAAAAGAGGAGGAAATAAAATGGAAAGAAGTTTGGCTGGAATAATGAATATGAAAAGAGGAAGAAGTTCTGTAGAAAAGTATGGAATTGGTGTTGAAGGGAAATCTTCTAAGAAATCAGAAGGTGGTGGATTAAGAGCTATAATGGCAGACATTAAAGCAGAAAAAGCATCTTCAAGAAGTAATTCTAATAGAAGATATGATGCAGACAGAAATGATATAGTAATTGATAATGGAATGTTTGCACTTACTGCAGACGGTAAATACATTGAAAAACAAGATGAAATTACGAATTCATCTATGAATGTATTATCACTTATTCCTGATATACCTGAACAAATTGCAAACTCTGGTATAGAAGTAAACTGGGGTTATATGGTTTTATTAGAACTTGGAAATAACAAAGATTTCTCAGAAATTGCAACTGATGAAATCAAAAGAGGATTGAAAGAACTTGCAAAAGCAGTATCAGACAGAGATACAGATAGAATCAAAGGAATATTCACAATGCTTGCAGAAATATTAGGTCCTTATAGAAGTGTAATTCCTAACTCAGCTGTTGTAACATTTGCAGTTATAGGAAAATATACTAAAGATTTAGGAGCACCAAACACAAGAGGAGAAGTACAAGAATTACCAGCTGAAGTAATAGCAGCTATTGGAAACTTTAGAATGTATGTACAAGAAGCTTGCTTAAATAAAGCAAATAATACAAGCATATCTTCTAGATTACCAGATTACTTAATAGAAGACTTAAAAGACTTACTAGATGTATTCTCTAATGGAAACCTAGATGACATATTAAGAGCTATTGAAGAAACTAAGAAAGCAGCAAATCTATATTCTCAACAAAATAAAAACATGTTTAATAATGCTGGAATGATATCTCAAAACTTGCAATTACTTCAAGATACTATTAACCAATATACTAAATCAAAGAGAGGTAAAAATAGATTTGGTATAAATACAGGTAGTTCTTCTGAAAAATTTGGTATTAGCAATAGATATGGTGTTATAAGTGATAGATTTACTGGTAAAAGTGTAAATAGAGATGAAGGACTAGGACTTTCTAATACTTATAAAAGAGATGATGACGATGACAGATACAATGGAGAAGCATCACTTAGTATATTAAGAAGAAAAAATGGCTCTGTTATAGACACAGATAGTGACTTTGAAAGAAGTAGAAAGGATGCAGAAAGAATGAATCCTTATGTAACTGGAAAAACTGGAATAGCTGATGGTGGACTTTATAAAACTTTAGGTAAAGATAGAGACAGAGATAGAGACTACTCAAGAGATGAAGCAGATAGAGACCCATATGCAATGGCTAGAAGCTTAAAAGAATCTTGTGGAATGGTATAAGGTTAAAGAGTTGTGGAAGATTTGTAAGTAATGAATCTGTAAATCAGCAAGTGTGTAAGATAACATTCTACACAAATGAATAAACCTGTATAATACTTAAATCAAATAAGTATCAAGTAAAATGACTAATAAACTATAATCAAATTCTAAAGTGGTACAAAAACTTATGAGGAATGATAGACGAATAGTCAGTTCTGTGTGGAATGTAATCTTGAAATAAGATAAAGAAGGAGGACTAATATGTATTTTGATATTAGAGAAACAGTTGAAAAAAGAAATACTTTATATAGAGTATTTAAATCAAATAATATATTTATAAGTGATTTCTATCCTTATATAAATGATAAAAATTACCCAACTATTCCTACGTCTGATATGAGTAAGAGACAAGTGTTTCCAATCTTTAAATCAGTAGGAGCATTGGGGAGAGTAAAATATGAATTATCTGAACCTGTTAAATTCACAGGTTATTGTGTTGAATCAGAACTTGATTATAGTTTTAAATATAACTTTGAAAGATACAAAGAAGAATTTGAATATTATACAGATATCCTAAAAAGAGATGGATATGTAGTTTATTCAAGACCTGTAGAGGAATTATTTACATCATTTACTGATGTTCAAAGAGTGTGTAGAGTAGGTGGGATGGTATCACTAGAACTATCTGAACTATACCCATCTACTACTGTACCTGTAGTTAAAACACATGAAGTGTATGGAGATATTATGCCTCCAATTGAAAGTTATACTGTAAACCTAACAAGTCAAGTAGACTATGTTGCATTTACATTAAATACACTTCTTATGTTACATAACAAGCTTTATATTGCAAGAGGGTTCTCAGAAAATAATGAACCTATCTGGAAATATGACCCTATGGTTTTAACTCAACCTAACTTAAGAGCTAGAGTAAAAGCTATTACAAAAATAGTAATAAAAACATTAGGTAATTATAACCTAGAAGCAAGTTATGTTGAAGACTTACTAAATGGAAGAGCAAAAGAGGAAATATTTAGAAAGTACTTCAGTGAAATGAACTACAGATTTGGAATGAATGAATCGGAAGCAGCTCATTCACTTGTGTATTATGACACAGTAGAACCAGAATATAAAGAAAGTTTCAAAAATAAATTCAATATTACAACTCAGCAATTAAAAGGAAGAATTCTATATATAATTCCTGAAATAAATGATGAGAGAATTGAAGAAAGTATAAGTTTAAGTGGATTATTATAAGAGGAGGAAAAATAAAATGGCAATAACTAAACTATCAGCTGACTACGTAGCATTATCATTAGAACCTTTAATAAGAGCAGAAGTGTTTTCACAATTAAGACTTGAAAGATTAATAGAGTCTGTTGTAGGAGCACAAGCTTCTATTGGTCAAAAAAGAATAGTATCAGTTGACCAAAATGATAAAGATGCAGTTATTAAACTTGCATATAACTATGATGGTATCTTAGGTAATGCATGTGAATACTTATGTTATTTAAGATTACTAGGACTTGTAAAGAGTGGTGAACTTAATCCTGAAGATTTAGATTTATTTGCAGGTACTTTCCTTGTAAATGATTCACCATTTGTAATAAGACAAGAATTTGGAACAGAATTTCCAAATGATAATGATTTTCAAAGATGGTTAAAAGATAACTACCCAGAAAAAGAACATAAACCTTGGCTTTATGTTTCTGAATACATCTTCAATACACCAACATTAAGAGAAGATGCAAATAGAATTCAACAAATACTTTCAAAGTATTTCGTAGCAAGTGATGTACATGTTATGCAAGAACCTAAAAACTTTGCAATAAGATATGTACAAAATGGTGGAAGAACTGAAAGAAGGTTGATGCTTATAGACATGGACAGTTGCGTTCCTATGTTTGAAGATGAAAAAGGAGATTTAATAGCTCCAGTATGTCCTGTCTGTGGTGGTGCAATGGTTTATGTACCAAATGTAATGAAACCTGGTCAAAATATAGAAGTACTTCAAAATCAATCTGGAGTATACACTTGTTTAAGACCAAGTTGTGTAAATGACATTCGTGGTATTATAGAAGATAATGGATATGCAGCAGATAACTACGATATTAGAGATAATAATGTATTTAGAAGATATGTTGAAGAAGATTGTAGTTTTGAGCTTATGTATGATATAGCTGCTTTATGTTATATTTATGCACCTATAAGAACATGTTATACAGTTGCTGAATATAAAAAGGCAGTAATAGAGGAACTAGGAGAAGATATAGTTGATGTTTGGGGAGACAAGATATACTCAGCATTTAGAAACTATCAAAATATCCTAATGGGTCAATACTTAGCAGCTAATTCAGGAGCAATACTTGACAGAAGTAAAGAACTTATAAATGACAGAACTTCTGTAGATTTTGTAGATTATGCAAATGATATAGCTGAGTATATTCCAAGAAAGATAAATAATGACCCAATTGCTATGAAACTTATAGCAACATTGTACATACTTGCACTTTGTGGTGATGATTTCATAACATGTGCACAAATGTACAATGCTCGTTCAGCAAGAGAACTTATTGAAGTAGGTCAAGATGTACTTATGGCGTCAGACATTGATAACATATCTGATTTATACAAATGGCTTTATGTTGTAGTATAATAAATTTAACACCTGGGAGAAATCCTGGGTGTTATTTTTTTAACGTAAATATATTAAGGAGGAATTATAATGAGTTTAGAATGGAAAAGAAGAGAAATACCAAATGGATATGCTTATAGTATAGCCAAATTACCTAATGGTGGATTTATTGAAATATTTCATGATTCAAATGTAAATAAGGTATCAGTTGAATCTACCTTTAGCGTATATAGTAAAGGAACGGCAAAAGGAATACCTCATTTATTAGAACACTGTATATTTAGTAATGTAATAGATGATAAACCTTTGTTTGAAGCAAGACCTAAACTTACTGATTTAGGAATTGATTTAAATGCCTATACTGAAATAGATGGAATAACTTTACAAGCAACATCTGCACATATTTTTGATAGTAATTTATATAAAGAAGATGAAGAATATCAAGAATTTGCAAAAACAAGAAATTTAAAAGCTTATATGACAAGTATTGGAGAAATACATAGAAATCTTATTACAACTAAAATACCTAGAGATTACTTTGATAAAGAAAAAGAAATAGTATTATCTGAAATAGATACAAATTATTCTGCAGATGCTTTAGATATAATGAAGATACAAATTCCAAATCTTGTATATGGTGGAGATTACTCAGCTATAGGAACTACTGATAATGTAAAAAATGTTCCATTTGAGTATATAGAATGTATGAGATGTATGACATTTAGAGAAGAAATGATGACTAATATAAGAATAGAAGCTCCATATGAGCTAGATTATAAAGATATAGAAATCTATGTACACTACATATTTTCAGCACTTAAAGTAAATGCAGAACACATGAAACTTTATGATGTGTATGAAGGAGTAAGAAAAGAAGACTTAACTACACCTGATATCATATTAGATAGTTGTATTAGTCAGTATCTTTCAAATGGATATAGAGATACATATGTTCCAGACCAATGTAGTTACCAAATACTTTCAGTAGGAAGTCCTATAATGGAAAAGACTCTTGTGTATGATTTAAAAATGGTTGAAAATCAAAAGAAGTTAACATATGGAATAGTTACTCTACCAACTATAGAACTTTTACATGATTTAAGAAGATTTGATACTATACTTGCTATAAATATGTTTATTGATTTATTTATAGAATTCTACAGAGAAAAATATCCTTATATGTATAGATTTGATTTCTATGAAAGAATTCCTTTTATAATAGATAAAAAAATATTCTTAACATCTAGTGTAACTGCTATATTTGCAGAAACTGTAACAACTGAAGATCTTGAAAGAACTTACGAAGAATTTAAAAATGAATACTTTGTAGAAAAGTTTGATGCTACACTTAAATCAAATATAACTAGAGCTAAAAATTCTTGGTTCTCATTCTTAAATGGAAGTAATAAACTTATGAAAGATTCAAATGGTTCTATTGTACTTGATATATTAAAGTCTTTACCAGCTACTAGATATTTATCTGTTGATGATAGATATAATATACTAGATATGGCAGTTAACAGTAAAGAAGGACAAGCACTACCAAATACATTAAGCAGCTATTTATATCATCGTGACGATTTTATAAAATATAGTATATTAGAACTTATAAATAATACAAGATTTACTATTATCAAAGTATCAGGAAATGAAGGAGTTGATGAATAATGAAAGGTAATACTAAAAACTTTAAATTTTACGGTGATTTTAACATAGGTCCTTATAACTATAATGTAGCTAACCTACCTGTACATGGTTCATATATTGAAGTTATTAGGTCAGAAGAGATAAAGTATCCAAGTGTAGGAATATCTTTTAACTTATATAGTTATAAAACTGCACAAGGTATAGGACACTTTATAAAGCGTTTAATATGGGATATACTTGCAGAGTCAGATAAATACAAAGAGTTCAAAAGACTTGACATATCGTCTGCTTATGCAATTGAAGTTGATGATGACTTAAGACATGTAAACTTTAAGTTTGCTAATATGCAATATATGCCAGATAAAGAGTACAAAAGAGATGACATTCTTAAAGAAATGATAGAAAGAAAAAAGATGACATTTAAAGATGTTAGCGAATGGTGTTTATCTAGAATTAAAAGATGTGTAGATTACAAGATAACACAAGAATTTCTTGATATAAAAAAGAAAGAGTTTAAAGATTATAATGATATAGAAAAGAAAAGTGTAAATATAACACATCCATTAATATCAGTTACTGCAAATGATGGAGTTCCTTTATCTAACTGTGCATTAAATGCTGAGCTTGATAAACTAACAGTTGATGATGTAAATGATATACTTCACAATGTATTTTCTTTCTTCAATCTTAACTCTATAAACTTTGAACTACCTGCTAATGTCACATTGTGTGAAGTTGATGAGTTTGTAGCTACTCTTATAACAGATGTTTTAAATCAATCTAAGAAGACAACTCATTATGCTAATGAAATAGAAAAAGTTGAACCTAAGTATGAAGATGTAGTTGAAATTAAAAGACTTGCAGAAAAACTACTATATTTTACTGGTGAGGAAGACAGTATTAAAATAGATGATAATCTAAAAATAACTAGACTTCCATTTAACTATTATGGAAAAGAAAATCCATCAAAACATATATTAGTTCGTACATGTCCTGTTATTATAGATGGATATTATCTGTATGACACAAATAAATTTAATGGAATGTATGCATACTTTGGTTCTATAATAGCTGGTATTGTATTTAATAACTACATATTTGCTAAACATAATGATGACGTTTTAGGACTATACTCAAATGACAGAACATCAGAAAGTGTTGTACAGGTTTCTGAAAAAGGTATTGCTATTACAAGAAACACTTTAGTTACTATCAAAAATGATACAAATATTGATAATATACTTTCTGGATTTAAAGAATATGCAAAAGAAAATTATGAACATAGTATTGATTTCTATATAAAATCTTTAAAGGAAGATTTACTACGTCTATTTACAGGAGGAGTTTCATACAAATATCCAGCATTCTTTAAACATAATGATTTAACTATGATATGGAACTTTAACAGAAGTATGAGTGCATTAAAAAGAGCAGAAGACATAGACATGGTATTTGGTAACAGAGAAGAATATTTATTTAGTCCGTTTGTAAATGCTTTATTATCAGAAGATTCAGTTAAGTTAATAAAACGTTTTACTATACTTGCAATCAATAACTTAGAATTTATAGAAATAAATAATAATATATAGGAATAATCCCGATACTGGAGAAATCTGGTATCGGGACCTATTTCTTTTTTCTTCGGATTTTCTTCTATTTTAAATCCAAAAAAAGAACTCATGTGAGTTCAACTTTGTCTTATTTAACTAGTATATAAATAATACTAGATATGAAACCTACTGCAAATCCAACAGCAGTAGCGTTTTGCACAAGTATTTTCTTTTTTAATTCTTTTATTTCCTTCTTTAAGTTTTTAACCTTGTTTTCCATTAATATTTCTTGAGTCACTAACATATTATTCATCTCCTTCTCTTTCCATTATTATTAGAACACAACTTCTAACTCTGTTATGTCCATTATCAAATGATGTAGAATATTGAGTATCTTTTAAAGTATACCCATCTCTCATTGCCTTTGATACTGCATCTGCCATTAAATCAGTTATGTTCCCTGTAGTTGATGTTAATTCGATAAATCTAAATGTTTTCATTTTTAATACCTCCAATATAATTTTTTTTAATATTATAATAATCTCATATATAAAAGATTATTACACTTTATTATATATAAGTAATAAAACAAGAAGAAATACCCCTTTTCCAGACAATTCTCCTGTTTTAAAACACTATTAAAGGAGGTTAAATTCAAATGGCCTATAATAATAAAGGTATAGATTCTAACGATATTCTTAAACAGAAAGCAACTTCGATGGAAGCACTATCTTCTGCAAAGAAGTCATCAGAATCTACACGTAAGATGTTTGGAGGATTCTCTTCTAAAGTATCGGGAGATTCTAAAGCACGTAATAATAAGACAGCTATAATGAAAGAGCAAGAAATTCAATATCAAACACTTGCACGTGCTGATAGAGGAACAGACTCTCTTGACCCATACT
>ERZ772764.634-NODE-634-length-23643-cov-12.706715_pt1 | contig 23643 bp, 21 predicted proteins | sample MGYA00512163_ERZ772764 | MGnify/ENA primary metagenome ERZ772764 (study PRJEB29015, sample SAMEA2737903) | human oral metagenome | biome: human oral; feature: human-associated habitat; material: dental | place: China | collected 2094 ... | reverse complement strand
TTGACTGCAATATATAAAGTTTCCCCTTTTCAAATGCCCATTCCATATCCTGAGGTTTCCCATAATATTTTTCAATATTTATGATACTTTCTCCAAGCTCCTGTACTTCACTGTCGTTTAACACTTCATCTTCAATATTTATTTCTTCTATCTTTACTTTCTTATTTTCAAAATCTAAAACCTGTCTTATTTTTTTTGTTCTTATTTCCTTTTTAATTTCCTTCGTTTTTTTATTATATATAAACAGATCTCCATTTTCATCTCCATCAACTATACTTGTTCCCAGCCCATAAGTTCCTGAAATTACTATTTCATCATAATTTCCATTTACGGGATTTACGCTGAATCCGACTCCGGCCTTTTCAGAATTTACCATTTCCTGAATTATTACTGCCGGAACATTTATTTCATTGTTTATTTTTCCTTCTTTTCTATATTTCATGACATGAGAGGAAAAGGAAGAAATCCATACTTCCTTCACTTTTTCCATTATATTTTCTTTTTTTATATATAGATATGTTTCAAACTGACCTGCAAATGAAAAATTGCTGCTGTCTTCCTCTATCGATGAAGACCTTACTGCATAATAGCTGTCGTTTTCTGCTATATTTTCTATTTCCTTCAAAAACTCTTCCTTAATTTTATGTTCTTTTATGACTTTTACTATATTTTCTGTTTTTCTTTCTGTATTTCCATCAAATATACTGTTCCAGTCACTTATTTCATCTTCATTTCCTTCTTTTCTGCTATATTCTTTTATCTCATTTAATATTACTTCCCTGAAATATTTATTTGTAATTACTGAAAATTTAGGCACATTAAACCCCTGAACTGCCAGCTCAAGTAAATTCTGAGCCTTTTTTCCTATCTTTTCTTCAAAGTCAGTTTTTTCAATATGTTTTTTTATTTTTTCAATATTATAGATATATTTCACGCTTCTGTCCCCTTTCAAAGATGAAATCAAAACTTATTTTTCCAGAAATTCTTTCATATCCTCAGCTAAAGGTATTTCTATTTCCATTTCCTTCTTAGTTGCAGGATGAGTGAACTTTACCCTGTAAGCATGTAAAAACTGCCTTTTTACTCCTTTTTCAATATCTATTCCCTTTCCATAAAGTTCATCTCCAACAATTGTATGCCCTATGGATTTCAGATGAACCCTTATCTGATGTGTCCTTCCTGTAAAAAGCTCACATTCTGCAAGTGTCACATTCTTATCTTTAAATTTTTTTATGGGTTTTATTACTGTTTTTGCATACTGTCCTCTTTCATCTATAATTCTCTGCAAATTATCTCCATCCCTATAGATAGGCTTTTCTATAACAATTTTCTCATCAGAATCAATAATCCCGTCAACTATTGCCATGTATTTCTTTTCAAATATTGAAAAATTTTGTAAAAACGCCTGGGCAAAGCTATTTTTTGCTATAATTATAAGCCCTGACGTGTTCATATCAAGCCTGTTGTAAAATCTCGGTACCATTTCCTTACCGTATTTTTCCTTGAAATAATACACTATCCCATTTGCGAGAGTAAAATCTGCTTTTTTTTGTGTAGGATGTGTCAGAAGAAAAGGCTCCTTGTTTACAATCAGTATGTCCTCATCTTCAAACACTATATCAAGATTCAGTTTTATCGGCTTTATATCTGTCCCCTTTTCCTTTTCAATTACCCTCAATATACCGCTTGAAGGAAGTTTTTTTGTAGTTCTTACCTTCTTTCCATTTAGGAATACTTCCACATTTCTGAGACTTCTTCCTGAATAATTCTGCACTTCCCTCAGATACTGGGATATTTTCATTCTCTGGTATTCCTTTTTCAGTCTAAATTTTTTCATGTTTTTATATTACCTCTTAAATTGTAATTTCTTTTAAGTTAAACTGAGACCTTATTGAGTCATCTTCTTAACTTTTTTATTTCCTCTTCCCATTTTAAAATATTTTTCCTTGCCTGTATTATTTTGACTTCAAGAACATTTATCTTTTCTTCTGATGTCAGGCCATTTTTCAGACTTTTTTCAATTTCATCTATTTTCTTTGAAGGTTCTTCCGCTTCAATAATTTCTATTACCTGCTCCTCAGGCATTTCATTGCTGCTTATATATTTTATTGTTCTTATGGAAAGTTCTTTAATTTTTTCATTATGATATTTTAAAAATATTTTATATCTCTGTATTTCCCTGTAAACAAAATCCTTTTTCAGTCCAAGGTTGAGAAACCATCCGTTGAATGCACCATTCTTATTATTTGCAAGCAGTTCCTGAGTTTCATACAGTATTTTCCCTAATTCTATTGTATTTCTCTGTATCTGCATTATATTTCTTTTAGCTATTTCTTCTTTCTGGAGAAGTTCATTTTTTGTTGTTTCATCTTCAATTCCATAAAATTTAAAATCAAAGTTACTTGTAGTTTCTGCTACCTGCTGAAATTTATTTCTTTTTTCTAAAATACTGTTAATACTCATCTTCTTGCTCCTCCTGTAAAAATTCATCGACAAGATTTTTATAATCTATCGCCGCATTGGAGTAACTTCTGTAGGAAAATATATCTTTCTGCTGTTTCATTGAATTCAGTATATTCTGATCTTCCCTCACTGAAATTTCAGAAAATTCATTATTGGAAAAATATTTCATAAGTTCATCTTTTGTTTCCTTATAGACTATTGTATTCTGTTTTGTCTGTACAAGAAATATTTTTCTTATTTCAAGTTTTGGATTGCTCACCTTTGAAATATCATACATATTAAGCAGGTCTGCAAGTCCGTTTATATCTATGGCTGAACTTTTGGATGGAGCAAATATATAGTCTGTTGCCTTTAAAACGGCTTTCGTAAGATTATTTACAGTCCCTTCTGTATCAAACACGACATAATCGTAATCATTGAACAGATAAAGTATATTTGCAATACTGTCAATCTGAGCTTGAGAATCCTGATTTTCAATTATAAAATAGCTGTCCATTTTATTTAATTCAGCATCTGAAATTATTATATCAATTCCGTTTTTCTCAATTATATATTTTTTTAGATCAGACACATTTAATTTTTCATACTGTTCTTTTATTAAATGAAACAGTGTATTTTCATTTTTCAATCCTAAATATACTGAAACAGCTCCTCTCGCATCAGCATCAATTAACAGGACTTTTTTACCCCTGTTATGCATAGCATATGAGATATTTACCGCTGTTACTGTCTTTCCTGCTCCGCCTTTCGGATTAACAACCGAAATTATTTTCATTTTTTCCTCCATTTTTATATTTTATATTATCGCACGCGTGCGACAATATTTTTCATTTATTTATATTATACCTTAATAATCTTTTTTTTTAAAGTAAATATGAAAAAGACATAACTCTGAACATTTTGAGAAAAATCAATAAAAAGAGCTGTTTAAAGGAAAAAAGTGAATTTTCATATAAAAATCATATTTTTGAATTATTTAAAATTTTACAATGTAAAACAGGAAATGAATTTAGGAAAAGTCATCTATTTAAGCCTTTAAGCAAGTCTTTGACTTTTCCTTAATGAATGACTGTTTTATATGAGTAAAATTTTAGCAAATGAAAAAATATGGTTTTTATGCAATTAATTCATAATTTTTCTAACTTAATCAGCTCCTCTATATTTATTTTTTTCTCAAAATAACTAACATTTTACCTTTTTCAAATGTTACTTTGCATTCATCAGAGATTATTAAGTTACTGACAAGACGGGAAATTTTTCTTTCCACATCAAGATTAAAAGTTTCATATTTAAAACCTTCCAATGTCAGATTTTCTATCTTTTCATCTAATGGAATTATAGAAAAACCATAATTTTTCTTATTAATTATTGAAAAAGATTCTTCTTTATAAAAGATTTCCTCATCTTCTGATAAAACTGCTATATTCGGATAATTTTCCATAAGAAATAAATTATTCAAAGTCAAATCCGTTCTTTTCCCTAAAGCTCCTAAAATATTTATTGTTTCAAATTTAGAATTATTTTCTTTTTCCATCTCATCAATTTTTTGCAGAATTAATTCAAAATCTGTATAATCTTTTTCAGGATTATATTTCTCAATATTTATATTCTGAGATTTAAAGTAGTCCAGAACAGAATTATCTATGGAATCTAAATCACCTATTATATAAGATGGTTTTTTTCTGTATTTATAGGCATAGTTTGCCCCACCATCTGCACAGAACAGAACTGTCTCTTCAACAAATAGACTATCTATAAACTCCTGAGAATACGTGTATTCTCCATTTAAAAATACAACTGCCTTCATGTCATCATCCTCTTTTTTTGTAAAATTTCTATATATTATCCCTTTAACTAATTTTATAAAAAAAGATGACCTAGAAAATTTTAAAAGCTCTATTTCTAATTTTCAAAGGTCATGCCTAATATTCACCTCTTAATTTAACATTCTATTTTTTTATTCAATCTCTACTCAAAATGATACTACTGTCTTAATTCCGCCATATAATCCTTTTTCATCTTAGCCAGAATCTTATCAACAATATCATTGATTTCCTTTTCTTCAAGAGTTTTAGTGTTATCCCTTAAAAGAATACTTATAGCCACACTCTTTTTACCAGGTTCCACTCCAATTCCCTGATAGATGTCAAACAGTTCCACTTTTTCGACTTTTTTATCGATTTTTTCAATTGTTTTCAGTACATCCCCCACCAGTATATTTTCATTCATTACAAGCGCAAGATCTCTTGGAACTGCAGGATATTTAACAATTCCTTCATAAACAAAAGGCTTGTTTATATATTTTTTAATTAGGTCTATATTAAATTCTGCAACAAGAACCGTCTTTTTATTCAAGTCAAAATTTTCCAGAACATCAGGATGTATTTCTCCAAAACTTCCAATATATTCCTTTCCAACAAATACATCAGCTGACCTTCCCGGATGAAATTCTGTCTGAACCGATCTTTTCAATGAGAAGTTCTGAAATTTCAGCTTTGAAAAAATTTCTTCTACAATTCCTTTCAGATCATAAAAATCATAATGAACAGGTTTTGGATTCCATAAAGTTTTGTCGTTTTCCCCAGCCAATATAATTCCCATTTTTATGTCTTCCTTTGCCAGTTCTTCAGCCTTCTCAAAAGTTCTGCTCACTTCAAAGAATCTTATATTTGAAATGTTTCTGTTCATGTTATCCTTTGCATTTTTTATAAGACTATATAACAATGTAGGTCTCATTGTAACAAAATCCTCAGTTATCGGATTTGATATATCAATCAGCCTATCTTCCGAAACTCCTGTATATTTCAATTTCTGCAGTGCATTTTTAGGAATAAAGCTGTAGTTTATAACTTCTTTCAGTCCTGCACTTGCACATATTGTCTTTACTCTGTCGGTAAGCTTTGTCGTATCAAGTGTGGCATTCTGATTTATATCCACTTTTGGAAGAATATTTTCTATATTATCAAAACCATACATTCTGATTATCTCTTCAAAATAGTCCTGCTCAAGCTCCAGATCCCCTCTGTATGAAGGAGCTGTAAGAGTAAGAGTTTCCCCATTATCTTTAACATCTATTTCAAGATTTTTCAAAATTTCTATTACTTTCTCCCTTGGAATAACTTTTCCGACAAATCTGTTCAGTCTTTCAAAATTAAGTTCCGCTACTTTATTTTCATGTGGAACAGGATAAACATCCACATAACCGTTTAAAATTTCTCCACCTGCCACTTCCTGTATAAGATTGGCAAGTCTATTTATTACTTTTATTGAATCTTCAACATCAATTCCTCTTTCAAATCTATATGAAGAATCACTTGACAACGTAAGTCTTCTTGAAGTTTTTCTAACATTCTGGGAATTAAAATGTGCAACTTCCAGAAGAATATTTTTAGTGTTATCTGTAACTTCCGAATCAAGTCCTCCCATGACACCACCAAGAGCAATTATTTTCTTTCCGTCACATATTACAATATCACCATCTTCAAGCTCTCTTTCCTGTTCATCAAGAGTTACAAGCTTATCTTCTTTTCCTGCTGATTTTACCTTTATTTCGTTTCCATCAATTTTATCAAAGTCAAAAACATGGTTAGGATGATTCATTTCCATGAGAATAAAGTTGGATACATCTACTATGTTATTAATACTTCTAAGTCCAACAGACTCTATTCTATCCTTGAGCCATTTCGGACTTTCCTTTACAGTCACATTTTTCAGAATTCTTGTTACATATCTTCTGGAAAGATTGCTGTCTTTTATAGTAACTTTTACATTATCTGACGTTTTCTCTCCGATTTCATTCTTTATTTCAGTTTCAGGATATTTCAGCTCCTTACCGTAATATGCCGAAAGCTCCCTTGCAATACCAATGTGCGAAAGACAGTCAGGCCTGTTTGGAGTTATTTCCAGTTCAAATACAGTATCGTTTATTCCAAGATAATCCTTAAATGGCACACCTACAGGAGCATCTTCAGGAAGTATTATAATTCCGTCCTTGTCATTTCCTATTCCTAACTCTACTTCCGAACAGAGCATTCCACATGATTCTTTTCCTCTTATTTTACCTTTTTTTATAACAAAATCTTCACTAAGTTTTGCCCCTATCTGTGCCAACGCCACTTTATCTCCCGCTTTATGATTTGAAGCTCCGCACACAATCTGGAGTATTTCTTTGCCGTTATCCACTTTACATACTGTCAGATGATCAGAATCAGGATGCATTTCCTTTTCAATAATCTTTGCAGTCACAACATTTTCCAAATTACTTCCTGCTATCTCTATTTTTTCAACTTCCTGTCCTATCATAGTCAGGGCATTTTCCATTTCATTTATTTCTATTCCGTCTAAATCTATATATTGCTTTAACCAATTTAAAGAAATCAGCATTTTTCCTCCTTAATTTTCATTTTCTGGTACCATTATAGTACGTTCTTTCCATCTTTCGGGAATTTAAAATAATCTTACCAATATCGAAATACAGATTTATAAATTCCTGTTTCATATTAGAACTGATCTAAAAATCTTACATCATTATCATAAAATGCCCTTAAATCATCGATTCCGTATTTCAACATTGTAATTCTTTCAAGTCCAAGCCCAAATGCAAATCCCTGATATTTCTTAGGGTCTATTCCTACGCCTTCAAGAACTTTCGGATTTACCATTCCGCTTCCAAGAATTTCAAGCCATCCTGTTCCCTTACACACTCTGCAGCCTTTTCCTTTACATACGCCACATTCAACATCCATTTCTGCTGAAGGTTCCGTGAACGGGAAAAAATGAGGTCTAAATCTTACATTTCTTTCTTTTCCAAATATTTTCTTTACGATATTTTCAAGTATCGCCTTGAAGTTTGCAAAAGAAACATCTTCCCCTATCATAAGCCCTTCCATCTGATGAAACATAGGAGTGTGAGATACATCGTAATCAGGTCTGTAAACTTTTCCGATAGATACCATTCTGAAAGGCGGCTTTCTGTCAAGCATGTATCTTATCTGCATTCCGGATGTCTGTGTTCTAAGCACCACATCATCCTGAATATAGAAAGTGTCAGACACTTCCCTTGAAGGATGAGTTTTTGGTATGTTCAGTGCATCAAAATTATATTTTGTATATTCTATTTCAGGTCCGTCAACAATGTCAAATCCCATATCAGAAACTATTTCCTTTATTTCAGCAACTGTTTTTGTCAATGGATGAAGCGACCCTTCATTTGCTTTTCTTCCTGGGAGTGTAATATCTATAGTTTCGTTTTTTAATCTTTCCTGTTTTGCCATTTCCTTTAATGTATTAAACTTTTCATCAAATCTGTCCTGCAGAATAACTTTTAATTCATTTGTCACTTTACCGAATTCAGCTCTTTTTTCAGCGGCAATTTCTGCCATCCCTTTCATTATGGCTGTAAATTCTCCCTTTTTACCTAAAATTTTTACCTTCAGATCATTCAGTTCTTCAAGATTTCCTACATTATTAAGTTTTTCCAGCACGTCCTCTCTTAAACGGGACAGTTTTTCCAACATATTTCCTCCTTAACTTATACTAAACATTTATCGTTTCTTTTTATATATATTATTTTCATTTTATATTTAACTTAGATTATATCACAATTTATAACTAATTTGTACCTTTAAGACAATTATTAATTGAAAAAGTTTTATATTAATGGTATTATCAGATGGAGAGAAAATTCATATTCAGAAAGGATTATATGAAAATAATATACGTTATACTTGGATTTATTTCAATGGGTCTGGGAATTGCCGGTTCTTTTCTGCCAGGACTTCCTACAGTGCCTTTTCTTCTTCTGGCAAGTTTCTTCTTTGCAAGAGGATCTGAAAGATTTCATGGATGGTTTACTCAGACAAGGATATATAAAAATTATCTCGAAGATTTTGAAAAGAACAGAAGCATGACATTGAAAGCCAAAATAGGACTACTGTGTCTATCAAGTACAATGATTGCATTTCCTATTTTTCTTCTGAAAAATAATTATTTAAGATTAGCGCTTATTCTGGTTGTAATATTCAAATATTATTATTTTATATTTCGTATAAAAACTTTAAAACCTGATAAATAATACTGTTTTATAGGCTAATCTTTTAAAATAAATAACATGCCATATCAATACTTATTTATTGACATTTAATAAAAGCAAGATATAATTAACGTATAAGGAATTGTACTGCACTCAAAATCTATTTCACTATAGAATAGAGGAATTATTATGGATATAAAAATTACTAATTTATCAAAAAAATATTTAACAAGTAAAATAAAATGTCTGAATGACATTAATGTTTCAATTAATGAAGGAGTATACGGTCTGCTGGGAGAAAATGGCGCCGGAAAAACAAGTCTGTTAAAAACTATTGCCACTATTCTTCCAATTCAGACAGGAAACATTCAAGTTAATGGAAAAAATTATAATGATAGTATTCAGGAAATTAGAAATATTATTGGATATCTTCCACAGAAATTTGAATTTTTCAATAATTTAACTGTTTATGAAACTTTAGATTATATACTATCATTAAAGAAGATAAAAGATAATGCTAAAAATAGAAGGAAAGAAATACATGAAATTATTGAAAAAATTAATTTGCAGGAAAAAATAAACAGTAAAATCAACAATTTATCAGGCGGAATGAAACAAAGACTTGCAATAGCTCAAGCTTTAATAGGAGATTCTAAACTTATTATATTAGATGAGCCTACTGTCGGTCTTGATCCTGGTGAAAGACTGAGATTTAGAAATCTTATTAATGAATATGAAAAAAATAGGATTGTTATTATTTCTACACATATAATTTCAGATATTTCTATTTTATGTGATAATATAGGAATAATGAAAAAAGGAAAATTGATATATAGCGGATTAATTACCGGTCTCCTTGAGAAAATCGAAGGAAAAATATTTATTGATGAGATATCTGATATTAATGATATGAACAAGAAAATTTATAAAAATTTGATTTCTGTTACCAGAAAGAAAAACAAATTAGAACTAAGGTTCTTTTTAGAACATCTTAATAAGAATGAAAACAAATGTTTAATTGAAGTAGCACCTACTTTAGAAGACGCTTATTTTTATTTGATGAATTATAATGGAGACAATTGATATGAAAGATATTATAAAAAAATCAGTTTTAATAGTAAATCTTGAAGGATTCAACGGTTTAAAAAATAGAATAATGCTTAATTTCTTTATAATCATTCTATTGACAGTACTACAATTTCAAGACATTGGCACTCAAATAATTGGAAATTATTTTTCGGTTATCTGGATTTCAATTAATTCTTATTATATATGCACTATATTTTTAAAAGGAAATAAAAATGCCTTTTTACTTTTGAGCAGATTATCTAACTCAAAAAAATTTTTTCTATTATTTTCAGTTTCATTTATTATAAATATTCCTTATCTTTTTTATATTATAATACAGCTCTTTTTTCTTAAAGCTGGTATTTTACAAATAATATATATATCAATGTTACAGTATATATTTGGAATTATTTTTGGTATAATAACAGCATTTTTCTATAAAAAAAATATTGGAATAGGAATGATTATTTTACTAGGTTTTCTTAATTTTTTTAAATACAATATCTACAGTTATAATGCGTATAATCATCTTTTTTCAATAAGCGAAATGCTTTATTCCGTAAATTCTACAAATATAACTAATATACTCGGATTTATATTAATGATTATTTTTGGAATCATTTTTTCCATTATATTAATGAATCAAAATAATAAATATAAAAAAATAAAAATTATAACCTTGATAATATCTGTTTTTTCAGTTTATTCATTCAGACTTTACATCGAACTGCTTGAATCAAATAAAATTGAAAAAGAAAAATATAAAGTTGTGAATGTATCTAATCAGAAAATATATTATAAAGGGATTTCTGAAGCACAGGTTAAAAATTTAGGTAAAATAGAGATTTATTTTGAAGAAGAGTATAATAAAATTACTGGAACTATAGAAAATAGGAAAATTTTTATAAAAAAATTATTTCTGACAGATATTTTATGGAATTTTAAAAAAAACAGGATTTTTCCTATAACCTTTAAAGATAATGTCATTCAAATAAATGTATTATCTGATTCAATGATGAATTTTGATAATTTTTATTTACTAAAGAACTTTATAGAAGAAACAGAAAAATCTTTTATTAATAAAAATTATGATAGAAGTAATAAATATATAAATCACTTACTTGAAGGATTTTCAATCATAGTAAAGAAAAATATTGGAAAAGAATTAAAATCATATTCAGGAAATAAAATTGAGGAATATTATAATAATGACTTAAAAAAGATTTTTCTTTCTCCATCAAATAAAAATAATTTTATAAAAAGAATTGCTATGCTTATTTATGACAAATATCCTGAAAAATCAATTTTATTTTTTCAGATAATATGTAAAAATAAACCTAAAAATGATAAAGAATTTCTAATATTGTTAAAAAATAATTTTATTATGCTCTATAATGATAAAGATGTAAAAAATGTCATTAAGGAAGCTAAAGTTGAAATAAAATTATAGAAAGAGAGAATAAAATGAAACTGTTAAATAGAAATTTTCAAATTAAATGGAATATTTTTAAGAGAAATAAATACATGTGGATTTATTTACTATTTAATTATATTTTTTTAGCCTTAATTGATAAAAAAGGACATATTTTTCTTGAAAATAATTTTCTATACGCATATCGCTTTATAAGTCAACAGTTATATATTGTATTTACCCTTATCTTTTTCATAAATATTTTTATAAACGAAAAATTTATGAAAATAATAAAAAATTTTATGATAATTTATATAGAAGAAATTAGAAAAGAACTGAGGACTATCATCATTTTTTCAATATTCATAAATATTCTTATGTTTTTATTTGGACAAATATTTTTAGGAACTGTAAATTTTATATATTTTTCGAATATCCCGTTACATTTTCTAATAGTTAACTTTTTAGCTACTTCTATTGAAATTATAACAATGATATTTCTAATAACAGGTATAAGACTTTTATTTAGAAAAAGCATATTTGTGTATAGTATATATTATGTCTATGTATTATTATCCTTATCTATAAATAATATATGGATAACAACTCCTTTAACTATAAAATTGTTAGAAGAAATAATGAGAGAATATCATTATAATTTTGGAATTAAGCTTTGGCTGAGCAGAATTCTTCTTTTATTAATTGCAGTATTTATATATTTACTTGGTGAGAAAAAGTTTATAAAAAATTTGAATTGAAAAATTTAATTATTAAGGAGTGATTCTATATGGAATTTTATGAAAAACAGGCTCTATAATATATGCGGAGCCTGTTTTCACTTAACTCTTCTTATACTTACTCGGCAAAACTCCAAAAAACTTTTTAAAAGCCATTGAAAATTTGCTCGGACTGTCATATCCCACTTCAGTCGCTATGTCCAGTACATTTTTCTTCGATGATGTATCCAATAAAAATTTTGCATAATTCATTTTTATTTTCTGAATATACTGAAAAATCGTTATTCCTTCCACTTCCTTGAAAATTGCCTGAAGGTGATAGTTACTCATTCCTGTAATATCACATATTTCCTTTATTGAAGGAATATCAGATACAGAATATTCATTTATAAGTTCCTTAATGTTCTCAGCGGTTATTTCATTACTAATATCAGCTTTTTTTGATGAGCCTATCTGAAATTCCAGAATATAAGAGATAAATTCCACAACTTTTGTCTTGAATAATATATATTCGTTTATATTGTTAATGTTTATATTCTTAATCTGATTTAGCATAATTTCAATTTTTGAATTTGTTTTTGCATGAATCAGAATATTTTTTTCAAATAATTTTAAGATCCTTTCTTTCCAGTTATACAATATTTTGTTGCTGATAGAGCTTAAAAAACTATACTCCAGTTTATCTACATTAAGAATGAAAAGTATTTTCTTAAATTTCCTGTCTCTGAATTTATATTTATACCTCTCATTATTATTTGCCCTGTACATTAGAATATTTCCTTTTTTCAATGTATAGCTTGTTCCATTTTCCGAATAAATATCTGCACTTCCTTCAATACAGTACATTATCTGGATAGTATTTTCTGAATTTACTGCCAGAAATATTTCTTCATCCACTTTTTCAAACACTTCTAAAACAAGTATCCTATAATCATCATTAAGATTGAACCTTTCCAGCGTTGCCTTTAAATCATTCTCCGTTTTTAACTTTATATAATATTTTTTACTGAATGCCGTTTCCCTTTCCCTAAATTCAAACATTCCATTTTTATCATTCTGATTTATAATTTCGTTCAACCTCTTCTTAAAATCCACAGTCCTCTTTTTTTCTTTTTCCATATAAACCCTTACCTTTAATATTAATATTGATATTTTTAATTAATACTTATATTCTACATGAAATTCATTTTAATTTCTAATCATAATTAAAAAAAGCCGAAAATTTAAAATATTAAAACACCTGTTATAAATTCTCTTTACTTAATTAAATGCATTTTTTGCTAATTTCTGAAATAAAAAAACATTTTTTGAAATTCAAATATTATGAAAAGAAAATATAAATAAAATCAAGTACAAAAAAACTACCTCGAAAATGATATCGTATAATAAAATAATCAAAATAAAATTTACTGATAAATATATTTTATCCTATGTCTTCTATAAGGTAGTTTCTTCTATATAAATATATTTTTATTTTAATAAAATGGCGGAAGTAGAGGGACTCGAACCCACAAGACGTTTAACCGCCCACAGCTTTCCAAGCTGCTGCCCTACCATTAGGCGATACTTCCGCAAAATATCCACAGAAGTCATTATACTAAACTTATGCTCAAAAGTCAATGGTATGGCAGAATTATTTGTTTCATTTACTGCTTATATTAAATTTAGGTACTCTATTTAAATATAATAAGTAGAACTCCTGCCGCAACTGCAGATCCTATTACTCCGGCAACATTAGGCCCCATTGCATGCATAAGAAGAAAATTACTTGGATTTTCTTCCTGACCTATTTTCTGTACAACCCTTGCTGCCATAGGTACAGCAGAAACTCCTGCCGCCCCTATCATAGGATTTACTTTTCCACCGCTCAGTCTGCACATTATCTTCCCAAAGAGCACTCCTCCTACCGTTCCAAACGCAAAGGCGAATAATCCTAATGCCAGTATTTTCAACGTTGTAACATTTAGGAAGGTATGAGCATTTGCTGTAGCCCCTACAGTTGTCCCAAGTACAATTGTTATACAGTAAAGCATTGCACCTTTTACATGTTCAACAAGATTTCCCACTACTCCTGATTCCTTTATAAGATTTCCAAGCATCAGCATTCCTATTAAAGGGGCTGCAGATGGTATAAGAAGTGTTACTGTTATTGTTACTGCTATAGGAAATAAAATTTTTTCTTCCCTGCTTACTTCCCTCAGCTGTACCATTTTTATCTGTCTTTCTTCCTTCGTTGTCAGCAGTTTTATTATCGGCGGCTGTATTATAGGTACTAATGCCATGTAGGAATATGCCGCAACTGCTATCGGACCGAGCAGAGCCGGTGCCAGTTTTGTTGTCGTATAGATTGCTGTAGGTCCGTCAGCACCTCCGATTATTCCGATGGATGCCGCTTCCCTTCCTGTAAGCCCTAACATTATTGCTCCTATAAATGCGATAAATATCCCAAGCTGTGCAGCCGCTCCAAGGAGCAGACTCTTAGGATTGGCAATCAGTGGTCCAAAATCAGTACTCGCACCTATTGCCAGAAATATTAATGGCGGATATATTCCAAGTTTTACTCCCTGGTAGAGATAATATAACAGTCCTCCCGGTTCCATCATACCTTCCTTTGGTACTCCCGGAAGATTTACAAGCAGCATTCCGAAAGATATGGGTAACAGCAAATATGGCTCATATCCTTTTTTTATTGCAAGATACAGTAAAATAAGTGCAACTATTATCATTATAAACTGCTGCCATGTCAGCATGGACAGTCCTGTTGTACTATAAAGCGTTTTAAGTAACTCCATTTCTTTCTCCTTTCGTGACTATGACAAACTGATAAGTAATGCTCCAGTTTCCACAGTATCTCCTTTAGATATATGTATTCCTTCCACAGTACCGTCAACAGGGGCAACTATAGGATTTTCCATTTTCATTGCCTCAAGTAATATAAGCGTTTCCCCCGCCTTCACTTTCTGCCCCGAAGAAACATCCACACTTATTACGAGCCCTTGCATAGGTGCTTCAACTTTTATGTTTCCTGTTGCCTGTCCTTTTACTTTATTCTCAGGTTTTTCAGCTTTTGCTTCTTTTATATTTTCAGGATTTGCAGTTTCTATTTTCCCTTCCTTTTCACTTACAGCTTCCAGTTCAACTTCATAAACCTTTTCTCCAATTTTTATTTTATATAATTTTATCATAATAATCTCCCTGCAAGTTTATATTTACGTTTGTTCAGGATAACGTATAATCCTTATAATGTATTCAGGATGTTTTTAATTGATTTCCCTTATTGATCTTACCTTTATATAGGCATTATCTGTTTCTCCTGCTGCATCTATGACTGCCGCCGCAACAGCTGCAAGCATTTTTTCATCCTTTATGTCTTCCGGTCTAACCTTTTTTCCTCCTGATAAAGAGCTTTCCGAAGAAACATGAAATTGATTTTCTAACGGTTTAACTGCAACTTTTTTATTTTCGCTCACTTTCTTTTCAGAAGGAATATATTTTAAAAGAGATAATATAAAAGAAATCAGAATCAGAACTAAAAATACTGTCAGCATGCTCACTACTGTTATAATCAGTGAGTCTCCAAATGTTATCGGAGAATCTCCATATATTATTTTCATATATTTTCAGTGTAATAAAGTCATCCATTTTGAAAAAATAGAAACTGTATTTACACTGCTCCTTTCTTAAAATATTACATTTATAGTCTGTACTTTAATTTCCTTTTCAGGATTATTACGTTTTTCAAAATATGTCTGCGCTACCTGAGGGAACATTGCGTAAGTTAATACATCTTCTTCATTTTTAACAAGATTTCCTGCTTCTTTTTTTATTTCATCATATTCATTGTTTAAAAGATCGGCAGGTCTTCCATTAAATACTTCCTCATCTCCTATTATTTTTTTCTTCATTTCCTCTGAAATAGGGACAGGTGATTTTCCATACATTCCTCTTACATAATCCTTTATTTCCTTCGGTATCATCTTGTATCTTTCTCCAGTCAGCACATTAAATACTGCCTGAGTTCCAACCATCTGGCTCATCGGAGTTACTAACGGAGGATAACCTAAATCTGCCCTTACTTTAGGTATTTCCTTCAATACGTCTTCATATTTGTTTTCAGCCTTCTGTGCTTTCAGCTGCGAAAGCATATTTGAAAGCATTCCTCCTGGAAGCTGATATTCCACTATATTAGGTTCTGTGCATAATGCCTGAGGATTCAATGTTCCTTTATCCAGATATTTTTTTCTTATTGGTTTAAAATATTCAGCGATTTCCTTTAGCAGACCAAGATTAATTCCTGTATCATATTCTGTTCCTTCAAGTGTTCTTACAAGGGATTCTGTCGTTGGCTGTGAAGTTCCTCCCGAAAGCGGAGAAATTGCAGTGTCAACTATGTCTATTCCTGCTTCTATCGACTTCAGGTTTGTCATTGCTCCAAGCCCTGCAGTGTTGTGAGTATGTACTTCTATTGGAACATTTATCACTTTCTTCAGTTCACTTACAAGTTCATAGGCTCTATATGGAAGGAGTATTCCGGCCATATCCTTTATTGCTATGGAATCTGCTCCCATATTCTGCATTTCCAGTGCAAGATTTTTATAATATTCTATCGTGTGGACAGGACTTATTGTATAGCATATTGCAAGCTGGCTATGCCCTCCATATTTTTTAGTACTTTCAGATGCACACCGTATATTTCTTACATCGTTTAAGGCATCAAAAATTCTTATTATATCTATCCCATTTTTTATCGATTTTTCAACAAATTTATCCACTATGTCATCTGCATAGTGTCTGTATCCTAAGAGGTTCTGTCCTCTCAAAAGCATCTGAAGTTTTGTATTCTTTGCCCTTTTTCTTATTTCCCTCAGTCTTTCCCATGGATCCTCATTTAAAAATCTGATTGCCGAATCAAAGGTAGCTCCTCCCCATACTTCAAGGGAATAATACCCGGCATGGTCCATTTTTTCAACTATCGGCAATATCTCTGCTGTTGTAAGCCTAGTTGCCATCAGAGACTGATGACCGTCCCTTAATGAAGTTTCTGTTATTTTCACTCTGCTCAAAGTCACTTCCTCCTTCATTTTTGATAGATATTTTATTTTAGTTATTGATAATTATGCTAATTTACAGTATTTGTATATGATATGTTCTTTTATATAATTATACTATCATTTTTCTAAAAAGCAACTTTATATCTTTCTTATTTTGAAATAAAAATATAATAGAAAAAAAAAGCCGAAAGTTTAAAAAATCGGCTTTTTTGTCTATAAATATCAAATTTAAAATACTTTTACTGCTTTTTTACGTTCTACTATAACCTTTTTATTTCTGATTTTAACATTATCTGCAGAAGCAAATTTCTTATTATTTCCTAAATTCATTATAGGGTTATTATTATAAAATTCATTAGATATTTCTCCTAAGATAGTAAGAGCATACTTATCAGGCCAAACTTCCCTTCCATCATTCAATGTTAATTTTTTCAAATCAAATTTCCAGAGATAAAGATCCTGTTTTTTATAATCCAGTTCACTTTCAAATCTTGCTTTTCCGTTAATTGTCTCAGCAGGTTCTATACCTGTAAATTTATAATCCGTTTCGACTACAAGTTTATCATTTTCAAAATAGACTTCAGGATTGGAAAGTTTAAGATCCCCTAATATAAATCTTGATTTTTCAATTGGAAATTTTGATTTCACAGCAGAAATTACTTTTTCCTGTGGAATTTCCACTTCATTTGGTATAAATATATAAGCACCAAGAGCAGCTATAAGAATAACAACACCTAAAATAATAAAACTAAGAATTTTTTTCATGTTATTTCCTCCATTTTCAGAATAAATAATATTATCATACAAGGCTTTTAAAAAACTTAGAATTCATATTTATATGACAGATAAAAATTAGGAGGAAAAAAGGTTCTGTACATGTAAATAAAATAGCTGCAGTACAATTATATATTCTTTTCAGATTTATCAGGCCTTTGGTCCTGCTTCCGCAATGTATACCGGCATATTAGGATATTTCTTTTCAAAATTTTCCTGGAACATTTTTGCCAGTTTTTTTGCATAGGAATAATAAGCTTCCTTGTTATCCCATGTGTCAGCAGGATTCAGTATTTCACATGGAACATTTGGACAGTATTGAGGAACTTCTACATTAAAGATTTCATCATGTCTGTACTCTACATTATCAAGCTCCCCGTTCAATGCCGCTGTTACCATTGCCCTTGTATTTCTTAAATCTATTCTGCTTCCTATTCCGTAAGGTCCTCCAGACCATCCTGTATTTATGAGGAACACCTTTGTATTATATTTTTCAATCTTTTTACCGAACATTTCTGCATAAACGGCAGGATTTAACGGCATGAAAGGCTCCCCAAAACAAGTTGAAAATGTCGGCTGAGGCTCTGTAACTCCTCTTTCAGTTCCTGCAAGCTTTGATGTAAATCCTGTTATAAAATGGTACATTGCAGCATTTTTATCCAGTCTTGATATCGGCGGCAGGACACCAAATGCATCAGCTGTCAGGAATATTACAACTGAAGGTATTCCTCCAACTCCAGGAATCTGTGCATTTGAAATATAGCTGATAGGATATCCGACCCTTGTATTTTCGGTCAGACTCTTGTCCTTAAAGTCGAATTCCTGTGTTTTCGGATCCATTACCACATTTTCTACAAGGCTTCCAAATTTTATTGCATGATAGATTTCAGGTTCGTATTTTTCCTTGAGGTTTATACATTTTGCATAACACCCTCCTTCAAAATTGAATATTCCATGATCAGACCATCCATGTTCATCATCACCTATAAGTTTTCTGTTCGGATCTGTTGAAAGTGTTGTTTTTCCTGTTCCTGAAAGCCCAAAGAATACGGCAGTTTCTCCTGATACAGGATCTATGTTTGCAGAACAGTGCATAGGAAGCACGTCCAGATCAGGCATCAGGAGATTCATAACACAGAATACCATTTTCTTGATTTCTCCTGAATATCTTGAACCGCATATAATTCCTATTTTCTTTTCAAAATTAATAATAATCGCAGCCTCAGAATGTGTCCCGTCAAGTTCCGGATTACATTGGAATCCAGGTGCCGCAATAATTGTAAAGTCTTCCTTTCCATAGTTATTCAGTTCATCTTCTGTTGGTCTTATTAAAAGCTGGTGTATAAAAAGATTCTGACTTGCCATTTCATTTACTATCCTGAATTTTTTTCTGCATGTAGGGTCGGCTCCTGCAAGCCCATCAAAAATAAATATTTCCCTGTTCTGCAGATAGGAAATAAGTTTCCCATATATAAGGTCAAATTTTTCCTTTTCAATAGGTCTGTTTACACTTCCCCACGCTATCTTATTATGAATATCAGGAGTGTCAACGACAAATTTATCTTCAGGGGAACGTCCTGTATATTTTCCAGTTGTTACAGATAATGCACCTGTACTTGACAATACTCCTTCTCCTCTCTGTATAGCCATTTCTACAAGTTTTGTAGGAGTGAGATTACGGTATACTTCTTTTGGATTGAAAAGTCCCAATTTTTTTAAACCATAAGTTTTCATCTTTTTCATAACTAACCTCCATTAAAGTATTATATTTTTGTTATTTATATGTTCTATAATTAAAATACTCATTTTATGTCTTAGTTATTGTGTCCTATTTTTTTACTTGCCTGTAAATGTTTTACGAAAAGTAGAATTTTCTGCAATATTATTTCTATATACATAGTTTACCCCTATTTTTCTAAAAATCAAATTTTATTTAAAGAAATTTTTCTCAGAAATAAAAATCAACCCCACACATATTATAGAGCCCAAATAGATAAAAATGTACCTTTAAACTAATATTCACCGCCTAGTTTTTAGGTACATTTTATTTAATATGTGCTTGTTTCATAAAGTATTTTTTTTGCAATTTTTGGATTCATCATTTCTTTAATAGCAGATTTCATTCCAGCAATATCTTTATTTGTTAGAAACTTAAAAAACTGATAATCGTATTCCCTATATTTTTTCTTCCATTTAATTATTATTTATTCTGTACCTTAACCTCTACACTTTTTATTCTAAAATACAAACAAACTGGGATTTATGGTATAACTCCCGCCATCAATCATCAGCTCTTGTAAATTACTCATAGATAATCTCCTCTCTTGTATTCTTCAATGGTTGGAACATTGCTCTTCTTTTGATTACTACCTTCATCTTTGAAAAACCAAGTCAATATTGCCATTTTATGATTTTTATAGGTTTTGCCGGTACTTCTCATATACGCTCCAAGTCTCTCAATGTAATTCGTAACTTTAGAACCGATTTTTTCTTCTAATTCTTTGATGTCTTCATCCGTTAAATACACGTTTTGAAATGTCCCATATTTCTTTTGCTTTTGCTCGCCCCTAAAACTAATATCAGGTTCACTATAATCAGGATTATTAATATTAGTATTACTTCCGTGTGCTTTCTTCACTTCTTGAAGTGTAATATTTACACTTCCAGAGTGTAATTCTTTCACTTCTGAAGTGTAGTTTTTACACTCGACAAGGCTCTCATCACGAAAAACACTCATAAAGTCTTTGACATAGATGATGTTCGGTTTTCCCAATCCTTGCCGTCTTCTTTCAAGCAAACCAATTCCGCCTGTTTCTTTATCCAGCTCGGCAAAGATTTTCACCGCAGTCTTATTCGACTTATTCAGCACTTCCATCACTTCCTCAATCGGAAAGATGATATATATTCTCTTTTCTTCATCAATCCAATTGTTCTTAAAGGACAAACTTGTTCGCTCCAAAAGGCACGAATAGAGAATCTTTGCATCCGAAGAAAGATTTTTGTAAAACTCATGACTGAGTAAAACTTTGGGGAGCATATAGAAACTAAATCGTTCACTATCTCGATGATAAAAATAATCAAACTCCAAATCGCGCCTCCTTTCATTTTTCGAGAAATAAAAAAGACGACAGAATTTTTATCTATCGCCTTGAAAAAAATATTATTTTTGGGGGTTACCACTTTCAGAAAGCGGTTATATCGCCTTTATCCCTTCGTTAATCGCTCCAATGAATGCTATGAGATATATAGCCAGCTTTTGAAGTCCATAAGGACTTAGTAAAAACCCTATCACAAGTCCTTGGATTCCTGTCACCATATCATGCTGAATAAATGCACTGATTGCAGCAATGACACAGACAAAGGAAACAATTCCCAGGATGATACTGCTCACGCTTAACAAAAAGGTTAGAAATGCAACCAGGATGGACAGTAATATTGAAACTGGAAATAGGATAATCTTTAGTATTAATCTTATTAAACTCATCTTGAACCTCAATCTAAAAATTTTTTATCAGAATGGTTACCGATAATTTGCCTCGTTATTGGGAATCTCCTTTCTACCTTAGCATTGCTTACAGTAATCTATACCCGATAAATCACTCTAAGCAATGCTAAGGTTATTAAATCTTCGTGTTTCAACCTTTGGTAGAGAATTTGAAACCCTTGATTTTCTAAAACTATTTGCCACTGTCATTATTATGACACGAAACCCACCTATTAAATCATGTAGTAATATCAACACTTATAGATAAATTTTTCCCATTTATTTATATGGACTATTATTCTCACAAACTAAACTCTCTGTAATTACTCGATTATCCAAACATAAAATATAATGTAAATAATTGGAATCAAAATAAATAATTCTATTGCACCAATTACATTAAGATGAGCAAATACCCAGACCTTATTCTTTGTTACTAAAAAATACCCAATGCTCTCCAACTCATACAAAAGCAAATAAAAAATCGCTGAAATATTATGAACTGCCAATGTTGATGCTAATTGTGACATTTGAAAAATCAATATAGCAATACAATAAAAGATTGTAATAATAAATCTTAAGTTTTTTCTTAATTGATTTCCTTTCTTCTTGTAAAATACTCTTCCTATAAAGCTAGCGAGGAGTTGGTTGATTTTAGAACGTTTCAAAATACTTTTTAGTTAATTCTTATTGTTTAATACATTTTTTTAAATATATGAACGTACATATTCCGAAATTAAGTCCTCTCCCCAACATAAAATAACCTTTTCTGAAAAAAGTTCAATTTTGTTTTTAAATTCAGAATATAATTCTCCATCTTCTTTATAAAATACACGGAATAATTTTGATATTGTGTTTTTAGAATATATATAATAATTAATATCTACATTACAATACTTCTCATTATCATTTGCTGGATGATAATTAATAAAAATATAAATTCTATCAAAACTTCTACTGTAAAGATAATGTGCAGAATTATTTTCCATATTTATTGAAGTATAATCTACTCCATTTTTAGAATTACTTCTATATTCTGATAATATTGTAGAAATTAAATCTAAATCATAATAATTATTTAATTTTTCTAAAGCATTGACAAAGTATATACTAAATGTATTGACTAGCAAAGCATTTTTTTCTCTAATTTCTTTTAAATCTATTTTTCTTTTTTCCTTGTATTGTTCAACTTCATACTTTAAAGATTCATCATTATCTATTTTTGTTTCTTTAAGAAAGTCTTCAATTAAGTTAATTAATTTATCATAATCGGGTCTTTCTTCAGGATTAATATTTAAGCAAGAAGATATAATATTATTTGCAAAAATTATATCTTCATTATTAGCAAATTTTTTTATTAAATTATATTCATCAACAAACCAGAAATTTGATGGTAAAAAATCATTTTCTACACCATTTATCATATACCAAATAATTTTTCCAATTGAAAATACATCTCCTTTATGATCAACATTGCCTATTCTTCCTTTTTCATATTCTGGAGCAATAAACATTCTTGGGCCAACTGCTATTTCAACTTCAGTCAATCTTTCTTTTTCTTTATTTAAATAACAAATTCCAAAATCTGATAAAAATAATTTATAATCTTCTCCATGTTTTTCATATAAAATATTATCCGGCTTAAGATCTCTATGATAAATAGGATTTTTAAATTTAGAAATCTTATTCAACGCATATAAAATTGGTAACAATAGTTTTAAAGTTTTTCTCACATTTGCTTTTGTGTAACCTAATAAATCATTAATATTACCATCATATTTTTTCATTTCTATATAAGATTTTGTAATATTATTAGAATCAACAAAAACATCATAAACATTTACTATGCCGTCAATGTGATTATCTTTAAAAAACCCCATTATTTCTAATTCTAACCTGAATCTCTCTATTTTTTCTTTAGATGAAGTATTCCTTAAATATTTTCTCGCTTTTAAACCTTCAATAAAATATATATCAGAATTTCCACCTTGTTTATCTGGTTTCACTTTCATTCCAACTCCTCACTTTTAAAATTTTATATACAATAATATTTTACATATAACATATTTTTTATCATTAAACTCATAGATTAATGATTTATAAATCTCTTTCTCTAATTTGGGTTACAATATTGTCATATACCGCTTTAATTTCAATAGTTTCAACTAAACATAGCTTCTTATAATATCTTCATAATTCATATTTTTATACTTCTTCATCATTTTAGAACATTCATGAGCCATAATTACTCTAAAATGCATACCAATCCATATTTTTCTCTAATAGGGGCTCTAAAACCCAGTGTTCATCGTTACTATTTGCCGTTGTCATAATTATAACACGAGACCCAGGTGCAAAGTCATGTAGTAATATCAATGGTTACAGACACTAGATCTTAAATCTATTCAGATGAATTGTTAGTGCTACAAACTGGAATTTTTAGATTTTAACCCTTAAGGAAATAAAATAGCCTATTCTCCTGAAATATGTTCTATAATATTATAGTTTAATGCAGAGTGTAGCTATATAGTCATTCCCATAATGTGATAATCTATGTCTTTTATCACATGATTCATAAAAATCTATCATAGCGAGACCATTTTTAAGTTGTCCTCTAATCTGAG
>ERZ772764.632-NODE-632-length-23669-cov-5.504955_pt1 | contig 23669 bp, 24 predicted proteins | sample MGYA00512163_ERZ772764 | MGnify/ENA primary metagenome ERZ772764 (study PRJEB29015, sample SAMEA2737903) | human oral metagenome | biome: human oral; feature: human-associated habitat; material: dental | place: China | collected 2094 ... | reverse complement strand
TAATTAATGGATGAGGGGGGTGCGTGTATTTGAAAAGTTTGAGAAGGACCATACTTATAATACCTGCTTATAACCCTCCCTTTTATTTTGTTGACTATGTAAAAGACCTGGTGGAAAATGGCTTTGAATATATCCTGGTGGTTGATGATGGTAGCAGAGATGAAAGTCAAAAAATCTTTGAAGCCATAAAAAGCTTGGGATGGCCTGGACTAGAGGTCTTGGTCCATGATAAAAACATGGGTAAGGGCAGGGCCTTAAAGGATGCCTTTAAGTGGGTCTTGGACAAGCAAGATATTCTGGGACCTCATCTAGGGGTCTTGTGCCTTGACTCAGATGGTCAACACCTGGTAGAAGATGTGGTCAAACTTGATAAGGTCATGACTGCCGACCACTTATGGGATAGGGGTCTTTTTGAATCTACAATATACCTTGGCAGGCGAAACTTTGATGAAGCCTGTGTACCTTTTAGGAATAGGTATGGCAATAAGTTTACCAGGTATATTTTCAGGCTCCTATTTGGTGTCAAGGTAGGTGATAGCCAAACAGGTATGAGGGGACTTCCACTAGGAGCCCTGTCAGATTTTAAGGACCTGGATGGCGATAGGTTTGAGTATGAGATGAACATGTTGATAGAGGCTTCTAGACTAGCCTATAGGATAAAAGAGGTAGATATAAAAACCCATTATGTAAGGGATAATTCGGAGAGCCACTTTAGGGTTTTTGTAGATTCCTTTAAAATTTATAGGCTTATATTTAGGAAATTTTTTGCTAAGTTTTTTAATTAAGACTTCTTTCTCTATGAGGTCCTGCTTGTTAGGACCTTATTTTTATAAAGGTATTTTTGGAGGTGAAGAGACTTGGAAGGTATAAGGATACTGTATCCATTTTTGCACTTATTTTTAATACTTGCCTGCCTAATTGGATATGCCTGTTTTCTAGAGGTTAAATTAGGTTTGGATGCCCAGTTTGGTCCTATAAGTGCCATTTCTTTTATATCAGTAGGTCTTATATTCTTTGGCTATATGGGACTACTTTTTCCAGGTATATATATCATGTATATTATAGGGTTGGGGCTTTTTGTCTTTTGTCTTTTGGCCTATCCGAAAATATATAAGAAAAATCTCTATATCTATGGACTGGCTGGATTTGTTATGCTGGTATATACAGGCCTATTTTTGAAATCAAATGTAGGCGATTATGATGCTTTCTCTCACTGGGGTCTGGCAGTTAGGTTGATGCAGACTTCCAGGGCCCTGCCATCTGCCATGGATAAGTGTATCAGTTTTAGCGACTATCCATTAGCCATGCCTATTTTCTGCCTTTTTAACAGTGGCAGAACCCTATACCAGGAGAATCTCTACCAGCAGGCCCACGCCCTTGTCCTGGTATTTTCTATCCTACCAATCTTGGACCCTACTAGGGAAAAATCAGGAAATACATGGCTTAAGAACATATTTATGGGGATAGTATTTATATTTACTGTGGCAGTGGTTGAAGTGGCCAATGTAAGGACCTTTACCATGTATATAGACAGCATTTTGGCTACAGTTGCCTTTACCCTATCCTATATGGTCTACTACTATAGGAAAGATGTCAGGAGGGTTTGGTTACCCTTTCTTCTGATGGGGTCATTTTTAATAAGCATCAAGCATAGTGGACTTATATTTTTGATCTTTTCCATGATTCTCCTAATTTTCTTTATGATAAAGGAGAAAAAGGCCAGTATAGGTCTATTAATAGGTCTACTAGTACCCTTTATAGTCCAACAGGCTTGGATCCTCCACCACAAGAGAACCTTTGTAGTTGAAGAGGCCTCAAAACATTCCATATCCTTTGCAAGATATTCGGAGGTCTTGGCAGACAAGGGTAAGGGTAATATAGATATGATAGTCAATATGTTTATAGAAAAAAATTTCAACGATATTTACTGGTACCTGCTAATAATCTTGTTTGGCCTGGGATTGATAGCCCTTTTGGTTACCGGAAAGAGGGTATGGCTTTCCTTGACGGCTTTGTCACTTTTTGGATTTTTGACATCCCTGGCCTACCAGGTGGGCAACCTGTGTATGTATCTATATTCAATGCCCCTATATGAAGCGAGAAGGTTGGCCAGCTATGATAGGTACTTTAATAGTATGAAGATATATATTGGTCTATTGGTTCTGGCCTGGTTTATTAGCCTATATAGGAGTAATAAGCTTTATGTAGGTTTGAGCCTGACCATTTTAGTGGCTATTTGTATTTTAGATAATGCCAGATTGGGACAGGCCCTGGTGCCAGCTGATAGGCTGGCCCATGATGTAGACATGTATAGGTACAAGGAAGTAATTGAGCATAAGATAGGTGACAACGACCTGGCCTATCCAGCAACTACCTACAACAAACATGTGACAGTCTATACCAAAAATGGTTATGACTACAAGACCTACCTGGTATGTAAATACATACTGCTGACAGATGATATTAAGATCAAGAGGTATGATAAGAATAACTTTGCTGATAGGAAGGCCTTGGCAGCCAGCCTTAGAAATGAGGGCCTGGTTATAGTCCTGAGATAGGGTCTTACTTGGTCATAGTAAGGCTGGTAAGTCCAATAATAACTATAAATATAAGGCATATGATAATCCTTTATGCTGACAACAGAGAAGAATAGGAAAATTTTGAACACATTGACATTTAATATAAATAATTATACAATAAAGATAATCAGTAATATATTAAGAAAGGTTTTATGTTATGAATAGCGGAGGTTGAAAATATGATAAGAGGCGTGATTAAGCGAAGCATATATAATAAAAATTTCATTTTGTTACTCTTATTTAGTATTGTATTGGGAATAGAATTCCTATTTAAAGCCGGCAGTTACAGAAATTTTGGGATATGTGCCTTTGTAATTACAGGTCCAGATACCTATAAATCAGAGATGTCATTCTTATACTATATTTTTAATCCTTTATTTATTTCGATAGTGGCTTCAAAGGCATTTTATGAGGATATGAATAGTGGTCTTTATGAGTGCCTAATAAATAGAGAGGATGGAAGAAAAAAATACTTTCAAAAAATGTATATTTCTTCCTTGATAATGGGAGGTATAGTTTCTATACTTCCTATTTTAATAGTTGCAGTATTTTTGATGACGAATGTGCCATATATACCAAGTGATTGCTTTGTACTTGTAAAAAAGGCCAATCTATTTACTGCCTTTGTCAATTCTAGTCCTACCCTTTATATATTCTTATCAATGATTCCATTTTTTATTTATGGTTGCATGATAAGTGCAATTACAATGGTGTCCAAAGTGTACATAAACAGCAATAAAAATATTGAGCTAATGATACCATTTCTGATAACAGTGTTTATAGAATTTTGTGGTACATTTTTTTATGATATAAAGCTATTTCATATAATGAATTACTTCAATGCAAGTTTGGAGAGTATTCTTGGGATCATAGCTTTTATTTTGTGTCCGTTGGTGGTCTTGACTTTTTTGTATAATAGGAGAGTAATAAAAGATGATATATTTTAAGAAAAAGGAACTTCTACTAACGTCAATTATACATATAGTTATGGTGAGTCTCATATTATGGTACTATTACAAATCAGACTATGCATTTTCACTGCAAGAGACTAACACAAATATGAAAGATTTACTTGTAAATACGATATATCAAATTAGAGATAAGAGCATAATGTTTTCTCTTATGTTTCTAATATATATACTTTATCCTGGTAGAAGGCTCGGTATTATAAATCCTGAACTGATATCTAGGATATCGAGAGAAAACATCTATGAAGATATATTAAAAAAATTAAAATGGTTGACATTGATATTTTTGCTAATCAATGTGGCGGTCATTTTATTGTTTACAAGGTTGGTTTTGATCGATAGGACCTTTCTAGATATAGCAGATCTCGTTTTACCTAGTGTACTTACGATTTTCTTTTCATCATATTTATCTGGTTTAGTATATTTTTGCTTGAACAATATTTTTAAAAATAAAATAATGTCAGCAGGTGGAGTAATAGGAGCTAATTTTTTGTATGTGATTATACGCACAGGGACACTTATAAACAATATCGAGAGCTGGCCTGTTTTTCAAATGATAAATATTGGTATAATAGTGTGTATTTTTTTGATATTTATATTGGAAAGTATGCTCAAGAAACTTGTATTTGAAAAGGAGATACTATAGTGGGGGGCAAATTGCGAGTAAAATTTGATTTTTCTATTTTTATAGCTTCGTTACTATTTTTGATGATTGTCTTATACAGTACGAGTAGCTATAGTTTTAATAGGAGCGTGAATGACATATATTATTTAGATTATGGCGGAAATTTTTTCTTAAGAGTTAGGGAGAATATTTTTATAGCAAGTCTGCTCTTTTTAAATATACTGATTAGTCATTGCATGCAAAAAAGGACTATTGATTCAGGAAATATATACAAGTATATTAGAAACAGGAATATAGGAAGATATTATTCTAAACATATTTCATATATCCTTGCATATTCGTTTTTGTTTGTAGTAGTAATAAATGGCATATTGTTTTTATGTATAGGAACTATAGATTTAGGGAGATGCCTCTTATCCATGGTGTGTTTATTATTATTCGTTTCGATGATAAACATGCTAATCAGCATAATGATAACATGTAGGATTAACGATAATTACTGCATTGGCCTTCCATTTCTTGTATCCATGTCCATAAATTCAGAAGTATTTTCTGGAATATTTTCCCAAGAATTTGTAAAAGCAAAAGTACTCATATATTGTCTAGCATGTCTGGTAATGCTTGTAATTTTAGCTTTTATGAATAGGGCAGTTCTTGGTAGAAGGGAGTTTTATTGATGAAGTACATAGAAGTGAATAACTATACTAAGATAATAAAAGGAATGACTGTTTTGGATAATGTTAATTTGACACTGGAAAAGGGTAGTATTTCCTTGATAGTTGGTGGCAATGGTTCTGGAAAAACAATGTTGTTGCGTGCACTTTCCGGATTGATATTTCCGACGAGCGGAGAAATTTTGATAGATGGAAAAAAGATGATATTTAACGAGAAATTTCCTGTAGATATTGGGATTTGTATAGAACAAAATGGTATGCAATCGAATGTTTCTGGTTTTGAAAATCTTGCTTACCTGGCCAATATAAATAAAATAATAGACGAGAAAGAAATATTAAGGTACATGAAATTATTTGATATCTATAGGTATAAGGATATGAAGTTCAAAAAATACTCTCTTGGAATGAAGAAGAAATTGGCCCTTATTCAGGCCGTGATGGAAAATCAAGACCTGATGATTTTTGACGAACCCTTGAACGGATTAGATGAAAAAAGCATTGATGTGTTTGTCAAACTTTTAGAGGAGGAAAAAGCCAAAGGCAAGACAATAATAATCGCCACCCATAAACAAAATATATTTGAAAATATACTTGATAGGGTGTTTGAAATGTACCATGGTAGATTAAAGAGGATAGACGGGTAATCGTTATGAGAAAATTAAAAAAATATTTGATAATAACTATGGCTGTGGTGGCTATATTAGTATATGGGTGTAGGGTGTACAGCGTCAATAAGGAATACAGAAACAAGTACTTGGTCGAAGATGTATTAGTAAGAAACAATTCAGTTGTACAAATTTCAAAATATAAATGTTTGGTTAGCGAGGCAAGTCTCTATGAGGCCAAGGCCATGAAAAAATTTGTTGAAGATAATAAAAACAAGTTTGCACTTTTAAATCCAAGCGAATACGATGAGGATTTTAATGTAGCCGGCATTTTATATGTCAAAATAAGAGGGGTAGAGGGTCTAAAGTCCAAATTAGTCTTGAAAGTAGGGCAAATAGCAAAAGAATCTCCAATAAGCAGGTCGGGTGAGTTTTGCTATGAATTGACCAGACAAGAAGTAGCTACTTTAAAGGAGAAAGGCGTAATGCTTGGAGACTATGCCTACTTATTTAGCACTAGAGATGATTTAGGTAAGAAGAATAGTTATTTCGGATTTTATGATGGTAATAAAAGATTTATTTTTAAATTGGATCCAGACTTCATATGCGAAGTAAGATGAATGTAAGAATAGTGCCTATGAATGTACAAACTGCTTCACTTTAATTAGTTTAATTGAATAAGAGATTAAGCCTAACATGAAAATAAAACATTGAATATTTATCTCGCATATGGTATCATTAGTTATGCCTTGGCTAATGTAAGCCAAGCACTTAAAATTTACAAAGGTAAGTTTCATCTTAATGGTTAACGAGATTTAAATGTAGATATGTTAATCAATAATTAAATTAATTTTGGTTATAATTTTGCTGTACTAGACGGGGAGTTAGCGGTGCCCTGTAACTCGCAATCCGCTTTAGCGAGGTTGAATTCCATCCAGAGGCAAGCTGCCTGTAATGCAGTCTTGTGCAAGTAGTGTTGATGCATGGGTCCCAAGCAATGGAAGCCCATGAATCCCGTCAGATTCGGAAGAAAGCAGCGGTAAGTGGTCACTTTCATGTGACTTGGGGACGCCTGTGCGGAGCCAACTACACGAGCAACGGTTGTAGGTACTTGTCGAAGGATGGTGTACAGTTTAAACATATAAATTTACAATCCCATTAATGGGGTTGTTATTTTTTTGGAGGGACATTATGCACAAGGCCTTGTATAGGGAGTATAGACCACTAGTATTTGATGATGTAATCGGTCAAGACCATATCATCAGGACTCTTAAAAATCAGATAAAAGAAAATAGTATGAGTCATGCCTACCTGTTTTGCGGGACTAGGGGTACTGGTAAGACTACTACAGCCAAGATCCTGTCTAGGGCTGTAAACTGTCAGGCCGACGACCAAGACCATCCTTGTAACCAGTGTCCAAGCTGTCAGTCTATACTGGATTCATCAAACCTAGATGTTATAGAGATAGATGCAGCATCCAACAACAGTGTAGATGATATTAGGGAATTGAGGGATACTGTCAAGTATACACCGGCCAATTCCAAGTATAAGGTATATATAATAGATGAGGTTCACATGCTGTCACAGGGGGCCTTCAATGCCCTTTTAAAGACCCTGGAGGAGCCACCTTCATATGTAATCTTTATACTGGCAACCACAGAGCCAAACAAGATACCGGCTACTATCCTGTCCAGGTGTCAGAGGTTTGACTTCAAGAGGGTATCTGTGGGAGACCTAATAGATAGGATGAAACTCATATGCCAGAGTGAATCTATAGATATAGATGAAGATGCCCTTAGGATAATAGCTAGAAATGGCCAGGGGTCAGTCAGGGATGCACTGAGTATCTTAGACAAGTGCCTATCTTTTGGTGGTAATATTTTGACTGGGGACCAGGTCTTAGAACTCCTAGGAGGTTCAGACCCGGACCAGCTATTGAAAATGGCCAAGTCTATAATGGATTCAGACGTATGTAAGTCTATGGAAATGGTAGAGGACTACTTTATGTGGGGCAAGGACCTAAGGCTCTTGGTAGAGGATATTACGGACTTTTTTAGGTCACTTATGATGGTTAAGATTTTTGGGCAGGCAAGCGACCTGGTGGATTTGACCAGGGACCAGGCCCAGACTATGATGGCCTTGGCCAAGTATATAGATACAGAAGAAATCATTAGGATATTGACTATCCTGTCAGACCTATCTGAAAAGCTGAGATTTTCTACAAACCAGAGGATGACCCTGGAAATATATATAATGAAGCTGGCTTCACCGGCTATGGACCAGTCAGACCAGGCCTTGGCAAAGAGGTTGGAAAAAATAGAAAAATTGGTTGAAGATGGCAGAATTAGCATTAATACCAATCTGTCTCCAGACCAGGTCAACCAGCTTGCCCTGGCCCAGTCAGTAAACCAGTTACCAGGCCAGGTATATTCTGGCCAGGATCAAGTGACAAAGTCAAGCCTGGACAGGGGTGATAAATTTGATATAATAGACGATGAGGACCTAGTCCTTATCAATGAAAATTGGGACAGGTTCTTGGACCAGATGAAGACTGATAAGAAGATGCCACTAAGAGCCTTTTTAATACAAAAGCATGGTTTAAGGTACAAAAATGGCATACTCTATATAATATTGGAAGACAAGTTTGAGTTTGCTATAGAGAGGTTGGAAGAAGAGGCCAACAAGGCCTATATACAGGATACCTTATCCAGGATATGTGGTCTGAAGATTGACCTGAGGTTTATCAAGGTAACTGATATGAAAAATATGAATTTTGACCAGGAAGACCCAGTAGAAGATGAAAAGAGCCCAGAAGAGGCCTTGCTCCAGGATGTCCTGGGTGATACCCTAGAGATAAAGGATGATAAGGCTTAGGACAAATAATAAGCTGAATATAAATGAAAAAAAGTATAAATTAGGAGGAAATGATAATGGCTAAAAAAGGTGGATTTGGCGGAGGAATGCCAGGCGGAATGAATATGAATAACCTGTTGAAGCAGGCTCAGAAGATGCAGGCTGACATGCAGAAGGCCCAGGAAGAACTAGAGGGCAAGGAATTAGAAGCATCTGTAGGTGGTGGAGCAGTAGTTGTAAAGGTAAACGGCAAGAAGGAAGTAGTAGCAATCAACATCAAGCCTGAAGTAGTAGACCCAGACGATATAGAAATGCTGGAAGACCTAGTGATGAGTGCTGTAAACCAGGCCATGAGAGAGATAGATGAGTTACAGAAGTCTCAGATGGGCAAGCTAACAGGTGGTATGAACCTACCTTTCTAGTTTGCTAGTTAGGATATAGAAGGTGATAGAAGAGTATGGAGAATTATAGCGAGCCGATTGACAGGCTCATAAATGAATTTTCAAAGCTACCAGGCATAGGCAGGAAGACAGCCCAGAGGTTGGCCTTTCACGTGATAAATATGGATATAAAGGATGTAACAGGCCTATCCAAGGCCCTGGTAGACGTGAAAAATGAAATAAAGTATTGCAGTGTATGTTGCAATATTTCTGATACAGAGGTATGTCCTATATGTGCCAACAGTCATAGGGACCCATCTACCATATGTGTAGTTGAGGACCCAAGGGATGTGGCAGCCATGGAAAGAACTAAGGACTACAGCGGTCGTTACCATGTCCTAAATGGGGTTATTTCACCCATGGATGGAATTGGGCCTGATATGCTAAATATCAAGGAGCTAATTTCAAGGCTGGGCGATGGCAGTGTAAAGGAAATAATAATGGCGACTAATCCAACTATAGAGGGGGAGGCAACTGCCATGTATATTTCTAGGCTAGTAAAGCCAATGGGAATCAAGGTTACCAGGATAGCTCATGGTCTACCAGTAGGTGGTGACCTAGAGTATGCTGATGATGTGACGATTTCCAAGGCCCTAGAGGGAAGAAGAGAGATATGATGGACCTAGACCAGGAATTGGAGATAGCCCAGGCCTGTTTGGACCAATATAGTTTGGACCTGAAGAGGGCCGAAAATATGGCTAATGAATATGATGAAAACAAGGCCCTTGGTCTGGTAGTAAAGAAGAGACACAACCAGACTAGGGCAAAAAAATCAGGCAGGACTTCCAGATACAAGAGGGTCAATGATACCAGTGTATTTAGGAATAATGCCAGAAACTTTCAATATGATTATGAAGAGGACTACTATGAGCCTCATAGTAAAAAATAGTTAAACTTTAGGGGGTAGAACAATGCCAGATATTAAGGTTGTGATTTTAGCGTGTAGTATATTAATAATAGCTGTAAACAAGCTTGTTCCTCAAGACCATCCTTCCTATAAGGTCATAACTTATGTGGTGCGTGGGATAATACTGGTTTTATTTGCGATATTTATCTACAGCAGGTTTCTAAAGAACTAGTAGGCTATCATGTATAAAAGTGTATATTGAAGTTTTTAGATTTAGTAAAAATAATAGCGTTGACAGGGAAAATTAATTCTCTTTCAACGCTATTTTATATTTATAAGGAGTATGTCGACCAGGCCTTAACGATAATGCTCTTACTGATCATCATACTGTTTTCTATCTTGGTCAATAGGTTCTGCTTCAAGTGTATAGACTGGTAGTCAACATTTGACCTATCAAATATATCTAGGGCTAGGTCAGCTATATTTTCAGCAGAGTTTAGCTTTTTAATCAGCCTGATATTGTCCTTCATCCTTTCAAGCCTTTCAGGGTTGTCAATTAAGACCTTTATAACAGACTTGATAGAGAATTTTTTAGTAGTCCTAATTGCAACACCACAGTTGGTCAAGAAATCTAGGTTTTCTCCCTCTTGGCCAGGTATAAAGTATGGTATGACCATAGGGACATCCTTTAAAAGGGCCTCTGTAGTAGTCAGGCCACCAGGCTTGGTAATCAGGATGTCTATGGCTGGAAGAATATCATTCATATTATTGGTAAATCCAATAACCCTTATGTCTGTCTTGCAGTTATAGTCTTTTATCTTATTTTCTAGAGTGCTCTTTAGGTGGGTATTCTTGCCTGTTATTACGAGTACCTGGAAGGACCTATCTATCTGACAGATATCCTCAAGAGTTCCCTTGATATTACCTGCCCCAAAGCTACCACCCATCAGAAGTATAGTCTTCTTTTGAGGGTCTAGGCCTAATTCCTCAAGGACTAGGTCCCTAGGCCTGTTTTCCAGGAAGGATTTCTCTACAGGTATACCGAAAGGCATAACCCTGGCTTCCTCAATACCATCTTCTATAAGAAGTTCTTTCACATATTCATCCCCACATATATAGTAGTCTATTTCATTCTGCAGGTAGGCTGAATGGGCTGTGTAATCAGTCAAGACGGATATAAGTGGCGGGAAGTTATACTTTTCTTCATTTGTCTTGGCTACAAACTCTGAAAAATCATCCTCTAGGTCTTCACCCCTGGCCCCCTTCTTCAACCTACTAAGGGCTACTAGTGGAAAGGCGTGGGTACCTATTATTAGGTCAGGTTCTTCCTCCAAGATAAGTTTCCTAAACTTCCTTGCAAGTATTAAGGCAATTGGGTTGCTCTTAAATTCATTTATGGCAAAAAACTTCCTGTCAGACAACTTGTACATACCACCATATGCTGATGGTGTATACTTGGCTGACATTTCATAACCATCTGATATCAGCTTGTCCATGGCAGTACTTACTAGCTTAAAACTATCTATGATCTTGCATTCTATATTATGACCCTGGTAGGTCCTTTTTTCTAGCTCTTCAATAATGGCCCTTGCAGCCCTATTGTGGCCTCCTCCTGTGGAAGCGGTCATTATTAATACTTTTTTCATATTAATACCCCCTTAATTACATAAAGATTATAGACCAAAATAGGAGGAAGTAAAAGTACTTTAAAGGAAATATAATATATTCTTAAGACAATCTTTATAATTTTAAATTAGGGTAGGTTTTTTACAAAAAATAAAATATAGACATTCGTATCTATTAAAAGTGTATTGAAAAGTGCTTTTAGGAAAAAACTATAAGGATGCAAATTTTTCTTGAAAAAGCTATTGACTTTTAAGGGTAACTTTGATATTATAATACTTGTTCAAAACAAGTAGTGATTGAAACAAGCCTTGACTAGGCGAGGTCGGTATACGGCTCATTGGTCAAGTGGTTAAGACTCCGCCCTCTCACGGCGGCAACAGGGGTTCGAATCCCCTATGAGTCATAATTATATATGCGGGTGTAGCTCAATGGTAGAGTTCTGGCCTTCCAAGCCAGCTGTGAGGGTTCGATCCCCTTCACCCGCTCCAGATGTGGGAGTATAGCTCAGCTGGGAGAGCATCTGCCTTACAAGCAGGGGGTCACAGGTTCGAGCCCTGTTACTCCCACCAATAAATGCGGCCTGGTAGTTCAGTTGGTTAGAATGCCAGCCTGTCACGCTGGAGGTCGAGGGTTCGAGCCCCTTCCAGGTCGCCATCAAATACACACAATGCTGGTGTGGCTCAACGGTAGAGCAGCTGACTTGTAATCAGCAGGTTGTAGGTTCGATTCCTATCACCAGCTCCACGTGGAGGATTTCCCGAGCGGCCAAAGGGGGCAGACTGTAAATCTGTTGTCACCGACTTCGGTGGTTCGAATCCACCATCCTCCACCAACAGAATAAACTAAAATGCGCGGATGTGGCGGAATTGGCAGACGCACTAGACTTAGGATCTAGCGCCTTTGGCGTGGGGGTTCGACTCCCTTCATCCGCACCAAGTTTATTTTTGTAATTTGTATGGTATAAACTGGATTTAATATGACCAAGATGTGGCCTGTGCAGGGGAACACCTGTAGGCATACTATTAATATTGGGGATTAGCCAAGTCGGTAAGGCACATGACTTTGACTCATGCATCCGTGGGTTCGAGTCCCGCATCCCCAGCCAAAAAAAAATTAATAATTTATGTGGAGAGGTGTCCGAGTGGTTTAAGGAGCTGGTCTTGAAAACCAGTGATGTCGTGAGGCACCGTGGGTTCGAATCCCACCCTCTCCGCCATTTACATATTTTGGAGAAGTACTCAAGAGGCTCAAGAGGATCCCCTGCTAAGGGATTAGGCTGGATTAAACTGGTGCGAGGGTTCGAATCCCTCCTTCTCCGCCATAGGACGAGGTGTAGCGCAGTTTGGTAGCGCACGTGGTTTGGGACCATGGGGCCGGGGGTTCGAGTCCCTTCACCTCGACCATTGTGGTGGGTATAGCTTAGTTGGTTAAAGCGCCAGATTGTGGCTCTGGAGATCGAGAGTTCGAATCTCTTTATCCACCCCAGATAGTATTTTATGAGGCGACATAGCCAAGTGGTAAGGCAGTGGACTGCAACTCCTTGATCTCCAGTTCGAATCTGGATGTCGCCTCTATAAGAAAAACCTAGTTATTCATGATGAGTAACTAGGTTTTTTATTTTTTTTAAAAAAAGTGCTTGACATAATATATGCCAGGATGTATTATTGTATTAAAGAATTAGTACAACAGTACAGTAATACAGAGAGGAGTATATATATGGCATATGTTTTTGATAATAATGTACCCCTATATCTACAGGTAATAGATATAATTAAGAAACAGATTATAGCGGGTATATACAGACCAGGCCAACAGTTAGAATCCGTAAGAGCTTTAGCAGGGGAATTTGAAATAAACCCCAATACCATACAGAGGGCCCTACAGGAACTAGAAAATCAGAATTTAGTATTTTCACAGAGGACTAGGGGTAGGTTTGTAACGGATAATTTGGACTTGATTAGGGAAGAGAGGTACAAGATGAGTCAGGTTTTAATAAAGGAATCAATTGAGGCCCTATATTCACTTGGTTTTGACAAGGAAGAGATAGTGGAAGCATACAAGAAAATTTTATTTGAGGAGGAATAAGAGATGGCTATAAATAAGGAAGATCTTATAAGTGAAAATACAATTTTATATGTAGACCAGGTTAGAAAGTCATATGGTAAGAAGAGGGTTTTAAAAAATATGTCTTTTTCTATAGAGAGGGGCAAGATAGTTGGTTTCTTGGGGCCAAACGGTTGTGGAAAGACTACTCTTGTAAAATTGATAAATGGTCTAATACCAGTAACGGATGGTGTCATCATGGTTGGTGGAAATAGGATAGGTAAGGAGACAAAGGCAATTATATCCTACCTGCCAGAGAGGACCTACCTAAATAACTGGATGAGGGTTAAGGATATTTTAGATTTCTTTGAAGACCTATTTGAAGACTTTGATAGACATAGGGCAGAGCTGATGTTCAGTGATATGAAAATAGACCTAGATGAAAAGTTGAAAAATCTATCTAAGGGTACAAAGGAAAAAGTTCAGCTGGTTTTGGTTATGTCCAGACAGGCAGAACTATATATACTGGATGAGCCTATAGCAGGTGTTGACCCAGCTGCCAGGTCATATATTATGAAGACAATTTTGACAAACTTACCGGAAGACAGTAGTCTCTTGATAGTTACTCATCTGATAAGTGATATAGAGACTATATGTGATGAAATTATCTTTGTGAATGATGGTAGTGTTATGCTACATGAGGAAACAGAGACTTTAAGAGAAAAATACGGCAAGTCTATAGACGCTATTTTTAGGGAGGAATTTAGATGTTAGGAAAATTGATAAAATATGAAATAAAGTCAATATACAAGTACTTTTTGGTCTTGTATGCCGTTATTATAGCAGGAGCATTCACATCTTATGGTACTATAAGTGCATCTAGTGGTTTACTTTCCAAGTTGGGATTTAGTTCATTTATTTTGTGTATATTCGCTATGATGGCCCTTGGTGTTTTGCTTTTGATATTTACAATTACACGATTCAATACTTCGCTTTTAGGAGATGAAGGTTATTTGATGTTTACAGTACCGACGTCCACTCACAATATCATTTGGTCAAAGGCTATAGCAATATTGATATTTGATGTGCTTTCAGTTCTAATAGTGTGTCTAGTGATGGGAGGATATATATTTTTTGTTGGTGACTTGAATTTTGCAAATTTAGATAAAGAGGTTGTTGAAGTACTTAAACTAGTTTTTAGCAAGCCTGGAACATACTTAATCATATTTTTAAGTATAATTGATATGTTTATTACATTTATCTCATCTATAATGATTATATATGCTGCACTTTCATTTGGGCAGATGCCAACATTTAAAAAGCATAAAAATCTATCTGCTATAGGATTTTTTGTTGGATTCTCAATAATTTCTGAATATGTAACTACTAGGCTTGGATTTGATAGAATTGAACATCTTTTGGATTCCTATGGGGCTGAGTACTCTAGAGTGGTTGGTAATGTAGATGCGTCAAATATAATGCAAATAATGAGTAGTAAGATAGATATAAGCTTACATTATTTTTCAGGGGTAATGTTAATCATGTTATTGATGTCCTTGGTTGAAGTAGTAATTTTATACGCAATCACTTACCATATCTTAAACAAGAGGTTGAACCTGGATTAGAAATTTTAAATATTAATTATAGATAAAAGAAGGACTAGTTGGTAGGGTGCAAGTGGCACTGACTACTGACTAGTCCTTTATTATTATAATATCTATTTATCCTAGTGGTGGCATGAAGAGTGGTCGCCGTGACCAGCACAGTTAGCACCAGCATCTTCTAGTTTGCCTGCCAGGTAGTTTTCTACTGCTACTTGTGGGTCTCCTACAATACCAGAGAATGACTTAACTCCCTTGGCAGCAAGTCCATCTATGGCACCCTGGCCCATACCTGAAGTGATGATTACATTTATCTTGTTCTGAAGAACAAAGTCTGGCATACTAGAGCAGTGGTTGCCCTGAGTGTCCAATTCTTCTCTTGACACAATCTTGCCATCTTCTACAGTAAATACTGAAAAATTCTTTGCGTGACCAAAGTGGCCACAAATTACACCATTTTCTGTTGTTACACCTATTTTCATATCTAAACCTCCTATTGACATATAAATTAATCATAATATAAGGGGCTGATAAATAAGGCTATGAACCTTATTATAAGCAACCCTACCTACATTCTACACTTAAATTCAAAAAAAATCAAAAATATTATTTACAGATCTAAGTTAAAAGAGTATAATTAGGTTAAAACGAATATATGAATAGATATTCATATATTCGTTTTAAAACAGGATTAGTAATAGATTAAAAGATATATAAGGGTCTAGCAACTAGGAGGACCTTGATTAAAAAGGAGGACAAGATGCCATTAAAAAAGTTGACAGATGACAATATAGAAGTATGTCAGGACTACTGTATACACGAGGATAGGATAGAGGCTGTAAAGAAAGATAGGCCAACAGAGGAAATGGTGTATGACCTGGCAGAGCTATTTAAGGTATTAGGTGATGTGACCAGGGTGAAGATTATATACGCCCTTTTGGAAAGGGAGATGTGCGTGTGCGATATAGCAAACTTGCTAGAAATGACCCAGTCGGCAATTTCCCACCAGTTAAGGGTCTTAAAAAAGGCTAGGTTGGTAAAGTTTAGGAAGGAAGGAAAGACAGTATTTTATTCTCTTGATGATTACCATATAGACAAGATTTTTAGTTTTGGTCTAGACCATATAAAGGAAATGTACTATTAGAAATTATTATTTTTGAGAATTTTTTGAATGAAAGGTGTTAATTATGAGTAGGGTAGAGATTATGATGGGTGGCCTAAATTGTGCCCACTGTGCAGGCGTCATAGAGGAAAAGGTTAGGGCCAGGGAAGAGGTTGATACCGCTAACCTAAACTTTGTCAATAAGAAACTGGCTGTAAATATAAAAGAAGACTACGACAAGGACCAGGTGGTTGACCAGTTGATAAGTATAATAGATGATACTGAGCCAGGTTTGGATATCAGTCTAAAGATAGGTGGTCATACCATGTCTGCTGGTGATTTCAGGTTGGGCCTAAGTGGTCAGGTAGATCAGGTCAAGACAGGAGAATATAGGCCAGATCATGAGCATGGGCATGAGCATGGACATGAGCATGAGGCAGAAGGATCGAAGAAGTTATTATTTATTTCTATTATCCTATATGTCGTGGCCATGCTAGGAAAGAGGTTTGGACTACCATATCCAGCCTACCTGGTTTTCTTGGCTATAGCCTATGTCTTGTCCGGTAAGGATGTCTTGATAGCAGCAGTCAGGAATATCATGAGGGGTAATGCCCTTGATGAAAACTTCTTGATGACTATAGCCACTATAGGTGCTGCAGCCATAGGTGAATATCCAGAGGCCGTAGGGGTTATGTTGTTTTATGGGGTAGGTGAAGCCCTAGAGGATTTGGCTGTTGGCAGGTCCAGGAAGAATATAGAGGGCTTGATGGATATAGCCCCACAGGTGGCCAACCTATTAGTAGATGGCCAGGTGGTGGAAGTTGCACCAGAAGATATCAAAATTGGTGACAGGATAGTCGTTAAGGTTGGTGAGAGGGTGCCTCTTGATGGAATAATAGTCAAGGGGGCTAGTAGGTTTGATACTTCTGCTATTACAGGGGAGTCGGTACTTAGGTCAGCCAGGGCAGGTGAGGAAGTTTTGTCTGGTGTCATCAACAAGGAGGCCCTTATAGAAGTAGAGGTAACTAAGTTATACCAGGATTCAACTGTTGCCAGGATACTGGATATGGTGGAAAATGCCAGTGCCAACAAGTCTAATACAGAGAACTTTATCAGTGTGTTTGCCAAATACTATACGCCTATAGTAGTGGGTCTTGCAGTAGCTATTATCATATTGCCACCACTAGTGGGAGGCCAGGATTTTAAAACATGGTTATACAGGGGCTTGATTTTCTTGGTTGTATCTTGCCCATGTGCTTTGGTCTTGTCTATACCTTTGACTTATTTTTCAGGTATAGGGCTTGCATCTTCAAAGGGTATCTTGGTCAAGGGTAGTAACTACTTAGACGCCCTAATGTCAGTCAAGACTATAGTTTTTGACAAGACAGGAACTCTTACAGAGGGAGTCTTCAAGGTAGTAAATATAAACAGGGCTGATGGGGTAGAGGAAAAAGACCTGATGACCTATGCCTATATAGCAGAATCATCTTCAAACCATCCTATAGCCAAGTCTATACTTGCCTGGTGTCAAGATGCTGGCCTAGATAAGGACCTTGACAAGTCCATGCTTGCTTCATACCAGGAAATACCAGCTCAGGGAATCAAACTTGTCTACCAGGGCCAGGAAATTCTGGCTGGTAATGCAAGATTGATGGAAGCAGAAAAGATAGATTATAAGGAAGTGAAAAATTCTTCAACAAAGGTATATATTGCTGTCGATTCATTATACAGAGGTTGTGTAGAAATAGCAGACCAAGTAAGGTCAGGAATCAAGGATGCTCTTGCAGATTTAAAGGGCTTGGGAGTAGAAAATCTGGTTATGCTGACAGGTGATAGTGAAGATGTCGCTAGAGAACTTTCCAGGGACCTGGGACTTACTAGCTACCAGGCCAATCTACTTCCTAACCAAAAGGTGGAAATAGTAGAAGGTATAATGAAGGATATGCCAGACCAGGCCAAGCTTGCCTTTATAGGTGATGGTATAAATGATGCTCCGGTAATTGCCAGAGCAGATGTAGGTTTATCCATGGGAGGCATAGGTTCTGATGCAGCCATAGAGGCTTCTGATATAGTAATAATGACAGATGAAATGGCAAAATTGCCTACAGCTATTAGAATATCTAATATGACCAAGAAAATAGTATGGCAGAACATAGTCCTTGCTATTGGTGTAAAAATCTTAGTTATGGTCTTGGGTACTCTTGGTATAGCCAATATGTGGATGGCAATTTTTGCAGATGTTGGTGTTGCCCTATTGGCAGTAATAAACTCCCTAAGGGTATTGGCCTATAAACCACAATAAAAAAATTAAACAAACTCCTCTCTTTAGTTAATTATATAAGATCATAAAAAATAATGTCATAATATATATAATTATTTCTGGATTCGGCTAGATATGTTTAAAGTTATATGTTATACTACTATGGTGATTTTACAAGAAGAGAGGAGAATTTTTTTGCAAGTTGTTTTTACTAATGTTCTGATATTGTTTATGCTCTTGTTTTTGGGCTACCTAATAGGTATAAAGAAAATAGTTGCACATTCATCTATTAACGACCTAACAAATTTGGTAGTGGATGTGAGTATGCCATGTACCATCGCCCTATCTATGGTAAGACCCTTTGATGCCAGGCTCTTGGCTGATGCTATAAAGGTAATGGTGGCGGTTTTAATATTCCAGTTATTCCTATCTGGTCTAGCTTATTATGCTGCTAAGATTCTAAAGGTAGACCCTAAGAAGTCAGGTAGTTGGATATTCTCTTTGGTATTTTCAAATAATGCTTTTGTTGGATACCCTCTTATGTACGCCCTTTATGGTAATGATGGACTATTCCTTATGGCCATGGGTAATATTGTACAGAATGTCTTGATATTCTCTTTAGGTATAAAACTTATAACTCTAAACTACAACCTAAGAGATCGTATCAGGCTTAGACACATAATCTTCACTAAACAGAATATAGCGGTAGTAGTAGGTATGTTTATATTCTTCTTACAGATACCAGTTCCAAAGCCTGTGCTTACCCTGGTAACTTATGTAGCCAACCTAACAGTTCCACTATCAATGATGGTAGTTGGTATGTCCCTGTCCAGGTATGATGTTAGTAAGATGTTCACTGACAAGGAGGCCTACAGGTTAACAATCATCAGGATGGTTTTACTCTCTCTTGTAATGGTAGCTATATTTAAGGGCTTAGGAATTCAGGCCAACCAAAATCTGCCATTGGCAATCCTGTTCTTTACAGCAGCCTTACCTGCGCCAGCTTTTACGACTATAATGGCAGAGAGATATAATACCAGTATAGAATTCTCGTCAAAGTGCGTTTTCTTGACGACTATAATCAGTATATTGACAGTGCCTATACTAGCAAGCTTGTTATAATATAAACTAAGTAATTATTTAAACTTTTATTGTCACGGGGGCGTCTTTGTGATATTATAGGTTTAGAAAATTTAATAAGAAGGGGAGCTGATAAATTGGCTGAGAAAAGGATGTGAGCCTTGACCCTAGAACCTGATTTGGATAATGCCAACGTAGGAAGAATATATAATAGGATTATTAAGCATGTACCAAAGGGTGCATGCTCTTTTATTTTCCTGGGAAATTTACTAATTATTCAGGAGGGATTGATATGAAGAAAGTTTTGACCATTGCTGGATCTGATTCTAGTGGAGGGGCTGGTATTCAAACCGATCTGAAAACATTTGCAGCATTAGGGGTTTATGGTATGTCTGCAATTACTGCCATAACAGCCCAAAATACCCTGGGTGTAAAGAGGGTAGAAAGGGTCTCTGCCTCCATGGTCAAGGATCAAATAAGGGCGATCTTTGAGGATATAGAGGTAGATGCAGTCAAGATAGGCATGCTGGCTGAAATCGATATAATAGAGGCGGTTAGGGATTGTATAGACCTATACAGGCCAAAGTTTGTGGTTTTAGACCCGGTCATGGTATCTACATCGGGGTTTGACCTACTTAACAGCCAGGCAAAAAAGGTTTTGATAGAGGGTCTGATACCGCTTGTGGACTTGATAACGCCAAACTTGGCAGAAACGGCCTGTATCCTAAACCTTATAGGAATGGCTGGCCTAGATATAGACAGTTGGGCAAAGATGAAAGAGGCCGGGATGATAATTGCAGGTCATACTGGCAAGAATATCCTTGTAAAGGGGGGCCACCTAATGGATAGGCCATGTGATGTTCTGGTTACCAATGATGGTAGGGTCTACAAGTATGACCACAAAAGAATAAATACTAAAAATACCCACGGGACAGGATGTACGCTTTCATCAGCCATTGCAGCTAATGTAGCCAAGGGATATGGCTTGGAAGAAGCCGTGTCCAGGGCCAAGGATTTTATAAGCAAGGCTATTGAAAACTCCCTGGATATAGGTAGGGGTTGTGGACCTACCGACCCTATGGGGGATATTTACAAGAGTCTGGGTATGGTTTAAGCCCAATGATTGCCAACTGGAAAAGGGTAAGATACTTCAAAATAATTAGCAGGGAGGTGCTAAATTTGAACAAGGAAAGATTGATAGAGGACCTATGTGAGGCCATAGTAAACTTAAGAGATAAAAAGCCCCTAATAGAGCAGGTTACAAACTATGTCACAATAAATGATTGTGCCAATGTGACCCTAGCCATAGGGGCATCACCGGTAATGGGTGATGGCTTTGAAGAGGTTGATCAGATGACCATGATATCTGATGCTTTGGTCATAAACTATGGAGTTATTAATGGTGCATCCCTAAAGACCATGATAAAGGCTGGCAAGACAGCCAATAAACATAATATAGGGATAGTCCTAGACCCGGTTGGGGTTGGGGCAACTCAGTTTAGGAATGAGGCAATAGTCGACCTCTTGACCCAAGTCCATCCAACAATAATAAAGGGTAATGCGTCAGAGATAATGTCACTTTCAGGCATGAACACTCAGTCAAAGGGGGTAGACTCTAGTGCAGATAGTTTAGAGGCCATAGATGCAGCCCTTAAGGTCGCAAGAGACCATAGGTGTGTATGTGCCGTAACGGGAAGGATAGATATAATCACTGATGGTAGGTATATAGTCAAGATATATAATGAGTCAGACCTCCTATCATATATAACGGGTACAGGTTGTATGATTACATCCTTGGCAGCCAGCTTTTTAGGAGGGGGAGCAAGTCCCCTGGTAAGTGCAGTTGGCGGAATCTTGGCCATGTCCATAGCAGGTGAAGAGGCAGCTATTAGAGAAAATGAAGAAAATAATGGAATTGCCAGCTACAGGGAAGATGTAATGAACAATATCTATAAGTTCAACCAGTATTCTATCAGGGACCTAGCCAATATAGAAGTGGAAAAGGTAGAGTACAAGTACCCTCTTTATCTGGTAACAGATGAAAAGGCCTGCAAGGGGAAGGACTTCTATGAGTCTGTTGAGGCCAGTATCAGGGGTGGGGCCAAGATAGTTCAATTAAGGGAAAAGAATATGGATACCAGGGACTTTTTTAAGAGGGCCCTTAAACTAAAAGAAATCTGCCACAAACACGGTGTTGATTTTGTTATTAACGATAGGTTGGATATAACCATAGCCGTAGATGCTGATGGGGTCCACCTGGGTCAGTCTGACATGCCAATTCAAAAGGCAAAGGAGATTTTGGGTCACAAGAAGATAATAGGTATATCTGCCAAAAATATGGAAGAGGCCCTAGAGGCCCAAAAGTATGGGGCGGACTATATAGGTGTAGGGGCTATATTTGCCACAGATACCAAGAAGGATTCAGGACTTATAGACCTAGAAACCCTAAAAGATATGACTAATCAAATCAATATACCAGTTCTAGCGATTGGCGGTATAGGTTTGGGCAAGCTTGGTTATCTTAAAGATACAGGTATAGATGGTATATGTGTAATTTCTGATATACTGGGCTCAGATGACCCTGAGAAGAGGACTAGAAAGCTTCTGGAGGAATACAGGTCTATAGATGTCTAGAGGTTTTTAGTTAAAGGAAAATCGCTAATATAAATAAGGTATAAAAATAAATATTATATGTAAATATATATTTTGTGTAAGGAAGTATATAGATAAGAATAAGAGTCTAAAAAAGGCTTAAGAAAAATAAAAAGGAGAATAAATACATTATGTACAAGACACAGATGGAAGCAGCAAAAAAGGGAATATTGACAGATCAAATGAAGAGGGTGGCTGAAAAGGAATATATGGATCCCCAGTTATTGATGGAGAGGGTTGCCCAGGGTAAGATTGCCATACCAGCCAATGTTAACCACAAGAGCCTATTAGCAGAGGGTGTAGGTCTAGGTCTTAGCACTAAGATAAATGTAAACCTTGGTATATCAAGAGACTGTCCAGATGTAGACAAGGAGTTGGAAAAGGTAAAGAAGGCTATAGATATGAAGGCAGAGGCTATTATGGACCTATCTTCATTCGGTAAGACAGAAGAGTTTAGAAAGAAGTTGATAGCCATGTCATCTGCCATGATAGGAACAGTTCCAGTATATGATGCCATAGGTTTTTATGATAAGGAGCTAAAGGATATAACAGCAGATGAATTCCTTGATGTAGTCAGGAAGCATGCCAAGGATGGTGTAGACTTTGTAACTATCCATGCTGGTATGAACAGGGAAGCTATGAAGGTATTCAAAAGAAACAAGAGAATCACAAACATAGTGTCTAGGGGTGGGTCTTTAATGTATGCCTGGATGGAATTAAATGATGCAGAAAATCCATTCTTTGAAAGATATGACGAACTACTAGATATATGCCAGGAGTACGACTTAACTTTGAGTTTAGGGGATGCCTTGAGGCCAGGTTGTATAAATGATGCAACAGATGCCTGTCAGATAAAGGAATTGACAACTCTTGGGGAATTGACATTAAGGGCCTGGGAAAAGAATGTACAGGTAATGATAGAGGGACCTGGCCACATGGCTATAGATGAAATAGAGGCAAATGTCAAGCTAGAAAAGAGACTTTGTCATGAGGCCCCATTCTATGTGCTTGGTCCAATAGTTACTGATGTAGCCCCAGGATACGACCATATTACATCTGCCATAGGTGGTGCCATAGCAGCAGCAGCTGGTGTAGACTTCCTATGCTATGTAACTCCTGCTGAACACTTAAGACTGCCTGATCTTGATGATATGAAGGAAGGTATAATAGCAACTAAAATAGCTGCCCATGCTGCAGACATAGCTAAAAAGCTGCCTCATGCAAGAGACTGGGATAACAAGATGGCAAAGGCCAGGGCTGATATAGACTGGGAGGCTATGTTTGGACTAGCCATGGACGAAGAAAAGGCAAGGAAGTATAGGGCTGAATCAACTCCGGAGCACCAGGATACTTGTACTATGTGTGGAAAGATGTGTTCTATGAGGACTATGAAAAAGATAATGTCAGGTGAGGACTTAAATATCCTAAGAGACTAGCCAAAACACGATTCAAGAAAATAAGTAGTTATTAAGCAAAAAGTACAATATTTAGCCAATTGTATTTCATATAAAAAAGAGGCTGTTCATGTGGCAGTCTCTTTTTATATCATATATTTAGATAAAAAAGATACTTCAAAAGAAGAAAATAAAAAAACTTTCAAAAATATGTTGACAATAAACCCTAAAGATGTTATTATTAATGAGTCGTCAAAAACGACACAATGAACTTTGAAAATTGAACAGCAGGTTAATTCAATGAGTCCTTTAAGGACAAT
>ERZ772764.628-NODE-628-length-23724-cov-7.452786_pt1 | contig 23724 bp, 20 predicted proteins | sample MGYA00512163_ERZ772764 | MGnify/ENA primary metagenome ERZ772764 (study PRJEB29015, sample SAMEA2737903) | human oral metagenome | biome: human oral; feature: human-associated habitat; material: dental | place: China | collected 2094 ... | reverse complement strand
CAAAATCGGTGCGAAATACGGCAAATCCGTGGCGCAGGTGATTACCCGCTGGCTGGTGGAACGTGACATCATCGTGTTGGCAAAATCTACCAAACCTGAACGCATGGCGGAAAACTTGAACGTCTTTGATTTTGCCCTCAGCGATGAAGACAAAGCCGAAATCGCCAAACTGGACGGCATGTTCACTGCTATCGTCAATCACGACACGGTGGATAATTTGAAACGTATCTCCGCATGGAAAATGGGGCAGTAGATATTCAGAAAAAGTTGCTTGCAAGCCAACATAAATTAGCTGAAGAATCAAAGCAGCCTGCACTTTGTTTTCCAAATGTACAGGCTGCTTTTTTATGTTTTAACTTCGTTGAAGCTGCGCTTTAGTTTCGCAGAAACTCGGCTTCCTTTGGAAACCTTGTTTTCAGGTAGCCTTTGGCTTTCAGGCGCCCTCTCAGGCTACCTGAAACCTAAATCACCCCCCGTTCTGCTTCGCTTCCAGCATCTCCCACCGCTCCAATTTCTCCAGCAGCAGCGTTTCGATTTCTTCCGCGCGCGCTTGCAGGCTGCCGGCTTTTTCGTAGTCTTTGAAGATTTCGGGGTCGGAAAGTTGGGCGTTCAAATCGGCCTGTTCGGCTTCCAGCGCGGCGATTTCGTCGGGCAGGGCGTCGAGTTCGCGCTGTTCTTTGTACGACAGCTTGGACGTTCGGTTGGGCTTGGGTTTGTCTTTTTCAGGCAGCCTTTCGGGCTTGGCGGCGGGGGCGGAGGCAGCCTGCACTTTCTCTTCGCGCGCCTTCGCGTCGGCATAGTCCTGATAGCCGCCGATGTATTCTTTCAGACGGCCTTCTCCTTCAAATACAATGCTCTGCGTAATCACGTTATCCAAAAACATGCGGTCGTGGCTGACGAGGAACACGGTGCCGGCGTAGTCGCGCAGCAGTTCTTCCAGCAGTTCCTGCGTGTCGATGTCCAAATCGTTGGTGGGCTCGTCCAGCACCAGAATGTTGGCGGGGCGGGTGAACAGTTTGGCCAGCAGCAGGCGATTGCGCTCGCCGCCGGAAAGCGACGACACGGGCGACTGGGCGCGGGCGGGGTGGAACAGGAAGTCTTCCAGATAGCCCATCACGTGCCGCTTTTTGCCGCCGATTTCCACATAATCGTTGCCCTGGCCGAGGGTGTAGAACACGGTGTCGTTTTCGTTCAGCGCGCTGCGGAATTGGTCGAAATACGCCACTTCCTGCTTGCTGCCGAGGCGGATTTTGCCGCCGGTGGGCGCGAGTTCGCCCAAAATCAGCTTCAAAAATGTGGTTTTGCCGATGCCGTTCGCGCCGATGAGTCCAATCTTATCGCCGCGCTGAATTACGGCGGAAAAGTCGTTCATAATCAGTTTGTTGTCGTATGCAAACGAGGCGTGTTCCAGCTCGGCGACGATTTTGCCGCTTTTCTCGCCCGAATCGAGCTTGAACGACACCTGCCCCTGCCGTTCGCGCCGCGCCGCGCGCTGTTTCCGCAATTCTTCCAAACGCTTAACGCGGCCTTCGTTGCGCGTGCGCCGCGCTTCGATGCCTTTGCGAATCCACGCCTCTTCTTGCGCGTGGAATTTGTCGAACAGGCGGTTGTGTTCCGCTTCAACGGCCAGTTCCTCCGCCTTTTTCTCGCTGTATTTGGCGAACGAGCCGGGATAGGAGCGCAGGCTGCCTCGATCGAGTTCGACGATGCGGTTGGCCACATTATCCAAAAAACGGCGGTCGTGGGTAATCACAATCAGGCTGCCTGAAAAGTTTTTCAGCAGGTTTTCCAGCCACAAAATCGCGTCGATGTCCAAATGGTTGGTCGGCTCGTCCAGCAGCAGGATGTCGGGCTTCTGCACCCACGCCTGCGCCAGCGCGACGCGCTTTTTCTGCCCGCCGGACAAATTGGCGATTTTTTCGTTTTCAGGCAGCCCCAGCTCGCCGATGGTCTGGCTCACCAGCGCGTCGAACTGCCAGCCGTTTTGCGCTTCGATTTGGTTTTGCAGTTCGTTCAATTCTTTGATGAGGCTGTCGTTCTGCCCATTCGCCAGCTCGCGGCCGATTTCGTGGTAACGCCGCAGCACGTCGCGCAGGCTGCCCAGCCCTTCGGACACAATGTCGAATACGGTGGCCGTGCCGTCGAAAAAGCTCTCCTGCGGCACATACACGGTTTTCAGCCCGTTTTGCAGGATGAGCTGGCCGTCGTCAGGTTTCTGCACGCCGGCGAGGATTTTCAGCAGGCTGGATTTGCCCGCGCCGTTGCGCCCGATCAGGCCGACTTTGTCGCCCGCGGCCAGTTGGAAAGACGCTTTGTCGAGCAGCGCAACGTGCCCGAAGGCGAAGGATAGGTTTTCGGCTTGGAGGATGGTCATGGTAAGTCCTTGTTTGGTTGGGGTGCAGGCTGCTTTTTGGGGTTTCAGACGGCTTCAAAAGCAGCCTGCACTTGGAGGGGGTATTGTGTTTAGCTATCCGAGCTATCTGCCAAATACTTTCCGCCAGGCATTTGGATTGATTTTAAACTTGGCTTTGAACTGCAAACGTAGGTTTGCCGCGCTGCCGAAGCCGCTTTGTTCGGCGATGCGTTCTATCGGCAAATCCGTATTTTCCAATAAATCCTGTACCTGCCATAGCCGCTCTGTGGTGAGCCACTCACCGAAATTCATGCCTGTGGCTTGAGAAAAATGGCGGATAAAGGTTCGGCGGGAAACGGCTAATTTTTTTGCCAAATCGTCCAAGCGGTATGGGGTCGCAAGGTTTTGGCGCAGTTCGTCCAATAAGTGATTGATTTTGTCATCGGCGGTACGACGTTCGACAGGTCGGTGGATAAACTGTGCCTGCCCGCCTTCGCGGTGTGGTGCCGCAACCAAGGTACGGGCAAGGTCGTTGGCAACGGTTGCACCGTGGATTTTGCGGATGAGGTACAGGCAGCAATCCAGCCCGCCCGCCGCACCTGCCGATGTTAAAAAGTTGCCGTCTTCCGCATATAGGCGGTTGGTATCCAGATGAATTTTAGGGAAACGGCGGACAAAGTCGTCTTCGGCAAGCCAGTGGGTGGCGGCGGTTCTGCCGTCTAAAAGTCCTGTGTATGCAAGGGCGTAAGTGCCGTAACATAGGGCGGTGATATGCGCACCACGTTGTACTGCTTTCTGTAAATGTGCGCTCAACTCGGGTGTCGGGGCTTCTTCAATATTGCGCCAGCCTGCGATGACGATGATGTCGGCTTCTTCCGTCAAATCCAAGCCGCCGTGTACGGGAATGCTTGCGCCCAGTGCCGTGATAACGTCTTTGCTATCATCGGAACAGATTTTCAGGTCAAAGAGTGGATTGTCCCGATAGGTCGTCTGAAAAACAGAAAAGGGAATGTTGAAGACAAAATCATTCATGCCCGATTGAGCATATAGCACGATTTTTGGGACAGTTTGATTTTGGCGAAACTCGTTACGCTCGTTTTCAGACGACATTTTGGCACTATCCTTACGTTTATTGGCAATATTGCCTATTTTAGCCGATGCACCTGCTGCTTAAAATACGCTCCATGATTTTTTAAGGAGCAACATAATGAAATCCAAGCAATTTATTCTTGCCACTGTTTTGGGCGCGACAGCCTTTTCCGCTTGGGCAGACGATTCATACCAACATATCCGTAACGCTACCGCCAAAGTCGAATATGCGGGGCAGACGTTTTTGATTGACCCGTTTTTCGCCCCCAAGCATTCCATGAACGGCTTTGCCGGCACGTTCAATAACCAAGCCAAAATGCCGCTGGTCGGGCTGCCGATGAGCGTGAATAAAATTTTGGACGGTGTGGATGCAGTTATCGTTACCCATACTCACGAAGACCATTGGGACGAAACCGCCGCACGTTCCATTCCGAAAAACCTGCCCGTATATGTGCAGCACCAAGCCGACGCGGCAAAAATCCGCAGCCAAGGCTTTACTGATGTACGCGTGTTGAACGGCAGCGCTGTCTTCAACGGCGTAACCATCAGCAAAACCGGCGGCGTACATGGTACAGAAGCCATGTATGCCAACCCGCAGCTAGCCGAAATCTTAGGTGATGCAATGGGTGTGGTATTCCAAAGCAACGGACATAAAACCGCTTATATTATGGGTGATACTGTGTGGACGGCAGATGTAAACAAAGCATTGAACCGCTACAAACCCGATTATCTGATTATGAACACGGGCTACGCGCTGATTTCAGGCATTTCAGACGGCATTATTATGGGGACGGCTGATGTATTAAAAGCCAGCCAAGTCATGCCTAAAGCCAAAATCATCACCGTACACATGGATACCGTGAATCATACCGCCGTCAGCCGCGCCGATATGCGTAAATTTATACGCGGTCAAGGCATTGAAAGCCGTGTGAACGTTCCGGAAGACGGAGAAATCGTGAAGCTGGATTGATAAACGACACATTACCCTAAGCAGCCTGCACCTTGTTTTTTAAGTGCAGGCTGCTTTTGGCTTTCAGGTAGCCTTTGGGCTGTGCAGAAACTTCGTTTTAGCTCCGCAGAAACTTAGCTTCCTTCGGAAACTCCGTTTTAACTTCGTTGAAGCTGCGCTTTCAGACGGCCTGAAAAGCGGGAATTCGTTTCATCGGCCATGATTTCGTTGTCCAAACGCGTTCAAATTCTTCGGCGAAACCGTGTTGTGCGGCGTAGGTTTGCAGTTGTTGCAGCCAGGTTTTCGGGGCGATATCGGCGGCGGCGCGGGTGGTGTGCAGCAGGTAGGGGCGGGTATCGAAAGCTTGGACGATGTGCTGGCTGACGGCGTTTAAGGCTTGGGGATTGTGGTCGGTTTGTCGGGCGATTTTTTCGTATTGCGACAGGGCGGCGGCTTTTGCGGTTTCGTGTTCGGCGGCGGTTTGCCGGCTGTGTCGGGCGGTGGTGGCTTGAATGGTGATGACGGGTGGTAGTTGTCCTTCGGCGAGCCCGGCGGCGAGGCGCAGGTGTCCGTCTAAAATCAGCCAGCGGTCGGATAGGGCAGGGAGTTCGTATACCAAGACGGGCGGCAGTTGGTTTTGCCGTGCGCGTTTGCGCCAGTATTTCAGACGACCGTCTTCGGCGTGGTGGGTTTTCAGGGCGATGAAGCGTTCGGTTTGGGTGTAGAAATTGTTGTCCAGTGCGTCGAAACGGCTGCCTGAAAACAGCCATTGGGCGTAGTTTTCGTCGGTTTCAGGCTGCCCCACGGCGGTGTCGTGCCAGCATTCGCCCCATTGCGGCGGCAGGGTTTGGGCGGGGCGGTAGTCGAAATGCCATTCGCCGATGCCGAGCAGCCCTGCGTTGTGGGCGGCGAGTTGTCCGATGAAATATTTGTTCCACAACAGGCCTTGCTCTGCGGCGGGCCGGCGGGCGATGTGTTCGTTCACGCGGCTGCCGATGTGCCCGACGGGTTGGTATGCCTGCCAGCTTTCGGCGTAGCTGCGGACGAGGTAAACGTCGTATAAATCGTGGCTGTGGAACAACCAGAACACGGGTTCATCGTGGCAAGTCAGGCTGAGGCTGATGCCGTCGGGCGTGTGGAGTTTCAGGCAGCCTTGCGTTTGACGGTCGATATGCAGGGCGAGGCTGTCGGGGGAGGCGGGATTATGGGTCAGGTTGCCGCTGTATTGTTCCAGCGCGGCGTTGAGTGATTGGTAGTGCATGGGGTGTCCTTTGTGCAGGCTGGTTTTGGGCTTTAACTTTGCGGAAACTCCGTTTCTTGGTGGAAACGGAGTTTCCATTTTACGGAAGCCTCTGCTTTCAGACGGCCTGAATGTGGTCAGCGGCTGTGTGGACAATTGCTATCCGTTGATGTGAGGCCGTTTTAGGATGCAGGCTGCTTTGGAACAAACACGCGATACGCGCCGCGCAGGGTGAAAAACAGCAATGCGCCGATGAACAGCAGCCCGATGGTCAAGGCAATCGGCTCGTCAATATTGCGCCCCCAGCCGATGCCCGCCCATGCAAAGACGGCGGCAAGCGGCAGATACCAGCAGCACAACACGGTGTATTTCCACCACTGCGGCGTTTCGTCCGGCACGGTTTCGCCTTCGGCCAGCTCGTTCTGCCAATCGTCGAAGCGGCGGTGGAACCACATCAGCGGCAGGGCGAACAGCGGCACGGCGATGAGCGCGTCCAGCAGGGCGGATTTGCGCTCGCGATTGAATCGGGCAGCTTGTTCGGCATAACGGTAGAGTTGCACGCCGTCCACTTGCATTTCATACAGGCGAGAGCCGCTGTATTTCACTACGGCCGGTTTGCCGGCGTGGGCGTAGGCGAGTTCGCAGGAGTCGTGCAGGTTGGCGGCACAGCTCAAATGCAGGGTTTCGCCGCCATTGGGGAAGGGGAGGTAGCTGGTGTCGCTCACATGGCGGCAGGGGCGGCCGAGTATGAATCGGGCGAATCCGTTTTGGGATAAGGCCTCCTGCCTGGCATAACATTCGGTTCTTGCATTATACGGTTTGGTGGGGACGATGCCGCGTGCTTCGCGCAATTCGCCGTATGAGGCTGCCGTGTTGCCGTAAAAGGCGACAACCATACCCGTAACGGCAATCATCAAATAAAGCCATTGCAGCGAAGAGATGCCACTTTTGCTGGCGGGGAATCGGTCGTACAGCCGTTTTTCGCCGCGTGCCAGTGAGCGGATTCGCAGATACAGCACCAGCGCGGCTGCCAACAATATGCCCCATAGCACGCCGTTCACGGGCAGAAACCAGCCGATACCGAATGCGGCAACGATGTAGAAGAACATGGCGCGGTAGAGCGCGTGCGGGGTTTTGGAGATAAGAGTGGGGAGGTTTAGCACGATGAATATTCCGAGAATAGATTGCAGGCTACCTGAAACCGCTTCAAGCCACTGTTCGCACAAACTATATGGTAAGATGGGCTGATAATTTTAACACTTCTAGGAGACTGTGATGCTGTGGATTCTTTTGCTGCTGGGCGCATGCGGCGTGGTGGGCGTGATGGTGTACAACCGGCTGGTGATCGCGCAAAACCAATATCGAAATGCTTTCTCCCAAATCGGCGTGCAGCTGCAACGCCGGCATGATTTGATTCCCAACTTGGTGGCCGCCGCCAAAGGCTACCTGAAACATGAAAACGACACCTTTACGCAGGTTACACAGGCACGCAATCAGGCTGCCGGCGTGTTGGGTGGCACACGGCCGGAAAATGCAGAGGCGGTGGCGCAGCTTTCTGCCGCCGAAACCCAGCTCACCCAGGCCGTGCGCAGCCTGATGGTGCAGATTGAGGCCTATCCGGATTTGCAGGCTGCCGCCAATATGCGCCAGCTGGCTGAGGAAATCACCAGCACAGAAAACCGCATCGCCTTCGCCCGCCAGGCTTATAACGACGCAGCCATGGGCTACAACACGCTGCGCCAGCTGTTTCCACACAGCATCGTCGCCGCCTACTTCGGCCATCGGCAGCCGGCACAGCTGTTAGACTTCCACGACCATGCCAAACACCAAGCGCCGCCTGAGGTGAGGTTTTAAGGGCTGGCAATAGGTTTAAAGGCTACCTGAAAGCGGGTGTTCCGTTTTCAGGTAGCCTTTTTCGTGAAGCACTGGATTACATCTATCAGGCTACCTGAAAACTATTTCAGCTTCGTTTGAGCAACAACTTTCAGGTAGCCTTGTATTTTCTCTGCCGCTATTGCTGCGACTGCTGTGGGGTTGGGGCACGGCTGTGTTTGCGCGCATACAGTACCCAATACAGCACGGTGCAGGCGGCAAACCAGATGGGCATGCACATCAGCCCCAGCCGGGTGTCGGCATCGCGCGAGAAGAGTACCAGCACGAAGGCGAGGAAGGCGAGGCACACCCACACCATGACGGTACCACCGGGCAGCTTATAGATGGATTTTTCGTGCAGATGCGGGCGGGTTTTGCGGTATTTGAGGTAGGCCAGCAGGATAATCGCCCACACGAAAATGAAGCCGATGCTGGAGAGGGTGGTAACCACGGTGAACATGGCCATGATGTCTCCCTCCTGATACAGCAGGAATACGGCAACGATCAGGTAGAGGCAGGAATAAAGCAGGCCGGTGGCAGGCACACCGTTGCGGTTGAGGCGGCTGAACATACGCGGAGCCACGCCGGCTTCGGACAAACCATACAACATGCGGCCGGTGGAAAACATGCCGCCGTTGGCGGAAGAAAGGGCGGACGTGAGCACCACGAGGTTGACCAGCCCGGCGGCAATCGGAATGCCGATAAGGGTAAACATGTTTACAAACGGGCTCTTAGCTGGATCGATTTCGTCCCAGGGCGTTACCACCATAATCACGCTCAAGGCCAGCACGTAGAAAATAATCACGCGCACGGGGATGCGGTTGATGGCTTTGGGTAGGTTGATTTCCGGGTCTTTGGTTTCGGCGGCAGCCGTGCCCACCAATTCAATGCCCACAAAAGCGAACACGGCAATCTGGAAGGCGGAGAAGAAGCCGCCGATGCCGTTGGGGAAGAGACCGCCATGATTCCAGAAGTGGCTGAGCGAGGCTTTTTCGCCGGAAGTGGGATCAACAAAACCGCTGACCACCAAAAAGCAGCCCACGGCAATCAGGGCAACAATGGCCACGATTTTCACCAGGGCAAACCAAAACTCCATTTCGCCAAAGAGTTTTACCGTGAGCAAATTCATACTGGCCATGAGGATGATGCACAGCAGCCCGGGCAGCCACAGTGGCACATCCGGCCACCAAAACTGCGTATAGCCCGTAATGGCGATGATGTCGGCCATGCCGATTACTACCCAACAAAACCAATAGGTCCAGCCCACAAAAAAGCCGGCGGCCGGCCCGAGCAAGTCGTGGGTAAAGTCGGTGAAGGATTTGTATTCGAGGTTGGAAAGCAGCAGCTCGCCCATGGCGCGCATGATGAAAAACAGGAAAGCGCCGATGATGATGTAGGCGAGAATAACGGAAGGGCCGGCCAGATGGATGGTTTTGCCCGAGCCCATAAACAGGCCGGTGCCGATGGCGCCGCCGATGGCGATAAGTTGCAGGTGGCGGTTTTTCAGGTTGCGTTGCAGGCTATGCGGGGTTTCTTGGTTGGTGCTCACGGGTATTCCTTTGTACTTCCTATCGCGAATGAAGTTTGCACTTAATCCGCTCTAACTTAATCGGCCACCGCAGCATTGCGGCAGCCCGAAGCGGAATATACCCCAGTAAATAGCGCACAGGCAACTGATTTTTATAGATAATATTAAATTATCGCTGTTTAAAAACCCTTTCCAACCCGTTTTTTGGCATGCATTTCCCCTAAAAAATATAATTTCACATGAAAAATGCCGACCATAATCACTGGTCGGCAGGGATTTTCAATGCTTGGCTTAATTTGTTAAGCAATCCGTTTGAGCAAATCCAGCAAAATGCGCCAGCACTCTTCCACGGTATCAATCTGCACCCGCTCTTTGGGCGAGTGAGCGCCTTTGATGGTGGGGCCGAAGGAAATCATTTCGGTGTGCGGCAGGTGTTTTTGCATCAGGCCGCATTCCAGGCCGGCGTGTACCACTTCGATTTGCGGCTGCTGCCCGCGTACGGCGGCAAAGGATTCGATGGTTTTTTGCAGCAATGCAGACGACATATGCGGCTCCCAGCCGGTGTAGTCCTGTTCGGTTTGCAGCGTGGCGCCGGAGAGGCGTGCGATTGAGCCGAGCAGGCGGCAGAAGTCGTCTTTCGGCCGTTCGCGCAGCGAACGCAGCAGCATGGAAGCGGTAAATTTACCGTCTTTCGTGTGCACCACGCTTAGGCAGTTGGAAGTGTCCACCACGCCGTCGAACTCTTCGCTCCATTTAAGTACGCCGCTGGGAACGGCAGCGAGCAAATCAATCATGCGGCGACTGTCGGCATGGCTGGCAGCTTGTGCACCCTGGCCGAGCGGGGCTACCTGAATCGCCAATTTATCGGCAAACTTGCCCAATTCGTTTTGCGTTTCGGCATGCACGGTGTCGGCCAGTTCGGTCAGCGCATCAACAAATGCCTGGGGCAGCACGATTTCGGCTTCTGCCTCGGAAGGAATTACGTTGCGCAACGCACCGCTGTGGAAGGCGGCCAGCCGCCAGCCGCTTTCTTCCGGCAGGCGTGCCAACAGGTCGGCCAACACCTTGATGGCGTTGCCGTGGCCGCGGTGAATATCGATGCCGGAATGCCCGCCCAATAAACCGGACACGGTAATGCGCACATGCTGCCCTTCGGCGGCTTCGGTGGCAAAAGGCAGGCTCAAATCGGCATCGCGCCCGCCGGCACAGCCCACATACACGCAACCGGCTTCTTCGGTATCCAAGTTGATCAAATAACGGCCTTGCAGCAAGTCGCCACGCATTTGGCGCGCGCCGTCCATGCCGATTTCTTCTTCCACCGTGAGCAGCACTTCCAAGGGCGGATGCTCGATATCGTCGGCAAAAGCCACGGCCAAGCCCATGGCCGAACCGAGGCCGTTATCTGCGCCCAGCGTGGTTTGCGTGGCGTGCACCCAGCCGTCGATGATTTGCGGCCGGATGGGGTCGGTGGCGAAATTGTGCGTCGAATTGGGAGTTTTTTGCGCCACCATATCGATGTGCCCCTGCAAAATCACGCCGGGCTTATCGGCCATGCCCGCGCCCTGCGCCGGCTTGCGGATATAAATATTGCCTTTTTCATCTTGCTGCACCGCCAGGCCTTTTTCCTTGGCACGGGCAACAATCATTTCGGCCAGCGCGGCTTCTTGATAAGTGGGGTGCGGAATGGCGCAAATATCGGCAAACCACTGCCAAACAGCCTGCGGCTGCAAAGAATGAAGCGGATTCATGAAGTCTCCTTTGGGAATGATGGGCTACCTGAAAATGTAGCCGAAGCAAGAGCCGATACTGTATGGCAAACGCATCGGCGCGAATAAACGGCTTGAGTTTAAACCTGCATCGCACGTCAGGCAAGCCGGCAAAAGGCTACCTGAAACTGATATTTTGCCCAAGCCAAGGCTGAGTTTCTGCGCAACTAAAGCATAAATTTCAGTGAAATAAGCGATATCTTGGCGCTACTACGCCTGCGTTTCTACGCAGTTAAAACACCAGCGCCAACACCATAAACCTATTTGGGCTTTTAACTCCGTTCGAACCCATACTTTCAGGTAGCCTTTCCGCCATTAGCTTGCCCGCCCCCTTTTCCATTACAATACTGCTCAAACCGCCCCAACCCATCCCCAACGCCATCCCCATGCGCACCCTCGTTTTCTTCCTCTTCCGTACCCTGGCCGTACTGCCGCTTTCCGTGCTGCACTTCATCGCCAACCGCGCCGGCGGCCTGCTTTATTGTTTCGCCAGTGCCGACCGCGAACGCATCCGCAACCACCTGCACACCGCCGGCCTGCCCAACGATGCCGCCCACGTCCGCGCTGTGTTCCGAGAAACCGCCAAAGGCGCGCTCGAGCTGCCACTGGCCTTTTTCCGCAGCCCCGAGCAGGTGGCCGCTCTATTCGTGGAAACCCACGGCTGGGAACACATCCAGGCCGCCCTCGATGCCGGCGAAGGCCTGCTGCTCATCACCCCCCACATCGGCAACTACGACCTCGCCGGCCGCTACATTAGCCACCGCCTGCCCTTCCCGCTCACCGCCATGTATAAGCCGCCGAAAATCAAAATCCTCGACGACATCATGCAGGCCGGCCGCGTGCGCGACAAAGGCCGTACCGCCCCCACCAACCTGCACGGCGTGAAGCAGATTATCCAAGCCCTGCGCCAGGGCGAAGCCACCATCGTCCTGCCTGACCACGTGCCCGACGAACACGGCGACGGTGTATGGGCGCCCTTCTTCGGCCGCCCCGCCTACACCATGACCCTGGCCGGCCGCCTCGCCCAAGTAAAAAACGTGCGCCCCCTGTTTTTCGCCGGCATCAGGCTACCCGAAAGCCGCGGCTTCGCCCTACACATCGAGCCTGTGGAAGGCAGCTTCAACGGCGACAAAGCCCACGACGCCGAAATCATCAATCGCAACGTAGAAAACTGGGTGCGCCGCTTCCCCGAGCAATACCTGTTTGCGTACAACCGCTACAAACATCCCGCCGGTGCCCCATTGCCGCCGCAGGAATAATCAACGCCTTTGGCCTGCCATACAAAAAGGCTACCTGAAAAACCTTTTCTGTTTTCAGGTAGCCTTTCTCTATTTTCAACTTATTGTTTCTAACCAAAGAAACCCATGCGTACTTGAATCAGTTTTTCCAACTCGCTCACCACGCGGCGACGAGCCACGAACAAGATGATGTGGTCGCCGTCGGCCAACTGCACGTCTTGGTGCCCCATAAACACTTCTTCTTCGCGCACCACGGCGGCAACGTGGCAGCCGTTGGGCCAGCGCACGGCGCTCACGCGGCGGCCGACCAGCTTGGAAGTGTCTTTATCGCCGTGTACCACGATTTCGATGGCTTCGGAATTGCCGCCGCGCAAGGGGTGGACGGCTTCCACGTCGCCGCGCCGGATGTGCGCCAGAATCGAGCCGATAGTCACCAAGTGGGGAGATACGGCGATGTCGATAGTATTACCTTGCAGCAAATCCACATAGCTGGAACGGTTGACGATGGCGATAACGCGTTTCGCACCGAGGCTTTTGGCCAGCATGCCGGCCATGATGTTGTTTTCGTCGTCGTTGGTGAGCGCGCAGAACACGTCGATTTCGTCGATGTATTCGCCTTCCAGCAGGCTTTCGTCGGCGGCGGAGCCGTGCAGCACGAGGGTGCTGTTGAGGTTCTCCGAAAGCCATTCGGCGCGTTTTTCGTTGATTTCGATGATTTTCACATCGAAGCGGTCTTCCAGCTGGCGGCTGAGTCGGAAGCCGATTTGGCCGCCGCCGGCAATCATCACGCGTCGCGTGGGCTGCTGCTGCGGGCGCAGTTCGCGCAACACTTCGGCCACTTGCGAAGTGGCGGCAGCCACGAATACTTCGTCGCCCTGCTGAATCACGGTTTGCGGCGTGGGCATAATCAGTTTGTTGTTGCGGTAGATGGCGCAGATTTGGCAGTCGGTGCCTTCGGGCAGGTGTTCGTGGATGGTGTGGATGGGCTGCCCCAACAGCCGCCCGCCGCTTTGCGCACGCACCACGAGCATGCGCACTTTATCTTCGGCAAAGGTGAGCACCTGCAAGGCGCTGGGGTGGCAGAGCAAATCGGCCAGCCGCTCGGTAACCAGTTGTTCGGGGCAGATGGATTCGCTCACGCCGAACAAATCGAGCGTGCCGCGGCCGTCGTTATCTTCTTCGGCGTCGGGGCCGGTGAATTCCAAATAATCGGAAAGGCGCACGCGGGCAATGCGGTTGGGGATGTTGAACAGGCTGGAAGCCAGTTTGCAGGCGGCCAGATTGGTTTCGTCGTGGCGGGTGAGGGCGAGCAGCAGGTCGGTGTCGTAGGCGCCGCCTTCGGCCATCACGGCGGGAGAAGAGCCGTTGCCCAGCAGGGTTTGCACATCGAGCTTGCTGCCGATGTTGCGCAGGGCTTCGGGATCGTTATCGATAATGGTAACGTCGTGGTTGGGGATTTCCACCAGATTCTGTGCCACGGCAGTGCCCACTTGGCCGCTACCTAAGATGAGGATTTTCATATTAGAAGATTGGGCTTGGCGGCCGAAGTTTCAGGTAGCCTGCCAAGCGGTTGGGAAATAAATATACATGCGGAAAGCCGCTTCAAACCACAGCGGGCTGAAGGCCGGAAGCCAGCTGCTTGAGCCGCTCGGGCTTGAGCAGGCGGATATGTTTGTATTCCACTTCAATCAGCCCTTCCTGGCTGAATTTGGAGAGCGTACGGCTCACCGTTTCCAGTTTCAGCCCCAAATAGCTGCCGATTTCCTCGCGCGACATGCGCAAAATAAAATCATTGGCCGAGAGGCCGCGTTTTTTCAGCCGTTGCGACAAATTCAGCAAAAACGCTGCCAGCCGCTCTTCGGCACGCATATTGCCCAAAAGTAGCATCACATTTTGATCGCGCACAATTTCCTGGCTAAATAAGCGGTAGAAATGCAGCTGCAATTCCGGCACCGCCGCACAAAGCTCCTCCATGCTGGCATAGGGCAGCTCGCACACTTCCGTGTCTTCCAGCGCCACCGCATCGCAGTAGTGTATTTGGTTGCAGATGCCGTCCATGCCCACCAGTTCGCCCGACATAAAAAAACCGGTAACCTGATCGCGCCCGTCGTGGCTGGCGATAACCGTTTTCAGGAAACCGGTGCGCACCACAAACAGCGAATCAAACCCGTCGCCGTTGCGAAACAGGAAATCGCCCTTTTTCAGGCGGCGGCTGCGTTTGATAACCGCATCAACACGCTCTACCGCCACCGCAATCGCGGCATTGGGCTGGCATAGCTCTTTAAAAACGCAGCGCGAGCAAGTTGTGGAGTGGGGCATGGCTTTCATGTGTGTGCTAACTTTCTAAGCAATCTGAGCTTATGAAGCGGCGGCAATTATCGTTTATACTTACCGCCCGGCAATAGTCGGAGCAATTTGCCAAACACCGGCATTTTACCCGATTTCACAAACAAAACCTATTACCGCATATTTATCAAAAAATAACAGTAATCTAACCACTACCATGTCTGCCAACCGCACCCAAGAAATCATCTTCGACCGCAAGCTTATCGCCTCCCTGCCTGCCAACGGCCCGCGCTACACCTCCTACCCCACCGCCGACCGCTTCCACACAGGCTTTACCGCCGAAGACTACATCCAAGCCGTGCAAAACCGCACGCCCGGCCCCCTCTCGCTCTATATCCACATCCCCTTCTGCAACACCATCTGCTACTACTGCGGCTGCAACAAAATCATCACCAAAGACACCACCCGCGCCGACCAATACCTAGGCTACCTGAAAAAAGAATTCGCCCTGCAGGCCGAACTCCTGCAAGGCAAGCCCGAATTGGCGCAGCTGCACTTCGGCGGCGGCACCCCCACCTTCCTCTCCGATGCCCAGCTCGATTTCGTATTCAGCCTTATCCGCGAGCACTTCACCCTGATGCCGCAAGGCGAATACTCCATCGAAATCGACCCGCGCAAAGTAAGCCGCGAAACCGTGCTGTTTCTCGGTTCGCTCGGCTTCAACCGCATGAGCGTGGGCATTCAGGATTTCGATCTCCAAGTGCAGCAAGCCGTAAACCGCATCCAGAGCGAAGAAGAAACCCGTGTGGTGATCGATGCCGCTCGCGAAGCCGGCTTCCAATCCGTGAGCGTCGATTTGATTTACGGCCTGCCGCACCAAACCCCAGCCACCATGCAGCAAACGCTGGATAAAGTGCTTGCCCTCGCCCCCGACCGGCTGGCGGTTTACCACTACGCCCACCTGCCGCACATTTTCAAACCCCAGCGCCGCATCGACACCAATGCCGTGCCCGACAGCAACACCAAGCTCGATATGCTCCAGCAAATTGTGCAAAGGCTGGGCAGCGAAGGCTATGTATTCATCGGCATGGACCATTTCGCCAAGCCCCAAGATGAGCTCGCCATTGCCCTGCACGAAGGCCGACTGCAACGCAACTTCCAAGGCTATTCCACCCACGCCGACTGCGACCTTATCGCCGTCGGCCTCTCCTCCATCGGCAAAATCGGCCGCATCTACAGCCAAAACCAGCGCCAAATCGAAGCCTACTATGCCGACCTCGATGCCGGCCGGCTGCCCTTGTTCCGCGGCTACCTGCTCGACGAAGACGACCTGCTGCGTCGTCGCCTCATCCAAGACCTCATGTGCCGCTTCGGCCTAGAATTTGCCGATTACGAAGCCGAATGCCGCCAGCCCTTCGCCCAATATTTCGCCACCGAGCTGGCCGATATGACCACCCTCGCCGCCAAAGGCCTGGTTGAGCTCCATGCAACCGGCCTAACCGTCACCCCCAAAGGCCGCTTCCTCATCCGCAACATCGCCATGGTGTTCGACCGCCACCTGCGCTCCCGCGACACAGCCGCCAAGTATTCGCAAACCGTGTAAACAAGGTTTCAGGTAGCCTTTATCCGGCAAGCAAAGGCTACCTGAAAGCACAAGCCGCTAGGCAGGCAAAACAGAATGGATAAAAACGAATGGGCTAGGCAGCGAGCCGCAGGCAGGCCAGCCGGTATGGCAAGGCAGCAGCATCCTTATTTTCATTCGCTATAATCCGCCATTTTCAGGTAGCCTCCCGCAAACCGCATAGAGGCTACCTGAAAACCATCTATTGCCTGCGCCGCTCCGCCAAACCCGATATAATCCCGCCATCATGAGCAAACCCTCCGCCAAACCCCGCAAGCTCCCGAAGCCCGATCCGCGCCGCGCCCGGGCCGGCGAAGAGCTGCAGCGCCACCTCGGCCACAGTTTCCAAAATCCCCGCCTCTTCGAGCAGGCGCTCACCCACCGCAGCTACAGCGCCCAAAACAACGAACGCTTCGAGTTTGTCGGCGACGCCATTCTCGATTACAGCGTGGCCAAAATGCTGTTCGACGCCTTCCCCGGCTATAGCGAAGGCGAACTCTCCCGCCTGCGCGCCAATTTAGTCAACCAAGACGTGCTCGCCGAAATCGCCCGCAGCATGGGCGTGGGCGACGCGCTTTATTTGGGCGTGGGCGAACTCAAAAGCGGCGGTTTCGACCGCCCCTCCATCCTGGCCGACGCCGTGGAAGCCCTGCTGGCCGCCATCAGCTTCGATGCCGATTTTGCCGCCGCCGAGCAAACCGTGCGCCGCCTATTTGCCCAGCGCGTCGCCAATATCGACTTGAGCAACCAAGGCAAAGACCCGAAAACCCTGCTTCAAGAAGCCCTGCAAGCCCGCCGCCTGCCTCTGCCCAAATACCGCATCGAACACCAATCCGGCGAAGGCTGCGACGCCCGTTTCGATATCGCCTGCGACCTGGGCGAACTCGGCCACATCACCCGCGCCCAAGCCGCCAGCCGCCGCGCCGCCGAACAAGCCGCAGCCAAAGAGGCGCTGGATTGGCTGCAGGAACATCACCCCCTGCCCGGCAAAAACAAAAAACAGCGCCAATCCCGTGCCTGAATCGCTGCTGATGCCGCTATCATTCAGGCCAATAATATTTGAGCTAATACAAACAAGCCTTACAGGCAGGATTTACCGACAGAAAACGGCATGCTATATATTAGCCACTCATTTTCAACTTAATAAAGGATTCAATCATGGTTTTTGTGTTCAGCGTCTTATTCGGCGCATTTATCGGCATTTTCTTCCTATGGTTCTCCTCCAAAAACGCGGTAAAAGACTATCCCGAGCTGCGCATCCACGTGCCGGAAGGTGCGGAAAACTCACCCGAATGGCAGGCTTGGGCACAGGAGAACGGCTATAAACTGAACGACAAAGGCGTGTGGGCCAAAGGCACTGGCATGCTCACCAGCGCCACCGAAATCCGCTTTGAAGGCAACGATATGTTGGTGCAAGAGTGCATCAACTTCCTGCTCGGCATCAACCGCTTCGCCATCAACGCCCCCATTCTGGCCGGCAAACCCGTGCGCATGGTGAAAATCAAAGCGCTGAACAAACTCATGGCACAGTGGAATCTGCCCGAAATCGTGTTCGGCAACCCAGAAGACAAAGTTCGCATTAAAAACTAAGCCGCTACATTTTAGCTTTGTTGAAGCCCACGTTTTCAGGTAGCCTCTTGAGCATTCCGCACAGGCTACCTGAAAATATATCCATATGAACAACATGAATTATTCCAACACCAAACATCCAACCGCCTTTCGCTGCGGCTTCGTCGCCATCGTCGGCCGGCCGAACGTGGGCAAATCCACACTGATGAACCACCTCATCGGCCAGAAAATCAGCATCACCAGCAAAAAGGCCCAAACCACTCGCCACAAAATCACCGGCGTTTATACCGATGAGCGCAGCCAGTTCATCTTCGTGGACACCCCCGGCTTCCAAACCCGCCACCGCAATGCGCTCAACGACCGGCTCAACCAAAACGTTACCGAAGCCATCGGCGGCGTGGACGTGGTGGCTTTCGTGGTGGAAGCCATGCGTTTCAGCGAAGCCGACCGCGCCGTGATCCGCCTGCTGCCCAAACACCTGCCCGTCATCCTCGTGGTGAACAAAATCGACCGCGCCAAGAGCAAGGTCGAATTGGAAGAATTTATCGAAACCGTGCGCCGAGAGTTTGATTTTGCTGGCGCGGAAGCCGTGAGCGCCAAACACGGCCTGCGCATCGGCGAGCTGCTCGCCATCCTGCGCCCCCATCTGCCAGAGGGTGTGCCGCTCTATCCCGAAGACGCGGTAACCGACCGCTCCGCCCGCTTCCTCGCTGCCGAAATCGTGCGCGAAAAACTGTTCCGCCACCTCGGCGAAGAGCTGCCCTATGCCGCCAACGTGGCGGTGGAGCAGTTTGAAGAAGAAGACGGGCTATACCGCATCTACATCGCCGTGTTGGTGGATAAAGACGGCCAAAAAGCCATCATCATCGGCAAAGGCGGCGAAAAACTGAAAAAAATCTCCACCGAAGCCCGGCTGGATATGGAAAAACTGTTTGAAACCAAAGTATTCCTCAAAGTTTGGGTGAAAGTGAAATCCGGCTGGGCAGACGATGCCCGCTTCCTGCAAGAATTCGGGCTGTAGGGCTGCTTCGTTACAGCTCACGCTTTCAGGTAGCCTCAACGCTTCTGCCCGCTAACCGCCCGTATCGGCCACACACCGCCACCCATCACTCCATCCAACCATCCCCCACCGGAGGCCATATGTCGCACCCCATTACCCCTGAAGCCGCCCAAGCGCGCATCGACCGCATCCAAGCCCTCTACCGCGAATGGGAGCGCCTGCTGCCCGAGCTGGAGGCTGCCCAGGAGCAATGGCAGCACGCCATGCAACTGATGCGCGAAATGTCCGATTTCTACGACCGCGAATACATGCCGCTGCACCAAGCCATCGAAAACGGCCTGCCCGTTTCCCTGGCCACCGAAGGCGAATACAGCATCATGAGCGAAGATGCCCTGTGGAACGCCTTCCAACAGCAATACGACCTATCCTGGGCCTGGCTACGCGCCGCTACCCACGAGCTCGATCCGCAAAACCGCTTCCACTTCGATCCGGCAGCAACCGATGAATAAACAAAGGCTACCTGAAAGTTTCAGGTAGCCTTTTTGTTGAATGCCAGCAACCGGCCTTAAATCCGCTTGGCCAGATCCTCCGACTTGCCCACATACAGCGCGGGGGTAAGCGCGAGCAGGCGCTCTTTGGCTTCTTCGGGGATGTCGAGGCCGCGGATGAAGGACTGGAGGGTGGCGGGGGTGATGCCGCCTTGGCCGCGGGTGAGGGCTTTGAGTTGTTCGTAGGCCTGCGGCACGGCGTGGCGGCGCATCACGGTTTGGATGGGCTCGGCTAAAAGCTCCCAGGTGGTGTCGAGGTCGGCCTGCATGGCGGCGGGGTTGGCTTCGAGTTTGTTCAGACCGCGCAGGTGGGCGGCCCAGCCGAGCAGGGTGTAGCCGGCGCCCACGCCCATGTTGCGCAGCACGGTGCTGTCGGTGAGGTCGCGCTGCCAGCGGGAGACGGGCAGTTTCTCGGCCATGAAGCCGAGGATGGCGTTGGCGGTGCCGAGGTTGCCTTCGGAGTTTTCAAAGTCGATGGGGTTCACTTTGTGCGGCATGGTGGAGGAGCCCACTTCGCCGGCCTTCACTTTTTGTTTGAAATAGCCGAGCGAAATGTAGCCCCACACGTCGCGGTTGAAATCGATGAGGATGGTGTTGATGCGGCTGAGGGTTTGGAAGAACTCGGCCATGTAGTCGTGCGGCTCGATTTGGATGGTGTAGGGGTTGAAGGTGAGCCCGAGCGACTGTTCGACAAAGCGGCGGCAATGCGCTTCCCAATCCATATCGGGGTAGGCGGAAAGATGGGCGTTGTAGTTGCCCACGGCGCCGTTGATTTTGCCCAAGAATTCCTGTTTCTCCAGCTGGACGGTTTGGCGCTGCAAACGGGCGAGCACGTTGGCGATTTCCTTGCCCAGGGTGGTGGGGGTTGCGGGCTGGCCGTGGGTGCGGCTCATCATGGGTTGAGCGGCCAGATTGTGTGCCATTTGGCGCAGCTTGGCGGCGATTTCGGCCAGCTTGGGCAGCAGCACGCTATCGCGGGCTTCGCGCAGCATCAGGGCGTGGGAAAGGTTGTTGATGTCTTCACTGGTGCAGGCAAAGTGGATGAATTCGTTTGCCTTTTGAATTTCAGGTAGCCTCTCGAAGCGCTGTTTTAGCCAGTATTCCACGGCTTTTACGTCGTGGTTGGTGGTGGCTTCGATGGCTTTCACTTCGGCAGCGTGTTCGGGCGAAAAGCCGGCAATCACGGCATCGATTTCGACCAAGGTGGCGGCGGAAAAAGGTGGCACTTCGCTAATTTCGGGCGCGGCAGCCAGCGATTTGAGCCATTCCAGCTCCACGCGCACGCGGGCACGGATCAGGCCGTATTCGGAAAAAACGGGGCGCAGGGCTTCAACAGCGGCGGCATAACGGCCGTCAAGCGGGGAAAGGGCAAGCAGGGCAGACATGTGGTTTCCTATGAAAAAAAGGCCAACAAAACGGCGGTATTCTACCCGAAAAGCGAGAAGGCTACCTGAAAGCGGTAGAATTCATAATTCGTAGATTGATGACCTTTCCCGATAACCAAATGCGGAAGATGGGGGTACGAACGGTTGCCGCAACGCCCTCTCTGCTGGCGCAGCCGAACGGAGTGCGGTTTTTCGGGGAACAAGGGCTTGCATGCCCGAAGCGGCGCAGCCGCAAGTTGCGAGCCCGCCCGAAAAACCGCGCGGAGTGAGGGAAGTTTGGCGAAGCCAAACCTGTGCCCGCAGTCGCCTTTCTTTTGCTTTCTTTTCTTTGGCGAAGCAAAGAAAAGAAAGTGCCTGCGCCGGCATGAGGCGCAAAGGCGAGCAGGCAGGAAATGGCAAAGGCTACCTGAAATTTGGTAAGCTGCCGAAATCTAATGTATACCTCACAAAATTCGTTTACTCTCAGATAGCTCACAATAAACTTCCATGAGCCGCTTTATCCGCCAAACCCTAATCCGCCCGGATGCCCTCTCCATCAGCGTGGATTTATCCCGCATCAAAACCCCGCACAGCCTGATGCAGCGCATGCGGGAAGCCTTCGAACTGCCCGCCTGTTTCAGCGGCGGCCTCGATTCGCTCAACGACTGCATGTGCGACTTGGGCTGGCTGCCGCAACGCGAAATCCACATCGCCTTTTGCGGCCTGGCCGACCTCAAGCAACGCCAGCCCAAACTGTTTGCCAGCATTGCCGACTGCTTGGAACTGTACCGCGATTATTGGCACGGCAACCCGCAGGAGCATAAAATCGTGCGGATTTCGATAGCCGATTAAACCGCCGCCCCTTCCCATTTACACTTCGCTGAAGCCCACGCTTTAGCGCCCAAACACCGTTTTCAGGTAGCCTTTTATGACCTTCACCCTCCCCGTCCTGCTTGCCGCCTGCTTTGCCGCCGCCCTACTCTGCGCACTCATCGTCTGGCTGTGGCAAAACGCCCGCAACCAAGCCGCGCAACACCGCCACCAACAGGAAGCCGACCGCCTGCAACACCAGCTCGCCCTGCAACAGCAGGCCTGGCAGCAAAGCGAACAGCAACTCGGCCACACCGCCCAAAGCCTGGCCGACAGCCAGCAGCAGCTTTCCGCCGCCCGCCAAGCCGCACAGGATTACCAAACCCGTGCCGCCGCCGCCGAGCAATCGGTGCAACATTTCACCAACCGCCTGGCCGAAGCCGCCGAACGGCAGCAGCAACTGTTGCGCGAACTCGCCGCCGCCAAACAGCAATCCGCCGCCGAACAGGAAGAAGCCCAAAGCTGGCAAACCCGCGCCGTGGCAGCCGAACAATCCAAGCAACACCTCGACCGCAGCTTGGCCGAAGCCGCCGAGCGCCGGCAGCAACAGCAGCAAGAGCTGGCCGCCGCCAAGCAGCAGCTAACCGCCGAGCAGGAAGCAAGCCAAAGCTGGCAGACCCGCGCCGCCGCCGCCGAAAAATCCGTGCAGCACCTCAACAGCCAACTGGCCGAAGCTGCCGAACAGCAGCAGCAACTCCAACAGCGCTACGAAACCGCCCGCCAAGAGCTGGCCGCCAGCCGCCTGCAGCACGAGCGCGTGCAAACCCAAATCGAACAGCAGCAGCAAGCCCACGCCGAACAAATCACCCTGCTCAACCAAGCCCGCCAAAACCTAGGTGAACAATTCCAAAACCTCGCCAACCAAATCCTCGAAGAAAAAAGCCGCCGTTTTTCCGAGCAAAACCGCCAAGAGCTCGACCAACTGCTCCATCCCTTGAGCGAAAAACTGCAAGGCTTCAGCCAGCTCGTGCAAAACACCTACGAAAAAGAAGCCAAAGAGCGGCTCACGTTGGAAAACGAGCTCAAACGCCTGCAACAGCTCAACGCCCGGCTGCACCAAGACGCCCAAGCCCTCACCCAAGCCCTCACCGGCAGCCGCAACAAAAGCCAGGGTAACTGGGGCGAGATGATTCTGGAAAAAGTGCTGGAAAACTCCGGCCTGGTGAAAGGGCGCGAATACTTTGTGCAAAGCGGCGGCCGCCAAATCGACAGCGACGGCGAAAGCCGCTACCTCCAGCCCGACGTGCTCATCAACCTGCCCGACAACAAACAAATCATCGTCGATTCCAAAGTATCGCTCACCGCCTACGTGCGCTATACCCGCGCCGAAAGCCCCGAAGCCGCCGAAGCCGAGCTCGCCGCCCACCTCGCCTCGGTACACCAGCACATCAAAGAGCTCGCCGCCAAACGCTACAGCGACATCGAAGGCCTGGTATCGCTCGATTTCGTCTTCATGTTCGTGCCGGTAGAGCCCGCCTACCTGCTCGCCCTGCAGCAAGACCCCGAGCTCTTCCAAACCTGTTTCGACCAACGCATCATCCTAGTCGGCCCCAGCACGCTGCTGGCCACCCTGCGCACCGTGGCCAACATCTGGCGGCACGAATACCAAAACCGCCACGCCCTGCAGATTGCCGACGAAGGCGGCAAACTCTACGACAAATTCGTCGGCTTCGTGGAAACGCTGGAAAAAGTGGGCAAAAACCTCCAGCAGGCGCAAGAAAGCTACCAAGCCGCCCACAAACAGCTCCACAGCGGCCGCGGCAACCTGGTCGGCCGTGTGGAAAAACTGCGCCAAATGGGCGTTAAAGCCGGCAAACGGCTCGACGCGCAGCTGGTGGAACAAGCCGGCAGCGAAGGGGCGGAGATGCTGGAAGACAAAACAGACGGCAGGCAGCCAGAGGCTACCTGAAAAATATAAAACCCTATAGGGAGGACACGATTTGGCTATCCACTTCTTTCTCCTATCCTTACAGACATCACATGCAGCGCGAGAACAGTTAGCAGTATTGTTGGGAAGTTAATAGCTGAAAAATGACTTCAACAGATAATAGAAGGAAAATAAGAAAGCATTGAATGAATAAGAGAATGATTGTATTTATAAGCACTCTTGGTAGCTGTTATTTTTGCATACTAATTCCAATTATAATTGGGGCAATCTTTATTATTTTTTTGGATATTTTAAATGGCCAACTTGGGATTGATACCATTATTGATATATTTTCATTTTTTAAAGACCCATGGGTATATAAGATGATACTTATAGGAGTTCCTTTTATTTCTATTGTTATGGCTATGCTTAATACGGATTAGTATATGTTTATAAATAGAAAATCCGCGTAAAGCAGGCATTTTCAGGTAGCCTCTCCGCAATACATAAGGGGCTGTACTAGATTAGCCCTAAATTCCACACCACTCCCGCAAGATTTTAAGC
>ERZ772764.625-NODE-625-length-23784-cov-22.150870_pt1 | contig 23784 bp, 20 predicted proteins | sample MGYA00512163_ERZ772764 | MGnify/ENA primary metagenome ERZ772764 (study PRJEB29015, sample SAMEA2737903) | human oral metagenome | biome: human oral; feature: human-associated habitat; material: dental | place: China | collected 2094 ... | reverse complement strand
CGTCAGGGTTGCCCCCATTGCGCAATATTCCCCACTGCTGCCTCCCGTAGGAGTCCGGGCCGTGTCTCAGTCCCGGTGTGGCTGGTCATCCTCTCAGACCAGCTAGAGATCGTCGGCTTGGTAGGCCTTTACCCCACCAACTACCTAATCCCACTTGGGCTCATCCTATGGCATGCGGCCTTGCGGTCCCGCACTTTCGTCTCTCGACTCTACGCGGTATTAGCGACAGTTTCCCGTCGTTATCCCCCTCCATAAGCCAGATTCCCAAGCATTACTCACCCGTCCGCCACTCGTCAGCAAGAAAGCAAGCTTTCTCCTGTTACCGTTCGACTTGCATGTGTTAAGCCTGCCGCCAGCGTTCAATCTGAGCCATGATCAAACTCTTCAATTCAAAAAGTTTAATCGCTCAATACTGCTGACTTAATTAATCATCTATATAAATAAACGAATCTTCGTAGCACTATTCAGTTCAATTTTAAAATTCTTTAATGATAAAAACGAATCTTCAAGTGCCCACACAGTTTGTCTGATTGATTGTTAAAGAACATTTGCACTAAGCAAGGTTGATAATTCTAACTTCTCGTTATTTTATCGTCAAGAAAAATTCTCAAAAATTTTTCTTTTTGTTTGCTACCCTTGCGGTGCGGAGGCGTATTATAGAGATTCGATCCTGAGGATCAAGTGTTTTTTCAAAAAAAAATGTTTGATAGGTTAGAAAAAATACAATTTGCTTATTTGATCTGCAAAAACGCCTCAGAAAATGACCGCACTTTCTGCCAATCTGTATATTCGATCTCTTTTGTCGGATCTGTTTCTCCGCCAGTGATGCGCATAATCAATTGGATCATAATACGATCGAAAAACTTATAGCGCGGATAAAGCAGCGCGCCGGCAAACACTGCCGATATCGTCGGTTTCCAAGTAATACGTTGCAAAAATTTGCGTACATATACATTCGTTTCCGGTGTGGATTTTTCAGGTTTTCGCGCCGTTAAATTGACGCCGAAAAATGCCGTCGTCTTCTGATTTAAAAGTGCGGTGTGTTTTTCTAACATTTTATACAGCTGTTTATTGAAATGCCCGTAGCGGATCGAGGCGCCAATCATAATACGATCATAGGCTTGAAGATCGAATTCATCATGAATTGACTTAACCTCCACGTTTTCTTTAATCACATTTGCAATAAAACTGGCTATTTTTTTGGTTTGTCCATCATGTGTGGAATAGAGAATGAGCGTTTTCATTAAGATTTCCAAAATGTTGGTGTAAATAGAACTAAAAGTGAGAAAATTTCTAAACGTCCGCACACCATCGCTAACGTGAGAACCCACTTGGCGCTGTCGGGAATATCAACAAAATTACTGCTGACCGACCCCAGTGCCGGTCCAAGATTATTTAAACAAGCAATAACGGCATTGAATGCATCAAATGTCTCAACGCCACAGCTAATCACACCAAGTAAACAAATGACAAAGACCAATAAATAGGCAGAAAAAAACGCCCAAATACTTTGAATCACCCTTTCATCCAATACACGTTTACCCAATTTTATCGGATAGACTAAATTCGGATGAATTAAGCGATTAAGCTCTCGTTTACCTTGTAAATAAAGCACAAGTACGCGCACGACTTTCAATCCGCCACCAGTCGATCCTGCACAACCGCCGATAAAAGAGGCGAATAATAATAAGATCGGAAGAAATAATGGCCACTGATCGAAACTTGAGGTGGTATAACCTGCGGTTGTCGAAATGGAAACCGATTGGAATGCCGATTGTTCAAGATTTTGTAGCCAATCATCATTAAAACGATGATGCCCAAGCAACATCACAAAACATACCGCAATAAGCACCAATTGAATAAAAATAAAAAAGCGAAATTCCGGATCACGAAAATAGCTCGACAGGATATTGCCTTTGCCAATTTGAGAAAAGGCGTTGAAATGCAAGGCATAGTTACAGGCTGAAATGAGTAAAAATGCAATGGTAATCAGATTAACGGCGGAACTATTAAAATACGCGATACTGCTATCATGCGTAGAAAAGCCACCAATAGAAACAGTTGAGAAACTGTGGCTAATTGCATCAAATGGCGACATTCCGGCTAACCAATAAGCCATTGCGCACAGTGTCGTTAATGAAGCATAAATAAACCATAATGTTTTCGCTGTTTCGGTAATTCTCGGGCGCATTTTATTTTCTTTGACCGGCCCGGAAATCTCGGCGCGATATAATGACATGCCGCCGATCCCCAATAATGGAATGATCGCCACAGCCAACACAATGATCCCCATACCACCTAACCACTGTAAAAATTGGCGGTAAAATAAAATCGCTTTCGGCAACTTATCCAAACCGATGATATTCGTCGCACCGGTGGTCGTTAAACCGGAAAAAGATTCAAAAAAAGCAGAGGATACGGTTAAATCAGGATCGTCAAATAAAATAAATGGGATCGCCCCTAAACTGCCCATGACGACCCAAAAGGCCACAACAATTAAAAACCCCTCTCGCGAACGCAATTCTTCTTTATGATGATGGCACGCCCACCACAAAATGGCGCCGGCGATAGCGCTAATCACAAAAGATTGAATAAAGGCTTTACCGCCACCGTCTCCGTAAAGCAAGGCGACAAATGCCGGCAATAACATTGTGCCTGAAAAGCACATCACAAGAATACCGACAATGCGTAAAATAGATAAAAAATGCACAAAAAACTCTCTTACTCACTCTGTTCCAAAGATAATCTACCGGCAGATTTTTCGGTCAATTCCCGTTCAAATGCCTGCAATTTATCTAAGCGAATCCCTAACATTACTGTAACTTCAGCCTGAAAATCTTGCTCGATAACCACCGCATCATATTTTTCGCACAATGCTTGTAGCCACTGAATTTGGCTATAATCACACCGCACTTGATAGCGCAAATAGTCCACTTTGGTCGTAACGTCTAACCGCTTTAACGCCTGTTGAACACCGCCGCCATAAGCCCGGACCAAGCCACCGGTCCCCAGCAAAATGCCACCATAATACCGAACCGTTACTGCGCAAATTTCACCTAATCCGCTTCCTTGTAAAGCCGCCAACATCGGTTTTCCTGCCGTTCCCGCCGGTTCGCCGTCATCCGAAAAACCGAGCTGTTGTGAATCATTGGGCTTGCCCGCCACCGTTGCCCAACACCAATGCCGGGCATTCGGGTGTAATGCCTTGATTTCATGCCAAAAGGCTTTCGCCTCAGCCAAACCTTCCGTGTGGCGCAAATAGGTAATAAAACGGCTTTTTTTAATTTCTTCGGTAAAATCCACCGCACTTTTAGGAATGCTATATTCAATCATGCCATTAAGGAATTTTGCTGATTTTATACTGTGTTTTATTGTATTATAACCTGCAATTTTTCATAACAAATAGCTAAAATGAAGAACATCACAATCACCCAAACACTGGATACTATCGGGCTGCGATGCCCTGAACCGGTCATGTTAATCCGCAAGCATATTCGCCATTTAGAAAACGGCGATGTGCTTTTAATGTTAGCCGATGATCCGGCCACAACGCGAGACATCCCCAGTTTTTGTCAATTTATGGATCACACCCTGTTGCATAGCGAAACCGAACAACTTCCCTATCGCTACTGGGTGAAAAAAGGAAAATGATAATAACAAAAAGTGCGGTGAATTTTAAAAGCATTTCTAAAATCCACCGCACTTTCACTTGTTTGCCATCACAATCATACTCGACATCTACGATATAACATCATCATGAAAAACTTATTAACCACCCCTCATCCCACCCAAAACGATTATATTAACGCCATCGTCAAATTGGGCTCACGTGTTTACGAAGCGGCACAGGTAACACCATTACAAAAAATGAATAAATTATCTGAGCGCCTACATAATGCGATTTGGATCAAACGTGAAGATCGCCAGCCGGTTAACAGCTTCAAACTGCGTGGTGCGTATGCCATGATTTCCAGTCTATCGGCGGAACAAAAAGCCGCAGGTGTGATTGCCGCCTCTGCCGGCAACCATGCGCAAGGCGTGGCATTATCGGCAAAACAGCTTGGCTTAAAAGCCCTTATCGTGATGCCACAAAATACCCCCAGCATTAAAGTAGATGCGGTGCGTGGTTTTGGTGGTGAGGTGTTGCTGCACGGCGCAAATTTTGATGAAGCCAAAGCGAAAGCTATTGCGCTGTCAAAAGAAAAAAACATGACCTTTATTCCGCCTTTCGACCATCCGTTAGTCATCGCCGGGCAAGGCACATTAGCGATGGAGATGTTGCAACAAGTGGCAGATTTGGATTATGTTTTCGTCCAAGTTGGGGGTGGTGGTTTAGCCGCCGGTGTGGCGATTTTGCTCAAACAATTTATGCCGGAAATTAAAGTCATTGGTGTGGAATCCAAAGATTCTGCCTGTCTGACAGCCGCCTTAGATAACGGCAAACCGACGGATTTAGAACACGTTGGCTTATTCGCCGACGGCGTAGCGGTAAAACGTATCGGTGATGAAACCTTCCGCCTATGCCAACAATACCTCGACGACATGGTACTGGTGGACAGCGACGAAGTCTGTGCCGCGATGAAAGATTTGTTTGAAAACGTCCGTGCCGTCTCTGAGCCATCAGGGGCATTAGGCTTAGCCGGTCTGAAAAAATACGTCAAACAGCACAATATTCAGGGCAAAAACATGGCGGCGATTTTATCCGGCGCCAACTTGAATTTCCATACGCTCCGCTATGTATCTGAACGTTGCGAAATCGGTGAAAACCGCGAGGCCTTGCTTGCCGTCACCATGCCGGAACAGCCGGGCAGCTTCTTAAAATTTGTCCATACGCTTGGTGCGCGTGCAGTAACCGAATTTAGCTACCGCTACGCAGATAACCAAAAAGCCTGTATTTTCGCTGGGGTTCGCACCGCGAATGAAGCCGAAAAAGCAGAAATTATCGCAGAGTTAACACAAAACGGCTTCGATGTAGAAGATATGTCCGATGATGACATCGCCAAAACCCATGTGCGTTATTTAATGGGCGGACGGGTTGCTGATCACGGCGAACGCCTTTATACCTTCGAATTCCCTGAGCAAAAAGGCGCATTATTAAAATTCCTTGAAACGTTGGGTGGTCGCTGGAACATTTCTCTTTTTCACTACCGCGCTCACGGTGCCGACTACGGCAATATCCTCGCCGGATTCCAATTGGAACAATGCGATACCGGCGAATTTGAACACGCTTTGAAAACCTTAGGTTATGTCTATCAAGATGTTACCGACAGTAAATCCTATCGTTATTTCTTGCGTTAAAAAGACAGCCCAAAATGACCGCACTTCATGCTCTCCTCATCGTCCTATCCAAATGGGGAGAGCCTGTGCAGTCGAAACCCCGCAACGCACTTAGACAGATATTCTATGGTTAAAATTAAACACTCCGTTTCTACCCGCATAGCCAACTATCTCATTGTGATTATTATCTTTGTTGGTGTCATTGCCTCTTTAAGCTTTACGTTAATGGCGGGCAATAGATCGTATGCCGAAGCCATTAATGTCTCCGGCTCATTGCGTATGCAAAGTTATCGCCTATTGTACGACATGGAGCATCAACCGGAATTAGTGGAAAAAGGCTTGCAGCAATACCGTGAAAGTCTGTATTCACAATCGCTACGGAATATCCACCACCAGTTTTTTGTGTCTGAAGACGTGAAATCCTCTTACGACAATCTCATTATGCGTTGGGAGAAAATGGAGTCATTCGCGCGACAAAAGAATTTCATTGAATATCAACGTGATATTGCCGACTATGTGGCGCAAGTGGATCAATTTGTCTCTGCATTGCAATATTCCGCCGAACAGCGTTGGATTTTGGCAGTATGGGTAATTGCTTTGTCATTATTGTTGATTTTTGTGATGGTTTCGTATGTGAATTGGTACACCCGTAAGGCAGTTGTGCGCCCATTGGAACAGCTGACACAAGCCAGTATCCAAGTGCAAATGGGGCAATTTAAACATATTCCATTAGATGTAGATAAAGAAGATGAAATCGGCAATTTAGCGCGCACATTCACCAAGATGTCCTCTGAATTGGGTAAGTTATATTCCAGTCTTGAAGCAACGGTAAATGAAAAAACACAAAAGTTGCAACAAACCAACCGCTCTTTAACCACCTTGTACCACTGTTCACAACTGGTCACCACCAACAATATTGACGGCAAGATTTTGCAAACGGTGATGCAAAATATTATGAGCAGCGAACACTTGCGTTATTTAGAACTAAAAGTGTTGGATGCGGAACATTGGAATATTTGCTTGGGAACCAAACAACCGTTAATCGAATGTCAGCAAACAGATGTAAGTATGGAAGGGGAAACTTTGGCAATTCTGCATTGGCAAGCGGGGTTGCCTTGCCCGGATTTGCGCACCATGAATAACTTGGCGCAAATGCTTAGCCGTTCGCTCTACTTCCATAAAACCCAACGTCAGCAAGAGCAACTGTTGTTAATGGAAGAGCGTTCTATTATCGCCCGCGAGCTACATGACTCTTTGGCGCAGGTGTTGGCTTTTTTACAAATTCAATTAACCCTGTTAAAACACAACTTGAACAAAGACGAACCGGATTCCAAAAAGAAAAGTTTGTCGATTATTCAACAATTTGAACAAGCCCTGAGCGATGGTTATAGCCAGTTGCGCGAACTGCTGGCGACCTTCCGTTTAACCATTCAGGAAGCAAATTTAAAACTAGCATTGGAGCAAGTCATTGATTCCTTACGCAATCAAACCGACATGCAAATGAGCGTGGATTGTACGTTACCATCGCAAAGTTTTAATGCGCCGCAGTTAGTGAATGCCTTGCAAATTGTGCGTGAAGCGGTATTAAATGCCATTAAACATTCACAAGGCACGTTAATTGAAGTGATTGCGCACACAAACGAAGATGGCGAATACGAACTCATTGTGCGCGACAACGGTGTGGGCATTCCAAGTTTGGAAGAACCTGACGGGCATTACGGCTTAAACATCATGCAAGAACGCAGCACACAACTCAATGCCAAATTAACAATTTCTCGTCGAGCAAGTGGCGGCACAGAAGTCAAAGTCACACTGGCTCACGCCTTATCTTAAAAGGACGAATACATGCAAAATTTACAACCTTTTCATACATTTTCTCTTCCTGCGAAAGCCAAAAAGATCATTGAGATTCACTCGATTCCGGCATTGCAACAGGCTTGGCAAGACTGCTTGGCAGAACAGTTGCCGGTGCTTTTTTTAGGACAAGGCAGCAATGTGCTTTTTGTAGAGGATTTTGATGGCGCCGTCTTGCTAAATCGCCTACTTGGCATTGAACATCGGGAAGATGCGGATTTTCATTATTTACACGTTAATGGCGGCGAAGTCTGGCATGACTTGGTGAGATGGAGCATCGAGCAGGGGTATTATGGCTTGGAAAATTTGGCGCTCATTCCCGGCTGTGCGGGGTCTGCACCGATTCAAAATATCGGCGCTTATGGCGTGGAATTTAAAGATGTATGTGATTATGTGGAGGTGATGAATCTTCACTCCGGCGAATTGTTCCGCCTCACCAATGCCGAATGCGAATTTGGTTATCGGGAAAGCGTCTTTAAGCATCAATATGCGCAAGGTTATGTGATAACTGCCGTTGGCTTAAAATTGGCGAAGGTGTGGAAACCGGTGTTGAAATACGGCAATTTAGCCAATCTGGATAAAAGTGCGGTCACTTCTGCGGATGTTTTTGCCGAAATTTGTGCCGTGCGTCAAAGTAAATTGCCGGATCCGAACGTGTTTGGCAACGCAGGCAGTTTCTTCAAGAACCCCGTGGTTTCAGCCCAACAATTTGAGCGATTACAACAAAACTATGCGACGATCCCACATTTTCCTCAAGCGGACGGCAGCATAAAATTAGCCGCAGGTTGGCTTATCGATCAATGTGGCTTGAAAGGCTTCCAAATCGGCGGCGCCGCAGTGCATCAGCAACAAGCGTTAGTATTGATTAATCAAGGCAATGCCACGGCATCTGATGTCGTGGAACTTGCTCATCATATTTATCAGCTTGTGGCGCTACGTTTTGATATTCACTTGCAACCGGAAGTCCGCTTTATCGGCAAGCAGGGCGAAATCGATAGTCAACAAGCCATTCGTTAGTTTTTTAACCGATGACCGAAGGAAATTTTATGGATTTTAAAACAATATTAGAGACACTACCCTCTATTGATCATCTTTCCGGATTAACTATCTTGGATAACGGCACGGTGATTCATCACATTCCTGCCGTAGCCGGCAAATTAGGTTCACTGCGCGTGTACAATGCCTTAGCGCAAGAATTTAACGGAAAATTAGACCGCACTTCAGCACAAAAAGGCTTACAACTCTTCGCCGAACACACGCAAGATGCCCGCGAAAATACCGGAAAACACCCGAATATTGATTTGTTGTTGCGCGTGATTGAACAAGACTTGTGTTATCAAATTGAGGCAAATTAATGGAACAGCAAAAACCTTTTCCTATTCCGGTCAGTTATTTCAGTATCGTTTTAGGGTTATCCGCATTAGGCTTAGCTTGGCGTTATGGTGCTCACACTGTGGCACTGCCGGCATGGGTCGGTGAAACCTTGCTTGGTTTAGCCACGATAATTTGGTTGATTTTTATCACCGCGTATGGCGTGAAATGGTGGCGTTTTCCACATCAGGCTAAAGAAGAATTACATCACATCATTCAGTGTTGTTTTATCAGCTTGATTCCGATTACGACCATGTTAATTGGCTTAGCGGCGTTGCCGTATGGGTTCTCATTGTCTGTTGGGTTAATTACATTGGGCATCATCGGGCAGTTAGCTTTTGCTGCTTACCGTGCAGCAGGATTGTGGCGCGGCATTCATAAAGCGGAAGCCGCCACACCGATTATGTACTTACCAACAGTGGCAACCAATTTTGTGAGTGGCACGGCATTAGGCTATTTAGGTTACAACGAAGTTGGTATGCTCTTTTTCGGTGCCGGTGTATTTTCATGGCTCAGTCTAGAACCGGCAATTTTGCAACGATTACGCAATTTAGACCCGCTCGCGCCTGCCGTTCGTCCGGTTATTGGCATTCAGCTTGCACCGGCATTCGTGGGTTGTTCTACTTATTTGGCGTTAAATGGTGGCGAAATCGATTTATTGGTGAAGCTACTTATCGGTTACGGTGTGTTGCAATTATTGTTCTTAATTCGTTTACTGCCTTGGATTTTTCAAAATGGTTTCACCGTTTCATTTTGGGCATTCTCGTTTGGACTGGCATCCATGGCAAACGTGGGATTGCATTTATACCAAGGTACGGCAGATATGCTGCTTAGCGTGCTCGGTTTATCCCTGTTCTGGTTTGCCTCCATCATGATTGGATTATTGATACTAGGCACGCTTTACCTCATGATGCGCAGACGTTTCTTTGCCGCTTAAACGCTCTCTCAAACAAAAAATGCCCTGATCATGTCAGGGCATTCTCATCATTAGTAAAGGCTAAATGCTTGTAAATAAGGCAACTTGCCTTTTTTCATCATATTCTCTATGCCAGTTTTATGATCATGGCTAAACCCACGTAGTTCAAAGGTCACGCCAATACCGTGATCATAGAAGATGTCATCATTTTTTTGATTCTGACGACTGGTAACATAACGTCTTGCGCCGACACCAACACTCCAGCAACAGGTGTTATACTGCACGCCGAGGTATTGCTCCACCGGTTTTTTAAGGGCTAAATCTTGATAATAACGACCTGCAATTGCCCAATGATCACTTAACTCCCAACCGACTTGAACGCCAAGTTGTTTAATATCTTGATTATAGCGATTCGCTTCTGCCGTTAAATTTTGGTTAATATATTCTTTACTGGCATAGCGATAATTTAACTGCACCACGTTATTTTTTGTCGGGTTATATTCTATTCCGGTGTTCGCCAGAGAAACCTGCCCCAGCTGAGGATCGTATTGATAACCTCCCCGCCAACGCATCAGATCATTGATTTTCCAGTTCGCTTCAATTGCCCATGAAGAAGACGATCCTTCGGTTCGGTTATCACGGTTCTCATCAATTCGTGACGGTTCAAGGTAATAAGTTTGCCCAACGGCGATATTAAACCGCTCTTCTTTATTTTCATCAAAGAATCGACTGGTTCCCCCTAGCGTCACTTGATTGGCTGACGCAATTCTATCCAAGCCGCTATAACGACGTGAATTAAACAGCGAAAAATAATCTTGTTGTAATAGCGAAGAATCGTAACCGAATCCTAAATACTGTGAATTCAGTTTAGAACCGATATTGCTTTGATCTTTATAAGGACGGAACAAATACTGCGCACGCGGCTCAAGGGTTTGTGTATAGCCCGAAATAAAGGTTTGGTTAGAGGCTAAAACGCTCTGCAAGTCAATTTTTAATTGTGGCAAGATACGATTGACGCTCGATTCAACGTCCTCTGCCTTATCTGACCGCCCTTTCTTTTGCTGATACTGGGTTGCGTACAGTTTGGCTTCCAAATTCATACTGCCATAGCGATTTGACAAGGTTGTATTGACACTCGGTTCACCATGGAAACGCCACGCCGTCGGCATTTGCGCACTATCATTGTCAAAACGGACTGCTTGAGAAAAGAGTTTAAAATCCACTTTATTACCGAATAATCCATTTTGATAATAATTAAAGTCGATTTGAGGCAAAGCGCGATAAGGGCCAATAACCACTTCATCAAAAATTTGGAATTGCTTAACGAACATCGCAATATTGTAATTGGGTTGATAATACGCAATTCGCCCGGTTTGATCCGCATACCCATCAGTGCTGCTGCCATAAGCAGAGTCAAAGTCGTTAAAATAACGCTTATCACTCACCTTGGTGTAATTCAAATCCAAACGCCAATCTCGTGCAAAAGCCGCATTATGCTTCCAATAGAATAAATGACGCTTACGATTTTCGCTGTCATAATCTTTTAATCGATCATCGCCCAAATATTCACCGGCAACTTGTCCCTCGCCCAACGTCGTTAAATAGCGGAATTCACTGTTCAACTGCCAACCACGATGAGACATATATTTCGGCGTTAACGTGGCATCTAAATTCGGGGCAATATTCCAATACACAGGCTGAGCATAAAAATAGCCATCCCGACTGCCATGTCCCAAGGTTGGAATCAATAACCCGGAACGACGGCGGTCGCCTATCGGCAACTGCAAATACGGCGTGTAGAACACCGGCACGCCCTGTACTTTAAAACGGGCATGCCACATTTCTGCATACTCTTCTTTAACGTGTTGACGCATTTCATCGGCATAAATCGACCAAGAATGATCATCTTGCAAGCAAGAGGTAAATGTCGCATTTTTCATCACACGATAGTCATCGCGCAATTCCACGCTTTCTGCCGACCCACGGCCTTGGCGATCCACTAATTGATAATGTGCATTGCGAACATCCGTATCTTTGGTATTTAAATGAATTTTGGCATCATCGCCCAGCAAATTGATTTGGTTGTCTCGATAATCGAATCCGCCACGAGCAAAGGCATAACGCTGCACATTATCACCGCTTCCCTGTTGTTGCACCTCAACTTCTGCAGATTGTAAATGGCGATTGCCTTGTTTAACATCCACACGGCCTTTATAAATCCCACTGCGAGGCTGCGTTATCTCCGCCTGATCCGCCTCAATATACACCGGCAAATCGTTCGGATTTCCGCTCACCACTTCACCGGTAAAATGCGGCACACCGTATAAACACTGCTTTGCTAAATCAGCCGTGCTTTCGGCGCTATAAAGTGAGGTCAAAATTGACAACGAAATTAACGTGTAAGTATTCTTTTTCATGAGAGTAGACAACCATTACAACCAAAGATAGCGTGATTATACTGTAAAACAGGCTAAATCACAGGGGTTAATCGGCGTTATTTGCCCCATTCTTATTTACAATGACAATGATTCCAATGATCATTCACCAAACCCATCGATTGCATAAAAGCATAACACGTGGTCGGGCCCACAAACACAAAACCGCGCTTTTTTAACGCCTTGGATAACATCACGGAAACAGCCGTCTGAGCAGGCACCATGGCTAAATCCGGCACATCATTCACCTGCGGTTGGCCATCCACAAAAGACCAAATAAAACGACTAAAATTTTCACCGAACTTTTCCATCGCCAAATACGCTTTGGCATTTTTCACAATCGCCTCCAATTTTGCCCGATGACGAATCAAACCGGCATTTTGCATACACTGATTTATGTCCTCATCTGTCATCTGCGCAATTTTTTGCGGATCAAAATGGTAAAACGCCTGCCGATAATTTTCCCGCTTTTGTAACACCGTAATCCACGACAACCCCGCCTGCTGTCCTTCTAAACAGAGTTTCTCAAATAATTTCTGACTATCAAATTGCGGCTTCCCCCACTCGTGATCATGATAATCCCGATACAATGGCGAACCCTCCGCCCACGCACAACGTGCCATTTTCTTTTCCTTCTCAATAAAACAAAATCTTCCAGAATGAAAACAATCCCCTGATACCAAGACTTTTCACGCAAAAAGTGCGGTCATTTTCTAGCATATTTCACGGGCATTATCATCTCATCAATATTTATAAATACCTCATTGACAGGTAGAATAGCACCTTAATTATCAATTGTTTTAATGATTTCTAAGGAGTTTCAATCATGGCCACTGCAATTCAACAACGAGAAGAGCTTCAACGCCGCATTTGGCAAATCGCGAATGATGTCCGAGGCGCTGTTGATGGTTGGGATTTTAAGCAATATGTGCTTGGTTCGCTTTTCTATCGTTTTATCAGCGAAAACTTTGCCAACTATATTAAAGGTGGTGATGATAGCGTTGATTATTCTGCGTTTAATGATGACAACCCTATTATTGCTGCCATCAAAGAAGATACTATCAAAGCAAAAGGCTATTTTATTTACCCTAGCCAATTATTTAAAAATGTCGTAGCAACAGCCAATACTAACCCGAATTTAAATACAGACCTAAAAAGCATTTTTACAGATATCGAAAACTCCGCTACTGGCTACCCTTCTGAACAGGATATCAAAGGCTTATTTGCTGATTTTGATACCACTAGCAGCCGCTTGGGCAATACCGTTGCCGATAAAAACAGCCGCCTAGCCGATGTATTAAAAGGCGTTGCTGAGTTAGATTTTGGTGACTTTGAAGATAATCATATTGATTTATTCGGTGATGCTTACGAATTTTTAATTTCCAACTATGCCGCTAATGCCGGTAAATCGGGTGGTGAGTTCTTTACGCCACAATGTGTTTCCAAGCTGATTGCCCGATTGGCTTTATATGGACAAGACAAGGTCAATAAAATTTACGACCCTGCCGCCGGTTCGGGTTCTTTATTATTGCAAGCGAAAAAACAATTTGACGAACACATTATTGAAGAAGGGTTCTTCGGGCAGGAAATTAATCACACCACTTACAACCTTGCCCGTATGAATATGTTTTTGCATAACATCAACTACGACAAGTTTGATATCGCCCTTGGCAACACCTTAATGGCTCCTCAATTTGGTGAGGATAAACCCTTCGATGCTATCGTTTCTAATCCGCCTTACTCCGTGAAATGGATTGGTTCAGACGACCCGACATTGATTAACGATGAACGCTTTGCCCCTGCCGGCGTGCTTGCGCCAAAATCCAAAGCGGACTTTGCCTTTATTTTGCATGCGTTAAGTTATCTTTCCGCAAAAGGCCGCGCGGCGATTGTCTCCTTCCCCGGTATTTTTTATCGTGGTGGTGCGGAACAAAAAATTCGTCAATATTTGGTGGATAATAACTATGTGGAAACGGTCATTGCGCTTGCGCCAAATCTCTTTTTCGGCACCAGTATTGCGGTGAATATTTTGGTGCTTTCCAAACATAAACCCAATACCCAAACCCAATTTATTGATGCCAGCAGTTTATTTAAACCCGCCACCAATAACAACATTTTGGAACCTGAACATATTGAGCAAATTCTCAAATTGTTTGCCGATAAAGAAAATATACCGCATTTAGCCAAATCCGTATCTTTTGAAGACATCGTTAACAATGAATACAACCTTGCGGTGAGTTCTTATGTGGAACAAAAAGACACCCGAGAAATCATTGATATCGATAAACTTAACGCAGAAATCAAGCAAACCGTTGCCAATATCGACCGCTTGCGTGCGGAAATTGACAAGATTGTGGCGGAGATTGATCAATAATTAGATAAGGAAATAGAATGGCTATTTATAAAATATTCTGTGATGAAAGTTGTCATTTAGAACATGATGGATCTGATATTATGGCAATTGGAGCAATTCATTGTTCTGCAGAAAAAGCAATTGAGTTAAGTAAATCAATTAAAGCATTGAGACATAAACACAATTACTTACCGGAACTAAAATGGAGTAAACTAAATAAACAACAGTGGAATCTCTACCGCGATCTAATTGATCTCATTTTAGATAATGAAGAAATTCATTTTAAAACTACTGTCGTAATGAATAAAAAGTCTTTAAATCACAAAATCTTCAATGAAGGCTCACACAATAATTTTTACTATAAAGTACTCTATTACACAGTACGAGATTTCTTAGAGAAAAAAAATATTTACCGTATTTATTTAGATTATATGGATACATTGGGTGCAGATAAATCTAAGAAATTATGCGAAGTATTACAAAATGGTACAAACTGGGATTTAAAAGCAGAAGTTACAATCGTGCAATCTTATCAGGTACAAATTATTCAACTTTGTGATTTATTAGTCGGGGCTGTCGCTTATAAGAACCGAACTGATATTGACCATAAAAGTACGATAAAACAACAATTTGTAGAATATTTGGAACAAAAACTATGTCATCCTTTAGACATCACTACTGTACCTTGGGAAAAGCATTTTAATATCTTCCGTATGCAACCACAGGGAAGAAAACGATGCTAGATGAAATATTAGACTTAAATAAAATTGAAAGTGAAAATTTATTTAATTATTTATATTCCATTTTCCATTCAGACTTTGTAGAAAATAAAACTTATTTAGCCGAAAAAATTTATATAGATCCTAAATCAAACGATTTAGAAGATAATAAAGAAAAAGTCTTTTGGCATCTTACTTCCCGAGAAAACAAAGAAGAATATTGGGAACAAAGTGTTAAAAAATTCCGTTCACTTGGTCGTTATTTAGATTTTAGAAGGGCTGAACGCATTCACTGGATTAAGGAAATTCTAGAAAACCATTCTCACGAAAAAATTAAGCTTTTTTATCATCGTGAAAGTAACAAAAAACGAGACATTCGCTTATATTTATGGGCTTATGAAGAAGATTTTGTTGTGATTTTACAGAAACTAGGTAAATCCTCTTCATTTTTAGTGACAAGTTTTTATATTGATCACCAAGGAAAACGTGATGATTATCAGAAACGCTACGAAAAATACCGAAATGGTGATGAAACCTTGAAAGGGTGCGAATGGTTCTAACGATAGAGAAATGGTCGCCTATTGTAAGCCGGGCGAACGGCTACCTCTTTCTACTAAAGAGTAGGTGAGCTGGTAGGATTATAGTTATTCAGTAACAATTAGGCAAGCTTTTTCTGGCTCTTGAAAATTTTATGAGCATATATAGTATTCAAAACAGATTAAAATCCAACAGTCAACTAAAAGTTGACAGTTCAACATTTGTAGGGCGGACTTCAGTTCTCCGAGACTATCAATACCACTGTTGCCAATATCAACCGCTTGCGCGCAGAAATTGACAAGATTGTGGCGGAGATTGAGGGATAAAATGTAGGGTGGGCTTCAGCCCACCGATTTACGATAACAGGCGGTGGGCTAAAGCCCACCCTACGAGGAGCAACAAAAAATACAATGAAAAACAACCGCACTTTTTTAGAAAAATTATTGGATGGGGCTGAGGTTGAGTGGAAGCCTTTGAATAAAATCGTTACTACAATAGCAGCACCAGTTAAATTAAAAAGAGAAATGTATTGTTCTACAGGCTCTACTCCAATAATAGATCAAGGAGAAAAATTTATTGCTGGTTATACTGACGAAAATTTTGAACCCATTCCTTCAAATAAATATATTATTTTTGGGGACCATTCAGAACATATTAAATATGTTAATTTTTCTTTTATACAAGGAGCAGATGGATTAAAAATTTTAAAACCTAAAGAAGATAATGCTAAATATATATATTACGCATTTCAGAATTTTTATGTAAAAGAGTTGAACTACAAAAGACACTGGTCAAGTGCAAAAGAAACATTAATCCCTCTACCGCCTCCAGCTGTCCAAACCGAAATCGTAAAAATTTTGGACGCATTGACAGCGCTTACCAGCGAGCTTACCAGCGAGCTTACCAGCGAGCTTATACTACGCCGGAAGCAGTATGAATACTATCGGGAGAAATTGTTAAGTGAAGAAGAACTTGGGAAGATTGGGTTTGAGTGGAGAACTTTAGGAGAAGTAACAAACATAAAAACAGGTCAAGCAGTTAGTAAATATTCAATTTCACAAAATCCTGGAATATATCCCGTCATTAACAGTGGTCGTGAACCTTTAGGATTCATTAATGAGTGGAATACTGAAAATGACCCGATTGGCATTACAACAAGAGGCGCTGGAGTTGGCTCAATTACTTGGCAAGAAGGTAAATATTTTCGAGGAAATCTTAATTATTCTGTAACTATAAAATCAGATTGTAGATTAAATATTCGCTTTCTTTACCATATATTGCTTCATTTTCAAAAAGAGATTCATAATTTATGCTCTTTTACAGGAATTCCAGCACTAAACGCCAGTGAGCTAAAAAAATTAGAAATTTCTATTCCAGCTATCGAAGAACAACACCGCATCGTTTCAATCCTCGATAAATTTGAAACTCTCACTAACTCCATCACCGAAGGCTTGCCTTTGGCGATTGAGCAAAGCCAAAAACGGTATGAGTATTACAGAGAATTGTTATTGAATTTCCCAGGCAAAGAATAATATGACTAAAAGTTTAGACGAAATTGCAAAACAGTTAAGAGATTCCGGTAAAAAGGTTAATCTAATTTACGCCTTTAATGGAAGTGGAAAAACCCGTTTATCAAAAGCCTTTAAGAATCTTATCGCACCTAAAGAAAATCATGGCAATGAAGAAGAGCCAACACGAAGAAAAATACTTTATTTTAATGCGTTTACCGAGGATTTATTCTATTGGGATAATGATCTTCTTAATGACACTGACCCTAAATTAAAGATTCAACCTAACTCTTTCATCAGTTGGTTGATTAAAGATCAAGGGGATGAAGGTAAAGTAATTGGAAAATTTCATCATTATTGTGATGAAAAACTTATGCCTAAATTTGATATTGATAATAATCAAATTACATTCAATTTTGCGCGTGGAGATGATACGCCTGAAGAAAATATAAAACTATCTAAGGGGGAAGAAAGTAATTTTATTTGGAGTATTTTTCATACGTTAATTGAACAAGTTGTTGCAGAATTAAATATTTCAGAGCCTAGTGAACGCACCACTAATGAATTTGATGAGCTTAAATATATTTTTATTGATGATCCAGTAAGTTCATTAGATGAAAATCATCTTATTCAATTAGCTGTTGATTTAGCGGAATTAGTCAAAGCTAGTCCCGGCACTATAAAATTTATTATCACTACACACAACCCTTTATTTTATAACGTTTTATATAATGAAATTGGAGCAAAAATTGGTTATATTCTAAGAAAAGATGAAAATAAGAATGAAAACGAAAGATTTGATCTTGAGGAGAAAAAAGGTGATACAAATAAAAGTTTCTCCTATCATCTTTTTCTACGAAATCTACTTGAAAAAGTTGAATCTAAAGATATTCAAAAATATCATTTCATGTTACTGAGAAATTTATATGAAAAAACGGCTAACTTTCTTGGCTATTCAGGATGGTCAAATCTATTACCCAATGATGATGCAAGACAAAGCTATTACACTCGTATAATCAATTTTACTAGTCACTCTACGTTATCAAATGAGATAATCGCTGAACCAACAGATGCCGAAAAGAAGATTGTTAAATATTTACTTGAACATCTAATTAATAATTATGGTTTCTATATAGAAGAAAAGATTAAAGAGCCACAAACTGATAATACAACAGAGTAAAAATATGAACGACTTAATCATCTACAACACCGACGACGGTAAATCTCACGTTGCTTTATTAGTTGTTGAAAATGAGGCTTGGCTAACCCAAAATCAGCTTGCCGAACTTTTTGACACCTCTGTACAAAATATCACCTTGAATATAAAAAATATATTACAAAACAAAGGGTTAGATGAATTTTCAGTTATTAAGGATTACTTAATAACTGCCCAAGATGGTGAGCAATATCAGGCAAAAACATTGTAAATAGATACTGAAGATTTAGAAATTTTAGAAAACTGGCAAAAAGATCTGAAAAAGCAAAAGCATTAAGGAACCACCCATGACCCAATACAAAACTATCGCCGAATCCAATAATTTTATCGTTTTAGATCAATATAATAAGCTTGTGGAAGAGCCTAATGCAGGCTATCAAACGGAAGGGAGTCTTGAGCGTGAGTTTATTCGTGATTTACAGGCGCAAGGGTATGAGTATTTACAAGAAATCAATGGTCATGATGTGTTGGTTAAAAACTTACGGGTTCAATTACAGCGATTGAACAATGTGGTTTTCTCTGATGCGGAATGGCGACGTTTTTTAGAGGAGTATTTGGATAAACCGAGCGATAGTCTGATTGAGAAAACCCGTAAAATTCATGATGACTATATTTATGATTTTGTGTTTGATAATGGACGAATTCAGAATATTTATCTGCTAGATAAGAAAAATCTTGCCAATAATGCCCTGCAAGTCATCAATCAATTTGAACAAACCGGTAACTATGATAATCGTTATGATGTGACGATTTTGGTGAATGGTTTACCGCTTGTGCATATTGAACTGAAAAAACGCGGCGTAGCCATTCGTGAAGCCTTTAACCAAATTCACCGCTACAGCAAAGAAAGCTTCAATAAAGAAAACTCTCTCTTTAAATATATTCAGATTTTTGTCATTTCTAATGGCACAGATACTCGCTATTTTGCCAACACCACCCAGCGTGATAAAAACAGCTACGACTTCACAATGAATTGGGCAACGGCAAAAAATACCTTAATTAAAGATTTGAAAGATTTTACAGCGACATTCTTGCAAAAGCATACCCTGCTCAATGTGTTAGTGAATTACTGCGTGTTTGATGTTTCCGATACCTTATTAATTATGCGCCCGTATCAAATTGCTGCCACCGAGCGTATTTTATGGAAAATCAAAAGTTCTTATTTGGCTAAAAATTGGAGTAATAAAGAAAGTGGAGGCTATATTTGGCACACCACCGGTTCAGGCAAAACCCTCACCAGCTTTAAAGCGGCACGCCTTGCAACGGAATTAGACTTTATTGAAAAAGTATTCTTCGTAGTAGATAGAAAGGATTTGGACTATCAAACCATGAAAGAATATCAACGCTTTTCACCGGATAGCGTGAATGGTTCGGAAAGTACGGCGGGGCTAAAACGCAATATCGAAAAAGATGACAATAAGATCATTGTTACCACCATTCAAAAACTCAATAACCTGATGAAATCGGAAGATAAATTACCAATTTACGATAAACAGGTCGTTTTTATCTTTGATGAATGCCATCGTTCTCAATTTGGTGAAGCGCAAAAAAATCTAACGAGAAAATTCAAAAAATACTATCAATTTGGTTTTACCGGCACACCGATTTTCCCAAGTAACGCATTAGGTGCAGAAACCACGGCGAGTGTTTTTGGCGTTGAACTTCATTCTTACATTATCACCGATGCGATTCGTGATGAAAAAGTGTTGAAATTTAAAGTGGATTACAATGATGTTCGTCCACAATTTAAGCACATTGAAACCGAAAAAAATCTTGAAAAACTGACCGCACTTGAGAAGAAACAAGCCTTTTTACAGCCCAAACGTATTGAGCAAATTGCCCAATATGTTTTAGATAATTTCAAACAAAAGACTCATCGTTTTAATGCGGGTAACAATGGCTTTAATGCCATGTTTGCCGTAAGCAGTGTCGATGCGGCTAAAATCTATTATGAAACGTTCAAACGGTTACAAAGTGCGGTCAAAAATCCACTTAAAATTGCGACAATTTTTTCGTTTGCAGCCAATGAAGAACAAGACGCCATCGGGGATATTGCAGATGAAAGTTTTGAAGTGGAAGCGATGAATTCTACTGCCAAAGAATTTTTAAAATCAGCCATTGACGATTACAACAACTATTTTACAACAAATTACGATGTGGATGGTAAATCTTTCCAAAACTACTACCGTGATTTAGCCAAACGCGTCAAAAATAAAGAAGTGGATTTATTGATTGTCGTAGGGATGTTTTTAACCGGTTTTGATGCCCCAACCTTAAACACATTATTTGTGGATAAAAACCTGCGCTACCATGGTTTGATTCAAGCTTATTCACGTACAAACCGCATTTATAACAGTACTAAAAGTTTTGGCAACATCGTGACCTTCCGTGATTTAGAACAAGACACCATTGATGCCATTACGCTTTTCGGTAAGTCCAATACACGTAATGTCGTGCTGGAAAAAAGTTATCAACAATATATGGAAGGCTTTACTGATGCCGGTGTTGCTTGCCGTGGATATATTGATATTGTGACTGAGCTAAAAGAAAAATTTCCTGACCCAAGTGAAATTCAAACGGAAAAAGACAAGAAAGATTTTGTGAAATTATTTGGTGAATATTTGCGGGTTGAAAATATTCTGCAAAATTATGACGAATTCACCGCTTTGCAAGCCTTCCAATCGCTTGATACTACGGATGAAAAAGCCGTTGAAGCCTTTAAAGAAAAATATTATTTAACGGATGAGGCTTTTGCTGAAATGCGCCCCATTGATATACCGAGCGAACGTAATATTCAAAATTATCGCTCTACTTACAATGATATTCGCGATTGGCTCCGTCATCAAAAAGAGGGTGAGGAAAAAGCAAAATCGACCATTGATTGGGACGATGTGGTGTTTGAAGTGGATTTATTAAAATCCCAAGAAATCAATCTGGATTACATTTTAGAATTGATTTTCGAACACAATAAGAAAACGAAAAACAAAGCTGAGCTGATTAATGAAATTCGATCTATCATTCGAGCAAGCCTAGGAAACCGAGCAAAAGAAAGTTTGATTGTGGATTTTATTAATCAAACCGACTTGGATAACATTGCCGACAAAGCCGGCATTATTGAATCATTCTTCCAATTTGCCCAAAAAGAGCAACAACAAGAAGCCGATGAATTGATGAGCAGTGAAGGACTGAATATTGATGCCGCGAAACGTTACATGAGCGTATCTTTAAAACGAGGATACGCCAGTGAACAAGGCACGGATTTAAATGATGCTCTCCCTAAAATGAGCCCGCTTAATCCACAATACCTCACAATAAAACAACGTATATTCCAAAAAATCGCCGCATTTGTTGAGAAATTTAAAGGGATTGGAGGAACTCTCTGATTTAGTTTGAATTCACTTACAATGTATGCAAAAGCATAATTTATGCATGAATTGAGTAAGACGCTACTTTTCATCAAATAAAAACGGCACTTCAGTCGATGAGACTTAAAAATCTCTCGGCTGAGATGCCGTTTTTAATCGTATCAATTACTCTTTTGGTAAACGTATAACTGAAAGTAGCAACCCGCCCCAGATGATGATGAGCGCGATGGCCATCATGATAATTGCATTAGTTGTCATGATTTTCTCCTTGTTTTTGCATTAAGTGTTTCCACGGTAAACGGGAAAGTAAGAAGCTGATGATGACTAAGCCGATCGCCATGCCCCAACCGAAGGTGTTAACGAACCATTCCGGATAGCCTTCGTAGCCGTTTGCCAATACTTTGGTGGCTTCTTTGTAAAGCATGAACGCTAATACGCCGGTGGTAACCACAATGCAGGCTTTCCAGATTGCACCGACTTTGAAAGAACTGGTTTCGTTCAAGTGTTCATCAAGTTCTTTTAATCTGCCGGTAACGATAATGGAAAGTAAAGAGAAGAACGCCACAGCAACAATACCGAACATGTTGACAAAGTTGTCCATAGTATCAAGCATTGGTAAGCCGGCTGCCGTACCAAACAACAAGGTAGATGCGACCATCATTGGTAAGCCCACCAAGAATGTTGCGTGTGCACGACGTAAGCGTAATTTATCTTGTACCGCCGCAATGATAACTTCTAATACGGAAATAAAAGAGGTTAACCCGGCGAAAACTAAAGAACCGAAGAATAACACGCCCAATAATTGACCTAATGGTGCTTGGTTAATGATGGTTGGGAAGGCAAAGAACGCTAAGCCGATACCGCCTTTTGCTACTTCGCTGACATCTTGTCCGTTGGCGACAGCAATGAACCCTAACGCAGAGAATACGCCGATACCTGCCAAGACTTCAAAGCTACTGTTAGCAAAGCCAACTACTAAACCTGCGCCGGTTAAATCCGATTCTTTTTTCAAGTAAGAGGCATAAGTCAACATGATGCCGAAGCAAATGGAAAGCGAGAAGAAAATCTGACCGTATGCGGCAATCCAAACGCTTGGGTCGGCTAATTTGTCCCAGTTTGGTGAGAATAACGCATCAAGACCTTTTGCTGCACCCGGTAAGAACAGGGAATAGACCACTAAGGTAATGAACATAATCACCAAAATTGGCATAAAGATGACGGAAGAACGTGCAACACCTTTTTGTACGCCAAAAGAGAGAATTAATAACGTGATTATCCAGACAGCAAGTAATGGGCCGACAACAGTATCAACAAAATCCAAGCTTAATGCCACCTCACTTGCCATCTTAATGTGTTCATGTAAGAAGAAATCGACCGGGTTACTCCCCCATGCAGAGCTGAAAGAATAATAAGTATAACTTGCCGCCCAACCGAGAATAACCGCATAGTAAAGACCGATAATGACATTGATCATCACTTGCCACCAACCAAAGGTTTCAAACGTAGTTTTGAGTTTACGATAAGCCAGCGGCGGGGATGCACGGAATTTATGACCTAACGCATAATCCAAGAAAAGTAATGGAATACCTGCAGTTAATAGGGCAACAATATAGGGAATAATAAAGGCTCCCCCGCCATTTTCGTAAGTAACATAAGGGAAACGCCAAATATTTCCCAACCCGACCGCGGAGCCGATCGCCGCAAAAATAAAGGCTCTCCGCCCAGAGAATGTTTCTCGTTTATGTGTGGTTTGTGTCATATAAACACCTGTTAAAAGTTAAAAATGAAAGAATGCTACTATAACCGAATAAAAAGGCTGTTCATAGCTGCAAAACAATTATTCATGTTAAGAACAGAAGACTATTTTATCTATCCAGAAATTTCATCACACAAAATTGATTTGAAAATGTGATTCCTTGATAAAAGCCATAAAAAAAGTGAGCATTGTCATAACAACACTCACTCTTTATAAACTTCAAGTATTTTGCCAATATGGCCTTTTATTATACTTACTTGATAATTTTAGCTACCACGCCAGCGCCTACTGTACGGCCACCTTCACGGATAGCGAAACGTAAACCTTGGTCCATCGCAATTGGGTGGATTAGGGATACAGTCATTTTAATGTTGTCGCCAGGCATTACCATTTCCACGCCTTCCGGTAATTCGATAGTACCGGTTACGTCAGTTGTACGGAAATAGAATTGTGGACGGTAACCTTTGAAGAATGGAG
>ERZ772764.624-NODE-624-length-23802-cov-8.058449_pt1 | contig 23802 bp, 15 predicted proteins | sample MGYA00512163_ERZ772764 | MGnify/ENA primary metagenome ERZ772764 (study PRJEB29015, sample SAMEA2737903) | human oral metagenome | biome: human oral; feature: human-associated habitat; material: dental | place: China | collected 2094 ... | reverse complement strand
GATTTGTATCAGACAGTCCTTATAATTACGGTTCTTATTCTAATTCTGAATATGACAAACTTATAAAAATTGCCTCTGAAACAAAAGATATTAATGTCAAAACAGATGCTCTAATCAAAGCCGAAAATATATATGAGAAAGAAAATCCGGCAGCAAAAATGGGATATGGTGAAATTACTCATGTTATCCTCGAAAGACCGGGAATAAAAGGACTGAAATTAGTTCCTTATGGCGGGATTTTATATTTAAGAAATGTTAATAAAGATAAATAGAAGTTTAAAAAAAGCTCTTCGTCAAGTGTAACAAAAAGTAAAAATATAATTTAATAAAATTCGACTGGTATACTCCAGTCTTTTTTGTTATAATAAATTCAGACATATTTTTTGAAATTTTAATGTTCAGATAAAATTTATGTTAATAAATAAAATAAAAGGTGGGGGATTTTTGTGAAAAATATAAAAGGAGTATTTTTATTACTGCTATTTTTTTGTTGTCTAACTGATTGTGGAAAATTTTTTAATGAGGGTAATTCTTCTGAATTTAATATTAATCAGGAAATTACAGGTATGAGCAATGAAAGAGATAAAAAGGGCGGAAAAATAACTATAGCTTCCTTTAATGCCATGAGGTTAGGTGAAAAGGAAAAAAATTATGAAGTAATGGCAAAAGTGCTGTCAAATTTTGATCTTATTGGAATAGAAGAAGTAATGCATGAAAAAGGACTAAAAAAGCTGAAGGCTTATCTGAATAGACTAACTGGAGAGAAATGGGAGTATATAATATCTGAAAATTCTGTTGGAAGTGAAGGATATAGGGAATATTACGGATATGTCTACAGGAAAGAAAAATTTCAGGAAGTAAGGAAAGTGGGATTTTATAAGGAAAAAAATGAAAATGAATTTATGAGGGAGCCCTATGGGGCATACTTTAAATCAGGAAATTTTGATTTTGTGTACATTATATGCCATTCGATTTTTGGAGATAAGGAAAAGCAGAGATTAATTGAAGCATCAAATTATATAAACGTGTATGAATATTTTTTGAAGGAAAGTGGAGAAAGTGATATTATAATTGCAGGAGATTTTAATGTACCGGCAGACAGTCCTGCCTTTGGAAATTTGAAAGAAAATGCAGGTGTGTCATATCTTCTTTCTCCTGAAGAAAATCTTACTACCCTTTCTGATGAAAGGCTTGTAAGCTCATATGACAATTTTTTTATAAATAAAGAAAAAACAAAGGAATTTATAGAAAATTCAGGAGTTTATAATTTTGTAAAAAATGATAATTATGCTATAATAAAAAAATACATTTCAGATCATCTGCCTATATTTTCAGAATATTCTACTGAAAATGATTTAGATTGACTAAATGATATGTATGGAAAGTTTATAGAAGAAGCGAGGAAATAGAGGAGAATTATGGACAAATCAGTTAAAGAAGTATATAAGAAGGTCTTTACAATAGGACTGCCTGTATCAATTGAAAATATGATATACAGTCTTATGAATTTTATAGATATATTTATGGTTGGAAAAAAAGATATTGTGTTAGGTCTTGGAACATCTGCAGTTGCCGGACTGGGTTTTGCAAATCAGGTATTTATGGTTTTTATAGTTTCACTTTTTGGAATGAACAGTGGTGGCGGAATACTTGCCGCCCAGTATTACGGAAGCAAAGATTATAAAAATCTGAAAAAATGTCTTGGAATAACTATTGTAGTGGGATTTTTGTTTTCAATTTTATTTTTCTTGATGGGAGTATTTATTCCTGAAAAAATTATAGGGATTTTTACTTCAGATGTAAAAGTATTAGATTTAGGGTCAAGATATTTTAGAATAATAGCCCTTGTCTACCCTCTGATAGGGATTGGATATGCTTTCAATATGCAGTTACGTGCTATCGGGAAGACAAAATACTCACTGTATTCTACAATCATAGGATTGTTTATAAATCTGATTGGAAATTATTTTCTTATTAATGGAAATTTCGGTTTTCCTGCAATGGGAGTTGAAGGAGCAGCTGTTGCAACGATAATAGCCAGAATAATAAGTATATTTTATCTGATATACATAATATATAAGTATAAGCTTCCTATGGCAGGAACTTTTTCTGAATTGTTTAAACTGTCATGGAACTTTATAGTTAAAACATTGAAAATATCACTTCCTGTATTTGGACATGAAATAATGTGGGTAATAGGTGTAAGTTTGTATGTTGTAATTTACGGAAGAATGGGTACAGAAGCAACTGCGGCGATACAGGTTGTAAAATCCATAAGTAACCTTGTGTTCACGCTGATATTTGGGTTATCAAGCGGTACTGCAGCTATAATAGGACAGGAAATAGGAGCAGGAAACGAAGAAAATGCTTACAGATATGCCGTGGAACTATTGAAAATATCATTAGTTGCAGGAGTTATAGTAGCATTGTTTGTTTATGCAGTAAGTCCTCTTGTCTTAATTCTTATGAAAGTGGACAGGGCGATTTATCCGCTTGCTAGACAGATAGTATTTTCAGAAGGAATTCTGATAGTCATAAAAACTGCCGGAACATTGTTTATAGTTGGAATTTTAAGAGCCGGAGGAGACACTCTGTGGACTATGTTTGCTGATTTGATTCCTTTATGGACATTTGCTATTCCTCTTACATATTTTGCAGGTCTTAAACTCGGGCTGCCGGTGGCACTTGTATATTTATGTTCCGGAAGTGATGAAATTTTGAAAATGCCCTTCTGTATGCGGAGATTGAAAAGCAGAAAATGGATAAATAATTTTGTAAAAACTTCTTAGATTTTATGTTAGGAGAACTCTAATGAATAAAAATAGGAATTTAAATATTAATTTTGATATGAAACAAGATATAGATGTAAGTAGAAAAAACAGCATAAAAAAATATTTAATTGCAGGAACTATAGCATTTACTGTATCATGTTCGACTATAAAAACACCACCTTTAGGAATAAATTATGAAAGTCCAATACGTGAAACAGAAAATGCTGAATTTCATTATGACCTTACTTATCTTGATAAAGACGGAAATATACAGTATGACAGAAATTTATGGGACGCTACCTATAAAGTAATAGACAATGCAAAAGATTATCTTATAGTAGAAATGTTTTTGTTTAATGACCTCTATAATAAAGATAAGGAACATTTTCCTGAATTTGCAAAGGAATATACTGAAAGACTTGTAAAAAAACAGAAGGAAAATCCTAACTTGAAAGTGTATATACTGGCAGATGAAAATAATAATTTTTACGGTGCATTTGAACATCCATTTATAACATCAATGAAAAATGCAGGAATAAATGTGATTATAGTAGATATTTTTAAGTTAAAGGATACGTTTCCATGGTATTCACCTTTTTGGAGAACATTCATAGAACCTATGGGAAATCCACAGAATAAAGGCTGGATAACAAATTTCTACGGAGATATGTGGCCTAAACTGACTATAAGAAATCTGTTGAGGGCGTTGAATGTAAAAGCTGATCATAAAAAAGTTTTTCTGAATGAAAAAGAAGTAGTGGTTTCTAGTGCAAACATACATGATCCCAGTTATTTTCATGAAAATATTGCAATATACACTGATGGTTCTATAGTGAAGGATGTACTTCATAATTTACAGTTGGTTGCAAGGTTTTCTGATTCTGAAATAAATATAGATGGTTCTGACATGGGAACGGAAAATATTATGAATTTCACTTCGAATGATAAAATAGAAACTGATGAAAAAACATTAAATCCTGAAAATCAGAAAGAAAATAACGAAGAACAGATGAATAAAAAGGAAAACGAACAGAATGTAAAGAAAAATACCTCTATTAATTTAGAAAAAAATAATATATCAGATATAGAAGGACAGACATATAAAATACAGTATCTTACTGAAGGTGCTATTGGAAAGCATCTAGATACGGATATTGATAGCCTAAAAGCAGGTGATGAACTGCTTATGGGAATGTATTTTCTAGCTGATAAGGGAGTAATAGACAGATTAATCAATGCAGCAAATAGAGGAGTAAAAATAAGAATCATTTTTGACAGAAGCCGGGATGCCTTTGGAATGAGTACAAATGGTCTTCCTAATAAACCTGTTTCAAAAAAATTGAAAAAGAAAACAAAGGGAAAAATTGAAATAAAGTGGTACTTTACAAATAATGAACAATATCACACAAAGATTACTCTAATGAAAAAAACAGATGGTAATGTTATAATCAACGCAGGTTCTGCTAATTTAATAAAAAAGAACATTAGAGGATATATAATGGATGCAAATTTCAGAATATTGACAACTCAGGATTCAAAAATATCAAAGGATATTTATGAATATTTTGATAGACTATGGGAAAATAAAGATGGTCTGTTTACACTGAACTTTGACGATGAGCCAACAACAGGTGGATTTTCAGATTTTATGTATAAAATATTAGATGCTACACAGTTGGGTTCTTTTTAAAATAACAAACTAAGAAAATATAGGTGATGAAAAAATGAAGAAAAAAATATTGTTTTTGCTGTTAATAGTGGCATTGGGGACAATGACAGTGTCATGTTTTAAGAAAAAAGAAAAGGATAAAGAAAAGCCTACTACAGAACAGCAAATAAATAATACTAATGGATCAATAAATACAGACATGTTTAATGCGGGAAATCAGCCTTTAGGGGATCCAAATATAAAAAACATTACACCAGAAGAACAGCAGTTTTTGATTAACAATCAAATTGATCCTTTAAAAGTTTCCTCTGCCATTGATAAAGCTCAGCAGGGAGATAAGGAAGCCATTCTTTCGCTAGCACAGCTTTATTTCAATTTGAAAGATAATGAAAAAACAAAGAAATATTTGCAGATGGGAGTGGATAAAAACTATCCTGAAGCAATTTATAATATGGCTGTTTTATTAAAAGAAGAAGGAAAAGAAGCTGAAGCTAACAAACTTATGGCAAGACTGCCTAAAAATGCGGCGACTACTTCAAGACAGTTAAAACCTGGAGCACAAGCATATAATAATGGTATTGATCTGATAAAAGCGAAAAAATATAATGAAGCAAAAATACAGTTTCAAAATGCTTATAATCAAGGGTTAAAGGAGGCAGATATACAGATTGCCCTTTTAAATAAAGAAACTAAAAATTATAATGAAGCTGTAAAATGGTTTAAAATTGCGCTTGGACGTGGAGTTACAGCTGCAAATTTTGAAATAGGAGCAATATTATATGATACAGGTAGGGAAAGTGAAGCAAGACCATACCTTATGAAAGCATATAATTCAGGAAATAAAGCTATGGCAATGCCTATTGCATTATCCTATCATAAAGAAAACAACATGAAGGAAGCTTTGAAATGGTATAAAATTGCAGCAAAAAATGGAGATAAGTCTGCTAAGGAAACAGTAGCTCAGATTGAAGGTGGAAATACAAAAAATAGCAGCAAAGTTAATTCAATTCTAGGGGATAGTTCTCAAAGGAGCCTTACAGATAGTACGATTTCCAACTTGAAAAATAATAATTCAAAAGGTACAAATGATACAATATTTAATCCTAATATGGCAAAAAATGAGCAGACATCTATTCCAAACTATAATGTGAATTTAGATCGTCCTAAGAATTCAGGTAATTCTTCAAATTCTGCTAAACAAAATACTGTAACTACTACATTAGGTAAAGTTGATAATAAGTCAGCTAAGCCTTCAACATCACAGACACAACAACAGAAAATAGATGAAAAGGAACAGAGAAGAACTGAAAAAGCAGTAGCAGATGCAATCAGAAGAGCTTCAAAGCGGAAAGATTCAAAGTCTAAAGATACAGATAATGTAAATGTTACACCATCAGATAAAAATATTGAAGATGTAATAAATAAAAAAGCTGCAGAATATAAATAATAAAATGATTATAAAGAAACATATTTACTAAATTATAAAAGTTTGGTAAATGATGTTTCTTTTTTTAAGAATAAAAAATTTGAGAAAAAAATGTCCTGTCTGATAATTGAAACAGACAAGACATGATAATATCATTATTTAAAATAGTAGTGTTATTATTCCAAGTAAAGCGTTTATAAGGAATATATATGTAAGAAATATACGGTTAAAGGATTTTACAGTATCAGATATAAAATTAAACGTAAGTAATAATACGATATCTGAAATTGTATATAATATTCCTTCTATTGATATATTTTTGAATATAAGAAACTGATACTGTGTTGTCTTTAAAAATATAAGTACAGGTGGCAACAAAGTACGTAATGAATTAAAAAATAAATGTAGAAAAATAACTGATATTTCAAATATAAGAAGAAAAATAGTTATTCTTTCAGCAAATTTAGCTTTCTTATCTGTTAAAAAAGTAATTCCAAATATTGAGTATAGTCTCATAAATATTATCAAAATTGATAAAAACGCAAGTGTACTAGTCATTCTTTATCTCCATAGTTTATTTTTTTATATTTTAGCATATTTAAAAAATATAGTAAAGCTGACAATTTAAGAAAATAGTGGAAATTATTTCAAAAGATTGATAAAATATAAGAGTATTAATAAAGTAAGGAAGGGATTGAAAATTATGAAGAGAATTTTAGTATTACTGTTTATAGCTTTGGGAATATTATCATTTGGAGATAATTCAAATTTTGAATCATTTGTAAATAATGCAGGTTATGTAGAAGAAGTTAAGAAATATGATAATGGTAATGGAACAATGGAAAAGCAGGCAAAAGAATATCTGGAACTACTGGAATTTATATACTTCAACAGAAGCAGAATGGGAGAATTGATGCGTGAAAAATTATATTCTGCATCAGATGTGGAATATCAGGCGTATATGGAAAGAATGAAAACAGGAGAGTTTAATAAACTTTTTAGAAGTTTTGGAGTATTTATACCTATTGTAGAGAATGTAAAATGGGAAGTGGAAAAAGAAACAGAAAACGGTAAACTTGTAAGGGTATCTTCTCCTAATGCCCGTGTACATATTCAGACATCAAAAAAAGGAAATAAATTTGAAATATCAGGAAAGCTGAAGGGATATATAAAGATGAATTATAATCCTAATCCTGCTGAGAGAAATTTAAAGGTAAAAAATAAAAAGACATATTTTGAAGAAATTTCTCAAAGAGACTTGAACAGAAACTATCTATTCAGATATTATCTGGAACAGACTAAATATAATATTTATAAAAAAGTAACAGAGACAAAATAGAAAAACTTGGTAGGTAAAATTAAATGGAAACAATAAAATACGTATATAATTTTGATGATAAAAAAAAGCATTGGGAATATTGTGAGAAAAATAAATTTCCATTTATACTTTTAAAAGATATATACGGAAACTATACAGAAATATTTTATGATATCACTAATTTTAATATAGATTTGGAACATATATCAAGAGAAATAAATGGAATATTTAATTCCTATAGAAAATTTGCTTTAATTGATAACTATTTTTGGGAAAAGTATTCAAAACAATATTATTTTTTTATTTTTCCTGTTAAAAAAAGACATTCTGAAATTATAGCAGAACAATTATTTGATTATCTTATGGAATATCTTGAAAAATTCAGATAGAAAGAAGGAAACTATTGAAAATAATTAGTCAATTTAAAGATTTTTATGACTACAAGGTTGCAAAGTATGGAATTGACGAGAAACTGATTTTTGACAGGCGGAATCCTGTAGTTGTACATGAGAAAACACTAATGCCTGAAGGCAAATTGGAGGAAGATGATTCTGATAATTTGGCTCTTCATTCAGTATTGTATATTGGAAATAATCCTATACATATTTTTGGAACTAAAAATAAAATCTATACACATTTTGATCTAGTTGATGAGAAATCTCTGGATACTTATTACTATTATTATGAAAATGTTTATTTTAAATTTAATGATGGAAAAATACTTAAAATAAATACAGAATTCATATGTGGCAAAAATTTTCTTGACATATTGAAAGAAAGAAGAAAAAGTAATCCTTTAAATATAGGAGAATTTAATTATGTATGTCATTATGTAAAACCTGATGATGAAAAAATAAGTAACTGGGATCAGCTTTCTACGAAACCTATTATACTTATACAGAGATTTTATGATGAAAATATAAAAGTTCCAAGAAAAACAGCTCAAAGAATACTAAGAGAACAAGTATATATAAATCCTCCGTTAAACAAAATGGGACTTTATATTGATCCTGACTGGGTGTGGCAAAGTCTTGTAGAATTTCTTTCAGCATTGAAAACAGAAACAGAACAGTCACCTGAAATGGCAAATGATTTAAAGATTCAAAGTAAGGGTTTTGACAGGAAGACCTCCTTTAGGCCAAAAATGAAAAAGTAGAAGTTATTTGTTATGGTATTAATTAAAATTTTAAAAAACATAGATTATGGAGTATAATTAATAATAAATGTTATATTATTTATACAACATAATTGAAAATATCTGAATTATTATGAAGAAGTTATCATATAATTAAATAAATTTATTATACAAAAAAAAAGAAGGAAATTTTCCTTCTTTTTTTTTAAAAAGAAGTATACTTAGTGTAGAAGAAAATAAATAGGAGGTAATAATTATGGCAATTAATGTCAGAAGTGAAATAAAACCATTAAAAAAAGTTTTATTACACAGACCTGGAAAAGAGTTGTTGAATTTAACACCTGATACATTAGGTAGATTATTATTTGACGATATACCTTTTCTAAAAGTTGCACAGCAGGAACATGACGCTTTTGCACAAATTTTGAGAGATAATGGAGTGGAAGTTGTATATCTTGAAGATTTAGCAGCTGAAACAATAGGTCAATGTCCTGATTTAAGAAAAAAGTTTATAGAACAGTTTATTGTTGAAGGTGGAGTTTACACTGAAGAATATCAGAAAGCTTTATTTAACTTCTTTGATGCAATCAAAGACAACAAAGAATTGATCTTAAAAACAATGGAAGGTGTAAGATACGGAGAATTGAGTGTACCTTCAGAATCATTGGTCACTAAAATAAATGATGATAAGGATGAATTAATATTAGATCCTATGCCTAATTTATATTTCACAAGAGATCCATTTGCTTCAATCGGTAATGGAGTAAGTATGAATAGAATGTATTCTGTTACAAGAAATAGAGAAACTATCTATGCAGATTATATATTTAAATATCATAATGATTATAAAGGAAAAGTTCCTTACTTCTATGAAAGAGATAATAAATTCCATATAGAAGGTGGAGATATCCTTAACCTGAATGATAAAGTTCTTGCAATAGGAATTTCTCAACGTACTGAATCTGCTGCAATAGATAAAATAGCAAAAAATGTTTTTGCTTCAGTCGACAGTACAATAGAAACTGTACTTGCATTTAGAATACCTTCAACAAGAGCATTTATGCACTTAGATACAGTATTTACACAAATTGATTATGATAAATTTACTATCCATCCAAATATTATGGGACCGTTAGAAGTTTATGAGTTGACTAAAAATGGAGATAAAGTAGAAGTTAAACTGCTAACAGACACATTAAAAGCAATACTTGAAAAATATCTTGGGGTACCAGATGTTAAGCTTATAAAATGTGGTGGAGAAGATAGAATCGCTGCTGAAAGAGAACAATGGAACGATGGATCAAATACATTATGTATAGCTCCTGGAGTTATTGTTGTTTATGAAAGAAATGATGTATCAAATGCACTTTTAAGAGAAGCAGGATTAAAAGTTCTTGAAATGCCAAGTGCCGAATTGTCGAGAGGACGTGGAGGCCCTAGATGTATGAGTATGCCTTTAGTTAGAGAAGATTAAGGTAAAAAAATATAGAAAAAATTGAAAAAATAAAAAAAATGTGGTATATATTAATGTATACAGTGGAGTTAAACAACCATCTATACTTAAATAGTTGGTTGTTTAACAAAAATGTAAATTCAAAATAAGAAAGGAAGGTTTTAAAATGCCAAAAAATTTAAGTGGAAGACACTTCTTGAAATTATTAGATTTCAGTAGTTCAGATATCAGATATCTGTTAGATTTATCAAAAAAATTCAAAGAATTAAAATTAACAGGAACTCCACACAAGTATTTAGAAGGAAAAAATATAGTACTTTTATTTGAAAAAACTTCGACACGTACAAGATGTTCATTTGAAGTTGCAGGAATGGATTTAGGAATGGGTGTTACTTATCTTGATCCAGGAAGTTCACAAATGGGTAAAAAAGAAAGTATTGAAGATACTGCACGTGTTTTAGGAAGAATGTATGATGGAATTGAGTACAGAGGATTTGATCAGGAAATAGTTCAGGAACTGGCTGATAATGCAGGAGTACCTGTATGGAACGGATTAACTAATGAATTCCATCCAACTCAAATGTTGGCAGATTTATTAACAATTGAAGAAAATTTTGGACATTTAAAAGGAATTAACTTTGTATATATGGGAGATACAAGAAATAACTTAGGAAATTCTCTTTTAGTAGCATGTGCTAAAATGGGACTTAACTTTACTGCATGTGGTCCTGCTGACTTAAAACCAACTCCTGAATTAATAGCGGCTGCTGAAGCAATTGCTAAAGAAACTGGAAGTATAATCAGATTTACTGAAGATGTTAAAGAAGCATGTACAGATGCTGATGTTATTTATACTGACATATGGGTATCTATGGGAGAACCTGATGAAATCTGGGAAAAAAGAATTAAAGAACTGAAAAAATTCCAAGTAAATAAGGAAGCTATGAGCTATGCTAAGGATACAGCAATTTTCCTACATTGTTTACCTTCGTTCCACGATTTGAAAACAACAATCGGAGCAGAAATAAATGAAAAATTTGGATTACCTGAAATGGAAGTAACAGACGAAGTTTTTGAAAGCCCTCAATCAAAAGTTTTCGATCAAGCTGAAAATAGAATGCATACAATTAAAGCAGTAATGTATGCAACCTTAAAATAATATGGCAAAAAGAATAGTAGTAGCACTTGGAGGGAATGCTTTAGGAAATACTCCTGAAGAGCAGTTAAAACTTGTAAAAAATACTGCAAAATCAATCGTTGAAATGACTAAAGAGGGATACGAAGTTATAGTTGGTCATGGAAATGGTCCTCAAGTGGGAATGATAAACTTAGCAATGGATTATGCCGCAAATGGAGAAGTTAAAACTCCTTACATGCCATTTGCAGAATGCGGTGCAATGAGTCAGGGATATATTGGATATCATCTTCAACAGGCAATAAGAGAAGAATTACAGGCTCAGAATATTAAAAAAGGTGTTGTTACGTTGGTAACTCAGGTTGTTGTTGATAAAAATGACCCTGCATTTACTAATTTGACAAAACCTATAGGTATGTTCTACAGTAAAGAAGAAGCAGATAAAATTGCTGCTGAAAAAGGATTTACATTTGTAGAGGATGCTGGAAGAGGTTACAGAAGAGTCGTTGCTTCACCTTTACCTAAAAAAATAGTAGAAATTGAAGAAGTGGAAACACTTGTAAATAATGGAACTATAGTAATCACTGTTGGTGGTGGAGGAATTCCTGTAGTGGAAGAAAACGGACACTATAAGGGAGTAGATGCAGTTATTGACAAAGATAAATCAAGTTCTAAACTTGCAGCTGATCTGAAAGCAGACATGCTTGTTATATTAACTGCTGTTGATAAGGTGTATATTAACTATAATAAACCTAATCAGAAAGAATTAAATACCTTAAGTATAGAAGAAGTTAAAAAATATATTGAAGAAGGACATTTTGCTAAAGGAAGTATGCTACCAAAAATAGAAGCATGTATGGAATATGTAGTAAATAATCCTAATGGACAGGCTATAATTACTTCATTACAGAATGCCGGATCTGCATTGGCAGGAAACACAGGAACAGTTATAAAAGGCTAATCTAAATACAAATCATGAGGGCTTTCCATGCCCTCATAACCTGTTACATAGAATTACTAAATTTTGAAAAGAAAGTAGGAGAATGATATGGCAAAGAAAAAAGGTATACAGTTGTCAGCTTTTTCAATATTGTTTCTTATAATAATTGCTTTAGCACTTTTAACATGGGTTTTTCCACAAGTTGATAATGCAACACTTGCTACAGTAGTAATGGCTCCATTTAATGGATTTAAAGAAGCAATAGATGTATGTATATTTATATTGTTACTTGGAGGTTTTTTAGGAGTTGTCACTAAAACAGGAGCATTGGATGCCGGTGTAGGAGCACTTGTAAAAAAACTTAAAGGAAAAGAAACGGTTTTAATAGTTGTATTAATGATTTTATTTTCAATTGGTGGAACAACATACGGTATGGCTGAAGAAACAGTTGCGTTTTATGTATTGATATGTTCTACAATGGTTGCAGCAGGATTTGACACTACTGTAGGAGTTGCCACTATAATGCTTGGTGCAGGAGTAGGGGTTCTTGGTTCTACGGTAAATCCATTTGCAGTAGGAGTTGCTCTTGACGCATTAAAAGAAAAAGGAATTCAGTATAATAGTGGAACTGTAATATTACTAGGAGCAATATTATGGATTACAGCTCTAATAGCTGCAATTTTCTATGTTTTAAAATATGCAAAAAAAGTAAAGGAAGAAAAAGGTTCAACTATTTTATCACTGCAAGAACAGAATGACATGAAAGAACATTTTGGACATGCAAATTTTGATAATATAGAATTCACAGGAAAAACTAGAATTACATTGACTATATTTGCAATAACATTTATTATAATGGTTATTTCATTAATTCCATGGGAAAGCTTTGGAATTACTTTCTTTAAAGGATGGACAAGTTATCTGACAGGAACATCTTTAGGAGAATGGTACTTTGCTGAACTTGCCATGTGGTTCCTATTGTCAGGTATTTTAATAGGAATAGTTAACGGATTTAAGGAAAATGAAATTATAGATTCATTTATGGATGGAGTAAAGGATATATTAAGTGTTGTATTAATAATAGCAGTTGCAAGAGGTGCTTCTGTACTTATGGCGGCTACTAAATTTGATGCATTTATTCTTGATTCTGCTTCAAAAGCATTAAATGGACTTTCTCCAGTTATATTTGCACCAGCTTCTTATTTATTATTCCTTGTGCTGTCATTCTTAATTCCGTCAACATCAGGACTGGCTTCAGTTGCATTCCCTGTTTTGGGACCTCTGACAGCGGCATTAAAATATAGTCCGGAAGTTATGGTACTTATATTCAGTGCGGCTTCAGGAATTATAAACCTTATGACACCTACATCAGGAGTTGTAATGGGTGGACTTGCTACTGCAAGAGTGCAGTATACAACATGGCTTAAATTTGTAGGAAAACTGCTTGCTATAATATTTATAATGGATGTTGTAATATTGACTGTTGCAATGATGGTAATAAGATGATAAAATAAAATAAAAATATCGTGGTGAGGAAAAAGTATATGCTAAGTGAACTGGACTTGCAACTTCAGATGGATAAGCACAATGAACTATGTTCTTTTGATGTTGAATATTTGGAAGAGCCTGTCAAACCGGTAATTCATAATATACCAAAATTGTTGTTTTTTGTTGAAGGAACAGGAAAAATAAGGATCTATAATAAAGAATTTGATATAGTTCCTAATACCTTACTAATAATATTCCCTTGGGAAATTGTAGAGATTACTCAAGTGGAAAAACCTTTAGCCATAATGAAAATATCCTATAATTCGGTGTTTAACAACTTGATTTTAAACTCATTAAATAGATATAAGAAGAGTAAAAATAATATATTTTCTCTTATCAAAAAAATACCGGTTGTTTATTTTAATAAAATAGAAGCAAAAACAATAAAAAATATATTTTATGAAATAAAGAATGAAGTAGGCTTGGAATCATTATCGGATTTCAAGCCGTTTTTTGATATAAAAAAGGAAGACAGGGCTATTAAGGAAGAATTTGATTTGAGTACAGTCTATATAACAAATAAACTTACAGAGTTGATAATCCTTATTGCAAAGAAAAATATCAACGAAGAAAAGAACTCAAATATAAAAGAGGAATCAGAAGAAGAAAATATAGTTAAATATATTTATGCACATCTGAATGAAAAACTTACATTAAATAAACTTTCAGTTATATTTTTTATGAGTGAATCTGCAATATCTAAATATCTTGAAGAAGTAACTGGTTTCATGTTTAATGATCTGCTGAGGCATATGAGGATTTCAAAAGCATTAAATTTATTAGTCTATACAGATCTTAATATTGAAGAGATAGCTCATCTTGTTGGTTTTGTAGATGGATCACATATTTCAAAATTATGCAGTAAACATCTGAAAATGTCCCCAAATAAATATAGGGAAAAATACAAGGATGTATATCAGATATTCAGTGAGAAGGAACAGGAACTTGTATCAGAAATAATAAGTTATATTTATGAAAATTATATGAAAGAACTGAATATTGATGAAGTTACAGAAAAGTTTAATATAACTGATATAAAGCTGAATAAGATACTGATGTCCTATTCGGGAAAAAGATTTATAGAATTTCTTAATGCATTGAGGATAGACAAGGCATGTGAAATGCTTCTGACAACTGATAAGAACATTATAGATATTTCATTTGAGTTGGGATTTAATACAGTAAAAACATTTAATAACAATTTTTCAAAACTAAAAAATATGGCGCCTACAGACTTTAGGAAAACAGTAAAACATAATTTTTAATATAATATCATAATACTTGATTTTCAATACAACATAAAGTAAGATAGATAACGGAGGAAATATGGAATTAGTACATATAGAAATCAGAGATATACTGAAGAAGAAAATTGAAAAGATATTTGAAAGAAAGTTTGAAAATATTGACGTACAATATTCTACAAAGAAAAAATTTGGAGACTTCCAGACAAATTTTGCCTTAATAAATTCTGAAATTATTGGGAAAAAACCTAGAGAAATAGGTAAAATAATAATTAAAAGTTTGGAAAATGACCAAAAAAATGATATTATAGATAAAATTGAAATTGCAGGACCAGGTTTTTTAAACATATTTTTGAAAAATTCCAAGATATGGCAGAATTTAAAGAAAATAGGAACTGAAAAATATGATTTTCCGATTGATACATCTAAAAAAGTACTGATAGACTATTCATCTCCGAATATAGGAAAAAGAATGCATATTGGACATCTGAGAAGTACCATAATCGGAGATTCTTTAAAACGTATATTTGAATATATAGGTTTTAAAGTGTCAGGAGACAACCATCTTGGAGATTGGGGAAGCCGTTTCGGCAAACTTATAATAGGATATAAAAAATGGCTTAATGCAGAAGAATATGAAAAAAATCCAATAGGAGAAATGGAAAGACTATACGTAAAGTTTTCTGAAGAGGCACAGTTAAATCCGGAACTGGAAGTCATGGCAAAAGAAGAGTGGATGAAACTGAAGGCAGGAGATGAGAATAACAGAAAATTATGGCAAAGTTTTGTAGATCATTCATTTCGTGAATTTGAAGATTTCTATAGAAAAATGGATGTAAAATTTGATTATTGCATAGGCGAATCCTTTTACAATGAAATAATTCCTGAAACATTGAAAATACTTGAAGAAAAGAAAATTTCATCAGATATTGATGGAGAATTGAAGGTATTTTTTGAAAAAAAGGACAAACTTGAGCCATGTGTAGTAAAGAAAAAAGCTGAAAACAGTTATCTTTACTCTACAACAGATTTGGCAACTCTCAAATACAGAAAAGATACATTGAATATAGACCGTGCTGTTTATGTAGCCGTAGAAAAGCAGAAAAAACATTTCCGGCAGGTTTTCAGAATTGCTGAAATGATTGGAAAACCCTATGATTATGAAAAAAATCATGTATGGTTCGGTATTATGAGATTTGAAGATGGTGTGGTACTGTCTTCAAAAAAACGTGGAATGATAAGATTGATAGATATAGTTAATCAGGCAGTGGAAGAGGCAAAAATAATAATAGACATTAAAAATCCTACTTTTTCAGAAGAAGAAAAAATGAAAATTTCTGAGATTGTTGGATTGGGAGCTATAAAATATTTCAATCTTAGTCAGAACAGAATGAGCTCAATATGTTTTTCATGGGATAAAATTCTAAATTTTGAAGGTAATACATCGCCTTATTTGCAATATACATATGCTAGAATAATGTCCATATTTAGAAAAATGAATGAGGAAAATCTTGAGATTGACAATGTTTACGATGTTGAATATATGGAATTAAACGATGATTTCAATGAAAATGAAAGAGAACTTGCAGTAAAGCTGTTGAAATTTCCAAATTCTGTACTAAAGGCCTATGAATTATGCAAGCCTAACCTGATTGCCGACTATTTGTTTGAAACTGCTAAGATTTTCAATAGCTTTTATGCAGTAGAATCTATTCTTAGGGAAGAAGATAAAAAGAAATTTAATACAAGACTTCTTCTTGCAGAAAAAACGGCATCAATACTCAAAGAAGGTTTGTCACTTCTTGGAATAAAAGTTATAGAAAAAATGTAATTTCGAAAAATATGAAATAGTAAAAAGAATAAATTTATAATAAAATAAGAGAAATCAATACAACTATTTGATTTTGCAGGAGCAAGGTGATGAAGAAAACAGATGAATTTTATTTTGAACAGATTCCTTCATTATTTGAATTTCAGAAGACAGAGGATGCCTTTGGAGAGAAATTCTTTATTAAGGAACAGAATTCAAAAAAACAGGAAATGACAGGAGTATTACAAAGGTACTGTCTTGATGATGAGTATGAGATATCTATTTTTAAAATAAAGGGGAAAACTCAGCAGGTACTGAATAATCCACCTGTTTCATTTGAATTTTTTGAAATGATGTATTGTATTGAAGGTGAATGTAAATTTTCTTCTAATTTTGAAGGAAAGAAGAAAAAATATCATCTGAAAAAAGGTGATATACTCCTTCATAAATCACATAATGGTATAAAAAATTACAAAGTAAACTGCAATAATCTCAAACTGATTACAATAGATATTTATCCTAATGAAATAGTAAATAATAATTTAAAAATAAAGAATATGGAAAAAATAACTCAATGGAAAGAGAAAATTTTTAAAATATTTAGAAATGATGAATTTTATTTTGGAAAGTCAAGTGGTGAAATAGATATCTTGGCACAGGAAATTATGAATATGTCAGTAAAAAATATAGAGAATTACCTGAAATTTAAAATGAAAGTATTTCAATTTATTGTTCTAATACTGGAGATACAGTCTTCCACTATAGATGGTTCCCTGATTTCGAAACAGGCAAAGGATTTGCTTGAAGAATTTAAAATTTCTAATTTACCTACAGTGAAAGAATTATGTGAGATTATGAATATAAGCAGATATCATTTAGAGCAGTCGTTCAAAAATTATGAAAAAATAGGAATTTCTGAATATATACAGAAAAAGAAAATGAAGTATGCTGAAATGCTTCTTATTTCAACTGATAAAAGTATTCTTGAAGTAGCAAATGAAATAGGATACGAAAATCCAAGCAAATTTTCTCAATCTTTTAAGAAATATTTAGGAATTTTGCCTAGAAAGTATAGAAATATAAATTTAGAAAAAAACAATAAGTAATATAGAGTTTTAAAAGCACACATTGTTTTAAACTATCATATGTGTGTTTTTGTTTATACAAATTAGAAGTTTAAATATTTATAAAAAGGATTATTTTTAAAAAAAGGAGTAGAAAATAAGAACACATTCAAGTATAATCAAATAAAAAACTAAGATGTTTTATAAAGATTAACATGTTTATAATAAAAGTAAATAAGATAGAAGGTGAATAATTTGGATAATAATTTGAGAAATGTTGAAAAGATGCTTAGATGCTTTGCAAAGAAATGTAAAGATTTAAAGTATACTAGAGGATTGCTATTTTCTTTTTTAATGTCAGGTACAGTTGCCCAGGCAGTAGAGAAAAAAAATAGTGATGATTCTATTGAAAGTACAAAAAAACAGCTTGTAAATTCAATTGGAGATATGAAGCAGCTTTTCAGGGAAGCTAAAAGAGAAAATAATAAATTAATGAAAGGGTCGAATCTGGAACTAATTCAACTTATGGAACAGGGAGATCATGTTGTAAAATCTCCTTGGAGTTCATGGCAGTATGGTATGAACTATTTTTACAGTGAATGGAGAGGTTCATATAAAGGAAAAGGAGATAAGAAGGAAAAATATCCTTTTGAGGGTAAATTTACTAGAGGAAATTGGTGGTCAAACAATGTCTCACCAGACAGTGAAGTATACAGCAGATTATCTATAAATGCTATTGGAAATGCTGATCCAACTTCTTCATTAAGCAATAATAGAAATGGACTTAATTATGGACTTGTAGGAACTATGCCTGTACCTGATAAAGGACAGCCACTTATAATAGATCCTACAATAAATATAAATACACCGACATTACCTAATCTTAATGTTAATCCTACAGTAATAACACCAAATATTAATTTTTCGATACCGCCTGTTACAACAGTAACTTTTGCTGAAAAAACGTTGCCAGATATCAGACCTAATGTCTTTAATCCACCTGCATTGGATCAAGTAAGTACAGGATTTGCACAGGATATGAACGGTATGTCTTTTTATGTTGAACCAAATGTAATAGTTAATAATGCTTCAGGAACTTCAAACAATTCAGGTAATTCAAAAACTACTATAAATATAGAAGATAATGGTTTTTCTGTTAATGGTGCATTTACGTATTCAGGTAGAAAAGATAATACTGGTCAAAGTACAACAGCAGATGGAAGTGGAAAAGTAACAAATACAGTGCCTTTGGCAGCAGGAACAGTAGATGGAACTTGGACTTTTGATCAATCAAATCCTAAACCGGATGGAAGTACATTAGTTGCGGCTAATGGTGCAAGTAATGTAGTAAATTCAAATTCTACTTATGCAGGTTATTTGGGAAACGCTGGATATAGGACAGGAGTGCCATCCTCTCCACAGACAGTTTTCAGTTTTACACAATATCAACAGGATAATTCTGTAAAGCCTGGAAATACTACTTCAGAAGCTATTGTAAAAGGAAAATGGGAATTAAGAAATAATACAACTAATCCTATTGCAAGAAATAAAGTAAGAACAAATACTGTCAGATTTATGAGTGTTAATGGAACACATGTTGGTTCATTTTATGACCCAACAAAGGTTAATTTTGAAGGAGAATTGGATATATACGGAAGATCTGAAGCAGATGCAATGACTACAGCTCCATATGTAAACTGGAAACATATGACTGTAGCTGTAGAACAACAGGCAGCAAGTGCTAAAGAATCAATATTTACAAATAAGGGAATTATAACTTTAAAAAGAGAATCTGCAAAACCTGCAGTAAATGCTAGTGATGATAGATTAGGAACTTATTTGATAGGTTTTTCTGCAATGGTAGAAGATTATGGACAATATCAGCCTACATCAGGTAATGTGATTAATGCTAATTTATATTCAAATATTACTTATAGACCTTGGGCTTCTGAAATGAATAACTTAAATACAATAAATGTAGAAAGTGTTGAAAGTATTGGAGTGGATTTTGCAGAATTTACTTTTAAAAAGAATGCAATTTATCCAACAAATTCAAATCCTTTAAAAGTTACGTCATGGGGAAATAAAGGATCATTAAGAATGTATATGAATACTGGTAATATAAATGTAAAAAGTGAAGATCCGGGAAATTCTTCAACAGTAAGAGGAAGTTATGGAATAAGAGTTCCAAATATATTCGCGCCGGGAAAAGTTACAGAAGATGCACTTAAAGATGCAGATACTGATGCAATTTACTATGATGAAACAATAATTGATGGAAAAGCTGGGAAAGTAAATCTTACAGGAAGCCATAATGTTGGGATTTCAATTTCTAAAAAAATTGGTGGTTCCGGAACAGGGACAAATGCAACAAACGATACTTATACTGAAACTGTTCAAACAGTGGGAAGTGGTCCAAATGCTAAGCAATACAATATAGGGACTGGAACAATGAGTGTCTATAACTATCAGACAGGAAAAGGAGCAAATGGGACTGGACTTGGTGGTAAGGCTGCAGGAACAACTGCAGATTTAGATAATACAGGCAGAGATGAAAAAGATTTGATTGGAAATATATATAATTTAAATATAGTAGTAGATGGAAAAGAAAACGTAGGATTTTTAAGAAATTATGACTATATGTATGGAAATTATTCTCCAACTATACAGTCATTGGTACAGAATGATTTCAACATAAGAGATACTCATGTAAACAGTATTGACTTTACAAGTACTGCTGACGGAGGAGTATTATTTAGAACAGACAGATATGGTATAAACGTTCTAAAAAATCTTACTATAACTCCGGGAAATGCATACATAGGTGACCCAAATCCTCTTGCACCAACAGATCCTACAAAAAATCTTAATAAGAGATTTAATATAGTTATGCTTGCAAATGGAACTGTAAACCATGCTGATACTGTTGTTCCAAAAGTAAAAAATACAGGAACAATAACTATAAATGCAGGGGGACAGAATGTAATTGGCCTTATGGCATATAATGGAGGAAGAGCAGAGAGTACAGGAGATATAACTGTAACTAACTCTGATGATTCAATAGGAATGGTTATCAGTGGTACAAACAGTAGTAATAAAATTAGTTCAGGTACAAGTTCAAGTAATATAAAATTAAAGGGAACAAGAGTAACAGGTATTTATAATAATGGAACAGATTATGTAATGACAGGAGGAAGTGTTAAAGTAGAAGGACAGGATTCTATGGGAATTTATGCTTCTAATGTAGGAACAACACTTGCAACAACAAAATTACAAAACGGAACAATTTCTGCTGAAGGAACAGGAGCAGTTGCACTTTATGCAAGAGGCGGTTCTGATATAGAACTGAATAATACGACATTATCGATAGGAAATGGTGGACTATTATTTTATGGTGCAGGAACTGCAAGCGATAAATCGCAGCTTATAATGACTGGAGCAGACAGTAATGCAACAATAGCAAATGGAGGAACAGCATTCTATGTTAAAAATGCTTCTGGAAGTCCATTATCAGCGCTTATATCTTCAGCATCAACAAAAACTCTTAACCTGAATATGCAGTCAGGATCAACGCTTATGGTTGCTGAAGGTAGTGGTGGAAATGTAGGTGGAGAACTTGTATCAAATCTTTCTTCGCTGGGAACTGGAAGTATTACAGGACTTAATATAACAGGTACACCTGGTACATACGTTCCATATAAGGCAACAAGAGTACCTTTAACTGTAGATGTAAATTCAAATTTAGATAATCCAGGAGATGCCTATCTTAAATCAGAATTTTCATCTTCAAGTGTAACAAATAATGCAGCAATATCAGGAAGTGGAGCTATAACAACACCTACTTCATTAAGAGACAAGTCTAAACTGGGAATTGCCCAGAAAAATGATTCTGGACAACCTAGAAATGATGTCATACTGACAAATAATGGTACTATTAATTTATCAGGTACAGGAATGGTCGGTGTAGTAGGAGAATATACTGAAATATACAACAATGGTATGATAAGAACTTCAGGAAATGATTCGGTAGGTATTTTAGGTTCAAATGGAGCATTAGCGCAGAATAATGCTGCAGGAACAATTGAAATTGGAAATTCAGGTACAGGAATAGCTGCAATTAATTATTTAGGGACTACAGCACCAACTACCGGAACTAAAACAATTGAAGTTGTAAATAATGGAACAATAAAATCCATAGGTACTGGATCTTCTATAGGAGTACTTGCAATTGATAATCAGGCTGTTTCAGGTGCAGGAGTACATAGCATAACATTAGGAAATGGATCAAATATAGATGTTTCTTCATCAGCAGGAACAAGTGCAACTGATATTGGTGTTGGAATTTATTCTAAAATATCAAATACTTTAGGAGCTGTTACTAAAGTAGGATCAATTATAGATAATGGTTCTACAATTACCTTAAATAAAAGCGGAGTCGGATTCTTCTCAGATGGATCAGATATAACAGCAAATGGTGGTAGCATTACCACTATAAATGGTCAGACTGGAAAGGGTATATTTACTAATAAAAATCTAAATACATCAAAAATAATAACTTTACTGGGAGATAAATCAATAGGAATACATGTATACAACAATATAACAGATCCTGTAAATATTACAAATAGTGGAGATATAACAGTTGGAGATTCAAGTAACAGAAATGATCCAAGTATGGGAATTTACGCACCTAATGCCGGAAATGTGGTACATTCAGGAACTATAACTACAGGAGCAAGATCTTTAGGAATATATTCTGAAAATGGTACTGTTACATCTTCAGGTGGAATAACAACAGGAGATGAAGGACTGGCAATATATAAGAAAAATGGAATATTGAATTTATCAGGAAATGTAACAGCTGGAAATAATGCTGTAGCAGTATATGGTGATAATAATGTTACAGTTAATCATGCAGGAAATGTAAATGTTGGAGATTCTTCTTTTGGATTTGCAATATTGGATAATGGAACAAATAATTTTAACAGTACATCTGCTTCTACATCGAATATAGGCTCTAAAAGTGTTTACCTGTATAAAGCGGGGCCATTAGGAAATATAAACAGCGGAACATCATTGACATCTTCAGCATTAAACAGTACAGGATATTATGCAATCAATGGTGCGGTTATAAATAATAACGGTAATATAGATTTTTCTAACAGTATAGGAAGTGCAGGTGCTTTTGCATCAAATAATTCAACAGTTTATAACAATGCAACAATAACTATTGGAAAATCACAGATAGATTCTCCAAATCCTGCTGATAGATATTATTCATTAGGAATGGCAGCTAAAAATGGTGGTAAAATATATAACAATAACACAATAAATGTAACTGGAGATTATGGAATAGGAATGTTTGCTGAAGGTGCAGGTTCAATAGCAGAAAATAACGGGACAATTAATCTTGCATCAGCAGGAAGCCTTAAAGGTGCATATGGTATGTATCTGAAAAATGGTGCTTATGGATTAAATACAGGAAACATAATTTCAGGAAGATACAGTAACGATGCAAGTAAGGAGGGACTAATCGGAATAGCTGTACTGGATGGAGCAACTCTTGAAAATACAGGAACAATCGATATAGATGCGAGAGATTCTTATGGAGTATACATAAGAAATGGTATCATTAAAAATTATGGAACAATTAGAATTTCAGGTACAGGTTCTACAGGAATAAGAAGTAAAAACGGAACTTATACTGGTGCAGGAACTATGGAGGATGCTGCAAATTCATCTGTAACAGCAACTAATGGAGCTGTAGGATATGTGGCTGAAAATTCTGCAACATTTGAGCCTACATCGGCAGGAAGTACTCAAATTATTTCTCCTAATAAAGTATATGTTGATGGAAAAATAATAGATGTGGAAGATTTCTCTCCAGGACCTGATCCTGAAATGACAAATTATGCATTCTCAAATGTAGGAATCTATGTAGATACACTTGGAAGAACAAATCCTATAGACTGGGTAGACGGCTTCAATCCTAGTGTAAAAAATGACTTAATAATAGGAACTGAAATAACTGAAATAACAAACAGCAAGGCAGTAAAAGTTGGAAAGAATATTCTAACTCCATTTATGCCAAAATATAATCAGCTTAGAAATGCAGTAGGTGCAAAATATGACCTTGAAACTATCTCAGGTTCATTGACATGGACTGCTAACAGAATTTTAGATGATACTGGAAATGGAGTTAAGGAAGTTATCTTAGCAAAAATACCGTATACAGACTTTGTATCGAAGAGTGAAAATGCATGGAACTTTGCAGACGGACTTGAGCAGA
>ERZ772764.616-NODE-616-length-24082-cov-5.676489_pt1 | contig 24082 bp, 25 predicted proteins | sample MGYA00512163_ERZ772764 | MGnify/ENA primary metagenome ERZ772764 (study PRJEB29015, sample SAMEA2737903) | human oral metagenome | biome: human oral; feature: human-associated habitat; material: dental | place: China | collected 2094 ... | reverse complement strand
GAAAGAGGTAAGAAAAACTATGCACGCTAAGAAATTAGATAAATTGGCGACTGGTGTTCTCTACACAATAGCGAGTATCATTGTTGCCATCCTTGCCTCTCTCATCCTCTATATCTTAGTTAGAGGTTTGCCGCATGTTTCCTGGTCTTTCTTGACAGGGAAATCCTCTTCTTACCAAGCTGGCGGTGGTATTGGGATTCAGCTATACAATTCCTTCTTCCTGCTGGTGATTACTCTGATTATCTCTGTTCCTCTTTCTATGGGGGCTGGGGTTTATCTGTCAGAGTATGCTAAGAAAGGCCCAGTAACCAACTTTGTCCGCACCTGTATTGAAATTCTGTCTTCACTGCCTTCGGTAGTAGTTGGACTCTTTGGTTATTTGATCTTTGTTGTCCAGTTTGAGTATGGCTTCTCAATCATTTCTGGTGCCTTGGCCCTGACGGTCTTTAATCTGCCACAGATGACTCGCAATGTCGAAGACAGTCTGCGCCATGTCCATCATACCCAGCGTGAAGCTGGTTTGGCCTTGGGAATTTCCCGATGGGAAACGGTCCTGCATGTGGTCATCCCAGAAGCTTTGCCTAGTATTGTGACAGGGATTGTACTAGCTTCCGGTCGTATCTTTGGTGAGGCAGCAGCCTTGATTTATACAGCAGGTCAGTCAGCGCCGGCTCTTGACTGGTCAAATTGGAATATTTTCAGCGTCACCAGTCCTATCTCTATCTTCCGTCAGGCTGAGACCTTGGCCGTCCATATCTGGAAGGTCAACAGTGAGGGTACAATTCCTGATGGAACAGCTGTTTCTGCTGGTTCAGCAGCAGTTCTCCTGATCTTCATTTTGATTTTCAATCTGGGAGCCCGCAAACTGGGCAGCTATCTGCATAAGAAATTAACCTCTGCTTAAAGGAGAAGAAATGACAGAATATAATTGGAATGAAAAACATATCATTACTTTTCCTGAAGAAAAGGTAGCCCTGTCGACCAAGGATTTGCATGTTTACTACGGTAAAAAGGAATCCATCAAGGGCATTGATATGCAGTTTGAAAAAAACAAAATCACTGCTTTGATTGGCCCCTCTGGATCAGGTAAATCAACCTATCTTCGCAGCCTCAACCGCATGAACGATACCATTGATATTGCCAATGTGACTGGAGAGATTCTCTATGAGGGGATTGATGTCAATCGCCCTGAAATCAATGTTTATGAAATGCGCAAGCATATCGGCATGGTTTTCCAACGGCCAAATCCTTTTGCCAAGTCCATCTATCGAAATATCACCTTTGCTCATGAACGGGCTGGTGTCAGAGATAGAAAGGTTTTGGATGAGATTGTGGAGACCTCGCTTAAGCAAGCAGCTCTTTGGGATCAGGTCAAAGATGACTTGCACAAGTCAGCCCTGACCCTCTCTGGGGGTCAGCAGCAGCGGCTCTGTATTGCCCGTGCTATCTCAGTCAAACCAAACATTCTGCTCATGGATGAGCCAGCGTCAGCCTTGGATCCGATTGCGACCATGCAGCTGGAAGAAACCATGTTCGAACTTAAGAACAACTATACCATTATCATTGTGACCCACAATATGCAGCAGGCTGCCCGTGCTAGTGACTACACTGGATTCTTCTATCTGGGCGACTTGATTGAGTACGATAAGACGGCTAATATTTTCCAAAATGCCAAGCTTCAGTCCACTAATGACTATGTTTCAGGTCACTTTGGTTAAGCTGCCGTCCGTATTCATCACGATTCAACAAGCTTAGTCTTTGCTTGAATGTAAAATAAAATGAAGGAAAAACGTATGACAGAACCTATTTTGCAAGTCAAGGACTTGTCGGTTTATTATAATAAAAAGAAAGCCCTTAATAGCGTTTCACTTGATTTCATGCCAAATGAGATTACAGCTTTGATTGGACCGTCAGGCTCAGGTAAGTCAACCTTGCTCAAGGCCATCAACCGAATGGGCGACCTGAATCCAGAAGTAACAACTACAGGAACGGTCATTTATAACAGTCACAATATCTATGGTCCGAGGACAGATACGGTAGAGCTTCGCAAGGAAATCGGCATGGTTTTCCAGCAGCCCAATCCTTTCCCTATGACCATCTATGAAAATGTGGTCTATGGACTTCGGATTAATGGTGTCAAGGAAAAGGCTGTTTTGGACGAAGCAGTAGAACGATCCCTGATTGGAGCTTCTATCTGGGACGAGCTCAAGGACCGTCTGCATGATTCCGCTATCGGTCTTTCCGGTGGTCAGCAGCAACGGGTTTGTGTTGCTCGCGTGCTAGCTACTAGCCCTAAGATCATTCTCTTGGACGAGCCGACATCAGCCTTGGACCCAATCTCTGCTGGGAAAATCGAGGAAACCCTCTACAGTTTGAAAGACAAATATACCATGCTTTTAGTCACTCGCTCCATGCAGCAGGCGTCTCGGATTTCTGAAAAAACAGGCTTCTTCCTTGGTGGAGACTTGATTGAATTTAATGAAACCAAGAAGATGTTCCTCAATCCAGCCCATAAAGAGACCGAAGATTACATTACTGGTAAATTCGGATAACAGAAAGGAATCTTATGCTTAGAGTACAATTTGAAGAAGATTTAGAAAAACTTCATAATCAATTCTACGCGATGGGAAACGAAGTCCTATCGCAGATTAACCGAACGGTTCGTGCCTTTGTCACACATGACCGTGAACTGGCTCGTCAGGTCATTGAAGACGATGCCGAAGTCAATGAATACGAAGTGAAACTGGAGAAAAAATCTCTGGAAATCATCGCCCTGCAGCAACCTGTATCTCAGGACTTGCGGACTGTTATCACCGTGCTGAAAGCTAGCAGTGACTTGGAACGGATGGGTGACCACGCCGTATCGATCGCCAAAGCCACTGTTCGGATGAAGGGAGAGGTCCGCATCGAGTCTGTAGAAGATGCCATCAGCAAGATGGGGCGTGATGTTAAGAATTTCGTCGAAGAAACTCTGAACGTCTACCTCAATGGAAATGTAGATCAAGCCTATGCTGTAGCAGCTATGGATGAGAAAATCAACCAATACTTTGATGATATTCGCGATCTTGCTACAGAGGAAATCAAACAAAATCCAGAACTAATTGTGACTGGCCGCGATTATTTCCAAGTTATCTCTTACTTGGAACGAATCGGCGATTATGCCAAGAATATCTGTGAATGGGTTGTTTACTTTGAAACAGGTAAAATTATTGAGTTGTAATGAACAAAAGATACGATTTGTTTCGTGTCTTTTTTGTATATTCATGACTATACTGAAGTATCCTGTTTTTCATTGGAACTTGAGTCCGACTATGTTACACTATAAGAATATAAAAAATGTAATGTATTTTCATAATGAATAATTTAGGAGAAAATGATGAAGAAAAAAATTTTTACGACACTTGCTCTTATTCTTGTTTTGGTATCAGGCGGAATCTATATATACAACAAAGTAACCAAACCTAACTTAGGTCCCAAAACAACCAAGCTCTATCAGCGAGGCTTTCGACTCTTAGAAGAACAATATGGAACCTATTTCAAAGAACACTATAAAGGTATTGAGAAGATTAAATTTTCTCCGATTTATATTGAAGGGGATAATGGTGGTTCTATGCTAAATGCCTATGTACGTCCGACGATTTATGATAAATATGGGAATAAAGCAACATTAGGAACAACAATAAAGAACTACACACCTAATAGCTATGGTTTAGTTACTCATATATTTCTTGATTTTGATGGTGCAGGAAATGATGTTATAGAATTAATGGATTCACACGGTAATGAGATTGATGTTTCAAATGCAAAACATTTGCCAGACGAAGCAAAGCTTACAAGGGCTAAGGGAACTGATTTGAATATTGAATTATTAGTAGAAGATGGTCAGTTAAAAGATGTTGTTAAGGATGAAAAAGGAAGCCCAGAAGCTGAAATCATTTACGATGTTAAGCTAAGTAAAGAGGAAGGATGATGTGGCTTTGTCTGATCAAGAGGTTTGAAGAATGTAGTTAGATCTTAAGAAAGACGTAAAGAATGAAAGCGAAGTTATTTATAGGATTTGAAATAAAACTTTTTTATGTAAAAGACTCCAGATATTATAAACAGATAATTGAGAGCGCTTTTATAAAAAATGAATGAGACCAGAAATAATGGTATGACTAGAAATATTATGATATACTATAATTAAAAAATAAAAGCGTTTTCATAAAGGTGTGAGGTAGGTAAACAATGAAGAAAAAAAAATTTGCGCTCATTGCAGTTCTTATAGTTTTAATTTCAGGAGGAGTATATTGTATGACAAAATGGATTGAACACAAAAACTCTCCATATAATGTTAGTGATGTTTTAGACGACAAAGGAGTGAAACTTTACAAACGAGGATTTCGTTTGTTGGAAGAACAACTGGCGACTTACATTAAAGAGCATTACTCTGGTGTCAGTAAAATTGAGTTTTCGCCAATTTTTGTTCAAGGTGGAGATGGACAATATATGTTTGACGCCAGTGTTGTTCCAGTTGTTTATGACCAATATAGAAATAAAGTATATTTGGGTAGAGAAGTTGGGGATGAAGATTTTGCTAGTTATGGTCTTCTAGATGATGTCCGACTTGATTTTAATGGCTGGGATGAAGAAATCATCGAATTAAAGGTTGGAGACGAATTTGTTGATATTTCGGGTAGTAAGAAACTTCCTGAACAAGCCAAGTTATCATCTAAATCAAAGATGGATGAAAATATTGAGGCTCTCGTTAAAAATGGACTGTTAAAAGATGTAGTGAAGAGTGAGGAAGGTAGTCCAGATGCGAAAGTTGTCTATAGTACAGAAATCAAGAAAGGAAAATACTGGAAATGGCATTAACAGATGAGAATATTCAGGATCTACAAATCAATGTTCTTAAAATTATTGAAGAAAAAGCAGCAAATCAAAAGTTTGATGTTAGAGGGAGTGATAAGAAGTATATTCTAATCAACGAAATCAATGAAACCACCCAAGCTATTGCTGTTGCGCCTCTTGATAAGGAAGGGAATCCAGATTTCAGTCAAACTACTATTGTTGTTGCTGGTACTCAATCACCTAATAACGAAAATAATAACCATGTTATAGAATCTGGATTTAATGCGGTACTGGCAAGAAATCAATTAACAGAACAGACAAAGGACGTTCGAGAATTTTATAATCAATCATTAGCTAGTGCTAAAAAAATGGCTGGCAAAGGACAAGAAGTTGATATCAGTAATATGTCGGGATTTAGTCAAGCGGGACCAGCAGTTGCTAAAGTAGCTGCGGAAATGAAAGTCCAAAAGATTACAAATTTCATGGACTGGGGTGCGTGGAATTCGTTGACAAAAAATACAGCCGACTATAGAGGTATTAGTGATGAAGAATTAGCATATATTAATAAACACTTACATTCATACAGTGATCAAGGGAAAGATTTAACAAGTTGGGATGGTCATGGAGGGATCATTCCGTATGGAAAAGTATTTACTGTAGAGGGAAAACATCATAATGCTGGGTTACCAAAGATTAAAGGTAATAGGCCAGATTTTGAATGGTATGAAAAAAATGGTCTTTTCTGCTCTGGCATGACCGAAAAGCAAGTCAAAAAGATTGCAAAACTTAAAGCAAAAATGTACGAAATAAATGCCGCAACCGCAAATTATGGATTAGACTATGCAAAAAAAAATCCTGATCATTATGTCCTTGAGTATTTAAAGGAATATGGAGACTTCGCTCCTGAGCCTTCTAAGCAGGATTTAATCGCTATAAATAGAGAATACATTGATGAATTGCATGCCTCGTTAAGAACCAGTTCTGGCGACAAAACAATTAGTTTAAGAGAGGAACTCGTTCGTACAAGTGCTCAAACTGCTCAGCTTCAAGCTGAGGTCTATGAGCAAGAGATTAAAGATAAGTTAGCAAGTGCAAAATCAAAAGTTGAGGCGCACATCTCAGAACTAAGAAACGCATCTTTTACATTAGCTCACAACCTTTCATCTGGAGAAGTAGAAGATCTCTTGTCTGAACTGACCTTATCCAAAGCTTGGAATGGCGGAACAGAAGCCTCTACTCTCGCCTCAGCAAGTGCATATACGACTAAAATGACGGAAATCGCTGGTAATTTAAACAAGGCCGCTGATAATATCGTAGCGATTGATCAAAAAGGCGCCCAGATTTTCGAGAAAAGCTAGGAGGAAGAGCATGATTGAACCAAATACAGAAGATCGAGCTGAAGCCGAACGTATAAAAAAAGAATATTTAAAGATTCAGGAACGCATAGCTATTCGTGGTTTAATTTCAGCTAAAATAGCTGTCCTTCTTGAAGAAAGTCAAGCTTTGCAGAGTTGGCTAGATAGTCAAGCAGATACTATGAAAACTTTTGCCTCTACTCAAGTACCTGCTGACTTATCTGGAGCTTTCACAGGTGGAGCAGCAGATTCAATCAAGGAGGTACTAGGCGCTGTTCCTAAGCCTAGTTTGACCAGCCCTATCTTATAGGAGGCTTTATGGATATTCAGAAAAAGATTGATCGTCTTGATGACGATCACATAGCTTTTCGAAAGAAAGTTAGTGAGTATGAATGGGATTACCAAGATATGAGACGAGAGGCTAAAAATGTTTCAGAGCGATTGAGCGAATGGATAGTATCTTTTTGTCGTAATAGTCCTGATACCGTGCCCTCATATGAATTAAGACAAATAGAAGAAAATAGAGAAATTTTTGAGAGAAAAATTCAGCGTTATGAAGAACGGCTAAACAAAACTTATCACGAAGAAAATCGAATCTATAATAAAAAATTAGAGGAACTTGAGAAAGAAAAGAAGAACTCTTGACCTTTCTTCCATTTTCATAAACTACATAGATAGGTTATTCCCCTGTCTTTTTGTTTACATTTATTCTGCAACGAAATCTTCTAAATATGATACAATAATAACAGATTATAAGCGGACAAGTATGGCGGAGTAATCTTGCCATGATGTTCGTTAGATGAGGAGAAGCTGATGCAAGCAGTTAAACATTTTATTGAAACATTTGTTCCTGAGCACTATGATCTCTTTTTGGATCTGAATCGTGCTGACAAGACTTTTTCAGGCAAGGTGACCATTACTGGGGAAGCTAAGACGAGTAAGATTTCCCTACATCAAAAAGATTTGACAGTTGAAGCTGTAGAGGTTGCTGGCCAAGCTCGCCCTTTCACACTTGATAAGGACAATGAAGCTCTTTATATCGAGCTGGAAGCAGCTGGGTCTGTAGTGGTGACAATAACTTATACTGGTAAGATTACGGACAATATGACGGGGATTTACCCATCTTACTACACGGTAGATGGTGTGAAAAAAGAGATTATTTCTACGCAGTTTGAGAGCCATTTTGCCCGCGAAGCCTTTCCGAGTGTGGATGAGCCAGAGGCTAAGGCAACTTTTGATTTGGCTTTGAAATTTGACCAAGCAGAGGGTGAGTTGGCTCTGTCTAATATGCCAGAAATTGATGTTGAAAACCGCAAAGCGACTGGCGTTTGGAAGTTTGAAACGACTCCACGTATGTCTTCCTATCTCTTGGCTTTTGCTGCAGGTGATATGCAAGGAATTACTGCTAAAACCAAGAATGGAACTTTGGTAGGAGTTTATGCGACCAAGGCCCACCCAGAGAGCAATCTTGAGTTTGCTTTGGACATTGCGGTTCGCTGTATTGAATTTTACGAGGAATACTACGGAGTCAAGTACCCTATTCCTCAGTCCCTCCATGTGGCCCTGCCTGACTTTTCTGCTGGGGCTATGGAAAACTGGGGCTTGGTAACCTATCGGGAAATTTATCTGCTGGTAGATGAAAATTCAACAGCCCTAAGCCGCCAGACAGTTGCCTTGGTTGTTGCGCACGAACTAGCCCACCAATGGTTCGGAAATCTAGTGACCATGAAGTGGTGGGATGACCTCTGGCTCAATGAAAGCTTTGCCAATATGATGGAGTATGTTTCAGTTGATGCAATTGAGCCTAGCTGGAAGATTTTTGAAGATTTCCAGACCAGTGGAGCCCCTTATGCCCTCAAGCGTGACGCGACTGATGGCGTTCAGTCGGTCCATGTAGAGGTCAAGCATCCTGATGAAATCAATACTCTTTTTGATGGAGCGATTGTCTATGCCAAGGGTAGCCGTCTTATGCACATGCTGCGTCGTTGGCTGGGAGACGATGCCTTCCGTAAGGGGCTAGGCGCCTACTTTGAGAAGCATCAGTATGGACATACCATCGGTCGTGACCTTTGGGATGCTCTTTCTCAAGCTTCTGGCCGTGATGTAGCTGCCTTTATGGATGCTTGGTTGGAACAACCGGGTTATCCAGTTGTCACTGCTAAGGTTGAAAATGACTGCTTGATTTTGACCCAGAAGCAGTTCTTCATTGGAGAGCACGAAGACAAGGGCCGTCTCTGGCCAGTACCGCTCAATAGCAACTGGCAAGGACTTCCTGATACTCTGACGACAGAAAGACTGGAAATTCCTAATTATGCAGCCCTGGCAGCGCAAAATGAAGGAGCCCTGCGCCTCAATACAGAGAATACAGCCCACTATATTTCAGATTATCAGGGTGAGTTGCTGGATGCTCTTCTGAATAATCTCAGCTCTTTGGACAATATTAGTAAACTGCAAATCGTGCAGGAGCGCCGACTTCTGGCAGAGTCAGGTATGATTTCCTATGCGGACCTGCTGCCAGTTATCAGCAAGCTGGCAAACGAAACTTCTTATATGGTGGTTTCAGCTGTTTCCCAAGTGCTGGAAGGATTGAATCGCTTTGTGGATGAAGGCAGTCAGACAGAAGAAGATTACAAAGCCTTGCTGAAAGTACTTAGTCAAAGCAATTTCGACCGTCTTGGTTTTGAAAAACAGGAAGGCGAAAGCGATGAGGATGAGATGGTTCGTCAACTGATTGTGGGTAATATGATTAAGGCCGACGACGAGACAGCTAAAGCTCAAGCTAGCCAGATTTTTGACCGCTATCGTGATAATTTGGAAAAACTCCCTGCCGCTATTCGTCTGCAGGTATTGGTCAACCAAATCAAGCATCATGAAAGCAAGGAGCTGACTAAGCTTTATCTGGACTTATATGTCGCTTCAAATGACGGAAGCTTCAAAAATGCACTTTCTACAGCCCTTTCTTATACGAAGAACAAGGAAACCTTGGATGAACTGTTAGCGACTTGGAAGGATAAATTTACTGTTAAACCGCAGGATTTGTCAGCTTGGTATGCCCGTTTCCTCAGCCGAGATTTTACTCAAGAAGCAGTGTGGACTTGGGCGCGTGAAAATTGGGACTGGATCAAGGCAGCACTAGGTGGCGACATGAGCTTTGATAGCTTTGTCATTAGCCCAGCAGTGGTCTTCAAGACAGAGAAGAGATTGGCAGAGTACAAAGCCTTCTTTGAGCCGCAGTTGGACGATATGGCGATTAGCCGAAACATCAGCATGGGAATCAAGGAAATCGCTGCGCGTGTTGAATTGGTGAAGCGTGAGAAAGAAGCAGTGGAAAAAGCAATTCGAGCTGCTATCTGATAGTTTTAATTAAATTGAGAAGAAAGTCTGAGATATTATCCTATCTCAGGCTTTTTGTTTTATAAAATTTCGAAAATGAAAGTTCAATGTATTGCTTTTTATGAATGACAATAAAGAACTTTATATCCATTTTCCCTATCTTTCAGCCTTTTTTAAGAAAAAATTCAGTCCTGTTTAAGTAAAAAACTATATGATAATGCTATTCTAGTGAAAGGATGTGCATGGGATGACTTGTAAGCTGCATTAGCTTCTTGCTTGAAAGAATGAGTCAGAAAAATTTACAAAAGAAAGAAGGAATCGTATTAAATGGATATGGAAAAAATGATTGTTGTAGAAAAAAGTACTAAATGGTGGCTGACGGTTGCGACGGGTGGTGCTCTAGCAGTCGGACTTCTAGGTGGCTATGGTCTTGCGACAGCTATTCACGATACAAACAATCAGCAATCAGCTATTCAACAGACAGCTACTATACCAGGAGCACCGGAGCAGGGACAGAATGGTCAGAATGCAGGAAATGGCATGCCACCGCAGCCAGGTCAGAATGGTCAAAATGGTGGACCAGATAATGGAATGCCACCGCAGGATGGTGGTTCAGGACAAAGCGGTCAAGACCAAGGAATGCCGCCTCAAGACGGCCAGCAGTCGGGTAATGACAAGAGCAAGAATTCTTCTGCTCAGCAAAATGACAACGGGAAGAAAAACAAGAAAAAGTCTTCAACGAACACAAATGAACAATCGGACAAGAATAATAAGTCTACAAAAGAAAATAAAACGTCGCAGTCGTAGAAAAAACTTACTGATTTTGACCCAAGTCATGATATAATAAGAATAGCAAATAAAACAAAAACCAAAAGACGTGATCTTGGTAAGTTTTATTGGAGGAAAGAAAGATGATTAAAATTCTATTGGTAGAAGATGACCTTGGACTGTCAAACTCAGTTTTTGATTTTTTAGATGATTTTGCGGATGTAATGCAGGTTTTTGATGGTGAAGAAGGTCTATATGAAGCAGAAAGCGGTGTTTATGACCTCATCTTGCTGGATCTCATGCTGCCTGAAAAGGACGGTTTCCAAGTGCTGAAAGATCTCCGAGCAAAAGGAGTTACAACACCTGTTCTCATCATGACAGCTAAGGAAAGCTTGGATGACAAAGGACATGGCTTTGAGCTTGGGGCTGATGACTATCTGACAAAACCTTTCTATTTGGAAGAACTGAAAATGCGGATCCAGGCGCTCTTGAAACGCGCTGGCAAGTTCAACGAGAATACTCTTTCTTATGGCGATGTGACGGTCAATCTATCCACAAATTCAACATTGAAAGACGGTAAAGACGTGGAGTTGCTTGGTAAAGAGTTCGACCTCTTGGTTTATTTCCTGCAAAATCAAAATGTAATCTTGCCTAAGACTCAAATTTTTGACCGTCTGTGGGGCTTTGACAGTGATACCACTGTTTCCGTTGTCGAAGTGTACGTTTCAAAGATTCGTAAAAAACTGAAAGGAACGGCATTTGCGAAAAACCTACATACTCTTCGTAGTGTCGGCTACATTTTAAAAGATGCTGAATAAAATCAAGAAGACCTTTTATGCGGATGATTTCTCTTATTTCATTCGCTATTTTGGGTTGTTTACATTAATCTTCTCAGCCATGACCTTGATTATTATTCAGGTTATGCGCTCCAGCCTTTATACGTCAGTTGATGAAAATCTGAAAAACCTGAGTAATGATCCTAGTTCAGTAGCTGATTTGGCCTATCGGACGACAGGTCAGCAGTCTGATCCGAGCAATAAGGTCAATACTAAAAGTCCTAAAAGCAGTAAAGAGCCAGATGGTGATTCAGATGAAGAGCCTAAGCCTAATAATCTAACTACGCCAAATGTCAGCTCTAATACCTTTGCCCTGCTTTTGGATGATGATTATAAAAATATTTCCACCAGCAAGAGCGATGGTTTTCTGGACTTTAATTCATTAGAGTTTAACAAGTCCTATCTGAATCAAATCAAGGAAATTGTGATTGGCAACAGCTTTGGTCAGACAGAAAGCTATCGGGCTTATCTCTTTGATATTGATCCTAAAAATGAGTATCCTGATATCAAGTATGCTGTGGTCATGACTAGTATCAGCCAGCTGGAGCAGACCAGCAGCAAGCATGAGCAGTTGATTGCCATGGTTATGGTCAGTTTTTGGGGAATTTCCCTGATTGCCAGTATTTACCTTGCTCGGATGAGTGTCAAGCCTCTGCTGGAAAGTATCCAGAAGCAGAAGGCTTTCGTGGAAAATGCCAGCCATGAGCTGCGGACACCTTTGGCTGTTTTGCAGAGCCGCTTAGAAACGCTCTTTCGTAAGCCTGAAGCAACAATCATGCAGAGCAGTGAAAATATCGCTTCTAGCTTGGATGAAGTGCGCAATATGCGCTTGCTGACGACTAATCTGCTCAATCTGGCCCGTCGCGATGATGGCATCAAGCCTCAATATGGTGAAGTTGAACCAGAATTTTTTGATACGACCTTTGCTAATTACTGTATTATCGCAAGGGAGAATAAAAAAGCCTTTCATTCAGAAAATATGATCAAGCACCCTATTGTGACCGATCAAATTTTTCTCAAACAACTGATGACTATTCTATTTGATAATGCTATCAAGTATACAGATGATGATGGCGTAATCAGTGTCATGGCTACTTCGACAGATCGCTACCTTATTTTCCGAGTAGCGGACAATGGCCCTGGTATCAGTGATGAAGATAAGAAGAAGATTTTTGATCGCTTTTATCGGGTGGACAAGGCTCGGACTCGTCAGAAAGGTGGCTTTGGTCTGGGACTTTCTCTGGCCAAGCAGATTGTCGATGCTTTCAAAGGCTCTATTTATGTCAAGGACAACAAACCAAAAGGTACGGTCTTTGAAGTTAAACTGCTATTGAAAGAAACGAAAAAGCGCCCTGTTAAATAGCGGGAGAGGCCTAATATGAACATTTTGGTTTATGGTGCTGGCACAATTGGTTTGACATACGCTTGGTTACTGTCTAATCAGCATCAAGTTACTGTCTTAGTTAGAGAGCATAAGCTGTCGACTTTAGAGCAAGGCTTCACACTTTCTATTAAAGATTTAAGAAAAGATGATCAGGTCTATAAAGAACATCATTTCCAGCCGCCGTTGGTGACGAGCATTGATCAAGACTATGACCTGATTCTCTTAACGGTAAATAGTTTGCAACTAGAGCAGGCATTGGATCATTTGGCGGCTATAAAGGAAAAAGCTCATTTACTTATTTTACAGAATAACTGGAATATCAACTCCAAGATTCCTTCTTATTTGGACAGAAAGCAGGTGTCGCTAGCTTTTCCTTCTTCTGTTGGAGGAGGGCGAAAGAGTGATGGTCGGATCCAAGCTATCATTTTCAAAGAAGCTACGTTACTTGATGATGATTCTTACACATCAAAGTTGTCTCCTATCTTCACAGCTAGTGGGATAGGCATTGATGCTATGCCCGACTTGGCTTCTTGGATGAAGGTTCACTGCCTTCAGGAGGCGGTAATGGCAGGTGCAGTTGCAGAAGCGGGGAGTTTTGATGCACTCTTGAAAGATAAAAAAGCAATTCGAAAGATGATTTGCGCTTGGCGAGAAGGTTTAGAACTCTGTCAGCGATATGGCATTCCTAAACATCGTTATAAACCTACTAAATATCTATCCCTGCCCCTATTTCTCTTGGTTCCAGTAATGAAGTTCATGTTGAGTCAGCCTTTGGTTTCCGAAATGGTCACAAATCACATGCATTCAGGCTATGCCGAATGGGTTGATCAATATTTTGAAATCAAAAGAAGTGCTGAGAAAGAAAGCATTCCCATGCCTCAATGGAATTCGTATAGCGACTTCATCGAACAGTTTTTGAAAAACAATTCTTAGCAGGCCTTATTGGCTTGCTTTTTATCTGGTACCTATTTACTTTTTTAAAAATTTAATATAAGTTTTGCCCAAAATAGGGTATAATAATAAACAAGAAAGAATGAGGTGAAATTATGGCATCAAAAATGTTACATACTTGTTTGCGTGTGGAGAATTTGGAAGCGTCTATCGCTTTTTATGCAGAGGCTTTTGGCTTTAAAGAGCTGCGCCGCAAGGATTTTCCAGATTATCAGTTTACTATCGTTTATCTAGGTTTGGAAGGCGATGATTATGAGCTTGAACTGACCTATAACTATGACCATGGTCCTTATGTGATTGGGGACGGCTTTGCTCATGTGGCACTTAGCACGCCAGACTTGGAAGGTCTGCACGCTGAGCACAAGGCCAAAGGCTATGAAGTGACAGATCCAAAGGGTCTTCCTGGCAACCCGCCTAATTATTATTTTGTAAAAGATCCTGATGGCTACAAGGTGGAAGTCATTCGTGAGAAGAGTCTCTAACATCTAGCTGCAGTTAATTTTGCAAGATAAATGATGATTTTTATTCATTTAGGACAGGTGTATGAAAAGACAAAATAACAAGAAACACGGTAAGAAAACATTCATTGTTCTCAGCTTGCTAGGTTTAGCTTTTGTTGCTGCTCTATTTCTGGGTGCTGTAAAGATTTACGCTATTTTCCAAGAAAAGGAACTGCAAGAGAAGGTTAGTGTGCTGATTTCTCAAGAAGAGACCTTCCACGCTGAAAAAACTGAAAAGCAGAATAAGATGATTGGCAGTCACTATGTAGAGTCCTTCTATCCTCTGCTGGATGGTCAGGTTATGGCAAGTGTCAAGGAGCAGATGGACGCAGATAGCCAGACGATTAAGGATAATCAGAAGAAGGGTGATAAGATTGAGGAATTGACCTTCTACTATGCTGAGGAAAAAGAAACGAGCCTGAAGGATGTCAAAGAAGTACTGGTGCATCGAAAGGACTATCATGTTAAAGAGATGAAAATCAGTAAAGGAGAAGAGCGGGAAGTTGCTGACAGCTATCTCGGTCCAGACGGCAGCCCTTTCACTCTGGATAAGCTCTTTCAGGATCCAGATGTAGCTAAGGAAATCTTCATCAACGAGATATCCAGCCAGCTGACCTTTAGACAGGCCGATGAGGCGGTGCAGACAGAAATTCTCAACACCCTCAATGGAACGGAGTTGGGTCAGTGGTCCTTCCGTTATGAGTACAGCCATTTTTCTATTAAGCTGAGTAAGGAAGTGCAAGGCTTAACCAGCATTGACGTTCCTTTATCTAGCTTTTATGACCAGATCAATGCGGACTATCTGACTGGAGATGACTTGGCAGCTTATCAGAGTTTTGAAGCTAAGAAGCATGTGAAGATGGTTGCTCTGACCTTTGATGACGGTCCAGATCCTAAGACAACACCCCAGGCTCTGGATATCCTCAAGAAATATGGTGTCAAGGCGACCTTCTTTATGGTTGGTCAAAACATTGCTGGTAATGAAGCGATCGTCAAGCGCGTGCACAATGAAGGTCATCAGATTGGGATTCATACATGGGACCATCCAGTCTTAACCAAACTTCCTCTGGAGTCGGCCCAAAAAGAAATCCTTGATACCCAGACCGCTATTAACAATGTCATAGGCATCAAGCCAACGATTACGCGGCCTCCTTATGGAGCTATTAATGCTACAATTCAAAATTCGGTTGACCAGTCCTTTATCATGTGGAATGTGGACAGTCTAGACTGGAAGACACGCAATACTAAAGCTATTATGCAAGAGATTGCTAAAACCCAGCCAGGTTCAATTATCCTCATGCATGATATTCACCAGACCAGTATTGACGCTCTGCCAAGTGTCCTCGAGTATCTGAAGAGCAACGGCTATACTCTGGTAACGATCGATGAGCTGCTGGAAGGTCAGCTAGAGCCCCATCGTATTTATTACGGCAGAGACTAAGACGGTCCTTGGGTTTAGATTTTGGAAATCATTGTTGGTAATGAGTAAAAGCAAAAAGCTTTGGAAACATTTGATTTCCAAAGCTTTTTAGCTTAACTCGTTACATAAAGTTCTTGATTTTTTAGTACAATTTCGCGAACGGAAGCGTATTTTTTTAATGTCTTCAGCTCTTCTGGATGGCTGATGAGGGTGATGACGTAGCCTTCCTTGCCCATGCGGCCGGTTCGCCCAGAGCGGTGGGTATAGGTTTCTAAATCGCGTGGAAGATCATAGTTGACGACACATTCTAGCGAGTCAATATCAATGCCGCGAGCAACCAAGTCAGTGGCTAGCAGGAGAGTAATCTGGTGTTCTTTGAACTTATCTAGAATCACCTTGCGGAACTTAACATTGACATCGCTGGCTAGAGAAACCGCGTTGGCTTCACGATACTGGAGTTTTTCCTCGGCGCTTCCTAGGTCTGACAGAGCGTTGAAAAAGACCAGTCCGCGAAAATCTTCAACATTTGATAACTTGCGGAGCAAGTCCACCTTATCACGTTTCTCAACTTGCATGTAAAAATGCTGAATATTGTCCAAAACTTGGTCGTCAATGCTGATTTCTAGGGTATTTTCAGCAATCTTATCGTGGTCGAACTTAGCAGTAGCGCTCATATATATCAGCTGGTGGTCACGAGGCGCATAGTGGGTGATTTTATCTACAAAGTGATACTGAGAATCGCTGAGCAGCTGGTCAAATTCATCCAAAATGATGGTTTCGACATTCATCATCTTGATCTTCTTGAGCTTGATTAATTCGAAAATCCGCCCAGGCGTTCCGATGATAATTTCCGGACCTTTCTTAAGGCGCTCAATCTGTCGCTTCTGGCTGGATCCGGAGAGCAGAAGCTGGGCTGTCAACCCTAAAGGCTCCGCCCAAGTCTTGCAGACCTCAAAAATTTGTCCAGCCAACTCAGTATTAGGAGCTAAAATCAAGAGATGTTGGGCTTTTCTAGGTGTCAGCTTGAGTAGACTAGGAAAGAGATAGGCCAGAGTTTTACCAGTACCAGTCGGACTGATTCCCAGCACCGTATCGCCTGCAGAAATAGGCCCAAACATCTTCTCTTGAATAGCCGTCAAATCTTCAAAGCCAAGCTGAGCCAGCTGATTTTGCCAGCTCGGGGGAAATTGTTCCTTAATCATCATCAACCTCAAATCTAATGCCAGCGTCCTTGCGCATGGCAAATAAGCTTTCATGAACAGCCGCTGCCGCATCTAACCATTTCTCGTAAGCCTCATCCTGTCCGCCCTTGAGCACTCGTGCGAAAGCCTGAGCTTCTTCCAGCATGGTATAGGAAGCACGCTGGATAGGCAGCACCTCTTCTTGACCGTCCAGATTTTGGAAAATAGCAGAGCTGATAAATTCAATCCCGTCTAAAGTCAGAGTTCCCTGATCCGTATAAATCTCTGCTGGCAGATTGCTGTTTATATTTTTACCGGCCTGAATCTGAACTTGAAAATCCGGATAGATGAGACAGCCGGCTCCATTTAAATCAATCGTATTAGCTAGCTGCTGGGCGCTATAGCGAGCGAAGCGCGGATGGCCGAAAAGTCTGATAGCCGCATAGACAGGATAGACACCCAGATCCATCAAAGCGCCGCCAGAAAATTTAGCTGAGAAAACGTTGGGCTGCTCTCCTGCAAGCAGAGCCTGCATTTTTGAAGAATACTTGGCATAGGTGAAGTTGGCTCCCAAGACGGTCTTGTCCTTGAGAAAATCACTGATTGTATCAAAGGCCTGCTCATGATAGTTGCGGGCAGCTTCAAAGAGATAGACTTGATGCTCGTCAGCCAGCTTGACCAATTCCCGCCATTCTTTGGGACGAGAAACCGCAGGCTTTTCGACAATGATATGTTTACGAGCCAGAATGGCTACCTTGGCATGCTTGAAATGCAGGCTGTTGGGACTGGCGATATAAACGACATCGATATCAGATGACAGAAAGTCCAGCATTTCAGTATAGACGGCTGTATTTTCATAGTTTTGCACAAAGCGCTCAGCAGAAGCCAGAGTCCGAGAGTAGACTGCCGCCAGCTGATAGTCGCCTGTTGAGTGAGCGGCCTTGATGAACTCATGAGAAATAGAACCTGTTCCGATGATTCCAAGTTTGAGCATAAAAACCTCCTTTTTTCTATTTTTAAGCATGTACTTTTTTTATTTTAGCTCTTTCATTATAACATGAATTGCGGTAAAATAGATAAGATAACAAGAGATGGAGCTTATAATGCAAAATAGACCTATTATTATTGGTGTAACTGGTGGTTCCGGAGGCGGAAAGACTAGCGTTTCTCGAGCAATTTTGGCTAATTTTCCAAACGAAAAAATTGCCATGATTGAGCATGACTCCTATTATAAGGATCAGACGCATCTGACTTTTGAGGAGCGGGTGAAAACCAACTATGACCATCCTTTTGCCTTTGACACGGACCTGATGATTGAGCAAATCAAAGAGCTCTTGGCTGGTCGGCCAGTAGATATTCCTACTTACGACTATACGGAGCATACCCGCAGTAAAAAGACTTATCGTCAGGAGCCTCAGGATGTGTTCATCGTTGAGGGGATTTTGGTCTTGGAGGACCAGCGCCTGCGGGATTTGATGGACATTAAGATTTTTGTAGACACAGATGATGATGTTCGGATTATACGCCGAATTAAGCGGGACATGGAAGAGCGCGGACGCAGTTTGGATAGTGTTATTGAGCAGTATTTGGGTGTCGTTAAGCCTATGTACCATCAGTTCATCGAGCCGACCAAGCGCTATGCGGATGTCATTATTCCAGAGGGAGCTTCTAACAAGGTGGCTATTGACCTGATTACGACCAAGATTGAAAAAATCCTTAAGGAAGCCAGAGAAGGCTAGCACACGTAGCTTTCTGCTCTGTCATTTGAGGATACAAAAGTTTGTGAATCTGGTGAATCGCAGTAGCTGAAAGATTTTTGAAATATAATCTAGCAAGGGGAAGTGGACGGACTGAAATCTATGATTTTCGGAGTCTGGTCACTCCCTTATTTTGTAGGTGGTTTATGAAACAATTTGTAAAAAGAGAGTTTCACTCTCGTTCAAAATTTTTTGCCTGTCTCTTAACCTTTTGTGCAGGATTTATCGACGCCTATACCTTCATTGAGAGGGGAGGGACCTTGGTGGCAGGTCAGACGGGAAATGTCGTTTTCCTTTCGGTTGAGCTCATCAATCAAGAGACAAGAGGAATCGAAGTAAAATTGGCAACTATGCTAGCCTTTATGCTGGGTATTTTTCTGATGACTGTTTTTCAGCATCATTTTGAGCATTCTTGGCGCAGACTATCCAGCGTTTTTCCCTTGATATTGACGACAGTTATCGCAGGATTTTTGCCAGCAAATATCCCCCATCTCTATATCGTGCCGCCACTAGCTTTCTGCATGGGCCTGGTCGCGACGGCTTTTGGCGAGGTGGATGGCATTGTCTATAACAATTCTTTTATGACGGGGAATATCAAGAAAACCATGGTAGCTTTTGGTAACTATGCTCGAAACAAGAAAGGGAAATATTTGAAAGAAGGCCTTTTCTTTGTTGCCCTACTGGCAAGCTTTGTAGTGGGAGCCATTATTTCTACCTATCTAATTCAATTTTACCTCCTGAAGACCATCTGGCTTGTTTCCCTGATTTTAACAGCCTTTCTCCTTTTCCGAGGAATTCAGTATGTGAGGAGATGAGGGTGTATATTCTTCTTAGAAACGAAGTGCCTTAAGAAGTGATATTGTGAAATTATAGAAAGAAGTAGAATATAAGAAAAAATGATGAAAAAAAGTAAAATAGCGACTCTATCAATTGTAGTGATAACCGCTTCTATGGTCGTAGGAGGGACGATTCTGACAGTTCAAAACAAAAGTTTATTCACAGATGGAATTTTCGATTTAAGAAGTCCAAGAGAGAAACAACTAGCTTATTTGAAGGAGCATAAAAAAGAAATAGAAGATTTTGTGAAGTCTTTAAATCCTAAAGTGGAGTCTGTTCAAATTGCTTGGGAAGAAACACGTTGGGAAGAAATAGGAAATGGAACACCGCAGGGTGAAGGTAATGTTATTCGAGTTTTTGGTGGTTTTAATCATATCAAAGATTCAAGTTGGAGTGTTTTGGTTTACATAAAATATGGAAAGAACAATAAAGAAGATTTTATTGAAGGAATTGGAAGTGGGAGTCCGCTTCGTGTAGGAGGAAGAGGATTTGGCGAAGAGTAATTTAAAAAACTTTCATAATTTCTACGCAAATTTAGCGCAGTTTGTAAATTTCATATTTTACGGAATACTTTTCAAAAGTATTTTTTTAATGTATTCATGATATAATAATAGTAACTTCTCTTTACTTTGGAGGATAAATAATGAAAAAAAATAGATTAGCTATTCTTGCGATAGCAACCACTCTGGTCATAGGAGGGACGATTATGACAGTTCAAAACAAAAGTTTGTTCACAGATGATATTTTTGGTTTTCAGAGTCCAAGAGAAAAACAGTTGACTTACTTAAAAAAACACGAAAAAGACTTAGCAGATTTTGTGAAATCTTTAAGTCCTAAAGTTAAAAGTGTTCAGTTTGATTGGGAGAGTATGGAAGTCAGTCAGGTAGGAAACGGAACTCCACAAGGAGGTGGTTATATGCTAACACTTAGGGGAAAGGTGAATAATAATGATAAAACAAAATTTATGATTGGTCTTTCTTTGGATAATGATGCTAATAGTATACCAAAAGAATTGGGAATCTATGAAATGCAACCCATAAGAATTTATCGGGATGGAGGTTGGTATTACTATGACGAAAAGTAACTTAAAAAATTTTGACAATTTTTATGCTGATTTAGCTCAATCCGCTTATACAGGTCGTCCAAGTAATTTTCCCCCAGATAACAATTCTAAAGATTATCAGCTTTTTGATTTCTCAAAAGATGCTAAATTTTATAATAAGGATACAGAAGAGTGGGAAGTCACTCCTGGAGGTAAAAACTTTGATAAGGATGACAAGAGTAATCAGGATGATAAGATTAATGGCAAGGTCTACTTGCAGCCAGATCCTGATTTGCATACTGTAGAAGAGACGATGGATCTCCAAGTTCCTAGTCCCAATGGCGGCTATCATAAAGAAACAGATGTCTTCAATCGTTATCAAAAAGGGCTTTTAACCGATGAAAAAGCAGGTTTTAATGCTTACTATTTAACAGATACTCCGACCTTGGGTAAAGATACCAAACAAACCTATTTGTCAATCCGAGGAAGCGATGGCATGAGATTAGCCAATTGGAACGACTGGGTTGATAACGATGCTCAGTTTGCTATTAATCATATTCATATTCCACAAGCAAAGTTAGCTACAAAAGGAATGAAAGTTAAAATAGCAGAGATGAGTGAAAAAGCTCCAAATGCTAAGATGGACATTGTTGCTCACTCGCTAGGGACCATGGTATCTGTTCAAGGGATAGCTGGATTAAATGCCCAAGAGCTAGAGAAAGTCGGAAAAGTCGTCCTGTTCGACGGACCAGATACAACAAAGAGCTTGAAGAAAATGGGACTCAGCGATGAGAAAATCAAAAAAATTAGCGAAAAAATAGAGTATTATGTTAATCCCTTTGATATGGTGAGTATGCTCAATCGGGAACATACTATCGCTCATCTACCTGGTGATTCCAATGAACCACTTAAAAAGCCAGTTGGTAAAGTCAATATTGTGGTTCCCTTATACTATACCCAGAGTTTCGATTCGGAGAGTGCCCATGATTTTGGTGTTTTTCAGGGAGACGGTAAAGGTTCTTTTTTGACCGCTTCTGCTGATTATCATCCAGAACTGCTGAGAGCGGGTGAAAAGCTAGCTCGTCTAATTGCTAAAACTCTGGATGCTCTTCGAAAACTGGGAGTTGATGAAGAAACCGCTTCAAATATATTCAATTCTCTAATGCAAGGAGATCTTCCTGATAGGGCTGTTTTGGGGTATGCCTTCTATCATCAATTTGAGACAGAATACAAGGAAATTATTAGGGTTGCTCGCTTGGAATCTATGGCTTGGGATCGTGAAGCTATTACTCGCTATCAGGAACAGTTGGGAAATGGCAATCTTACAGGAGAAGATAGAATTTTGGTTCGTGCTCGTCTCCTTCAGACTGCAGCACAGCTGGCTATCTTTGAAATGGAAGATAAAGTTAAGCATGTCCAAACCTTATTGTCGGATGCCAAAGAATTTGTCCAAAATACAGTAAAGGATACGAGTACAGAGGCGATGGGAATGGTCACCTATCTGAGTGGTACAGAGGTAGCGAGTTTATTGGCTGATTTTAATGTTTATCGTTTTTGGGATGATACGATTGAAAGCAATACAAAGACATCTGCAAACGGATTCCTAACAGAGATTAAACAGTTAGGAACGACTTTGGTTAGAGCAAGTGGAGATTTTGCAGCAGTCGATACTCAGCAAGCTGAGGATTTCAATAATCTCTTAGCAGATGTGAAAGGAACATGGAGGGGTAAGAATGGTGCTGATAGTAAATGATGATGCACTCATAACTAAAGCGGAGTTGGCAAAACAGTTTAAAGAAAAGATGAAGGAGCAGGAGCGGCAGGCTATCAAGGCTTTGATAGCGGCCAAAGAGCAGCTTATTCTTGCTAAAGGAGCGGAGCTAGCAACTCAGCTACAGGCGGCGGCTTTGGATATGAAAAATTATGCATCTACTAACTACGTTAATAACATTAGGGGTGGATTTGAAGGTAAGGCAGCGCAAGCAGCTGAAACTCATCTAACTCAGACGATGCAGACACCTTCTTTGAATAGTCCGATCAAGGGATAGGAGTTGAGGCAATGCTGGATAAAAAGAAGCGTAAGGAACTAGAAGATGAACATGCTCTAAAATTGCGTGAGATTGAGCGAGTAGAGACAGAGTTAGATGCTTACTACTATAAGTTTGATAGAGAGACGAACAAACTCTTAGAGGCGATTTCTTATGCTTGTAGAGAGATTCCTTTGACAGCGGCTCAACCTTATATTTTTCAAATAGAGGATAATCTGGATCAATACCATCAGCAATACAAAAAGCGCATAGACGATGTTCTCGAAGCTCGCTATCAGGAGAACAGACGCTTTCAGAAAAAGCTGGATGAAGTGAGTAAATAAACTATGTTACGATTGTTGAAAAAATAGAAGAAGCAGAACTTACCTTGCTTCTTTTTCTTTCTCTTATTTTTGCTAGTCACCTCTAAAATGATCCAGCATATTAAAAATTTTCAGAAAATATCGACTTTTTCTTGACAGGTTTATGATACTGTGTTAAAATACTAAACAATAAGAAACCATCTCAAAAAGGAGTTAGTCAAACATGAAGTCAACCCAATCTTCAAGCTTTGCTTTGTTGTTGCGTTACTCGGGCTAGTGCAAAAGCATTAGTCCTGTTTGGCTTACCAAGCGGGAGTAAATCAACATCTCGCTTGGGTTTCCGAGCGAGATGTTTTTTTAAAACCATATTTGGAAAAGGGGAAATTTTATGAGAGCAGTTGAATTTCTAGATACTAGCCTTCGGGATGGAGAGCAGACACCGGGCGTTAATTTTTCAATCAAGGAAAAAATTGCCATTGCAAGGCAGCTGGAGAAATGGGGCATTTCAGCCATCGAAGCTGGTTTTCCAGCGGCTAGCCCAGACTCATTTACGGCAGTGAAGGAGATTGCTAAGGTCTTGAAGAAAACAGCAGTGACTGGTTTGGCTCGCTCTGTCAAGTCTGATATTGATGCTTGTTATGAAGCCCTCAAGGATGCCAAGTATCCACAGGTTCACGTCTTTATCGCTACTAGTCCGATTCACCGAAAGTATAAGCTTAATAAGAGCAAGGAAGAGATTTTGGAATCTATTAAGGAACATGTTTCTTATGCCCGTTCTAAGTTTGAGATAGTCGAATTCTCTCCTGAGGATGCGACTAGAACAGAGTTGGATTTTCTCTTGCAAGTTGTTCAAACAGCCGTTGATGCAGGGGCGACTTATATCAATATTCCTGATACGGTAGGATTTACAACGCCAGAGGAATACGGAGCTATTTTTAAATACTTGATTGACAATGTTAAAACCTACCGTCAGATTATCTATTCGCCTCACTGTCACGATGACCTTGGAATGGCAGTAGCTAATAGCCTTGCTGCCGTTAAGAATGGGGCAGGACGAGTCGAAGGAACCATCAATGGTATCGGGGAGCGAGCTGGTAATGCTGCTTTGGAAGAAATAGCAGTGGCGCTCAATATTCGCCAAGATTACTATCAAGCAGAAACCAGTATTGTCCTAAATGAAACCATCAATACGTCAGAAATGGTTTCTCGCTTCTCAGGTATTCCGGTTCCTAAAAACAAGGCTGTGGTTGGTGGCAATGCCTTCTCTCACGAGTCTGGTATTCACCAAGACGGAGTCCTTAAAAATCCTCTCACTTATGAGATCATCACCCCTGAATTGGTCGGTGTTAAGAGCAATAGTCTTCCGCTTGGTAAATTGTCAGGTCGCCATGCCTTTGTTGAAAAACTAAGAGAATTGGCCCTAGGCTTTTCAGAAGAGGACATCAAACCACTCTTTGCCAAGTTCAAGGCACTGGCAGACAAGAAACAAGAAATCACAGATGCAGATATTCGAGCTCTGGTAGCTGGAACCATGG
>ERZ772764.613-NODE-613-length-24175-cov-8.252446_pt1 | contig 24175 bp, 19 predicted proteins | sample MGYA00512163_ERZ772764 | MGnify/ENA primary metagenome ERZ772764 (study PRJEB29015, sample SAMEA2737903) | human oral metagenome | biome: human oral; feature: human-associated habitat; material: dental | place: China | collected 2094 ... | reverse complement strand
TGACTCCGAGACGGTGGGGCAGCTGCGTCTCGGCCTGATGCGTGGTGATTTCGACATGGTGGTGCATCGCATGCACCGCATCCCCAAACAACAGATGCCGGGTCTGACTTTCGCGGCCGTCCTGAAACGCGGTGATCAGCGCGACGCACTGGTGGCCCGCGACGGCCTGACCCTGGAACAGCTTCCCGAGGGATCGGTGATAGCCACGCGCTCCAGCCTGCGTCGCTCGCAGTTGCTGAGCATCAACCCCGGACTCACGTTCGTCAAACGCACCCCCGGACAGCTTCTCGAGTTCCTGGAGAAGGTGCGCACCGGCGAGATCGATGGCCTGGTGGCCGGAGCCGCCGACTTCGAGGCCGTGGGGCGCCTCGATCTCGTCACCGAATACCTGGACGGCATCCTCCCGGATGCCGGACTGGGGGCCACCGGTCTCGAGTGCCGCAGCGAGGACAAGGAACTCATCGGCATCCTTCAGGAACTTGATCATCCCGACACCCGCGTCTGCGTCATGGCCGAGCGGGCAGCCTACGCCGCCCTCGACGTCAGCGAAGCGGTCTCGGTGGCCGCGAAGGCCAAGCGGGACGGGGTGCTGTCGCTGATTGTCGCGGTCCTGCCGAAGGACGGCTCCAAGGGATTGATGGTGCAGATGGGCATGCCCACCTCCGAGTACCACGCCGTGCGCACCGCCCGTCGCGCAGCCGCCTATCTGCGTTCCAAAGGGGCCGAGGAACTCGGACGCAACCAGTCACAGAACGAAACCGAACCCGAGGCGGAGAGCGGCCACCGGGTCACCGAACTCACCAAGGCGAGGATCCTCGTTCCCCGCGAGGAAGGACGGATCGCCCGCGGGTTGCGTGAGCACGGCTTGGACGTCACCTCCGTGACGCTGCAGCGCCGCGAGGTGCTGGCGGTCAGCTCCACCCTGGAGGGCGCCGACTGGGTGGCGTTCACCTCGGTGCGCGCCGTCGAGAGCATCCGGGAACTCGGCTGGAGGCTCCCCAAGGAGGCGAAGATCGCCGCTGTCGGCGTGGGAACGGCGGATGCGCTGCGTGAGATGGGCTACCACGTCGACCTGGTGCCCGAGGGAGCGGCCGGTGTTCCCGCGCTCCTCGAGATCTGGCCCACGGGCGACGGAACGGGAACGGTCCTGGTGCCCGGATCGGCCCTGCTCGCGCCGGGATTCATCTCCGGGCTCCACGCGAAGGGCTGGAAGGCCCAGCTGATTCCCGTCTACACCATGCAGTTGCTGCGGGAGGCGCCCACCGACATCCGCGAGATGTGGGAGGAGGGCGCATTCGACGCGGTGATCGTCACCTCAGGTTCGAATGCGATAGCCGTGGGGCGTCTCCTCGGCTGGCATCCCGAGGTGCTGGTGTTCGCCGTCGGCGACTCCGCCACCAAGGTGCTGGAACGGGCCGGGATCAAGGTGGCCGCAACCACCGAGAACTACTCCGCGACCGAGGTCCTGAGGCTCCTCCGCGAGGTCATAGAGGGCTAGGGGACGGAACCGAGGTCACGTGGGGTGGGGCACTCGAGAGGCCCCACCCCACGTAACTCGTCGACCCGATTGGCTTCGGGGAATACCGGCCCTCTCAGCTGCGGGGCTGGCGGGAGGCCCACTCCTCGAGGGTGACACGGGGACCGGTGAAGAACGGGATCTCCTTGCGCACGTGCAGCCGGGCCTCGGCCCCACGCTGGTGCCGCATCGCGTCGGTGAGGCGGTGCAGCTCGTCGGCCTCGAAGGCCAGCAGCCACTCGTAGTCGTTCAGCGCGAAGGCCGAGGTGGTGGAACCCGGCACGTCGGGGTACTCGCGGCCCATGCGGCCGTGGGCGGCCAGCATCTTGGAGCGGCGCTCCTCGTCCATGTAGTACCACTCGTAGCTGCGCACGAACGGGTAGACGCACGCCCACGGGCGGGGGGCGACACCGGAGAAACAGGCCGGGGTGTGGCCGCGGTTGAACTCGGCGGGCCGGTGCACACCGATGCAGGACCACACCGGCTCCAGGTCCCGGCCCAGCCCAGAGCCGCGCAGCGCGTGGTAGGCCGCCTGCAGCTGGTGCGGGTCGTTGGCCAGGGTCCACAGCATCAGGTCAGCGTCGGCGCGGAAACCACCGATGTCGTACCAGCCGCGGATGCTCACTCCGGTGTCGAGAACCGCCTTCTCCGTGGCCGCGGTGTCGGGATCGCGCAGCGGACCCGCGGTGCGGAACACCGAATACATCACGTAGTGCGGGGTGGCGTTGACCTCCTCGGCCGGAATCAGATGGTCGCGGGGATCAGTGTGCGTGTGATGCGGATGGGACATGGGTTTGCTCCTTCTGCGGATGGGGGAGGCAGCAACTCGCCGGCTCCGTGAGGCAGGGATGGTCGGGTGGGGCGAGTTCGCCCCGCGCCACGGCGGCCTGCTCGAGAAGAAGATCGGCCAGGGTGGCGATGAAGTCTGGGTGGATGCCGGCGGTGGCGGCGCGTTCGTAGTCGAAACCGGCCGCTGCCGCCGATTCGCGGGCCTGGGTGTCCAGGTCGTAGGCAACCTCCATGTGGTCGCTGATGAAACCGATCGGGGCGGCGACCACGCCGGCTACGCCCGTCAGCTCGGCCAAGCGGTCGTTGACGTCGGGTTCGAGCCAGGAAACGTGCGGGCTGCCCGAACGGGAACAGTAGACCAGCTCCCAGTCGAGACGCTCACCCAGGTGGGCCTCGGCGGCCTCGGCCACCCGGGAGGCAACCCTGATGTGCTGGGCGTCGTAGCGGGCAGCAGGGGTGCCGTTAGCGGAAGCGGCGTTCATGGCGACGGGAATGGAATGGGTGACGAACAACACCTTCATCACCCCGTCGCCGATCCGGGACCGCAGCGCCTGTACGGATGCGACCAGGGCGTCCACGTTGGCCGAGACGAAACCGTCGCGCTCCGAATAGGGGCCGACCTTGTCGATGACCACGCCGGATACCTGTTCCATGGCGGCGGCCAGGTCCTCCCGGTACTGACGACAGGCGGAATAGCAGGAATACGCGGCGGTGGTCAACGCCACCACCCTGTCGTGACGGTCACGGTGCAGGGCGGAGACGGTCTCGGCGAAGAAAGGGGTCCAGTTGCGGTTCCCGATCACGACGGGACGGGGGCAGCCTCGTCTTTTCAACTCCGCCACGAGGGCGTCGCGGAGCGCCTCGTTCTGCTCGTTGATGGGGGAGCGACCACCGAAGAGCTGGTAATGCTGGGAGACCTCCAGCAGGCGTTCGTCCGGCACCCCCCGTCCCGCGGTGGCGTTGCGCATGAAGGGCAACACGTCCTCCGGTTGGCGCGGACCCCCGTAGGAGGCCAGCAGCACGGCCGAATACGGGCTCAGGGCATCACTCATCTGATCTCCGTGGGTTCGGTGGCGAGATCGGCGAAACTGAGCCCCGTCACCGGGCAGCGACGATGGCTCTTAACGTCGAAATCGGGTTGGATATCGATGCCGTAGAGCTCCTCCATGGCCGCCAGGTAGTCGGCGATTCTGCCCTCGGCCGCGGCGTCGCGTGCTCGTATCGAGGGAGTGTGAAGCAGCTTCGTGGTCAGATGCCGAAGCGCCAGGGCACAGTCCTCGACGGTCAGCGCGCGGCCCTGCGGGAGCCGCGCCACCTCCTCGTCGACGATCCGCAGCATCGCGGCCCGCAGCGAGGCGACCGCGGGGTCCGCGGCGCGGGAGGCCAGGCGATCGGAGATATCGTGCACCCCTTCGGCGACGATCCGTTCGGCGTGGGCGGAGTCGGCGGCCCAGGTGGGGGAGATGGCGGCCTGGATCGCGGTCAGGTCGAGGAGGGTGATCCCCGGGAGAGAGGCCACGGCCGGATCCACGTCCGGCTGCAAGGACAGGTCGAGCAGCACGGTGGGGGTGGCGTCCTTGAGGTTGGCGGTGGTCACCACGGGAGTGGCCGAGCCTCGGCAGGTGACCACCAGCGTGGCCTTGCCCAGGGCCGAATCTAGGTCCAGAGCGGGGGTGATGGCGTGCCGCTCGGCGAATCCGGTCGCCCTCCCGGACGAGGAGTGGACGAAAATGGTTCCGGCCCCGCGTTGCCGCAGTGCCGCGACGACGGCGCCCGCGTAGGAACCGGTGCCCACCAGCAACACCCGCTGGTTTTCCCAGTCCGTGATTCCGGTCATGTCGAGGCCGACGCTGACCACCGAACGTCCCGACTCCTGCAGCCGGGTCTCGGCGCTCACCCGCCGGGAGGTGTGCAGGGCGGCGTTGATGACGCTGGTCAGGGTGCCGGATGCGTCACCGGAGGCCTGTGCGGTCTTCAGGGCGCGGCGCAGCTGCCCTGTGATCTCCCGCTCACCGACCACCATCGACTCCAGCCCGGAGGCGACCCGGAACAGGTGGGTGAGGGCGTCCTCGCCCTCGTACACGACCCAGTCGGGCTGGGAATCGAGCTCGCGGGCCAGCCTCAGGCGCAGGTGGGCTTCGGGTACCTTCGGGGAGTCGATCATGAACTCGAGCCGGTTGCAGGTCGCCAGGGTGACCAGGCCCTCGACACCGGCGGTGCTTCTCAATGAAGCGGACAGAGTGTCCGTATGTTGAGATACGCGCTGGACCTCGGTCAGACCGTGGAGGTCATGCGTTACGGACAAGATGCGAAGGCTCACAGTGGTTCCAGTGAACCAGATTTCTGGCGATAGGGCAGAATTCGGCCATGATGAGAAGCGATCAGCCTGCCCTTCTGGCCGCCCTCGAGGGTCGTCGGCCGGAACGTCTGCCCGTGTGGTTCATGCGTCAGGCTGGGCGATCACTACCAGAGTACCGCAATGCGAGACAGGGCGTCGCGATGCTGGATGCCTGCCTCAACCCCGAACTGGCCGCCGAGATAACCTGCCAGCCGGTGCGCCGCCACGGTGTGGACGCGGCCGTGTTCTTCTCCGACATCATGATCCCCCTGGCGCTCGCGGGCGTCGAGGTGACGATCACCGCCGGGGTGGGGCCGGTTTTCGAACAACCGGTGAACAGCGTCACGGAGGTGAACAGGCTGGTGGAGCGCCGGATCCTCGATGCATCGGCCGTGGAGAAAGCGGTGGCGCTGGCCGTCGCGGAACTCGGCGAGGACACGCCGGTGATCGGATTCGCGGGCGCCCCCTTCACCCTGGCTGCCTATCTGGTGGAGGGTCGCGGCTCCCGCGACCACCTGGGGGCGCGGGCCTTCATGCACGCCGAGCCCGCGGCGTGGGACCGGCTGCTCAGCTGGTGCGCCGACCTGTCGGGTGAGTTCCTGCGCATCCAGGTTGCGGCCGGGGCGCGAGCGGTGCAGCTGTTCGACTCCTGGGTCGGGACGCTCTGCCTGGCCGACTACACCACCCGGGTCGCCCCCTACTCGCGGCGGGCGCTGGAGAGCGTTTCCGTGCCCCGCATCCACTTCGGCACCGGAACCGGACACCTGCTGGAGGCCATGGCCGAATGCGGATCCGAGGTGATCGGGATAGACCACCGCATCCCCCTGGACGAGGCCGCGCGCCGCCTGCCCGGAAAGGTGCTTCAGGGCAACATCGATCCCGCGAGACTGGCCGCGGGCTGGGAGAACCTCGCCGCCCACACCAGGGACGTCGTCGAGCGAGGCCGATCCGCTCCCGCCCACGTGGTCAACCTCGGGCACGGCGTACCGCCCGAGACCGATCCCGCGGTGCTGACCGACCTCGTCGCCCTGGTGCACGAGCTGTGAGGGCCGTGATCGTCGGGGCCGGGGTGGCCGGGCTGGCGGCCGCCCACCGGCTGGCCCGCGCGGGCGCCGAGGTTGTCGTCCTGGAGGCCTCGGAACGGATAGGCGGGATGGTGGCGCCGCTGACGATAGCCGGGAAGGTGATCGACGGCGGGGCCGAGGCCTACGCCCGCCGCCTGGGAGTCGCGGACGAACTGTGCGCGACCCTCGGGCTGGAGGTCGCCGCCCCCACGGGGGGACCGCACATCCGCTGGTCCGCCACGCGGTCCTGGCCCGGCGCCGACGGAGTACTGGGCATTCCCGCCGGCCCGGACGATCCGGCCCTGACTTCCGCCCTGGACGGCACGGACCTGGCAACGGCACTGGCCGAACCCGGACTCGGCGACGAGATCGGGGCCGGCGCAGCCACCGTCGGCGAACTGGTGACCGCGCGCCTCGGCCGGGCCGTAACCGACCGGCTGGTGGCCCCCGTGACCCGGACCGTCTACCGGATGGAACCCGACCAGATGCCGCTGGCGCAGTTCGCACCCGGCCTGAGGGGACCCGGCTCCCTGTACGCGAAAGTCGCGGCAGCCCGCGGCAGCCGCTCCACCGTCGCCCAACCCATCGGGGGTTTGATCCGCCTCGTCGAGGCCCTGGCCTCCGACATCCGGGGCAACGGCGGAAAGATCCGGCTCGGTGCCCGTGTCACCGGGATCGGACGCGACGCGACGGTCACCGCAGGCGGTGACCGGCTGGAGGCCGACCGCGTGATCCTGGCCTGTCCCGCCCGTCCCGCCGTGGAACTGCTCGGCGGGCTGGGAATCACCGCATCGGCACCCGCGACGGGGACCTCGCTCAACGCGGTCCTGGCGCTGGAACCCGAGCCACTGGCGGGGGCGCCGGTCGGTTCCGGGGTGATGCTCGGCCAGCCGATCCCGGGGCTCGGAGCCCGGGCGCTGACCCACTACTCGGCGAAATGGCCCTGGAGCCGCGGCGGGGTGGAGTTGATCCGCCTCAGCTACGCGCCCGACGCCAACCCCACCCGGGAGCAGGCCCTGGCCGATGCCCGCCTGCTGCTCGGGTGCGAGAACCTGGTGCTCCGTGACCACGCCCTGGTGCGCTGGCCCGCCGTACCCAGGGTGCTCCCGGCCGCGGAACGGGCCGGGCTGCTGGAATCCCTTCCCACCAACATCAAGGTGGCGGGGGCCTGGGTGGCGGGCAATGGAATAGAGGCCGCAATCGCATCCGGACTGGAGGCGGCAGCATGAGGCTGGGAACGCGCGCATCCACCCTGGCGGTGACCCAGTCCACCTGGGTGGCCGACCGGCTCCGCGCCCTCGGACACGAGGTGGAGATCGTCACCATCCGCACCCGCGGCGATCACGAACGCGGGTCGCTGACCCGACTCTCCGGGCTCGGGGTGTTCGCCGCGGAGCTGCGTTCCGCGCTGCTCAGGGGAGAAGTGGATCTGGCCGTCCACTCCCTGAAGGACCTCCCGGTCGAACCCGTCCCCGGACTGGTGATCGCCGCCACCCCGGAGCGGGAATCCCCCCGCGACGCGCTGTGCTCCCGCGACGGCCTGAGCCTGGCCGAACTACCAAAGGGGGCCCGGGTGGGCACCGGGTCGCCGCGACGGGTGGCGCAGCTGCGGGCCCTGCGTCCCGACTTGGTCTTCGTCGACATCCGCGGCAACATCGACACCCGGCTGTCCCGGGTGACCTCCGGCGACCTGGATGCGGTGGTGCTGGCCGCGGCGGGGCTGCGCCGCCTCGGGCTCGCGGGACGGATCACCGAGGAACTGCCCATCCTGCCCGCCCCCGGGCAGGGGGCGCTCGGGGTCGAGTGCCGGGCCGGTGATGCCGCCCTGATCGCCGCCCTCGAAGCCCTGGAAGACGCGGACACGCGACTCGCGGTCACCGAGGAACGGGCTGTCCTGGCAGCCCTGGGCGGTGGCTGCGCGGCCCCGATAGCGGCCCTCGGGACCGGCGACGGGCTGGCAGCGGGGGTGTACTCCGCCGACGGCACCCGCCAGGCCAGAACCGAGGTGCCGCTGATTTCCGGTGCGGGAAGAACCGCCGCCTCCCGGCTGCTCGCCCTCGGCGCCGCCGACGTGACCCAGCTGGACGCCACCCGCGCATCCCGGCTGGCCGAGTTCCACGACGACGCGGACCTGTGGCCCCAGGCCGGGGGACGCAGGGTGTTCCTTCCCCGCGAGGCGGGCGCGCTCTCGAAGGCACTGAGCGCCGCCGGACTGGAGGTCACGACCTTCCCGGTGCAGGCTCCGGTGATGCTGGTCGACGGGCTCGACCTCGGGCAGGCCGACTGGTCGGTGGTCACCTCCGCCCGTACCGTCGAGGCTCTTCAGGGGCTGGGTGTCCGGCTGCCCGGGCGGATCGCCGCCGTCGGTAAGGCGACCGCAGCGGCCCTGGAAGCGGCCGGGTATGCGGTGGATCTCGTCCCCGGGAAGGCCAGCGCGGCAGGACTCGTCGAGGAGTTCCCGGCCGGCACGGGACGGGTGGTGATCCCGGGATCGGCGCTGTCCAAACCGGATCTTCCCGAGGGTTTGCGGGAGCTGGGCTGGCAGGTCGATGTCTTCCCCGTCTACACGATGGAGGCGACCCGGGAACCCGCCGAACTGGCGGCCCGCTGGAAGGCCGGGGAGTTCGCGGCAGTGGTCGTGACCGCGGGCTCGGTGGCGCGGGTGATCGACCAACGGCTGGGCTGGCCGGAGGAAACCCGGGTGCTGGCCATCGGACAACCCACCGCGAAGGTGTTGAATGAACTTGGGGTGGCGGCCAGTGTCTCGCCGTCCCCCGACGCGGAGGCGGTCGCAAGGGCCGCCGCCGAACTGGTTGGGAAGGGAAACGCATGATCGAGCGCCCACGCAGGCTACGCACCACCGCCGCCATGAGAAAACTGGTCCGCGAAACCCGGCCGCGCCCGGCGCAGCTCGTTCTGCCCGTCTTCGTCGGCGAGTCCCCCGCCGAGATCGGCGCCATGCCGGGGGTGCGGCGGCACACCGTCGAACAGATCGGTGGCGTCGCACGATCGGCGGCAGAGGCGGGACTGGGCGGGATCATGCTGTTCGGGGTGCCCGATGATGCGGACAAGGATCCGCGGGGCACGCAGGCCTGGGCGCCCGACGGCATCGAACAGCGGGCCATCACCGCCTGCCGGGAAGCGGTGGGCGATGATCTGGTGATCATGTCGGACGTGTGCCTGGACGAGTTCACCAGCCACGGGCACTGCGGTTTCCTCGCCGAGGACGGCCGCGTGATCAATGACGAGACCTGCGATGCCTACGCGCAGCAGGCGGTGGCGCAGGCCCGGGCCGGCACGCACGTGGTGGCGCCATCGGGGATGATGGACGGTCAGATCCGGGTGATCCGCGCCGGGCTGGACGCGGCCGGTTTCGAGGACGTCGGGATCCTGGCCTACTCGGCGAAGTACGCCTCCGCGTTCTACGGGCCGTTCCGGGAGGCGGTCGGCTCATCTCTCCAGGGGGATCGCCGCACCTACCAGCAGGATCCAGCGAACCGCCGCGAGGGCCTCAGGGAGGCGCTGCTGGACCTGGCGGAGGGCGCCGACATGGTGATGGTCAAACCCGCCAGCCACTACCTCGACGTGCTCGCCGATGTGGCCGCCGTCTCGAAGGTTCCGGTGGCGGCCTACCAGGTGTCGGGGGAGTACGCCATGATCGAGGCGGCGGCGGAACGCGGCTGGATCGACCGGCGCGCCGCCATCGAGGAGTCGATCACGAGTATCGTTCGCTCGGGCGCCGATGTGGTGCTCACCTACTGGGCGTTGGAGGTTGCCGAATGGCTGGACTGAACCAGGAATGGATGACACGGGCCTGCGAGGCGATCCCGGGCGGGGTCAACTCGCCCGTGCGGGCATTCGCGTCCGTGGGTGGCACGCCGCGTTTCATCAAGCAGGCATCCGGTTGCCGAGTGACCGACGTCGATGGCACCAGCTACGTCGATCTCGTGTGTTCCTGGGGGCCGGCGCTGCTCGGGCACGCCCATCCTCAGGTCGTCGCGGCCGTGCAGGAGGCGGCCGCCAGGGGCCTCAGTTTCGGGGCACCGACGGGCGCGGAGGTGGAGCTCGCCGAGCGGATCCGTGCCCGGGTTCCCGTCGCGGAACACGTGAGGCTGGTCTCCACCGGCACGGAGGCCACCATGACCGCGGTGCGGATCGCCCGCGGCGCCACGGGCCGCGACAAGATCGTCAAGTTCGCGGGCTGCTATCACGGACACTCGGATGCGCTGCTGGCCGCTGCCGGTTCGGGTGTGGCCACCCAGGGGCTGCCGGGAAGCGCCGGGGTGACGGTGGCTGCCGCGGCCGACACCATCGTGCTTGCCTACAACGACTTCGACGAATTGCGTTCGCTGTTCGAACGGATCGGCGGGCAGATCGCGGCGGTCATCACGGAGGCCGCACCCGCGAACATGGGGGTCGTCACCCCGGCCGAGGGATTCAACGCCGAGATCCGCCGGCTGACCGCCGAGCACGGGGCACTCATGATCCTCGACGAGGTGCTCACCGGTTTCCGCGTCGGAGCCTCCGGCTGGTGGGGTTTCGAAGCGGGGGTCGAGGCCCCGGAGTGGGCGCCCGACCTGATCACCTTCGGGAAAGTGGTCGGTGGTGGCATGCCCCTCGCGGCGGTCGGGGGTCGCAGGGAGGTCATGGACCTGCTGGCCCCGCTCGGCCCCGTCTACCAGGCGGGCACGCTCTCCGGGAATCCCCTCGCCACCGCGGCCGGGATCGCCACCCTCGACCTGGCGAAACCGGAGGTCTACGACAGGGTCGACGCCCGCTCCGCCGAGCTGCAGCGGCTGGTCGGTGACGCACTGACCGGGGCCGGGGTGCCCCACGTCATCCAGACCGCCGGGAACCTGTTCTCCGTGTTCTTCCGGGAGAAGCCCGTCATCGACTACGCAGACGCCCAGGACCAGGACACCGCGGCCTACGGGCGGTTCTTCCACGCGATGCTGGACGGGGGAGTGGCATTGCCGCCTTCGGCCTTCGAGGCGTGGTTCCTCTCGGTTGCCCACGACGACGCGGCCATGGAGACCATCGCAACGGCCCTGAAACAGGCGGCCAAGGCCGCTTTGCCAACAGGGGAGAGCATCCGATAGTCTGGAGCAGCTCTCGGGGCTATGGCGCAGTTGGTAGCGCGCTTCCATGGCATGGAAGAGGTCAGGGGTTCGAATCCCCTTAGCTCCACGTAAGATGAGCAAATCGAAATTTGCCCTGCCTGATGGTGGGGCAAATTTGTTTTGCGGTGAATTGCGCCAGAGCCTCGGTGCTGGCGTAGGCGAAGATGCTGGCTGTGGGCTAATCGGGGGTGTAGGTGGCGTTCTCATCGTCGTCGAGGGTGATGCAGATGAACAAGGCGCGGTTGAGTATGCGTCGTTTGGCTGGTTCGCACCTGTTGTATGGCGTCCCACGTCAAGTGATTGGCAGGATTTCGGGCTCGCGAGCGTTGCGGATGGTCGGGATGGTCGGATCGGCCAGGCCGCGGTGAACGTCTGAGGGCCGGTTCCAGGCCAGGGCTTGGTGCGGGCGGACGCTATTAAATTAGACGCGGTCTCGTCATCGGCTGCTCGGACCAGGTCGAGCGCATCATTGATCTACTCGCGGTAGAGGCGCTCGTACTTCAAACTCTGGAAGGCGCGTTCACGGACACCGTGCTGCCCGGGGGCCTTACACGCGTGCGGACATGACACAGCTCGGGATGGACCGTGATGCAGTGTTCGAACCGGAACGAGCGCAATGGTCCACCGTCGTCGGTGACCAACGTGATCGCAACGATCTCACCAGCCTCGGGATCAGTCAGGTGATCGATCAGGCTGATGCCATCGAGCATCGCTTCAGCCTCCGCGCGTTCAGCCTGTTGATCTGTGACCGCGACGATTCTCCTGAGCTGGTCGATGTTCACCGCTTTACGCACGCCTGAGAGAAGACCGCGTCCCTGGAGCTGCGGCACGGCCGCACCCCGGTCATCGATACCTACCTCGACCACCATCGCATCCACGATGGCGACGCCGATGCCATGACCGATGCCGCCTACACCGCCTGGCGCCACGACCGGCAGCAGGGTTTGGCGTCGGTGCTGATCGCCGAAACCCGCGAGAACGTCACCACCCTCAACGTCCGCGCCCGCGCCGCTCTCATCCTTGACGGCACGTTGAAGCCCGGACCTGAAATCACCCTGTCCGACGGGTCCATGACAGGAGTCGGGGACACGATCATCACCCGCCACAACGACCGGCGGCTGCGAAACCGGCACGGGTGGGTCCGCAACAGTCAAACCTGGACCATCAGCCAAGTTCGTGGCGACGGGCCGGTCACGATCCGCCCACCCGGTGCCCGGTTCGGCAACAGCATCGTGCTGCCCGCCGAGTACGTGGCTGAGCACGTCGACCTCGGCTACGCCGACACCGCCCACCGCGCCCAGGGCATCACCGCCGACACCGCCCACGTCCTCGTCGAACCCACCACCACGCGAGAGAACCTGTATGTCGCGATGACGCGCGGACGGGAGTCGAACCTGGCTTGCGTGATCCTTGACCGCCCCGACGGTCACGCCACTCCGCATCCGGGCGACAATCCCGACGCCACCGCCCGCACGGTCCTCTACGGCGTGCTGCAACACAGCGGTGCTGAGCTGTCCGCGCACGAGACCATCACCACCGAGCAGGACCGGTGGGGCTCGATCGCCCAACTCGCCGCCGAATATGACACCATCGCCGCCCCAGCCCAACACGACCGCTGGACCACCCTCATCACCACCAGCGGACTCACCACCGACCAAGCGCAAGCCGTCATCGACTCCGACGCCTTCGGCGCCCTGACCGCGAAACTGCGCCGGGCCGAAGCCAACCACCACAACGTCGACACCCTCCTACCACGCCTCATCAAGGCTCGCGGGTTCACCGACGCCGATGACATCGCCTCCATCATCCACCACCGCCTCGCCAACGCCACCACCCGCTCCGCTGACTCCGGCCGCACACGCTACGCGCCGCGTCTCATCGCCGGGCTGATCCCTGAAGCCGCCGGCCCTATGACCTCCGATATGCGGCATGCCCTCGATGAACGGCGCGAGCTGATCGAGACCTGCGCCGGCGCTGTGCTCGACACCGCCCGCGCCGCCGGAGAAGCTTGGACGCGGCCACTCGGTGACCCGCCGCGCGACCCGCGCAAGGCAGCGGCGTGGCGACGGTACGCCCGCACCATCGCCGCCTACCACGACCGTTACGGCATCACCGAGGATACGCCTCTCGGTCCAGTGCCGGATGACGCGGCGCAGAAGATCGACCGCGCCAGAGCAGAGGCCGCACTTCGCCAGCTCGCCAGCCAGCCCGAGCCACACTCGCGGCACCGCCCACCTGCCCCGACCCGACATGGGCCGACCCTATGAGACACACGGTTGCCGGAAGTAATCACGAGGTGACCGCTCATCGCCGACGGCCGCCCTATGCATGCTGCTCCGTAGTCGCCGAGCATCTTTCGTCAGTCTGTTCGGGTTCTCTTACGTGAACGTGCGACCCCGCCCGTTTGTCAGCCGCCGAAGTTGCTATCGAGGATCATCCGCGCCGCCAAGAACCGCTGGGCTGCTTGTCCGGCATCCTGGAAGGTCGGGCGAGGCGCTGTTCGGCAGCGTCGGCAAACCAGCCGATCCAACGGTCGAGAAACTCCGTGGGGTCCGCACGATCCAACTCTTCGACAGGCCACGCGAGCTGCATCGTGCCGATAACGTTCTGGAAGGCGACCTCTCCTTCGGCGGGCGAGCATGAGAACGGTTCGACCGAAGGATGACCGCTGCTGAACGGCGAGCCCATGAACGCTGTTTCGTACCAGGCAAAGCGGCCTTGCTCGTGGGCATCGCAGAACCACAGCGAGTGACTGCGGCCTTCCCAACCCACTCGGTTCCGGTCTCCCAAGTTGACTTCGATGTTCGCGAACGCGATGACGTCGAACGGGCCCTGCCAAGCGGGTGACGGTTGCGGCCGACTGACGCCGAGTTTGGCTCCGGAAAGCTCGGCCACGAACCGCATCTTTCCGCGGTCCGCGCCGACCTCGATCGTGGCGGTAGGAGCGTTGTCCTCGATGGCCTGCAACAGTGGCTGCGAGAACGACCCGAATGACTGCTCGGCCGCCGCGAAGATCTGTGCGCGGCGCTCAGATTCTTCGCGCTGCTCCACCTCATGCGCATGGCTCTGCGCTCTGCGCTGCACTTCCGCGTGGCTCACCTGTGCAAGCCGCGATAGTCCCGGACGGGAAGGTTCCTCGGCAGCGGTAGCCAGCCGGGCCAGGACATTGGTGGCGTTGGGTCGTGCTTGAGGTGCCTTGTAGAGGCACTCTTCGATGAGTATCCGAAGCCGTGCTGTCCCCGTAGTGAGCGGAGGAGGGTTGGCCGTGAGGTGCTGTTCTCTGTAACTCGCAGGGTCCGGGCCGTCGAACGGGAGTGTGCCAGACAACAACTGGAACGCGATGACACCGAAGGCGTAGATGTCAGTTGCGCTGGTCGCGCGCTCACTTCTCCACTGTTCCGGGGCTCCATAAGGGGGCGTGAGACTGAACTTGCGCGTATCGTCGGAGGTCGTCGCTTCTGCGTATCTCGCGATGCCGAAATCCGCGACGCACCATGTGCCGTCAAGCAGCAACACGTTCTGTGGCTTCAAGTCCCGATGGACAACAGCACCGTCGATGTCAGAGAGAGCCGTGGCGATATCGCTGAGGATCGACACGACTTCGGAGAGACCCAACGGGGCATGAGACTCTTCCAAGTGCTGTGCCAGTGACTTATCGGCTCTAGGCATCACCAGAACCCAGAAGTCCTCGTGTTCGCCCCGGTCAATCACCGGCACGATGTTCCGGAACTCCGCAGCGCGAAGAGAGTCGCCGATGAGGAGTTCACGCTCCGCACCCGGCGCCTTGGGAACAAACTTGGCCACCGCTGAGGAGCCGTCGACTGCCTGGACCTCGTACACCGTCCCGAAGCCACCTTCGCCGTCGACCAAGGGCTCGCCCCTCATCCACGCGCCGCTCTCCAGCTCGATCTTCATGATCTGAGCCTACAGCTGACGCTCTCCATCTCGTGTCGATGGCTGCCGTGGTGCAGCCGCCGTGTTGTCACGCGACGGTTCACAGTGAGGGAGTATCGCGCCCGAGGTCACGGCGTGCATGGTCGCGGGAGAACGCTGAGCCGAGAGGTGACCGCTGCGGACTCTTGTGGAGGGCTTCGTGCATCTGGAGCATGTGGGTGATCTGTCCGGCATCGGTGACGATCCGTGCCCGCCCGTCACCGATGAGTTGGTGGGGGCCGGTGCTGGCGGCGCTGGTCACCGGGCCGGGGATCGCACCGACGTTGCGACCCAAGTCGTACGCCTGCCGGGCGGTGTGCAGCACGCCGGAGCGGACCCCGGCCTCGACCACGATGGTCGTGTTCGACAGGGCGGCCAGGAGCCGGTTGCGCGCGAGGAACCGGTGCCGGGTGGGCGTCGCGCCCGGTGGCGTCTCGCTGACAGCCCCACGCCGGCGATCTGGTCGAGCAGGTCGCGGTGCCCTGCGGGGTAGGGGCGGTCGACGCCACCGGCGAGGACGGCGATCGTGTCCCCACCGGCGGCCAGAGCGGCGCGGTGGGCGGCGCACTCGATCCCGTACGCGCCGCCGGCGACGACCACCCGCCCGTCGTGTGCCAGATCGGTGGCGAAGTCCGCGGCGACGCGCTCGCCGTATGAGGTCGCCGCTTGTGAGCCGGTGATCGTCAGCAGGTCCGTGAACGGACGTGACAGAAACGACGCGGCTCCGCGCGTCCACAACACGAAAGGCTCCCGCACACTCAGATCGGTCAGCGCGGCAGGCCAGTCCCGGTCGCCGGGGATCACCACGCCGATCCCGGCCGCCTCAGCGTGGCGGAGGCGGCCGGCCAGCTCATCGGGCCGCGCCGCCGTGGTGAGCCGGTCACGCCAGACCCGCGCATCGACACGGCCCAAGCCCGGCAGCTTTCCGCTGCCATCGAGCAGCCCCACCGTCTTCACGGCGCCGAGCCGGCCCAGCAGCCTCCCGGTCACCGCATCGTCGGGTTCGGTCAGCATCGACAACACCATCCGCGCCGCCCGCGCATCGCGGGCAAGCTCACTGAACGAGGTCATAATCCGGGGTCCCCTCTCGGTCGGTCCGTCGCCGAGAAGGTGCACCCACGCCGGCGCTGGGCGGGCGGGTTCCATGTGCCCGGGCTCGGGCGTAAAGTGCAAACCGAGGCAGGTTCTCCTCGATTGCGGGTCCTTCGGGACGGCCCAGCTTGGGCGCTCATACACGTACTGCCTCCTCGACGGAGAGATACGTGTGACGAGAGGCCCGCCATGATCCGCCTGATCTGGACGCTCAGCGCCCACACCCGCTACTACCTGCGCCGCTACATGCCGACCAACCGGCTGCTCGACGCGATCCGACGCCGACGCAACTTGAAGTGGGGCATCCCCGCGATGCTCCTCGCCGTTCCCTACCTGCTGATCGCGAGTACTTGCACCAACGCCCTCGAACGGGTGCCCCAGGCTGGCTGCATCTGGTCGTGTTCTAATCGGTGTGGAACGCGATGAAGTTCATCATCATGGGGCCGATCAGCCTCGTCCTTCTGGTGCGCGCCCGTATCCGAGAGGCTGGTGCACGTCGCCGGGATCGAACACGTGAGACCCTGAACCGGACTCCGCGCCAGAAGGAACCGACTACCTACGTCGCGGCGCGGTAGCCCTCGCCGGGACAGGCCTCACTTGATCGGCGTGCGCGACGGTCCGAGGCCGACCGCGAACCAGCGCGCCCTATCGGTGTGTTGGTTGTCCCTTCGCTCGCCTGCCGGTCGCTCTAGAATTGAGCCTGAGCAGCAAGGTCGCTCCCGACCTCGCGCTCGCGGCGAGGGAGGATGATGGTGACAGACGCGACGCCACCTCAACGGGTAGACCCGCGCGACCTGCTCAGCGAGTGGGCGAACGGTTCCGACGAGTGGGTCCGCTACATCGTGAGGCACGTGCTTAACGGCGGCGGGCCGCTCGGAAGCGAGGAGCAATCCGGAGCTTACGTCCTGTTTCGTCAAGAGAAAGCCCTCGATACCCGCGAACTCCCCACGGAGGAGCCGCTTGTCACCCTCGAACGCGAGGATGAGGCGATCGAGCCGCTGACCCTTACCTCGCTCTCCGATGTCGTTGGTGTCAACGCCTTGGTAGAGGGCGGAGTCATCGAGCCGCATGCCGGCCTGACAATCCTGTTCGGAGAGAACGGCACAGGCAAGACGGGGTACTCCCGCATCTTCAAAGCCCTCGCGGCGAGCCGTACTGCCGACGTGATCCTCGGCGACATCGAAGCCGCATCGCCGCAGCCCCAATCAGCACTTGTCGGCTACACGCTCGGCACTGAGAAGAAGACCTACACCTGGACCGGACAACAGGGCGTTGCGCCCTTCACCAGGATGTCCATCTTCGACAGCCCTTCTGTCAGCTTTCACGTCGATGACGACCTTGAGTACGTCTACGTGCCAGCAGCCCTGGCACTGTTCAATCATGTCATCGCAGGAATCAAGTCGGTACAAGCCCACATCGACCAGGCCGTCGAAGACCTACGATCTGGGTCCACAGGGCTTCTGTCCCGCTTCCCACGAACCGCCACGGTTTACCCGCTCATCGAGACACTGGGAGCATCTACTGATCTGGAACACCTGAGGTCGCTCGCCAACTCCGATCCCGACGTCGACACACGTATCGGCGAGCTGCGCCGCGCGGTCGCCGCCCTGGAGGCGGACACCATCAGCGCTGAGATCAAGCTGCAACAGCGAGTCGAACGCGTCTTGACGCAAGCTTCCCACGCGGCCACCGTGATGGCTGACTTCAACGTGGAGGCATACGACCGCGAACGCGACACCCTCCACGGACTTGAAGAGGACTACCGCGCCTTCCGAGCCGCCCTGTTCGAGGCAGCCGACCTGCCGGCCGAGCCCGACGACACCTGGAGCACTTTCATTGAGGCCGGCGAGGCATACCAAGCACATCTCATCGCGGTCAAAGCACACGACGCCAATCGGTGCCTGTACTGCCGGCAGCCACTGAACGAAGCGGCGCGATCGCTGATCGCCAAGTACTCCGAATACCTCGAAGACAAGATCACCACTGATATCGCCGCTTCAAAGGCGCGGCTCCACGCACTTACAGAACCGGTCACCTCGATCCAAGTCAACGACGTCTCTACCTTCGCCGACGAGTACGCAGACACCGAGGACAAGCCTCACTTCCACGTTCAACTCGACCGGACCCTAAGCACCATCGCGGAGCTATCCGAGCAGCTTCTCGCCGCTTCCGCCGTGAACATAGCGCTGACCGAACACGCCGGCACAGATGCGATAACGCTCGGCTCGGCGCTGGATACCGCCAAGCAGGCCCTCGATGAGCTGAGGACACAGGCAGCCACACGGGCTGACACCTTAGCCGAGAAGAAGAAGGAGCTCGTCGAGCTAGAAGCCGCAGCAGAACTGACGAAGTCGTGGACGCTCATCGAGTCACACGTACGCGACGCCAAGCAGGCTGACCGGCTCACGCTGCTCGCCAAGCCCATGTCTGGGCTCCTGCGCGCTGTAACCAGGCTGGCCAAGATCGCAAGTGACCAGATGATCAACGAGAGCTTCGATGCGCTCTTCAACGAAGAGTGCGCGGCACTTCGCGCGCCGGCGCTACACGTGGAGTTCGTCGGCCGCCAGGGTCGCGCACAACGCCGCAAGATCCTCAGCGGGAAACACAAGCCGTCCAAGGTGCTCTCCGAAGGAGAGCAGAAGGTCCTCGCAATAGCGGACTTCCTCGCCGAAGCGCGCCTCGCCGGAATCACCGCGCCGGTCATTTTCGATGATCCTGTCTCAAGCCTCGACCATCGCCGCATCAACGAAGTCGCGCAGCGCGTCGCGTCGCTCGCTGACACGACACAGGTCATCGTCTTCACCCACGATATCTTCTTCGCCAGCACGCTGCTTACGCTCATGGAGGCAACCAAGCGCTGCTCCTACTTCCAGATCACCGATGAAGAGGGCAAAGGAAAGGTCACCCGAGCGACAGGACCCCGCTGGGACAGCTTGAACAACATCAAAAAGAACATCAACGAGACCATCCAGGCAGCAAAGTCACAGGACGGCGATGCGCGGGCGGCACTGGTCCGCACGGGTTACGACTGGGTGCGCGCGTGGTGTGAGGTCTTCACCGAGACTGAACTACTCCAGGGCGTCACGCAGCGCTATCAACCCAACGTGCGCATGACCAACTTGCCCAAGATCAAGTCCGAAGCGCTTCCCGCTGCGATCGATACCGTCAACCGCATCTTCGAGGAAGCATGCCGGTACATCGACGGTCACTCACAACCCCTGCCTAGCCTCGGGGTCAGCCCTACACTCGCCGGACTCGAAGCCCACTGGGCCGAGCTGACTGAAGCGCGAACCGCATACAACGCGGCGACTCCTTAGGTCCTCTCAGCGACACAACCCGCCGCAGCGGAACCGAGTCCCAGCCACAGACCCTCATGTCAGTCCTCGCGCTCGGCAGACCGGGTGCGAAAACTGTTCACCCATTGTGCGTCGGAACTGTGAGGGAGAATATAGTTGTGACTGAGCACATCCCTGAGGCAGAGGCGTACATCCGTTTTCGCCTGAAAGAGCTCTCGTCGCGGAACGAGCATCATCGGTTCGAGGAGATCGCGACGCGGATTGCTCAGAAGCGGATCAGCTCGAACATTTTGATCGCGACCGGGCCTGTCAGTTCGGGCGGCGATCAGCAGCGAGACGCGGAGACGTTCACAACCCGCCTCCCGAACGAGCTGCCGCACTCGGCGGGCTTCGCGGCCGCCGCCTCCACGTCGCCGGTGGTGGTGGCCTGCACCGTCCAAAGCGGAAGCCTGAAACAGAAGGTCCTCAGTGACCTCGCCGGCATCTGTGCCAACGATGCGGCTGACGTTGACCACGTCGCGTTCTTCAGCGTGCACCCCATCTCCGAGGGCGTGACCCACGACCTCCAGCAGACCGCCCGCGAATCCTACGGAGTGACCCTGGATATCTTCTGCGGCGACAACATCGCGACGTTCCTCGCTGAGGTCGACCTGGTGTGGGTCGCACGGCACTACCTCGAACTACCTTCGCATCTGATCCCCACGCCGGAGGACGAGCCAGCACCGCAATGGTATGCGGACCTGATCGATGGGTTGCGTCACAACCATGGGCCAGTAGCCTTGACGCCAGCGGTACAAGGCGAGATCACCCACGGACTTCGACACGCGACCTGGGACGAGCACGCGAACGCCGACCTGCCGGAGTGGTTGGACTTCATGGGGGCGTTCCTGGCTGACTCCGCAGACGGCTCGGACACCGAGTTGGTATTCCGAGCGTGCTACGAGATGGCTATTGCACGGTTCCGGGGCATGGGCGTCGCGGCCGGAATCGAGGACTTGGTTCGTCGTGCCATCGACTACGCGTGTACGAGCAGCCGACCGAACATCGTTGACGACGCTGTGACCCTCTGCTCGTACTGGGGGACGATGTGGATGACGGGTGTCGCGAAAGCCGAGGCATCCGAGATTAATGCTGCGATGGTGCGGCTACGATCACATCTCGTCAACCTGCTCGACGCAACAGATTCGGCGACACATCCTGTACGCGCGGCGACCTTGACGGGAACGCTTGCGTTCGCCCACCTGGTACCGGACTGGGAGCGCATCGAGACGACTGACGGCAAGCCCACACCCGCCGAAGTTGCCCCCAGCGTCGGAGTGAGACTCGACGAGTCCGCCGTCGATACCTCGGCAATGCCGGTGTCGCACCTGTTCGCCTTCGACGCGGCAATGTCCTATCTGGCGCAGCTGGTCGACCTACTGCCACGGGCTCGCGCCTATTCATCCAGCGAGCTTGCGCGTCTGTTCACAATGTACGCGCCAGCAGCCTCCGGGCACGCCGACTACGAAAAGGTCCGTGACGGCTTCGACACCGTGCTGGCCCAAGTACAGGGCGACGCCGCCATCGCCGAGCGATGCCGCGATCGCGCGATGGCCTTCGTGAGGGCCGGCAAACCCCTAAAGGCTTTGGCCGAACTGCACAACGCGAAAGCACGATGGTTCAATGGCGAAACCATCGACGGCGCCATCCTTACGATGCGCTACCTGGGCTCTCTCTACGCCGGCCTCGGGCTGATGTACGCGGCCAAGATGTACGCGTGCACCGCCGCCGCCCTGGCCATGATGAGCGACGACACCGACGTGCAGGTGCACGTGCCCAAGGCCCTGCTGGAGACAGCCAAGTACGCCCAGCAGGCCGGCACCTGGGTCGACGCAGCCCGACTCACCGAAGTTGCACTCCTCGCGCGCAACCAGATGCTGACCGATCCATTCGACTACGACAAACACCCCGACCTCGCAGCACACGACACCAACGCCGCCTTGGAGTTAGTCGGCATCCGCACGTTCTGGCCCGAGCTTGAACCACTGATCGAAGCAGCCCACAAGACGACGAACTGGTACAAACAGTTGGTCGAAATCATCAAGCGCGACGACTCACAGTTTGACATGACCGAGCACGAGTTCCAGGCTCGCGCCGCCGAGCAGCTCGCTGGCCCACTGCTCGGCGATGTCGGTCACAGACGACTCATCGACTTCCAAGCTCTCGGCATCCGCTGGACCTTCCAGTTCGACAACAACCGGGAGACGGTGCTGACCGCCGAGGGCTTCGTTGCCGCGCTCCAGGTCTTCTTGGCTGACATCGCACCGATGAACCCGGTCCTGATCAAGAGCACAATTCGGGTCGCCGTAGACGTGAGACCCGGCGCCAGCAGAGAAGACGACTCGATCGACATCGACGACTCAGGGCCCGAGGTCTTGGCCAACGTTGCCCTATCGAACTCGCTGACGGACCCCGAAGCGCACAACAGGGCGATCCTCGCGATGTGCTGCCAACTGCTCCACGTCGTCCACGTCCGCCCACCAGACGAACTCCAGGACCTCCTAGAGCCCCTATTCAGAGGCGGCCTCATTCACAAGGTGTCTATCGGTCGCCCCTACGAGGAGATCGCCGCCCTACTGGACGACGATCACTACGCCCGATGCGCTGACGCAAGCAGGCCGTCGTCCTCCGACGCCTTCCAACCCACCGAGTGTGAGCACTTGCAGGCCTCAACCGTTACAGGTCCGGGCTATGACCGCGGTGAGTCGCTGCAGGCCATCCGCGAGCGGTACGAAGTTGCCAATGAGGCCCTGCGGTTCACGCTCCCCCGACTGTTGTCTGATCAAGCCGGGCGAGCGACCATCGTGAGGCTACGCAATGATGGTTGGCTCGACTGGCAAATCCTCGTCGCTCTAGTGAACACCTCCATGAACTGGCGGATGAAACGCGCGGGACTACGACCCGGTGTAGGCGACCCCCGGCGAGCGCTCGACCTTGCCCGCGAACCGGAGACATCAGCTTCCCCGACGATTCCGCTGTCAGAGTTCACCAACGACGTCGTCGACATGCACATCTTCACTCAGACGGTGTCAGTCGCCCGCCGGTGGAACCTCCGCGGACGGCCCGAAGCTCCTGGTGAGAACGCGATGCGTGATCTCCTGACCCGCCGGTACCAATACGCCACCGATGACATCCCACACCGCGACCTACTCGACTGCATCGACGAGGACGGAAACCTGCTCACACTGCTCGACATCCCCGCCAACCATGGCCACCGCGTCCGCGATGCCAACGAGTCCACCTAGATACTCTCGGCAACGGCCGAATCCGGGAGTGCCCATGAACATGGAGCCGCGCGTAGCACACTCGACCACCCTCAATTGGAAGGGAGCACGCCCGTGGATGTGAGTTCGATCATGTGCTCCGTTGTGAACTGAGGGTCTCGTGCTTCTCGTCTACCTCGATCAGTTCGCATGGATCGGTCTCGCCAGAGCAGCGCATGGCCGACGGGACGGCGCGCGCTACCGCGATGCACTCGAGACGTGCCGGGCCACAAGGGCGCACGAAGTGGCATCATTCCCCCTCGATCTGTATCGGTACTGGGAGACAGCCAAGAACCACAACGACGGCTCCAGGAACCGCCTGGTCGACACGATGATCGAGCTGTCCGACTTCGACGCCATCATCACACCCAAGCAACTTCTTCTGTACGAGATCGACATCGCCCTACGCGCCCATTTCGGACGACCAAACGATGTGACTGCGCCTCGCGTCTTCAGACGAGGCATCGCGCACCTGCGCTGCCGACGGCGTCCACAAATCCATGAGGCGGACCGACCAACGGACGGCCTCCGAAGACAAGAGCAGCGACCTCCGAACTCCGATCGACCGCCCGCTCGAAGAGCTACTGCTGCGCGCAGGTCCAAGCGCTCACGCACGCGCGGGCCTACCACTCGACTTAGTCAACTAGGGTGACTTGCTCGTGCGGCACGAAGTTAGCGTCGCTGAGGATATCGCGCGGCGGAAAGTGCAGCGCGCTGAGTTGCTTTCTGCGGTCGTCCACTCGGACCTCAACGATGTCGCCCCGGCCATCCGTGAGCGGGTCACGGCCGCGGGTATCAGCGCCACGGCAGTGACCGAGACTTTGGGTGGAGTTGGCCTGCTCCAACCCGTTGAGTCCCTCCCCACCCGCCGGGTGACGAACGCTCTGCGAGTGAGCAAGCACCTCCATCCGCGTTCGCACCAGAAGTGGAAGGCGAACGACTTCATCGACCTCGTCCAACTTCCCGCCTCCCGCGGTCTACTGCGACGTGGTGTTCACCGAGCAACAGTGGGTCCAAGCCTTGACGCGGGAAAAGGACGGCACGCTCGATGAGCGGTTCGACACCAAGCTCATCTTCGAACCCGAACAGCTGGTCGAGGTGCTGGTCGCCGCGAGTCTGTGACGGCGAAGGTGATGACCCTGGTCCATCGACGGGAGCGACAGGTGACTACGGCGCCGAGCGCGCAGACTGGTTCACCGCGAGTTGACGGCGCCTGCTGGAGCGAATCTCGACGCCCTTGGCGGCTAGCGCTCTTCTCACCGCCTGCTGGCTCACGCCGAAACGCAACCCGAACTCCATCAGCGTCAACCCGTCCGCGTACAACTCGACCGCTTCGGGCAGGTGGCACTCGTCAAGACCGCGCCTGCGGATAGGGACCGAGCGGCGGACCAGATGCGCAGCAGCCGTGCGGCGGTGCACACCGAACCGCTCTCCCAGCTTCACCAGCGTCGCGCCCGCATCGTAGAGGGCCACCAGTTCGTCTACCTGTGTCGAGCTCAGAAAAGTTTGAGTCATCCCAACTGCACGCACCATCCGACCCAGCGAGTCCACCACGGACGGCTCCAGCGGCCTCCGATCCCGTTGGTAGACCCCCGCGACCTGCGAGAAGTCACGGTTTTCAAGGCCAGGCAGGGGTTCTCGAATTATCTACGGAGGTCCACAAGAACGGAAACGAAACGTGATCCACTCTCACCCGCTCGCTGGTAAGACCGTCCCCTATGCTGT
>ERZ772764.611-NODE-611-length-24280-cov-6.065924_pt1 | contig 24280 bp, 13 predicted proteins | sample MGYA00512163_ERZ772764 | MGnify/ENA primary metagenome ERZ772764 (study PRJEB29015, sample SAMEA2737903) | human oral metagenome | biome: human oral; feature: human-associated habitat; material: dental | place: China | collected 2094 ... | reverse complement strand
AGGTGAACGTCATCGGCGGCATTACGGATACATCCAAGCTGACGGACGATGACAATCTCGGCGTTGTATCCGACGGCAACGACAACCTGAAAGTCCGTCTCGCCAAAGCCCTGAAAGGCCTCGAAAGCGTGACGACCGGTGATACGGTCATCAACAATAACGGTATAACCATCAGCCATGGCGCAGCCGGAAACACCGTATCCCTGACCAAGAACGGCCTTGACAACGGCGGCAACAAAATTACCAACGTGGCAGCAGGTGATGTCAGCGCAAACAGCACCGATGCCGTCAACGGCAGCCAGCTGCATGAAGTAAAGACACTGGCAGGCCAGCATACGACCGTCAAAGCCAAGGATGCGAATGTAACCGTTACGACAGGCACCAACGCGGCAGGCGGCAAGGAATATACCGTCGGGCTCGGCGACAAGGTGACACTGGGCAGTGACCCGACCAAACAGGTATCCATCGACGGCACGACAGGCATCATCAAAGCCGGAGACAAAGTGACCATTGACGGCACGACAGGAAACATAGACGCCGGAAAAGTGAAAATCAACGGGGAAAACGGTACCGTCAACGGACTGACCAATAAAACCTGGGATCCGAACAACATCACCAGCGGACAGGCGGCTACGGAAGACCAGCTCAAAGCAGTAGACCAAAAGATTACCAATACGTCTGAAGAACTGACGAAAAAAGGCATGGATTTTGCCGGCAATGAAGGGGAATTCCACCGGAACCTGGGAGAAAAAGTCACTATCAAGGGAGAAGGGACAAAAGCCGCTTCCGAATACTCCGGCGAAAACATCAAGACCTTTGCCGACGCAAACGGTAACGTCGTCGTCAAGATGGACAAGAACCTGAAAACTGAAACCATCGTCGCTACAGGTAAAGACGGTAAAGACGGCAAGATCGGTATCAACGGCAAAGACGGCGTAACGACAGACATCTCCGTCACCCGTGACGGCAAACCCGGAGTAGACGGTGCGCCGGGCACGACCACGACCCGTATCGTATACGAGAAACCAGACGGTACCAAAGAAGAAGTGGCTACCTTAAATGACGGCATGAAATACGGCGGCGATACAGGAAACGTCATCAAAAAGAAACTGAACGAACAGGTGAACGTCATCGGCGGCATTACGGATACATCCAAGCTGACGGACGATGACAACCTCGGTGTCGTATCCGACGGCGGTAATAACCTGAAAGTCCGCATGGCCAAAGATCTCAAAGGCTTGAATAGTGTAACCACCAATACTCTGACGGTGGGAGACGTGAAGATCGATAACAGCGGCATCAACGCAGGGAATAAGAAGATCACCAATGTAGCGGCAGGCTATGTTTCCTCCACCTCCACCGATGCGGTAAACGGCGCTCAGCTCTGGAACACGAACCAGTCGATCCGCACTATCGGCGGCGCCGTCAATGAACTGGGAGACCGTGTGAATCGGGTCGGCGCGGGGGCGGCGGCTCTGGCGGCGCTCCATCCGCTGGATTTTGATCCGGATGACAAGTGGGATGTGGCAGCCGGCTACGGCAACTACAAAGATGCCAGCGCCGTGGCGATCGGGGCGTTCTATCGTCCGAATGAAGACACCATGTTCAGCGTGGGCGGCTCCTTCGGCGGCGGCGAAAACATGGTCAATGCCGGTGTCAGCCTCAAGCTGGGACAGGGTAACCACGTGTCCACATCACGGGTCGCTTTGGCTAAAGAAGTGGAAGACTTAAAAGCGATTGTCAAGGCGCAGAGCGCTGAAATAAAGGCTATGCGCGGGGCTATGCAGGCGGGCATGACGGAAATGAAAGATGTCACCTTCCCGGATGTGCCGCAGGATCACTGGGCATATGGCTATGTAAAATCTCTGGCCGACAGGGGCCTTCTGGTAGGATACCCCGACGGTGAATTTAAAGGGGAGCGTTCCATGACCCGCTATGAATTTGCGGCTATCATTTACCGTGCTTTGCAGAACGGCGCGCCGATTGACAATAACATGGCAAAAGCGATCGGAGAATTCGAACCCGAAATCAATCGGATAAAGGATCTGGATCGTACCCGTGTCGATCGTATTTCCGGCAAGGATAACGACCGGCATAAGGTGGAACGCCTCCGTGTCAATAATGAAAGCAATAAGGAAAAAGGCGATTACCGTGACATATACGGTTCCCATATTTCGCCTGAAGCGTAAGCCGGATTATCGCTGTATGCGATGATGGGCAGCACCTTCTTGCCTGACCGGAGAACAGTACCCGGCAGACGGGAAAATTATGTAATACAGGGGATGCACGCATCCCGAAAAGTAACGACAGCATCGGTGCATTAAAGCCGATGCTGTCGTTGTGTTTTGGAACCCGTTCAAGAAAGGATTTACCTTCTTCCTATTTCTATGTATTCATGTTACAATAAAGTATCATTTTTTAGTATATTTATAGTCGCTTCAATGTAGATGAAAAAGGAAATATGGCAAAGGAGTGTGGATTCATGAATCGTATTTACAAGGTCGTATGGAGCAAGGTGAAACATGCTTATGTGGTGACGTCGGAACTGGCGAAAAGCCATACGAAAAGCGCTTCGGGAAAAGCGGTGAAAGCGATGTTGGCGACTGCCGTGGGGATAGGGTTCCTCATGGGCGGATACACGGCGGGAGCGGTAGATAATACACCCGGTGCCGGCGATGGGGTAGCCATCGGTACGGGCAGTAACGCGCCGAAAGCGGAAAATGTGGCCATAGGTAAAGATGCAACTATTAAGTATTCTAACGGTGCAAGCAACGCTACTGGTGATGTAGCTGTGGGCAGTGGGGCTGTTATTGATAACTATGCCAGTCAAGGGGGCAGTATTGCCATTGGGAAAAATGCAAAAATAGAAAATATGGCTGGGAAGCAGGAATCGCTATTTGCCTTTAATCAAACTACGTATACGCCTCAGTATGATCCTTCCTACTACTTTGGGTTAGTTCCATTTGCTTATATACCAACAGATCCATCCAAAGCTGTTGGAAGCATAGCTATTGGTGAAAATACTTATGTTCGTACAGGCGGCTTAATGATTGGCACACATAATTACAAGGGAAAATTAGGAGATGTTGATGTAGATAGCGCGGCGACAGACAAAAATGCTAAAAATGTATTTACCACGACTTTAGGAACAAACAGTTTCAATTCTGGTGCATTCTCTACAATTACCGGTGCTTATTCCATCGCTTCAGGGAATTATGAAGGAGGAAATAATACAGTTACTGCAAGCAAAAACTTTGGCGCAACCATTACCGGTTCTCTGAACAGCATTGAATCTGCCACTGCTTCTTCTGAGTATTCCGGCGTGGCGAACAGCATCGTCGGTACGGCAAACCGGGCCTTCAACTCCAACGGCTCCCTGATTTTCGGTGCCGGCAATGAGATCACCAATTCAGTTACAAGCATTAATGCCCCGTCCAGTGGCGGCGCTTCGGCAAAAGATCTGGCAGATACATTGCGCAGCGCTGTAAGAAATAGCGAAAGCGGCGGCGCTACCCTTGCCATCGGCGGCGGAAACAAAGCAGATTATACTCAGAAAACATCCATCATCGGCGTCAATAACACCGTGACAGGTACCGGCAATAGGCCGAGTACCTACAACTTCATCACCGGTTTTAAGAATGACGTCGAAAATGTGGAGCATGTATCCGTCATCGGCTCCAACAACATCATCAAGGGGTCTGCGACGGATCCCGTGAAGAATGTCGTTGTGGTCGGCGACAACCGTACCGTTAATGAGCATGCGGATGGGACGGTCGTGATAGGTTCCCATGACGCGGCGACGGCTCGATCATACAATACAACCAATGCAGCCAATATGGTTTTAATTGGAACCAATGCCAACGTACAGCATAGCGGCGGTGTCCAGCAGTGGTCCGGCGGGCATGTCGCTATCGGTAACAACAGCTATATTGAAAACTACGTTAATCAGGGCGGCAGTATTGCTGTCGGGCAGAACTCTCATGTACAGAATATGACCGGCTCCACGGAAGCAACGTTCATTATGAATCAGTACGAAACCAAGACGGAAACTGACACGGGAGGAAATACGATCCAGATTGCAACAGATGTACAGAAAATGTCCGGCGGCATTGCTATCGGTGAAAATGCTTATGCCCGTACCGGCAGCCTGATGCTTGGTACCCACAAATATACCGGCCAAATAGGGGATACTACGGTTGACACTTCCGACGCTGACAAAATGGCGGCCGCCAATCAGCAGATGAATGCGACCATCTTGGGCACCAACAGTTTCGGCAACGGCGCGTTTGCCACTGTGACCGGCGCTTATTCCATTATTTCCGGAGATTATGCTGCGGGCCGGTGGAGAAACTTGGGCGCCGGCATTACCGGATCTTTGAATACTATCGAATCTCAAACGGCAACCGAGGCGTTTGCAGGGGTGGCGACCAATGTTTTAGGTACGGCGAACAGGACTTTTAATACAAATGGAGCCTTGGTTCTCGGTTCCGGAAATGAAGTGACCAATTCGATCGCTAAAATTGAATTGCCTAACACAGGGACAGACTATGCTTCTTCCGCCAAAGGCGTAGCGGAAAAACTGCGCGGAGCCATTAAAACCGCCAAGGGCGGCGGCGCCGTCGTAACTGTAGGGGATGCGAATACCGTCGATTATGTGCGGGATTCTCAGATTGTCGGTTCCAATAATACGGTTACCGGAACCGCGGACGTCGTCAGTACGCAGAATGCCCTCGTCGGCAGCAGCAGGAAGCTGACGGGCGTTTCCCGCAGCGTCGTCATCGGTTCAGCTGACAGTGAAATGGAAACAACCGTTTCCAATGCAACTATTCTCGGCCATAACGCGAATGTGCAGAAAGAAGGCGGCGTGGCGCTCGGCAGCGGTTCCATTGCTTCCGTAGACAAGGGAGCTGCCGGTTATGATCCGTCGACCGATGCGGCTTCTGCGGATACGTCGGCAACATGGAAAGCGACGGCAGCTGCCGTTTCCGTAGGCAAAGCGGCAACTCCGACCTCGGTAGGTACAATTACCCGTCAGATTACGAATGTAGCGGCCGGTACACAGGATACGGACGCCGTCAACGTGGCGCAGCTGAAAAAAGTGAAATCCGCAGCGGCGGCAGCCAAGACGCATTATTATAGCGTGAACGATGCAGGATATCATACAGGCAACTATAACAACGACGGTGCGAAAGGCGGCATGGCGCTGGCAGCCGGCGCGGGCGCGGCGGCTAACGGCACGGCTTCTACCGTAACAGGCACTTTCTCCCGTGTGGACGGGAACGGAATCAATGGCTTTAATTCCGGTTTCCAGGGAGCAACCGCTTCCGTTTACGGCACATTTAACGTCGTCGGTGCAAAGAGCGGTGTGGACTTCGACGGTGTGGCGAACAGCATTATCGGTGTAGCGAATAAGACGGAAAATGCCAACGCATCTCTGATCTTCGGTGCGGGGAACAAAGTTACCAACTCCTACCGTCCGGTGAAGGGGTTTGCTGCCGGACCGTTGGCCAATGCGCTGCGGACAGCGATAAATACAGGCAATACGGATGATATGATTAATGCCCTGGGCGATCTGGTGAAAGACAGCGGCGGCGCCGTCCTTGCCATCGGCGGGGTAAATACGGCCGATTATGCCCAGCTTTCCAAACTGGTCGGCGTAGGCAACAAGCTCACCGGTACGGCCGGACATGAAAGTAAGTACAATATGATTGACGGGTATCTGAATATCGGTAAAGATATCAATCATGTGACCGTTATCGGTTCCGAAAATATGGTAGACGATACGGATGACGCTCTCGTGCTGGGCAATAAGCGAAAACTTGCCGGGGCGCACGGCAGCATTATCCTCGGTTCCGGAGACAATCCAATCACGACAAGCGCATCGGATGTCGTATCTATCGGCCGTAATGCCAACGTGACCGTATCGGGCGGTGTGGCGCTCGGCGCGAGATCCGTGGCTGCCGTGGATGCCGGTGTAGCGGGCTATGATCCGTCCACCAAGGCGGCGTCTACAGATACCTCTTCTACGTGGCAGGCCACAGAGGCGGCTGTTTCCGTAGGCGACGCGACAAAACATGTGACCCGCCAGATTACCGGTGTGGCGGCAGGCAGTGAAGATACGGACGCCGTCAACGTGGCACAGCTGAAGAAAGTGGAAGCCAAGGCGGAAGCGGCGGAAAAGAAACATACTACCGTGAAAGCGGGAGATTATGCGACCGTAACGGAAACCACCAATGCCGACGGCGGGAAGGAATATACTGTCAGCGGCCCCAAGATGGAATCTACGGACGGGTCAGTACGGATTACGGATAAGGTGGAAAACGGCAAGAAAGTCGGATATAACCTGTCCGTTGATACAAGCAGCCTGGGGATTGAAAAGACGGCGGTAAAAGCGGGAAACAATGTAACCGTGACCTCCGAGAAGACCGGGAATACGACGACATATACCGTCAATGCCAAGGATACGGTAGTGACCGGCGGCACGGCTTCTTATGCCGCGGACGGTACAGGTACCGCTACCCTGATAAACAATGACGGGACGACAGCGACCATCACCGGCCTGCAGGATCGGTATACGTCGTCCGCTTCGCTCAGCGGGGATACGTTGAACTTCACCCGCAATGACGGCAGTACCTATTCCGTTTCCGGCATTGCTTCTTCCCAGGATATCCGCAATGTGACCAACAAGGTGAATAAACTGGATACCCGCGTGAACCGTGTCGGTGCGGGAGCGGCCGCACTGGCGGCGCTCCATCCGCTGGACTTCAACCCGGATGATAAATGGGACTTTGCCGTGGGCTACGGCAATTATAAGGATGCCCATGCCGTGGCGGTCGGCGCCTTCTATCGTCCCAATGAAGACACCATGTTCAGTGTGGGCGGTTCTCTGGGCGGCGGTGAAAACATGGTCAATGCCGGCCTCAGCGTGAAGCTCGGGCAGGGCAACGGCGTATCCACCTCGAAGGTGGCCATGGCCAAGGAAATCGTCGACCTGAAAGACGCGGTTACCCGTTTGGAAGCACAGAATGAACAATTCCGTCAGATCATCGGGCAGATGGCAGGAAAGCACGTAGACGTGGACTTCCCCGACGTGCCGAAAGATCACTGGGCGTATCAATATGTAAAATCCCTGGCGGACAGAGGCCTTCTGGAAGGATATCCTGACGGCGAATTCAAGGGCGATCGTTCTATGACGCGGTATGAATTTGCGGCCATCATCTACCGTGCATTACAGAACGGCGCACCTGTCGACGGGAATATGGGTAAGGCCATGGATGAATTCGGCCCTGAAATCGAAAAGGTGAGAGAAGCGTACCGCTTCCGTGTAGACCGTGTTTCCGGCGGGGATAACGACCGCCACAAAGTGGAACGCGTGCGTGTAAACAACGAGGATCATAAGGATAAGAATGAGTATCGAGACGTATACGGCTCGCATATTTCACCTGAAGCGAAATGATTTCTGACATAACAAGAACAGCATAATGGGGAAAATCCCCGGCTTTCTGACAGCATCGGCTATACTGTGCCGATGCTGTCAGTTTTTTATTCCGAAAATGAAGTCGTTGAGGAAGACCGGCTTTCCATTTTCGAAATTATATGTTACAATAAATTGACATTTTATACACATTTAACGCACAAAATTTATAATTTAAGATGTAAAAAAAGGAGTGTGGATTCATGAATCGGATTTACAGGGTCGTGTGGAGCAAGGTAAAAGACTGTTATGTCGTCGTTTCGGAATTGGCGGGAACAGCGAAAAAAAGCGGCAGGGTAAGAGCCTCCGGAAACACGCTGGCAGCGGTTTTGGCGGCTTTTTTATTGACCGGAATTTCTGTAAGTTCTGTATCCGCGGCGCTTGACGGGGTCAATACGTTTGTAGAACCGGGGAATCAGAATATTAAAATCGGGAATGGGACTGATTTAAGAAATAACAGCACGAAGAACGGGGCCATTGCGATAGGCGATCATGCCCAGATTGATGATTATGTCATGCAGGAAGGCAGTATTGCCATTGGCAAGAATGCTTTTGTAGAAAACATGTGGGGAACGCAGGACAAAATATTCCGTTTCGGGATGCATTCGACGGATCCGCTCCGTACGGATCACTTGCTGCCGGCGGGGATTGCCATCGGTCAGAATACTTATGCCCGCAGCGGCGTGATGATCGGCGACCATAAGTATGTCGGCGCCTTGGGAGATACTACTGTAAATTCCAATACGGATAATGAAAAGCGCAAACTGTCCGTCTTGGTGGGTGCGACCACCGTCGGGCTGAACAGTTATTCTGCCGGGGCGTTTGCGACGACGACCGGCGCCTACTCCATCATGACGAATGCGTATGACGGAGATACGAACCAGGGATCTGCTGCCCAGAATTTCGGGGCGGTCATCAACGGATCCTTTAACAGCATTGAATCAAAAACGGCAGGCAGCAGCGTATCGGGGATCGCCAATGCGGTAGTGGGGACTGCCAATCGGACCCATAACGCAAACGGCACCTTGGTTTTCGGTGCGGGCAATGAAGTGACCAATTCAGTAGACAATATAGCGGATCCTATGTCACTTTTGACCAATAGCCCCAAAGAATTGGCGGAAAAACTCAGGGAGAATATACGGAGGAATGATTCCGGCGGCGCTGTCCTTGCTGTCGGCGGCGGAAATAAAGCGGACTATGCATACCGCTCCCAGCTGATCGGAGTGGGAAATACCCTGAAAGGAACCGCCGCGCAGAAGGCTTCTTACAATTTACTGAACGGTTATAGAAATACAGGAACCAACGCCGAGCATTTATCCGTAATCGGCTCCGATAATACCGTTGAAAACAGCAAGAGCCAGACCGTTATCGGCGACAGTAATAAGATCATCGATAGAAATGCCGGTACAGTTTCCGGGAAACAGGAAGAAAGGACGAAGAATGTGTCCGACCTTGTCATCGGCAAGGGAAACAAAATTGAAGGCAACAGTACCTATATGAAAGGGTATGAGAGCCTGACCGTCATCGGGAATAATAACGAAATGGTCAATCCCGGCGCGGGTATCGTGATCGGGGATAACCAGAAAGTTGGGGCGATTAGAGAATCTGTTGTTATCGGGTCCATGACACCGGAAGAAAAGGCTTCCGGCAAAAGAGATCAGGGCGGCGGAAGTGTCGTCGTAGGGTATAATGCGCAAAGCGGCGTCGGATTGAATGTGGCAGTGGGACACAGCGCGCTAGCTCTGGGCTATGAAGGAACCGTGACAGGGCACAATTCTGTCATTGAAGGCAATGACAACTCTTTCTCGAATGTCTGGTCTTCTATTTATGGGGTGAATAACAAGATCACCTCGGACGGTAACACCTCAAATGGCTTAGCGGGCAGCATCATCGGTACCTGGAACAAGCTGGATAATGCGGATAATTCGATGATATTCGGTTCAGGGAATATCCTTTCCCATGCTACAGTAGATATGTCAAGCGGACTGGAAGGAGATTTTGGGAAAGGCTCTATGACAGAATTGCTTTTCCGCAGCGGGTATCAGGAAGGGTATTCGGATCAGGCGGCAAAAGTAATGGGGGACTTTGCAAATACCAGCGGATCTGTCCTTATCGCAGGGAACGGAAACAGTTCTGACTATGCCCGGCGTTCCCAGGTTATCGGAACGGGAAATATCCTGAACGGCACGGCAAACGGTGTCAGCGCTGGCAATACAGTGGCGGGATTCCAAAATACAGGAACCAATGTGAACCGTGTGGCTGTAGTGGGGACTGGAAATAAGATATCCGATGGAACGTCGGATGTTGTCATTGGCGATTATCATGAAATGTCCGGCGGGACGAATAATGTCGTCCTTGGTGCCATGGCAACGAAGGAAGACGTCGTGAGCAAGACTTATACGCCCAGTTTGGGGAACTCTTCCAGTGTGCCGGGAGGATATACGGGGATACCGATTCCATACAATGTGAGAGCCACCGTTCCGACTAAAACGCATACCGCCAATGTCAGCAATGCCGTCATGCTGGGATACAATACGGATGTGCAGAAAAGCGGCGGCGTGGCTCTCGGTAGCGAATCCGTTGCCTCTGTGGATGCCGGTGTATACGGTTACAGCCCTGACACAAACCAAAATATTCAAAACGATACGGAAATAGCAAATTTAACAGGGAAAACGGCAAGACTGGCAGAACTGAACAGAGATTTGCCCGGTCTCTCCTCTGCTTACACGGCGAAAAAAGCGGACTATGAAGGGAAAGTCAATGATTTCCTGGCGAAGAGCGCTGAATATACACAAGCCTACCAGACCTATCACAGCTATGAGCATTCCGGCGATCAATACGATTTGGCGCGCAAAAAGAAAATGGACGATGCCAAAACGGTTATGGATACGGCGCAGACGGCTATGAATTCCGCTAAGGCCGATTATACGGATGCGGAAACGAAGTATAATTCCGCTCTTGGCGAGAGAAATCTGATCATAGGTACTTGGAAAGCGACGGCAGCCGCTGTTTCCGTAGGCGATGTTTCAAGAGGAATTACCCGACAGATCACAGGCGTAGCAGCCGGTACGCAGGACACTGATGCCGTTAATGTGGCACAGCTGAAAGCCTTAAAGTCCGCCGCTGATGCTGCGAAAGTGCATTATTACAGCGCCAAATCTACAAAAACGGGAGCCGGCAGCAACTATGACAATGACGGCGCCGAGGCGGAAGACAGCATCGTGCTCGGTATTTCCTCTTCTTCGAAAGGTGTGAACAGCACCGTTCTCGGCAATAACAACAAACTGACCGGAGTGAAAAACGGAAGAAACAACAGTATCGTCGCCGGCCAGAATCTGGAAGTGGAAGGCGTCCATAATGCCGTATTCGGCACGGATTATAACAATTATGACCATAAGCTGACAAAAGTCTTTGGAGAACAGAATACGGTCCTCGGTGTAGGGAACCTGGTCGGCTATACGGCGGAAAAAGATCCGAACGATCCGACAAAATGGATCTACACGAGAAAAGGCAGCGGCAGTGACCAAAATGTGGCTGTCGGACTGACGAATACGGCAAACGGCGGGAGCGTCGTGGTAGGCACCAGTTCCGAAGCGGAAAATCTGGGAACGTCTGTCGGACATGGAAATAAAGTCATCGGCTCGAATAGCGGCGGCGGGCAGTGGGGTCTTGCCCTGGGCAACTATCTGACAGTCAAAGGCGAAGAAGCGGTAGCTGTAGGTAAAGATGCTTCCGCGACCGCGGACTGGGCTATTGCCATGGGTTCAAAGAGCAGTGCGGAGAAAGAAACTGCAATGGCTTTTGGCTATGATTCTCATGCTAAGGTCTCCGGCGGCGTCGCCCTCGGCTCGTGGAGCGTGGCGGATACGGAAAAAGGTAAGGTCGGTTATGATATTTCCGGTACCGATCATTCCAACGATACAACAGGTGTATGGAAATCGACGGCTGCCGCTGTTTCCGTAGGTAAAGAGGCGACTCCGACCAGTACGGCAGTCACCCGCCAGATTACAAACGTAGCAGCCGGCGCGGCAGATACTGATGCCGTCAACGTGGCGCAGCTGAAGAAAGCGGTAGCCGGAGCGGCGGATGGCAATGATACACTGGTAAGTGGCAGCAATGGGCTGTCCCTTAGCGGTAAAACCCTGTCCATGAGTGTAAAGGACACGGCCGGAAATGAAGTGAAGGGCAGCGTGGATCTCTCATCCGTTGCAGACGGTAATGACAAACTGGTAAGCGACAACAATGCGCTGTCCCTTACCGGCAAAACCCTGTCCATGAGCGTAAAGGACACGGCCGGAAATGAAGTAAAAGGCAGTGTAGACCTGTCAGCCATCGCGGGGCAGATTGATACCAATACCACTTATACCATGAGCGGCACAGAAAACGCGGACAATACCACTACTATTTCCTTAAAGGGCAGTGACGGAAAAGAAAACAAAGTCACCGTAGCCACAAAAGATACAAGAAACACCGTGAAAGCCGGTGAAAATGTGACACTTGACACAGCTGCCAATACGTTCGGTGGAACGGAATATACGGTCAATGTAAAAGCTGACGGAAAGGTGGAAGACGGAAGCACAAAGATTGTCAGCGGAAATACAGTGTACCATGAAACCCATGTGAAAAATGACGGCAACTATGTGAAGAAAGAGAACAGCGCCGGAGACAACCTGACTATACTGGATAAACAGGTCGGCAACAATACAACCAATATTACCAACCTGGGAAATACCATCAATAATCTGAACGGGAAACTGGGCACACTGGACAACCGGATCAATAAAGTGGGAGCGGGAGCGGCCGCACTGGCGGCACTCCATCCGCTGGACTTCAATCCGGATGATAAATGGGACTTTGCCGTGGGTTACGGCAATTATAAGGATGCCCATGCCGTGGCGGTCGGCGCCTTCTATCGTCCCAATGAAGACACCATGTTCAGTGTGGGCGGTTCTCTGGGCGGCGGTGAAAACATGGTCAATGCCGGCCTCAGCGTGAAGCTCGGGCAGGGCAACGGCGTATCCACTTCGAAGGTGGCCATGGCCAAGGAAATCGTCGACCTGAAGGCCGACAATAAAGAACTGCGCAAGCAGGTGGAAGAAATGAATGACCGGTTGAATGCGGTTCTCGGCCTGCTTGATGCAGGCAAAACCAGGGATTTCCCGGATGTACCGGAAAACCATTGGGCTTATGAATATATCCGTGTTCTTGCCGGCAACGGCCTCATCCAGGGGTATCCCGACGGTATCTTCGGCGGCGATCGTTCCATGACGCGGTATGAATTTGCCGCTCTCCTTTACAGAGCGCTGAAGAACGGGGCTCCCGTCGATGACACGATGGACAGGGCCATGAATGAGTTCGAGCCGGAATTGCGTCAGATCCGTGCAGACCGCATCCGTGTGGATCGCGTTTCCGGTAAGGACAATGACCGGAATAAGGTGGAACGTGTACACATCAACAATGACGATAACAAGGATAACAATGATTACCGTGATGTGTACGGCTCCCGTATTTCCGCCGAAATGAAATAATGTATTGCCCGTAGCACTTCCGGCCGATGCCGGAGGATATCTTAACACAAGAGCACCGACCCATACGGGGCGGTGCTCTTGTTTTACAACTACAAAAAAGAGTTCCCCATTGAAGGGAACTCTTTTAGACTGCTATCCGGCGAAGCGGGCGCTCCGGGGGATAGGTTACTGATTGTTTTCCACTATGCAGGCCGTGCCCTGGCCGCCACCGATGCAAAGTGTTGCCAGGCCGTACTTGCCGCCTTTTTCTTTAAGGCCGTAGAGCAGGGTTACGAGAATGCGGGCGCCGGATGCACCGATCGGATGACCGAGAGCGATAGCGCCGCCGTGGATGTTGACTTTGCTCATATCAAAGCCGAGTTCCCTGCAGCAGTATGCCGCCTGTGCACCGAACGCTTCGTTAGCTTCAATGAGGTCGAGATCGCTGCCCTTGAGGCCCGCTTTTTCAAGCGCTTTGCGGGAAGAGGGAACGGGGCCCGTACCCATGATAGCGGGATCAACGCCTGCAGATGCATAGCTCTTAATCGTTGCGAGCGGTTTGATGCCGAGTTCTTTTGCCTTGTCGGCGGACATGATGACAAATGCGGCCGCGCCGTCGTTGATGCCGGACGCATTACCTGCCGTGACCGTACCGCCGTCGCGTTTGAAGGCCGGTTTTAATTTGCCCAGGCCTTCCGCCGTTACGCCTTCGCGCGGGAATTCATCCGTATCTACAATGATGTCGCCCTTCTTGCCGTGAATGACGACAGGAACGATTTGATCTTTAAACGTACCCGATTTAATGGCTTCGACAGCTCTGGCCTGAGATGTTGCGGATAATTCATCCTGCATTTCACGGGTTATACCGAATTTTTCAGCTACGTTTTCAGCCGTAATACCCATGTGGTAGTTGTTGAATGCGTCCCACAACCCGTCTTTAATCATTCCGTCCACGAGTTTGCCGTCGCCCATACGATAGCCCCAACGGGCTTTCTGTACGAGGTAGGGGGCCTGGGACATGTTTTCCATGCCGCCCGCCACAACAACGTCAACGTCGCCGGCTTTGATCATTTGTGCTGCCAGGGATACGCAACGGAGGCCGGAACCGCAGACTTTGTTAATCGTCATTGCCGGGGTTTCAACGGGCATGCCGACTTTGATCATAGCCTGACGAGCCGGGTTCTGACCGAGGCCGGCCTGCAATACATTGCCCATGACCACTTCGTCGACGGCGTCTTTGGCAATGCCCGCGCGTTTAATGGCTTCTTCGATTACGACCGCGCCGAGTTCGACGGCAGAGACATCTTTGAAAGCACCGCCATATTTACCGATAGCCGTACGGCATGCGCTTACGATTACTACATCTTTCATTGAATACCACCCTTTCTCGTCATATCTTATAATTAATTAAAACACATAAGTAAGGTAATAAACAGATTGGAATCAAAACTTGTTCTTGATTTCACAATCTCTATGTCTATATAGTATATTTTTTCATCTGTAATTACAAGGGAAAAATATAATATTCTTATGCCGAATTATCATCATAAAAGGAAAACATCCATTATAGGTAATACATAAAAACTAAAGCCGTATATAAAATATGTCCAGATGCATATGTGCGAAATATCACATACAAGGAGACAAAAAAAGCATCTTCCGCAGAAGATGCTTTTTAAGGATTGATGGAAGTTATGCTTAGAAAAGATTTGCGATGAAGCTGTATCCCAATAAGATCGCCATGGAAACAATCAATTTTGTGTTATCGCTGACGTGTGTCATGTTAAGATCCCCTTTCCTGGAATTGTATCTTCACATAAATATTGGTTAAAAGTTACAGATAAAGTAAGTTCTATGAAGAACATCCTTTATTTGTCTATATCTTACCACTCATGCAAATAAAATCAACGACCTAAAAAGTTATTGTCACCCCTTCAAAATGATATAAAGTAATGGAAGGACAGGTAAAATTGCTATAATAGGCGATTCATCAGCTACTTTGTTTAATCTGTAAGGATATGGACGAAGATTTAATTTAAAAATTTAAGTAATAAAAATTTATATAAGATTATTAATTATGTGAAAATTAAAAATAAAAAGAAAATACCTTAAAATATAATGGATTAATCGGGGTCAGAATAAAAGTATCATGCCCCCCTCGGTTGTATTTCCGGGCAACTCAGCTCGACAGCATGAAGTACGGTCTATATAATAAAACATAACAGCGGGAGGAAACAGAGATGGGATTTTTAAACGGCATTTTCGGGAAATTGTCTTTAGAGCCTGTGGATACAAAAATATATGATGAGGCGTTAGCTCTGTTTAATGACGAAGCGGCGCAGAATGAGACCGCGGAGGAGGACGAGAGGCGCTGTATTGTTAACGGGCTGTGTTGTGATACCCTGCCTGACGGAGAAGGGGAATTCGGATTTACCCGAACCAATCCCGTTCCGGTGAACGGGTTGTTCGGAGCCTGGTCGTATCTGTCGCGTCTTCGTTCCCTGCGGACGGGCGGCCCCGTTTATTTCCAACTGGCGGAGCGGGACGGATCGCTGGCGCTGTTTGAAGTGATCAGCCGCAGCGGCAGTAACGCTTTCGATCTGTGGTTCAGCCTCTGTCATCCGCGTCGGTCGCATAATGTCCCGGAAGGATATATTCTGGAAAGGGAAGCCGTATTGCCGCGGGGTATAACGACGACGGCCGATACGTTCCCGAAAGGCTTGTATAGGGAAATATTGAAAGAGGCGAAGCGGCGGCTCCACGTGAAGGTGGCCGATAAGGAAAGTAAATACATTGACACGGAGCAGGCCCTTGCCGGCCTGGAAACGCTTCGCGCCGAAAGGAGGCACAATGAAGAATGCTTTTGCCGCCGTTCGGATGGATGAACGCCATCCGAACTGGTCATATGCTTCTGCCCGCAAGGGGAATCTCTACACGCGGCACGGTGATTTCCGTACTGAATTCGGCAGAGATTATACGCGTATTATCCATTCGCTCGCATACAGCCGTTTAAAACATAAGACACAGGTGTTTTTTACGACGAAAAATGATCATATTTCGACGCGGATCGACCATGTGAATCAGGTCAATTCCGTAAGCAATACGATCGGCGTTTATTTGGGGCTTAACACGGAGCTCATCAGCGCCATTGCCCTCGGTCATGATTTGGGCCATTCGCCTTTCGGGCATCTCGGCGAACGGGTATTGCAGAAAATCAGCCAGGATGAGCTGGGCAAAACGTTCTGGCATGAGCAGCAGGGACTGCGTGTCGTCGATGAAATTGAAACGCTTCTCGATCCGGCGGGAAAGACGCAGAATCTCATGTTGACGTATGCCGTGCGGGACGGCATTATCAGCCATTGCGGCGAAGTAAGCTCTACGGTTCTCAGGCCGCGGGAGGAAGCGATGGACCTGGCCGATATTACGCGGCCGAGTCAGTATGCACCGTACACGTGGGAAGGATGCGTTGTAAAAATAGCCGATAAAATAGCTTATCTGGGCAGGGATATTGAAGATGCCGTGCGTTTGCGTATTTTAAAGGAAGACGGCAAGCCTTTGCAGGACCTGCTCTGCGAGCTGAACAGCCACTTCCATGAAAATATGCAGTCCGTCACCAATACGTCCATTATGTACCCGTTGATTACGGATATTTGCCGGGAGAGCTCGCCGGATAAGGGGATCGTCTTGTCTGAAGCGCATATTAAGTTGATGGATACGGTTATGCGCTTTAATTATGAGTATATATATAAAAACAAGCGCTTGGAAATTTATCATAACTACGCGCAGCTTATTTTGGAATCCATTTATAATCTGCTTCAGGAATGTTACGGCAGTACCCGCACGATAGATAATATTCGCCGCCTCAGCGAAGCGTATCCGACTTTGGGGCGGCATTTTGAAAAGAGGATGATGAAATTTTCCGATATCGGCCGGGCCGAGGCGAACCCTGAGGAATACGGGAATGACGTTATTTATCACATCGGCGAAAGCGAGGCCGATTACAAGAAAGCCTGCATCGACTATATTGCGGGCATGACCGACACGTATGCCGAGAAAATTTTCGGGGAAATGACGACCTTTTAGAGAAGAAACCTTGACTTTAATGAGTCGTATTGGTATAATTTCTTATGTTAAAGATTAAGCAGAAGCCGTCCGCTTCTCACCTTACATGGCGTTCGTGTTACTAAGGTCGTCTCTTGCGCAGATATGAGCGGATAGCCATGCTATTCGCTCTTTTTTTGCGGAGGTGAAAGATTATTAGTAAGGAATTGCGTATCAACGAACAAATCAGAGCCAAGGATGTGCGCTTGGTCAGTGATACGAATGAACAGCTCGGTGTTATGTCTTTGCGCTCTGCACGCCAGATTGCGGAAGAACGCCGTCTGGATTTGGTGGAAGTGGCTTCCAACGCGAATCCGCCCGTATGCCGCATTATGAATTACGGTAAGTACCGTTATGAACAACAGAAACGGGAAAAGGAAGCAAAAAAGAAACAGAAAGTGTTTACCCTTAAGGAAGTTAAGCTGCGTCCCAATATTGAAGACCATGATTTTTACGTGAAGATGAAGGCGGCGCAGCGTTTCCTGGACGAAGGCAGCAAGGTGAAGGTTACGATTATGTTCAGGGGCCGTGAAATGAGCCATCCCGAATTGGGCGAAAAGCTGCTCGTCCGTTTTGCAGATGAGTTGAAAGAAGTCGCCCATATTGAAAAGGCGCCTAAGATAGAAGGCAGAAATATGACCATGGTCATTGCTGCCAATAAGGCGAAGTAAGAGGAGGAATTTTATAATGGGGAAATTGAAAACCCGCCGTGCTGCGGCAAAACGTTTTAATGTGACAGGTACAGATAAATTCAAACGCGCCAAGGCTTATAAGAGCCATATTTTAGAAAAGAAGTCTCCGAAGCGTAAACGTAATCTTCGCAAAGCGACTCTTGTCGCCAAGAGCTACATTGGAACAGTGCGCAAGATGTGCCCGTTTGTTTAATCCGTTTGACAGTACTGTAAGAGTGGGAGGAATATATAATGGCCAGAATTAAAGTTGGCGTTACAGCACACGCCCGTCATAAAAAAATCATTAAGATGGCAAAAGGGTATCGCGGTACACGCAGCCGTCTTTTCAAAAAAGCTAATGAAAGCGTAATGAAGGCGCTCTTTTATGCGCGTCGCGACCGGCGCCAGAAAAAACGTGAATTCCGCAAGTTATGGATTACGCGTATCAATGCGGCAACCCGCGCAAACGGCATGAGTTACAGCCGCTTTATTAACGGTTTGATGAAGGCCGGCGTGATCGTCAACCGTAAAATGTTGGCCGATCTTGCTGTAAACGATGCGGCTGCATTTACTAAACTGGTGGAATTGGCAAAAGCGCAGTAATATACTGAAGCATGGACCGCACGTAACGGTGCGGTCCTTTTGTATGATTACACATCCCTTTTTCAGGCGGCATGAGCCGTCTCTTCATTGAACCGGCCTGCTAAGCGGGCAGTTGGCTTTCTTATGATATTTTATGATAAAATGTCCAGAGGATTTATGAAAGAACGGTTCTGAAAAGAAGCGCAATTTCTTGTCTTTGCACTCTGTATCCTGTACAATTACAAATGGAGCGTGACGCAATGCATATTGTAATGGTGGAGCCGGAGATTCCCGGCAATACCGGTAATATTTCCCGCCTGTGCGCGGCTAATCATATAACCTTGCATCTTGTAAAGCCGTTGGGTTTTTCTTTGGAAGACAGATATTTGAAACGGGCCGGGCTTGATTATTGGGATCTGCTCAGGCTGGAAGTACATGAGAACTTTGCGGCGCTTCAAATGAAGTACCCGGATAATCGATATTTTTATTTAACGACGAAGGCTGAACGGTGCTATGCGGATATTGCGTTTCTCCCTGATGATATGCTTGTTTTCGGAAAGGAAACGAAAGGGCTGCCTGAAGAGTTGTTGAAGGCCAATAGGGAGTACTGTTTCCGTATTCCCATGATTGACGAGGCGCGGAGTCTCAATTTGTCCAACGCGGTTGCCGTTGTTTCGTATGAGGCGCTGCGTCAGCTTGATTTCCCCGATCTTGCCAAAAGCGGCAGGGGAATAGAGAATTTGTAATAAGAGAGGGTTCCGGCATGGAAGAAGTATATGTGAAAGCAAATGAGTTGGCTGCGGCAATCGGTGCGTGCGAAGGGTATAAAAAGCTCCTTGCCGCCGGCGAAAAATTGGCGGGGGAAGAACCGACACGCAAGAACGTACGCGATTTTCTCGTCTTGCAGGCTAAGCTTGCGTACGCACAGTCCATGGGCGATAAGCCGATTAAGAAAAAGGTTGAGGACTTGAACCGTTTGGCGGAAATTCTTAAAAACAAACCTGTAGCCATGGAATATTTACAGGCGTATAACGCATGGCAGTCGAAGGCCGGCGAAATTTATCAGATTATTCAGAATTCCATGGCGGAAGGGATGAGCATTCTTGACCAGTAAGGCTATTGCGGCGTTTGAGGAGCGCCTTGCAAAAGAGGTGCCGCCAGACCGTGTTTTTATTGATGAACCTATGCGCGATCATACGACCTTTGCCGTCGGCGGTCCCGCGGATGTTCTTGTCCTGCCCCGTTCCGTAAAGGAGTTGTCGTTGGCCATTCGTGCGGCACGGGCCCTGCATATCCCTTTGACCGTTCTGGGCGGCGGTTCTAACGTTCTCGTTCTTGACGGCGGGATCCGCGGTGTCGTCATCCAGCTGAACGATATGAAGCGTGTCTTGTCCTGTCATGATGACAGAATACACGCCGCGTCCGGGTATATGCTTGCCGATGTCTGTAGGTTCGCGCGCGACAATTCACTGACAGGGGCGGAGTTTGCCTGCGGCATTCCCGGTACGCTCGGCGGCGCCGTTTTTATGAATGCCGGAGCGTACGGCGGTGAAATGAGCCATATTGTCTCCCGCGTACGTACGGTTAACGGTCATGGCGGCGTTACGACCTATGAGTGCGGCACATTCGGCTTCGCTTATCGGACCAGCGTGTTTCAGGAGCTGCAGGAATACGTGGTCGAAGTGGAATTACAGTTACAACACGGCGACAGGGCGGAAATTCAGGCGACGATGGATGACCTGACGGAGCGTCGGATGAGTAAGCAGCCCCTTGAAATGCACAGTGCCGGCAGTACCTTTAAGCGGCCGCCCGGATATTTCGCAGGGACGCTTATTGATCAGACCGGTTTGAAGGGCCTGTCACACGGCGATGCGGAAGTGTCGACGAAGCATGCGGGCTTTGTCGTCAATAAAGGCAATGCGACCGCGGCGGATATTCTTGCCGTCATCCATGAAGTGCAGCAATGTGTCAAAGAAATGCACGGCGTTGATTTGGAAACGGAAGTACGCATTATCGGCGAAGCGGCGGAATAAGCTGCAGCGGCTTAAAGGCCGGACGACACGGTTTTATTAAAAAGTAAAGCCCCGCTCAGGATAGATAAGACCCGTAAGGCAGCGCCTTACGGGTCTTATGATATTCCCGGGGAATATTTTTGTTGCACATCGGGGGCCCCCTCTGTTGAGAATGTGGAAACCCCATAGGTTTATTGGATATAATGCGTTTTCTGTGCTATACTGATACAGCTATATAAAAGCAGAGTTTTCTGATAGGAGAGAAATACATGGAACGTAAGGATATCCGCAACATTGCAATCATTGCCCACGTTGACCACGGTAAAACGACGCTCGTTGATGCGATGCTCAAACAGAGCCACGTTTTCCGCTCCAACGAAAAAATCGCCGAACGGGTTATGGACTCCGGCGATATTGAACGTGAAAGAGGCATTACGATTTTATCTAAAAATACATCCGTCATGCACGACGGCGTTAAAATAAATATTGTCGACACTCCGGGCCATGCCGATTTCGGCGGCGAAGTGGAACGTGTCCTCAACATGGTTGACGGGGTGCTTCTTCTCGTCGACGCGTTTGAAGGCCCGATGCCGCAGACGAAATACGTACTGCGCAAGGCCTTGGAACAAAATCTGAAACCCATCGTCGTTATCAATAAAATTGATAAACCTGACGCGCGTATTGATGAGGTTGAAGACGAAGTGCTGGAGCTTTTCATGGAACTTGATGCAAGCGATGAACAGCTCGATTTCCCCGTTATTTATGCTAACGGCCGTGACGGCGTGGCTAAGACGGATATGGTTGACGAAGCTGTGGATTTGCAACCTCTCTTCAAGGCGATTGTGGAACACTGCCCGTGCCCGAAGGGCGACCTTGAAGGCCCCCTTCAATTCATGGTTACGACCCTGGACTATGACGATTATGTAGGGAAAATTGCTGTCGGCCGCATTGTGCGCGGCAATATGAAGCCGAATCAGAATGTCCTTGTCGTTGACGGGGAAAGTCAGCGCAAAGCGAAGATCGCCCGCGTTTATACTTATGAAGGGTTGAACCGCATTGAACGGGAAGACGGCGCCTCGATGGGGGATATCGCTTGTATCGTCGGTATTCCCGATATTAAAATCGGTGAGACCGTAGCGGATCCGACCAATCCGGAAGCACTGCCCAAAATAGATATTGACGAACCGACATTGTCCATGATTTTTTATGTAAATGACAGTCCTTTTGCCGGACAGGAAGGCGATCTTGTAACGAGCCGCCATCTTCGTGACCGGCTTTTCCGCGAAGTACAGACCAACGTATCCCTGCGCGTCGAAGAAACGGGATCCGCCGACGCGTTCAAGGTGTCGGGGCGCGGCGAGCTCCATATTGCCGTCCTCATTGAAGAGATGCGCCGTCAGGGATATGAAATGCAGATCGGTAAACCGAGCGTCATTACGAAAGAGATTCACGGGCAGAAATGTGAGCCGTTGGAAGCGTTGACGATCGATGTACCGCAGGAATTCATGGGAGCCGTTATGGAACGTCTCGGTACACGCAAAGCGGAGATGGTCAATATGGTTGACCTCGCCGGCTATACGCGCCTTGAATTTATCATTCCCGCCCGCGGGCTTATCGGATTCCGCAGCGAATTCCTTACGGCTACGAAAGGCAACGGTATTATGTATCATGTCTTTCACGGCTATGCGCCCTGGAAAGGGGAAATCCCGGGCCGCACGCGCGGCAGCCTTGTTGCTTTTGAAGGGGGCGAAACGACGGCTTACGGCATTTATAACCTGCAGGACCGCGGTACTATGTTCATCTCGCCGGCACAGGATATTTATTTGGGTCAGGTCATCGGTGAAAGTAATCGCGATGTCGATATTGACGTTAATCCATGCAAGAAGAAGCATCTCAGCAATACCCGTTCCTCCGCCTCCGATGAAGCGCTGCGTCTCGTGCCGCCCCGTATCATGAGTTTGGAACAGGCGCTTGAATGGATTAACGATGACGAACTGGTCGAAGTTACGCCGAAGAACATTCGGCTCCGCAAGGCTATTCTTGACAAACATGACCGCAAGAGGGCCGCAAAGAAAAACTGAGCGTATTTTATGCATAACCGGCCGCAGGGCCGGTTATTTTTGCAGTAAAGAAAACTGGCAGCCCTTGTGCAAGAGCTGCCATGACCATAAGACGATGACGGAAGACCGGAATGTCAAGTACAAGTATTAAAATAAATCGATATGGAAACCTGTGCGAACAAGAAATAGTTCTTTAGCGAGCTTTAAATCTTTCCTAAATCTGTTGGATGCGATGATATCCGGCTTCATTGTCTGCATCCTTTACCAAATCCGAGAAGCTGTGGTACCGTTTATATTTTTCCGGATGTGCTTTCATTTCGTCATATTCAATTAAAGGAAGAGGAGATGTCAGAACAACTGACATTGAATTATGATGACCCGTTTACGGGGGATAAGTAACCGATAGCAATGACGGACCGGACATGCACTTCCATGCGCAGCCGGTAACAGTTTTCATGACAACGGTACTGAATAGTGGTATTATAATAAGAGTATCACTAAATAGCGATAAAAATTTAACTCAGAGGGGGATTCATCATGAAAAAAAGAATCGTCGGTGTAGTCGGGCTGGGACATGTAGGCGCACACGTCGCCTTTGTCCTGGGTATGCGCGGTGCTGCCGATGTTGTTAAACTCTGCGACATTAATGAACAAAAAGCTGTCAGTGAACGTCAGGATTTAATGGATGCCGTCATGTTCATGCCTCATCGGGTTGAGTATGTGCCGGCTGCATATGAAGAACTCGGGGATTGCGATATCATCATCAACGCCATGGGTAAGGTCGCGCTCTGCGCCACCGGCAGCCGTGATGACGAAATGGGCTTTACCGTTCCCGGAGTCGCCGGGTATATCTCCAAAATCATGGCCGGCGGGTTCAACGGCTGCTTTATAAATATTACGAATCCCTGCGACGTTATTACAAACCTGATCCAACGCCTGAGCGGTCTGCCGGCCCGTAAGGTTATAGGTACGGGCACAGGCCTCGACAGCTCCCGCCTGATCAGCGCCATCTCTCAGCAGACGGGTTTGGATCATCATTCTTTCTCGGCCTTTATGTTCGGCGAACACGGCAATTCTCAGATGACGCCGTGGTCTGTGGTCACATTTGCGGGGCAGCCGTATTTGGAAATTGCGGAGCATGACGAACGGTTCCGCTTTGATCGGAAGGAATTGCAGGAACGCGCCATCAAAGGCGGCTGGGTAACATTCGTCGGCAAACAGTGCACGGAATACGGTATTGCTTCTACAGGTGTCCGCATTGCCGAAGCCGTTCTCCATGATGAACAGGTCATTATGGCCGCCAGCGTCAAACTTGACGGACAGTACGGCGAATCCGGCATTTACTGCGGCGTACCTGCCGTTATCGGGGCCGGCGTCGTGGAACGCATTATGGAATATACCCTTACGCCGGAAGAATTAAAGGAATTTCACGGTTGCTGCGATAAAATCCGCACCAATATCGAAAAAGCCGATGCCTTGCTGAAGAAATAAACGGGCAGCGGTAAACTGTTCGTCTTTTATGTTTTAGGGAGAGACTGTGTTCGGACGGTCTCTCCGTTTTTATTTGAGATCATTCAGCCTTGTATCTTGCGGGCGCAATTCTAAGTATCCCGACGCTGTTGGCTTTGGGATACAGAGGAAGAAAAGCGCAGTAGTTTATGGCATTCCTCCTCCTCTGCGAGTCGTCAGAACGCGCATAACCCTTGCGGGCGCAATTCTAAGTATCCCGACGCTGTTGGCTTTGGGATACAGAGGAAGAAAAGCGCAGTAGTTTATGGCATTCCTCCTCCTCTGCGAGTCGTCAGAACGCGCATAACCCTTGCGGGCGCAATTCTAAGTATCCCGACGCTGTTGGCTTTGGGATACAGAGGAA